>Ga0074195_1000941_pt1 | contig 47199 bp, 69 predicted proteins | sample EPASupsiteHSE623_FD_64525 | JGI IMG/M metagenome (GOLD analysis project Ga0074195, IMG submission 64525) | Bioremediated contaminated groundwater from EPA Superfund site, New Mexico - Sample HSE6-23 | ecosystem: Environmental > Aquatic > Deep subsurface > Groundwater > Contaminated ...
CGGCCAACCGCAAAGATCTGGCTCGCGACGAATCACCGACCGATCATCCAGGGGACGGACGACGCTATATGGCGCCGTATCTGGCTGATCCCATTCACGGTCGCGATCGCGGAAGAGAAACGCGATCCGGATATTGTCGCTAAGCTGCTCCTGGCGCTGCCGGGGATCCTGAACTGGGGGCTGGAGGGTCTCTGGAAATACCGGCAGGCCGGGCGGCTGATTCAGCCGGAGAAGGTCCGGGTCGCTACCGATGAGTACCGGCAGGATTCGGATATCCTGAAGGATTTCATGGAATTGATGTGCCTAATGAACGGCGAGATCAAGCGGAGCGATCTGTATCACGCCTATTCGGACTGGTGCGATGCCAATCACGAGAAGGCCGTGGGGTCGAAGAAGTTCGCGACCATGATCCGGGAACGCGGGATCGGGGAGCGGCGCGATGTGCACAACCGTTACTGGACCGGTATTTCACTGAAAGGTTTCTGGGGTGGAAAATGACGGAAGAACTGATGAAAATTATCGAGGCCGTGGTCTCGTTCTGGGAAGCGGATACCGGGTTCGTGTTTGTCCAGGCATATCCCCTGGACTGGAGCCCGATGGTCCTCTACGCTGAGTGGACCGCGATCCGGAAGAGGACGCCCGAGATGTTCAACGGGTATTCATCCAGCCATGAGGCGGTTGGACCGCTGCGGGAACTGCTGCGCAATATCGAGCAGGTCCATGGTGTGGTCATCGATCACATCTACGCGAAGAGAGAGGAGGGCCATATCTCTGTCCTCTGGCACCTGCCAGAAACGCGGGTGCGGAAATTCGGATGGGCGCCGGTGGCTTCGGCTGCCGTTCCTGTCCAGGTTCAAACTACTGAAAAAGGAGTTGCTTAACCATGGGAAAATTTTGGAATGCAAGGACGAAGGCGATATTCAGATGCCACCCGGTGCAGTGCACCGCAATGATCGCAGGATATGTGATCTGGTACGTAGTGTTCGCCGTCTTGACTGTACCGCTCGGAGGATTTCTTATCATCGTTGGGAAAGAGGGCGATTGGGTCCGGTGGTGGCTGCCATGAACATTGTGAAGAAGACGCCAACGATTTCTGATATAATTTCATCGATCAGGTCCACTGCGAAAGATTGCAGAAATGAAATGGATAATGTCGATATCGCGGCAGAAGCTCAAGACGCAGGAAGTGGTGTTTATGGTTGCCTCGATGATATCGAAAGTTATCTTCAGGATCTCGAAGCAAAGATTGCCGGACTCAAAGAGGCGCTCTGATGCACCGTATTGTCTCCATCAAGGATGCATGGAATCTCGACACCGAGATCTGCGTGTCGTGCCAGTTCTCCCGGTCCTGCTCGCTGCGATCGCGGCGGGTCAGGTTCCCGGAGAAGTTCCTGGGGTGTAGCATGGTCAAGAAATACCTGCAGCAGCAGGGGATCACGATCGATAGGTCGCTATCGAAGTGCCCGTATGGGGGTGCGTGATGATCTGCCCTGACTGTGGACGGGAAATGCAGATTGGTACCGCTCATGACAACAGCTGGCGCTATCAGTACGAGTGTCCGGGATGCGGAAAGATCATTGGGGTGCCCTGATGGCGTCACAAATTATCACTCCGGAAAACTTGAAACAAACGATTGATGCGTTTGTTAAGAAGGAAGGTACAAAAGCCTTCATCCTCTCTACAGAGAAGCACGGAGACGCTCTTGCCCCCTCGAAGAAACTGAATCTCTTCCGGATTCCGGTTGCGGTTCACGGGGATTTCCTCAAGATCCCGAATATGGGACTCATAAAAATGATGCACGGGTTGTACCTGATCCCTGTCAAAGATATTGAGGACCTTTCTGATATCGCCCGGGAAGCGTATGAACAAAACACCCTGAAAGATCCCATTCCCGCAACACAAGAAATCCCCGACATCAACCTGCTGCTGCATGTCCGGGTCATGATGGGCGACATGATCACCATCCGGAAAGATGGTACGGTCCTGCACAACGACAAGGTGCAGACCGAGAAGCAGATGGAGCTGATGTGAATGGCGAGATCTTTCGCACCCAACGGGAGACGCGGTAGGATACTGTCCTATCTCCAACGAAACCCATGCAAAGATCTCACCGCAGTCGACATTGCAAGAGAGGTCGATTATCCCGCTCGGGAGATCGGGCAGTTGCTCAGTAAGGATATTGAGGGGGTCGTCGTAACCCGTGCAAAGGGTTATCACAATCTATATCGGTTTGATCCTCCGACGGCGGTGCTTTGATGCCCGTAAAAATCGAGTGCGGCTGTAGTGGGTTTCATGTTTTGAGCTCGGAGGGCCGCAGCAAGACACCCGTAGATCACCACTATTGGCGATATTCAGACAAGGGGAAACAACACCGTGATGGAAAGGTTGCGGGCTGCCCCCTCTGTGAAATGATGAAAGGAGAGCGGTCCTGATGGCACAAAACCATGCAACACCAGAGGCCGTGATACGGGCGATTGAGGAAGCGTTATGTTCCAGGTGTCTATGCAGTGTCCGGGAGAAGTGCCGAGCTCAGAAAGAAGGTGCCAGGAACGCCTCTATGATTGTCTGCATCCTCCAGGGCCCTTTCGATTATTGTGACGATGATTTTTTCACAGAGGTTCCTATTCCAGGAGATCCCCGATTCAAACGCAGGGAGGTGGCGTGATGCTCGAAAGAACATATTGGAAATGCCCGTCATGCGGTCAAACTTTCGGGCACACGGGTAAGAAAGATAAATTTGAATATTTAGGGCGTGCGGCCCGGGGATTATTCGGGCATCCTCGCGGTCCTTATTGCACGTTCTGTCGGTCGAAAAAGAAGAAGCAACGGATCTACAACCTCCCACAAACCCCGGCGGTGGCGTGATGGTCGCAATCCCTTACACTGATGAACAGTGGGCAAAAATCGAGCGGGAATATGAACAAGTGACTGGAGATCTGGGTGCAAGGTACCGTGGCGGGAAGAGGCACCCGGTCCGGGTTGTTGCTGCGTGGTGGGCGGGATATTCCGGATCGCGTGTCAGAACATCGGGGATGATGTGATGGGCTGCGCTCCAGGAAAGGATTGCGAGCACTGCGGAGATTGCGGTCCGCTCGTATCATTTAGCATCCAGAGAGCTCCCGGCACGTGCTGCCCGGAACCGAGTTGCGACACCCAGGTTGCACCGGTGAAGTGCGAGATGTGCGGTGCCACTTGTCCCTGTGCTGCATGGGAAGCAAGCCACAAGGACCGGGTCGTTGTCGATGGGAAGTACACGACCGAAGATGAGCTCAAACTCGCTAGCCTGTACATGAATCGTTTGGCACTGTCAGGGCTCAAGGGAGCCGATATGATCCGGTGGGCACGCAAAGAGCTCGCGGATCCCAATGGGAGGCGGCCGCTGTGAGTAGAGAAGTAAGAATGGTACCGGCAAACTGGCAACATCCCCTAAGGGCAAATGGGCAGTATAAGCCCCTTTTTGATGAGCCGTATTCGCGTGCAGTTCAACAGTGGGACGAAGGAAAAGAGCAGTGGGAACGGGGTTTCAGGCTGGATTGGTCTAAAGAAGAGCGGGTATTTATCCCGAAATTCCCGGACGATGACGGAACATATGAGGATCTTGAAGGTGAGCGACCGGTACCAGAAAAATACATGCCGGAGTGGCCCGAATCGGATCGCACTCACTACCAGATGTACGAGACTACCTCAGAAGGTACTCCAATCTCGCCAGTAATAGCGACCCCAGAAGATCTAGCCCGCTGGCTTGCTGATAACAAAGCCAGTGCATTCGGTGCCCAGACTGCAACCTATCAGCAGTGGCTCTGTACGATCAAACAGGGATCGGCACCCTCGATGATATTTTCAGATGGAAAACTTCGATCCGGTGTCGAAGCGTGTTGTAAAAAGGAGGTATCATGACCGTTATCAAAGTACCGAAAATCGATGGCGCAAAAGTGATGGAGTTCGTCGTCTATCCTAACGGGGACCTCCAGAAATTGACAGTTGAAACCGATCAGGACTCTTTCACAATCCACGATGACGTGAAGCTCGCGAGCACATTTGTCGAAATCACCGTGAAGAAAGTATCCAAATCGCCGATGGGGAATGATGCCCTATGAGCGTCGGAAGGAAATGGGTCTACTGGCACCGGATAATCTGGGCAGACAACGAGTGTGAGGAGGGTGCTCAACTGAAAGTCGGGGAACTCCTCGGTCCCAATCATAAGGACAAACAATGCGCACGGCTGGTCCGGAAAGAATCGACAAAATCCATTGATCTTGTCGATTACGTGAAGCTCCAGTATCTCGGTCGCATGCTGCGGACCGCAACCGCTGAAGAGATTGTTGCAATGGGAGTCTCGGAGGAATGGTGGCCGGAAAAACCAAGGGCGGGTTTTCTATGAACTACCAGAAGACCGCTGCGGACCTCCTCCTCCGCACCAGGGGCAAGACTTGGGACACCGCAGAGCCCGGTGATGGAGAGTTCGCCCGCGTGCACGTGCACGGCAGCGATCGCGAGTGCTACGTCAAGCTCGCGGACCTGGACGGGCGGCGGGACCGGATCAACCTCTACGAGAAATTGGGAGGATCATCATGAACGATTGCCCGGATTCGGTCAAGAAGTTCCAAGGCTTCGAGGAGAATATGAAGCGGCTGTACGGCGAGATCGACCGGATGGTCTATGCTGCAGAGCAAGCGTGCCCCAAAACCATTGAGGAACGATATCAGTGCAAAGAACAGGGTTGCACGTTCCTCCATGCAGACCACCTCATTCCGTGTCAGGTTGTATTTTTACGCGGGACTATTGGTGATCACGTTGAGCAGCACGACCCGACGGGGGCGCAACAGTGAAACCTGCAACGGTGTGCAACGAAAAGCACTGCGGGTCCTGTGGACACAAGGGGCTGCGGAAATGGTTCAAGGAGTCCTGCCCCCGCGTCAATGAACTCCTGTTTCGTGGCGGTGACCTGTCCGCCACAACGATCCTCGAGGACACAAAAGCGAACGGCTGCCAGCACCACTGCCCGAAGGGGGTGAAGACGTGAAAGGCACAATCAAAGAACTCCTCGAATGGCGGAAAGAGGAGGCCAAGAAACGAGCTCTTGAAAAGAACTCGATCCGACACGTCCTTCTCGCGCTGAAAATTATTCGGGCAAATTTTCCACAACCCGTAGGTGAGACGCAATGAGGCCTGAGGAGATCGACGCGGTGCATATTCGTGTCACCGAAGTGATGCGGCGCGAGTACGAATCACTGACCCCGGCCCGGGAGAAAATGGAGAAGACCGTCGCCGCTGCGAAAAAGGAGTATGCCTTGGCTGAACGGAAATACAAGGAAGATCTGAAGAAAGCGAGTCTCAAGCCCGCCAAAGAGCCGCAGTGCGCCCGCTGCCAGTTCATGGAGTTTATCTTCCAGGGCAAAACCCAGAAAGAGCGGAACAATATAGCGGGGCTCATCCATGATGCCGTCGAGAAATTCGGGTGCGACGCATTCGTGCGGAGGGCTGATCTGCCATGATATTCGACGCAAACGGGGTCCCGATCCGGGCGGGCCTGTGCCTCGACTGTTCAACCCGGTTAGTATGGTGGAATGGCAGACTCCGGTGCAACGCGAAGGATGTAAATTTAAAACAGTTCCCAATCAAGTCGTGTAACGGCAGACATCCACTTAACCCAGGACAAAAATCACGCCCCATCCTAGTGGTCCATCCAGATACCGATGCGTGCTATGGGAATTATAACAAGGATTCGGACCGGTGCTTCATCTGTTCCCGGGCAGATGGTGCCTGCATCTACGAGACGAAACAGCGGAGCAGAAAGGCGGGTGCAGCATCATGACCTCCGACCCATGCCAGTTCTGCGACCAATCCGCGACCAGCGAAAGGGCGATGAGGGGGCACCTCCGCAAAATCCACCCGGAAAAAATACGGAGCAAGAGCGCCGTATTCGCAAAATGTGAAATCAATATGACGGAGCGCCCATGACCCACCGGATCGCGTATCTCAAGCTCGGCCGGCACACCTACACCAAGACAGAAGTATCCCTCGATCGCAGCATGACCGAAATCAAGAAGATGCTGCTGCAGGCCGGATGTTCACGCATCGGTACCCAGGAGGATCTCCGGGTCAAGGTCCCGCTACACACGCTTATCTTCGAGAAAGACGGGCTGCCATTCATGATCGAATTCCCGGTCATCTACGAGCGGCTGCGCAGCGGCCCGGACAAGCTCCGCATGGACCTGTCCGGCCGGATCATCAGGGATCGGGTCAAGGTCCTCCTTATGGAAGTCGAGATCGGGGCGTCGCCATTCACAGCAGCAATGGCGCAGTTCGTAGCGATCGCGGACCGCTCGACCGGGAACCCGGTGCAGATGGAGAACTACATGCTGGAGCACCAGGGCGAGATCCCATCAGGGACCCTGTTCCTGCCCGGTGGAAGTAGTCGATGAAGAGGTAAAACCATGGATGTTATTGATCCTAAAAAACTTGAAGATATGACCATTGAAATACCGGAAGATTGTAAAAAATCTGGAAATTATATTTTGTATCACGATCAGGTAATCGCCGTGGTTCACCCAGATAAACCTGGACATATGATAATCGCCGGTGGGAAAGACTGGAATAGGTCGTGTTAATCCCCGCACGGGAAAAAAGGTGAAAACCATCCATGAGGCTAAATGGTTGTCCCGTGCAGGGGAACACCCTCCCGGCGGATCGACCCGCATCACCACGCTGTTCCAGCTCTTGGTCCCATCCAGTGGGCGGGGGGCAAAAATATTGGGTGACTTGGTTAGATCCAGCCTTTTGATGCTGCGAGAGTGATTATCAGGGAGCCTATACCAATGATGGCACCCTGCGATCCGCGTTTCAAGTCGTACGCGACCGCTGCTGCTGCTTCGTAGTACTGCGCCTCATCCTGCCAGAGTACCGGGCACTTCGGGAGATTGTCCCAGGTGCTGATACGCAGGCCCGCCATGAACCCCCGGACGGTGATGTGCCACTCGCGGGATGTGCTGCAAAAGCCATCGTACAGGACCCGTCCCCGCAGCGACGCGATCGGGAACCAATCGGGGAGGACAAAATTTTCAGCGTGTTCGGCTTCGGTATCGTACTGGTCAAAATCCACACCCTCGACATCGGTATTTTTACTGGCAGAAAGTGGGAATCCCCTGATACCGAATCCCACGTGCGTGATCGTTACACCGAGAAGGGTTTCGGGCATAGTGAGATCCTCACTCACCGGCTTTGACACCGGTGAACTTCAGACCGAAGTTCTGCTGGGTGAATACCACGGGGGTCTCTGCCTTCCCGTCATTCAGGCCGAAGTCCTTGGTCGTTTCTGCCCCGGTGATGATCGACAGGATATGGTCTCCGGGAGTCCGGTATTTCTGCGGGATCCAGAACGAGATCGGGATCTTCTCACCGATTGTCCGTGCCTTGTAGTTCTGCATCGCGTTGTCTTTCAGGGGTTCGTTGTCCATGAAGATGGAATAGAAACCGCTGCCGGTCACGAGCACCTGGAGATCTGCGTACAGCTCAGGCACCTGGTTGACATCGCAGAAGAATGACGGACCGGGAATATGAGCGGCTGCTGAATCTCCGTAGATACCGAGAATTGTGACCTTGGCGTCCGGAAGCCTGCCTTCAGTAGTTTTCACGGGCTCGGTCGTGACTGGTGTCGGTAATGCTGCGATCGGGGCTGCCGCTGCCGGTGTTGCCGCTGCGGGCGCGGTTGTGGTCGTTGCAGTCGCTGTCGTTGCGGCTTTCTTCCCAGTGAAGTACCCAATGATCGCGGTAATTGCTGGCACCACGATCAGTTCGATGAGTTCAAGTATTTCCATGAGTCCCCGTGGCTTCGGGCGGGTTATAAAAAAAAGTCGAAAAAGGGATTATGCAAACTCCTCGATAATGATTATTCCCGGCTTGCCCGCAGAACCATTTGCTCGTTGGGATACGGTGCCGATTCCCCCGCACCCGTATTCACCCTCGCCAAAAACCGCAGTAGCACGGTAGCCATGGAACACCCGCATTGATTTTGTATAATTAAAATCCCCATTGACCCCCACAGCGCTTGTCCTATCAGTATAAAGGATCGTGTTGGAATCTGCTGCTGCCCCGCACACTCCCTTGGACCCTTTATACGTCGTCGCCCCGATTATGAGCGTCGTATCTGTCCCATCGGTCCCGGGTTGAGAGACCGTGTCCTGCCCCACGTTGAACACTCCCCCCGTCCCAGCGGCTCCCACAACGTACGCATACGGTGTCGATGGGTTGCATGCGACTATTTTCTCGCAATATCCCCCGGCTTGTCCCGGGAAAACATAATATGAACTTGGCCCCATCGAACTGTAAGTGCCCCCACCCCCCCCAATGAGAGTTATGCGTAAGGTGTGGGTTTTTGCATCGGTGGTAAAATTCCCCGATTCGCTGGTTAATATGGTCCTCCTGATATACGCCCCCGTTAGGGGTTTTGCATCCACAGCGGCTTTCGTAAATGCCGTTGTTGCGATCTGGGTCGTGTTCGTCCCCGGTTCAGCGGTTGGTGCAGTTGGCTCTCCAGTAAGTACTGGCGATGCACGGGGAGCTTTCGCTGCCACCTCAGTGTCGATCGTGTCGAAATTCTCGTTGATCTCATCGTCCCATCCTTCTTCGTCGAAAAGCGGCTTGTAGAGATCCAAGTTCGGCGTGCGTGTCCCGACCATCTACGCCACCACCCGGGCCGAAAAGAAGGGCTTCATCTCGAAAATTGCACCGGTACTTGCACCGATTATTACCGGGGATCTCACTTCCCTGCAGAGGATCACGCCATTGGAATGAGCGTTCACGATCACAAACTCGGTAATCGGAGTGTCGACTGAAACGGTCCCCTGCGGCACCGTCAGCGAGCAGGTAAGATTCGCACCATTGCGGGTGAGGACGAACGGTGCACGGAATATCTCTGCTTCAAGAGCAGCATCGGCATTCGTTGGTTTTGTCGTACCGGTACCAATACCCATCTCAGTGAACGGCAATGCACCAGCCACACCGAAAGCATTTTTTGCCACCTCTGCCTGCCCGAGCAGCGTGTACGCAAATCCTGGTCCTATTGTCATGCAGGAAGAGTCCCAAAAAAAGGAGATAAAGAAAAGTCGAAAATCAGGGAATCGGGGTCACGACTGTTTCATCGTGATCGATTGCTATACCGTCGCCACCCCACGGGCTGGACCCCCATTTCTGCCGGCCCCAACCGGGAGGTGATGACGCTGGCAGGATCATCGTGCCGGACTCGTACCCGATCTCGATCTCTGCGATGAGGTGCAGGTCCAACTCGACACCGGTCTCTGTCAGGACAAAGGTCGTTTCATCGGCCAGGAACAGAATCGCTACGGCTTTCGCTTTCTCGATCGCTTCGTATAGTGCCGGCAACGATATCGGCCCAGTGGGAGGGGTGTAGAACACGATCTTGAATTGCCCGACTTTGTATGATCCACCCCACGGACTGTTGCCCCATTTCTGATGGCCCCATCCGCTTCCGGTTCCCTGGGCATTCGGGTTCTCCAGCACCTCGAACTCATCAGTCGTGTAGCCGGTCAAATAGCAGATGATCGCTTCGAGATCCGCTTTCGTCCCGCTCGAACTTTGCAGCCACCGGAGAATACCGGCCCGCGATCGGAAATCCTCATCGGATTCTCCTAGCAACCGGGCGATACCGATCAGGTCCACCACGCGATCGAGCTGGATCCCGGTGGCCTGGGTGAGCTGGTGGGCAGTCTGGACCTGCAGGGTGGCAGCCACGAGTTCGTCAATTTCATCGGAGATGACGGAAATGAACTTTGCGAGGTTCGAGCCGGGGACTTTCGAGAATGCGCTGGAAAGCCGGTTCTGGATATCTGCTGTCCGGGCCATCACACCACCGTGATCGAATGCGTACCGTTTGTCGCGATCGAGTTGTCCGGAACAGCCAGGGACTCTCCGAGAGCATCGAGCGTGGTCGTGCCATCGGTAGCGGTCAGGGCATTTACGTTTTCGACGCCGTCAACGTTGGCGATCGCCCGGATGATATCAGAGTATGCAACATCTTCGGAGATTGCAAGGTTGCCGAAGAACGATACCAGGGCTGCCTGGATGTTGGCGGTGACTTCTTCCGTGGTGATGGTCGATACTTTCAGCACGGTCACGGTCACTGCGACCGGTACGGGGTCCGGCCGGGCAAGGCTGGCGATGATCCCGCACGGCCGTGTGGCTGCGATCACTGTGTTGAGATCCCCGTCACTTCCACCGAGCACGTAGCAGGTCACGGTGTGATTGGTGGTGTTTTCAGTGATGAGCACGTCCACAACTCCCTCAACTGCAGAGAGTGCCTGCTCCATTGCGATCATAGTGGCTTTGGCAGCAGTGGTCGGGACCCGTGTCCGGTACCGGAGCATCGCGTCAGCCTCTGCATCCGTGCCGTCAACCATAGCAGTTGTATTCGTTACCGTCTCGATCCCCGCGATCGGGTCGATCATGTGGTTGATGATTCCCGTTGTGACGTTCCCGATCGTCCCGGGCGTGACGCACTCTGCCGGGATATCCACATGGTACTGGCCCGCGACCAGGATGCCCTCTTCGGTTGTCTGGTATACCGGGGACCCGTCAGCGTTTGCAATCCGGGATCCTGCCGGGATCGTAAATGAGATCTCCGATACTGTGGTCCGGGAGAACCTGACCGTCCCCTTCGCGTTCGTTGCCGGTTTCCGGACAACTCCCTGGACTACTGCGATCGCGTCCAGGTTGGTTTTCCGGGACGTGTTCAGGTAGCCGGCGTCATACACGGATTCCAGGACCTGCCAGTACTCAGCAAGTTCGTACGCCATGCTCTGCAGCAGTTGGCCGGCAAGGGTCGTATCCGACAGGTCAATGTCATCGCCGTATACTTCTCGGACCCGTGCTTCGATCGAGGACGTGATCGCTGAATATGGCTTGACCACAAATCCCGCATCGGTGACACCGTAGCTCACAGGGTTTCCTCCAGGAAGATCTGGTCACCGGTTGCCAGGGTGCCGGAGATCGCAACGACGAGATGGCGATTGTCATCGAACGTGCACTGGACCGGGTCCAGGGATTTCCACCCGGCATACGATGCCAGGGCATTCTGGATCTCGTTCTTTGCGATCATCAGGTTGCGCTCGGACTCGATGATCGCGACGTGGTCCGTGCCGAACCCGGTATTGAACGGGAGAGAGCCTTTCAACGAGCGCAGGATCACGGCGATGTCCTGCATGGCCTTCTCGGTGCCGGAGATGACTGCAATGCGCTTTTTGTCGTCAAGGACCAGATCCCCCGCCGGATTGACTTTGAGGGCGATTGTCATGCGGGAGAATCGAAGGGCTGGATAAAAAAGGAAGGTCACTCGGTGACCGTGACAAAATCCTGCTGGATGGATTGTGCACCGAGCAGTGCATGGCAGCCGTCCGATCCGGCATCCCCCGCCCGGACGATTGGGATCCCTCCAATCTGGACGAACGAATCACTGTTATGTCCGGCATTGCCACCGCAGCCGTCCGGTCCGGTATATGCCTGGCCTTTCAGAATAACGGCTTTCCCGGCAATGGTGACGAAATCGTTCAGGGTGTTGTGGATCATTCCGGTACCTCCTCCCAGGTGCGGAGGAGGGCAATCGGTCCAGATCTCGGTATCTCCATCGACAATGACATTGCGCCCGGTCATACCATCTTCACCAGTTTGATATTCGATGCGGTGATCTCGACATCACCGTTCTCCTTGAACCGGATTGAGGACCCGCTCTTGTGGCTGATCAGGATCTCCCCGGCAACAACAGCCGGCACCGTGTCGCTCTCGGTGTGGATCCCGGACAAGATGACCGCGTGGTTGAGGTTGTGCTGCACGAGTTCATTGACCGTGATGATATCCCGGTTCCGCAGCTGCTTCTGGATCTCGTATTTGCTGAACCCGACCGTGACGATATCCCCCACGGTAGGCGCGATGTGGAGGGCGCCGGTGCCGAATGCCTGCAGCGCGATCGGGACGTTCACGAGCTCGATCTCGTTGTCCTGGATCTTGTGCTTGAGCCGGACGCTCACGCGCCACGTGGCGAGGTTGACCTTCGTGATCCTGCCCAGGGCAAGGGTGTTGACTTTCTCGATACGTGAGGCGATCAGGCCCGTGATTTTCTCGGATATGCTCACAGGGGTTTCACCTTCATTTCCGTGCCGAAATCCGATGCATCGCTGGTGTGCGTGTACTCGACGACCTTGTATGATCCCGAAGCGCCTGCAGAGCGCGATTGCAGCTCGACCAGGGCGTCAGTAGTCACGCGCCATGTCAGGATCGAGGTGATGGATCGGGTATATGTCCCGTCATCCGGCTGTTCCGGGACGGTCTCGGAAAGGCCGGTCTCTGATGAGAGGACAATTTTCTCTGCAGAGGGATTGAAAAAATCCACGGTGACAAAATACCCAGCGCCCACCTCGACATAGAACTTCGCATCCTTGCGTTTCTTGTCGCTGCCGTTGATCTTTTTCTGACAGTACTGGAGATCTGCGATGGCGCTCGTGTCGGAGGTGTACGCATCATCGAGCACGATACCCTGGTCGTCGATCTTGCGGGCCGGGATATCCGACGCGGCGAATGCAGCAGCAATAATCGCTGATAGTGCCGTCTTTTTCGGGTAGTTCACCGAAGGCACTCCCGTGGCATATACCTGGTTGATGGCGGTGATCTTTGTGCGGATATCTCCCTGGTCGCGCTCATCGTAGCATAATTTCACGACCCCGGTGAAAATCTCGCCACAATCACCCATGTGGCCGGACTTCAGCCGGATGCTCTGCCCGGCCTTAATTGCCGCTTTCGTTGCAGCTGCAAGGTTGTATACCGATATCTCCGCAGTATTAGCATCGCTGGAATTGCTCCCTTTGATCACGAATTCGATATCCAGCTGATCTGTGGTGATGAGACGGTTCCCCACCTTCAGTTCCGTGTACCGGTTCCACAGATCAGTCATAAATAATCCAGACCTCGCAGGTCGATGCGGTTATCGTGTATGGGAAGACCTGGAAAAGGTCGACGCAGGTAACCGGGTCGCGAGCCGCGATCGGGGTCACCGGCTCGATCCGGGAGTTCAGCACAATGGCGCCGTCTAAATCCCTGACAATCTGCAGGACCGCGAAACCATCATCCTCCGGGTTCCAGCGATGGTATACCGTGTACGTGATACCATTAATCTGGACCTGCTGCTGCTGCGGATATCCGATATCCTGATCGAAAGGCAGGACTATCATATCCCCTGCCTCCTGGTATTCATGGCAGCCACGAGTCCCTGGACCTGGTTGGATGCAACGACTGGGATGATCTTATCGGTATATTCTTTTGCGGTCTCTTCCTTGGTTTTTTCCGGAACGAACGTGAACGCCTTCACGCTCGTAATTTTCAGCGCTCCGCTGCCCGGGAAAAGTTCTGGTTCTGTCGCTGCACCCAAGCTCTCCTGGACAACCGTACTCGTTTTGATGGTTTCGGACTTCCCGATCCGGATCTGCTGGACCGTGATATTCGCGGTCGTGGTCTCTGACGAGTCCTGCCCTTTCAGGTCAGAAAGTTTCTGCAGGACCATGTTGTCGAATGCGCCACGGTAGGTGACAAGCGAGAAGGGCATCTTCTTTTTGTACAGGTCTTCGAGCAACTCGTATTCGCTGTTGACGTCAAAGAGCTCGATCACGTAATCTATCGTGACCGGATTCTCAACGATATTATCGGCGATCTCGCTCTGGTCTTCGATCCGCCGCTTGCTGATCGTTGCCTCCAGGTTAATCCCGGTGGATTTAATCGCCTTGAACTCCTGACCCCCGATCAGGATCCTAGTGCTCGATCCGGTGGTCCCTGCTGCCCGGTCCTGCTCGTTGTGCGAGATTCCTGATTCGTAGACCCAGCGAAGGCGGCCGGAGTCGTCGCGTACCCATGTCATCCTTAAGAGGCCCCCGTAAGTTCGCGCTCAATATCCCGCTGTGTCTGTTTCGAGGCCTGTTTTGTTGCTCGATGGAAGAGACTGTTGACCTGCTTTTCGTCAAGATTTTGGGTATAGATATCCCCGACTTTCACGTCATACCGCACGTCACCGGTCCGTACGGTCCGCGTATTCGAGCTTGCAATAATCCGCTCTGCAGTAGGCATAAGGACCGGGGCGGCTGCGTTGGCGATCTGGGCACTGTTGATAGCCATGCCGAGTGGGGTGAACCCCATGGCGAGACCCGTGATCCGGAACAGCGGGTGATTGGTCACGGAAGACCAGGCGCTGTTCACGGCATCGGGGATCTTGGTGATCCATTCCCAGAGGACCTTAAGTCCGAAGATGAGGCCGTCGAACCGCTCTTTCAGGAACGGGACCTCTTTTCCCAGCCACCCGATGAACCGCCCGAGCTGGGAGTTTTCCCATCCCTTGTCGCTGATATCCCATGCGAGCAGCAGCACACCGGTAAACGCGCCAACGACTGCGATTAGTGGCAGCCATGGTGCAAGGAATGCCCAGCTGGCAGCAGCTCCCCCGTACAGGGTTGCGGTCAGGCCGGTCGTTGTTGGGATAAGCATGACCTGCATTGCACCCCATAACGTACCGGCGCCGGTCGCCTCAAGCATGTTTTTCTTGAGCATCATGAACGATGCCGCAGAGATCAGTGTTGCCGAACCGAGCAGCAACACCCCCGTCGCCAGAATTCCAACTATCCCCAGGGCACCCTTGACCGGTCCCGGGAGAATACGTAGGCCGTCGATGAACAGGTTCGTCGCTTTCACTACCGATACAATGACCGGCAGTGCACCTGCTGTAATCTCGCGCTGCAGTTCCGCCCAGGACACGTTACTCTTTTGCAGCTGCTCGTTAAGGGATTCCTGCGTGAGATCGACCCGCTTGATAATATCGTCCTGGTGGAGGAGGACCTCGTTGACGAACGCAATTTTCTGCTGCTCCATGGTGAGCTTGTCAGCGCTGACACCGATGGTCTGTGCGTATTTCTTATTGGCTGCGTCAACGTCGATTATGATACCCAGGTTATCGAGCCAGAGCTTTGACTGCCGGGCAGTACCGACCATGAGCGAATTGTAGTAGTAGCTGACATCCCCACCAAGCTGGCGGGCGGCGGCCCGCGCCATCTTGGCCATGGGGGTGATTGCGTCCTTGTCAATCCCCAGCAACATTGCCAGGTTCGCCTTGTGGATGAGCTCGGTCTCATTGACCACGCCTCCTGATGCGGTCCGGAGGTCGTCGAGCATTTTATTCGTATTATCCCCCATGTTTTTCCGGAACGTGACCATCGCATCGTTGTACTGGGCGATGTCCTTCGTCCCTTGCTGGTAGTAGCTGAGGCCGAAAGCACCCCCTACACCCATGGCTGCACCGACTCCCAGGAAGACGTTCCGGTACGAGTCTCCAGCTTTTTTCGCCTCATCTGCGACACCGGCAAGGCCAACCTTGGTCTTGTCGACGGCTTTGTCGATACCCGCCAAAGGACCCGTTGCAGCGTCGGCAAGGCCGACCTCTACGAATAGTGATCGAAGTGCACCCGAACTCATACAAGGGAGTCAGGAAAAATAGAGATAAAGAAAAGTCAATTTATCCGGATCTTAAGTCATGATTCTACTCTCGGTCCGATACCAACAATACCCGAGCCCGACGCAGATAATTATGTCAGTGGTGATGATCATCATAACGAATGCGCCCTCACTCCCTGATGACAAAGGAATGAGCAAACGCTCGTAAACGAACGTCGCCGGGGCGAAGAAATAGAGCAACTGAACGAAAAAAATATGCCATGATGCTTTCCCGATTTTTATCAACGTCGGGGAATTTGCCGGCAGATACGCAAGCCCCGCGAGGACCAGGATCACGGTCCACATGAACGCGGGTGCCTGAAGAACGGCCGCGTATTCGGTGAATCCCGGGAACGATGTGAAAAGCGGGGTGTAGCAGCTCAGGCCGATATAGATCAGGCTGACTAACCCTCCGATCGCCAGCACAGTATTATTCCGTTTTTTCTGGGTGACAATCCAGACGCCAAGCGCCCCGGCAAAAATAAAGCGGAGGTAAATAGGAGCAGTCTGATCGGGAGGCCATCCCGCGAAGTAAACCACTACATCAAACACGATATTGACCGCCAGGGCAAAGATCACCATCCAGTCAGGACTCCTACGTGCGAGAAGGTACAGCAGTGGCACGATCAGAACGCTCTGCAGGATCAGCGGAATGAAATACGCTCCCCACCCAAAACCCCCGGTGATGAAGTTGAGCGGGAGGGACACGCCAGCGAGGCGGTCCGGGGCAAGGTAATATAGCATGACGATCTCGATCACCCAGCATATGGCGAACGGAATCAGCAGCCGCTTGAACCTCCGGAAAAGCAGCGGCGGATCGTAGCATTGCCGGAGCGTGGTGGCGCCGTATTTTTTATAGGCAAAAGCCCCGGTAAATCCGGCAACCACGAGGAAGATCGGGACCGCCTGCCAAAAATAGAAAGGCCCCCCAATCGCGAGAAAAACACCTGCGGGCAGGGCATGAAGCAAGATCACAGCGATGACGGCGAATGCCTTCAGGATGTCTATCTGCGGTACCCCCTTGGACACTTCCACCTGTGGTACGGGGGTCTCCCGTTTTCCCTTGCTTCTTCCCATGATATCGCTCTACAATTAATTCGAAAAGTATTATACGGTTCTTATTCTTTTTTGTCAGGATCTTCCATGAGCACAACCTGCACTTTTTTTCCTACCCAGGCTAGTGGAACAAATACGCGCCCAGACGATCCAGAGTTCGCTACGGTCTTCTCCACAAATGCATACCCTTCGAACGTTAAAGTCTGCTTGTTAATTGCTATCACCTGTCATTTTATAGCAATATTATAGCCATAATCTATAAATACCCACCGCCCGTATAACATTAAAATGACAATAAAATTGTCATTGGAGGACCACATGAACAAGAAAACACCGGCAATCGCAGCGCTCGTACTGTTTTCAGTATTGATCGCAGCAGTGCTTATTGTATCGTCCGTCTCGGCATCACCCGTGATTGACCAAACGCCCAACATCGTTCTGCAAGGTGAGTACCTGACCTCTGCCCAGATCCGGGCGGCGGATACCATAGGAATCGGGATTTCCCTGGAGTTCGTTGGAGATTACGAGCGGATCAAGTACTTCAGCGGGTCAACGTATCTCACAGACTTTGACAAAGAATACCAACTTCAGGAGAGGCCATAACGAGCAGGATCGGGTGATGTTCAAGGAGTATGTGTGCTCGATCCCGGAGCTGGCCCCCAAATGCATTGAGGGGTACACAGCATTGCTGGGCAGACCAGCCTACTGAAAATTGCATGAACCCTCGCCCTCTCTTTTTTTTTTAAAAAATTTATACTAGCACGTGCCGGCCGCCACGGTTCACGATCCGGATCTTATTCCCGCTATCTCTGCCGGGTGTGCTGCTGCGGTCCTCGATGCTCTTCTGGACGAGTTCCCCGATCTTGCCCAGGGCAATGATGTGTCGGTACTGTTCCTCCAGCGACCAGGACCGCACATCCGCGACCGGGACATGGAATTCCTTCGCGATCAGGTACAGTTCCAGTTCGTCCGCGACCTCTACAGCGAGGGGGCCGAAGACCGCATGTAGTTTCCCAGGGCGCGGATCCCTTTCTCGTTGACGCGCTCAAGTTCCTGGACCATGGTGAAGTACTTGTCTTCATCCCAGTTCAGAACCTCATCGCGTTTCAGTTTCGGCTCGACCACAGATGCCAGGATCATCTCGACATGGATATCCGCGAGATCCCGGCTCCCCGGGCCGATGAGCTTTGATGTTTGGTACGCGGTGAGTTTCTTGATCTTCAGCGTCTCGTCGCCGATCTTAATTTCAATCAGTTCCATGGCTCACTTCCAGACCCTGTCGTGGGTCATCCCGAGGCCACTAATCGTTACCTGCGGGGCCTCCTTGATCCCGCCACCGGGGGTAATCGTAGATACACGGGCGCCCGTGATCGTCACCGTGAATGCTGGGCAGTCGTACACAATCACGAGCCTCTCACGGTTGGCCTTGTACTCCTCCAGCTGGCCCAGGGCCTCGTTGGTCACTTTCATTTTTGCGGACCACGTCGGTTTCTGGTAATTTTCGTTGTAGCCGGCAACTCCCTGCGAGGTCTCAATGTGAGTCAGGGCGTCCTGGGGATCGGATTCGAATTCATCGAGGTAAAGGGCTTCAACACCGCCAATTTTCAGGCTGCACGCTTCTTGTGCCCAGTCTTCCGGCATTAGATCGCCTCCAGTGTCAGGTCCAGTTCAAACTCCTGAATATCCCCAGCCAGCCGTGCCCATACGTGGATCCCGGTCAGTTTCCGAGCGGACACATCATCCGGATCGAGAGTCGCATAGACCGGCATGGTGACAGTGAAGTTGTCGATCGCGCCCTGGCTCTTGACGGACTCCATGGCTCCCCGAAGCTCACCCTCGATGAACTTCAGGCCGGCAGCAGTGAACGGGATCTTCTCGGTTGATGCCCGGTACGACGCGATCGCGTTCTGCAGCACCGATTCGATGTAGTACTTCGTCCGGGTGATGTCGATGAACTTCGGGTTGTTGTCCGACTTCAGGCAGATGCCCTGACTGATCCGGGTGAGTCCATCCCCGATGTCGATGATGTAGTTCGCCTCTGCGGCCTCGATGGTCGGACCATCTGCCGGGGCGAAGAACTTGTCGACATCGGTCACGACTTGCTTCCAGTACGGTGATACCCAGGGCTTCAGGGCCATGAGTTTTCCGAGTGCAACAGCCGCGACGTCCCCGGCCTGGTTGGTGTCAGCGTGTGCCAAGAAAAATCCGTTCGCGGAGCTGAGTGCAGCGGTGGCGCCGGTGATGTCAGATACCGTCGCACTGTTCGGGTTGGTCACCGTGAAGATGAGGTTGTTGGTGTCAGCGAATGCCTTGAGCTTCGCGGTGAGGGTCGTTGCATCGCTTTCGATGCCGGCAAGGCAGACTCCGTTGATCAGCCCGTTGGTCGCGTGCGCGGTGAGCGTTGCCAGCGAGGTCTCGATCTCGGTCGCGGTCGGGGATCCGGGTATAGCCGCGGTGACTGCTACGGCGTACAGTTTGCGGGTGCCCTGGGCGAAGATTGCGGTGGCTGCCACAGAGATCGCGGTGCTTGCACCGTGGTCGGCTTTCACTGCGTCGACAGAGGTGTAGAGCTTGGGCGTGTCTTTGGTGGCGTACGTGCTCTCCCCGACGATTGCCGGGACACCCCACTGCGTGACGAACTGTGTCGCAGGGACGACGCTCGCATTGATCGTGATTGCATCTTTTATGCTTCCCATACCCATCGGTCAGGAAAAAAGGAGATAAAGAAAAGTCACGAGATAGTGAGGTTCGGTGCGTCAACGGTTTCGATGGTCTCGACCGTCTTAGTATAGCTCTGCTCGAACCGTAGTATCACGTCCACCTGCCGGCGCTCGATATCGTTCTCCAGGTAAGTGAGATCGGATATCCCGGTATCGTCCACGACTTCCGCGATCGTGGGGAGGTCCCGCAGCAGCCAGGTCTTCAGGAGCTCGACATATGCAGCGATTACTTTGTCAGCAGGGACTGCTTCAGAGTCCTTCACATTGACGTTGATCGAGAGGGTAATCTGCCGTTTCTGTCCGATCTTGTAATGGATATCTCCTGCGACAACAGACCGGCCCAGCTGCCGGTTTCCGGGCGTTGCTTCGTTGTCCCTGCGGTCCGCATAGTATCGCAGGGTCACGGCCACCGGGCTGGTCTTCAGGATCTCGGTCACGGGTTTGCCGCGGTCCGCGTACTCGATATGCGCAGCGTAGGTTGTGGACCCGATGGTGACGGATTTCGGGAGGGTCTTGAAAATCGCGTCCTTGTCGAGGGTTGGGGTCATTTAGATGATCCCCCTCCACTGCAGAAACCACCCGATACCGACAAGGATAATTCCGGTCAGCATCCCCCACCGGGTAATGGAATTATTCCAGAAGCGATCCCATGCAGTTTCGACGGCTTGTTCGGACGTGCAGTGCGCGTCGTAAACCGGGATTTTCTTCTTGATCTCTTTGATATCCGCGGCGTTTTGCTGGCTGATGCTTGCGCCGTGTTCGCGGAGGTATTCTACTTTTGCGTCAACGTTACCAATCTGGGTGTAGATCTCTTCCTTGCACCGGCTGCAGTTCGAATTGTTGCTGCCAATGAGGGTCTTCAAATCCCCGATCTCGCGACCGAGACCTGTTGTTCTACCAGCGAGTTCCCCCACCACACCCTTCAGGTCCCCGATCTCTTTTGTCAATGCGAGAATGGCTGCTGCAGTCCCATCCATGCATGAAACGACGCGATCGCGTATTAAAAAAGGAAGTCCTTACGAGAAGTATTTGGCCAGGTATTTTTCAACCTCGGTATCAAATTCCCGGTTGATCATTTCGACAATATTCTCTTGCTCCTCATCGAAGACCAGCCGGAACAGCGATCGCTCCGGGATATGGTTCCAGGAATGGATGATTCCCCCGGCAACAATGCTGCCCCCGTTGGTCCCGAACTCCAGGAACTGCGCGATGAGTGCTTTCTCGTGATCGAAGATCCCCACGTGCACCCATTTCGGATTGGTCCCCTCGGTCTTTACGCTCTGCGTGGTGTTCGCGATCAACTGGAATATCTCACCGGTGTCGATCCAGGCTTTGGTGGATCCCTTCTTCCGAATCGTTGACGCTGCCAGCGGTTTCCAGCTGGGGTCCTGCGAGGTCATCTTATCGGTGATCCTGCCGGCAAGGTAATCTCCGACTTTCTGCGCTATCCGTTCGAAGATTTCCGGGATATCCGCCATGAACTTCGGGATGTTGTTGATGTCCCGGACCGTGGTGACACCGGATCTAGGACTGATCGCTGCCAGGGAGAGCACCCCCGTGTTGTGCGAGCATCAGGTCACGGCATTCTTTACCGCAGAACGGGAGGATCATCATATCATACCGCTTTTTTGATGAAATAAAGAACTCTTCAAGCTGTTTCTTTGTCATCGGTACAGTATGCTTGCATTTCGGGTTCATCCACGGGACTGCAACTACTTCGTTGAGGGTTTCCTGTTTTACCTGCAGGGCGGCCTGCAGAGTATCCTGATCGATATTATCCAGTGGGATCCATTGTTCGCGGCGCTTTTTCCCGACGTAAAAACGACGGACGAGGTATGGTTTTCCTATGCGGTTGAACCGAATACGGGCCTGTTCCTGCGGTGCCCCCATGGTGTCACCCCTATAAAGCCCCTATTTTGACATCAGAACGACAAACGCGCTGGAAATCCGTGACACCATGGTGGCACGCGAAATCTACCTTTTCCTGCTTGACCTGGGCGAGTTCATTTATGTACTCGTCCGGGTAGATCCGGCCGTTCCGGTAGTGGAAAACGAGCGCATAGATTAAAAGAGAGGTTCGGGTCTTCGTGCATGTTGGCCGGGTCGGGCAGTCGATGGTGCAAAACCCCCGATTTGTGCAGACTGGGATGCTGGGTATGCTTGCTGGCATAAACTACGTTATCCTCCCGCGAATAAAAACGGGTTGATTACACCTTCCGTTTCAGCAGATACGTGTGCCGCAGCGGTAATCCGACCGAGTGCATGACGTAAGAGGTCCTTTCCCGCGTCTTGACATACCAGTTCGAGACCGTTGCGTCGAACTCGGTCACCTGCAGAACATCCCCGTCATTTAGTGCGACCAATGTCGAGAATCTGCGATCACCGATCTCATATTCCCCTTCGGGCAGCCGCTGCATGTCCTTGACTGAAATGTCCTGAAGGCTCCCGGTTATCGCGACCGAAGCAACTGTTGCCGGTGGAGTCCAGGCCCCGGTGGACTGGTTGGTTTCCCCAGGGGTGATTGGGACGTGCATGATCTGCCAGGGGTAATCCAGTATCGAGAACACATCATCCATGCGAGACCTCGAAGGGACAGCCACCCAGCTGCTCTAGGAGTTTGTTGAGATCCTTCTCGATCTCGTTCTTTGATGTGATCAGGTCCACCAGGGTGACACTGTCAGATCCGCCAGAGATTGAGGAGACAACCCGACCTTTGATGCGATTGACGTAATCGGTGATCACATCTTTCCCGGCCATGCATCGCTGGGCCTTGGCACCGAGAACGGTATCAACACCGATCCCGCGGAGTTGCAAGGTTGCAGCTGCTTCGTCCAGGGCTTGCTGGATATCTTCATCGGAAAAGAGGTATGGTTGGGTAATGTCGTTCAATGGCCGGCGCCGGACATCCATGACTATGGCTGCCACGGCAGGTTACTCCTTTTTGGGTTTCTTGTCGTCGTCAAGTCTCCGGACCTCTCCGGCTTTCTGGGGTGTTGCCGGCACTGATGTAACCGGTTTGAGATCGGTCGTTGCATCGATAACTTTCAGGCCTCCGCTCTTGAGTGTGTGACGGATCGCACCGGTCTGTTTCATTTCATCTGCCGGGATTGTAATGACATCGCCTTTTTTGGCTTTGATCCCTGACCTGGTCACAAGGAGGGCTGCCCTCACTTCGACGGTCAGTGTCTTTTCGGGGGTTCTCTCTTTTTCAGACATTTTTTCACCTCAAAAAGGTTAGGTGTAGAGGTCGTTGATGACACAACCGAGCTTCGGGAACTTGATGTTCGGCTCGCCCTTCGCCTTTGCAGTGTACTTGAACGCGACCTGATCCTTACCCAGGGTTGACCCGGGAATGCTCTTGGTCCGGATGGCATAGCGTTCCTGCCAGACACCAATGTCTTTTTTCTTGAAGACAAGCGCACGGCCATCATCATCCGGATCAATGGCGTCATCTTCGACAACAATCAACCCCATGAATGTCTGGACAACCCCGGTGACAATATAGCCATCGGGTCCCTGAGTGTTGTAAAGCCGGCTCTTGATGTAATCGAAAGCCGAGAGGTATTCGATTGTCAGAGAACTCATGAGAATGGTGTCTGCCCTCTGGGCGAACTTGGTAGCGGTTTTTACCGCTCTCTTGGCACGACCCACATCGGATGCAGGATCCCCAGCGTTGGCACCGGCTGATACATCCCAGGGCTTGGTGGCATCGATCGAGCTGATCCCATTGGCGGATATGATATCGCTGAAGATGACCAGATCTTCGAAGTATGACATGGCATACGCGACATTGTTGATCATCACCCGGATCTCATCTTCTGCGTTGTCTTCCTGCTGCTCTTCGGTGACTTCGAACCATCCACCATACGGGCGGACGCGCTTGGTCCCTTTCAGGAAGGTAAAGTCAAGTTTCGGCAGTGCGCCATTTTCTGAGAGCCAGTCAATGTCTCCGGAGGTGTCACTCTCTTCAACGGTAGATACTGTTGATACATCAATGGGCTGATACCCCAGGAGTGTGCGGCCGATAAAATTCTTCTGGTACTGCAGTTTAATTGCAGATTCGACAACCTCAGGACTAATGAGCGGGTTGTTGCTCGCCGATAAGTCTTTTTCTTTGTATGCTGCTCCTACCATGATTCCTCCATCAGTACGCGAGGATCCTCGCCTTCGCGCCGTTTGCTGCACCCTTCCATACGATACCGAGGATGACCTCAGCCGGGATACCACCCGCGATCGCTACGGTCGGACGTGTTGCGTCAACTGCACTTGCGGTTGCTGCACCAGTGGCTGCCAGACCCGTGAGTGCAGCAGCTGCCTTGACAGCCTGCTTGCTGGTGGTCCCCTGGGTGACACGCTGGCCTGCAGTAAGCTGTCCCTCCGCGGTCATTTCGAGGACCCTGCGGAACCCGAACGGAAGCACGGAGATCCTTGTGCGGGTGTCAAGACCGTTCGGGTTGGTCCGTGTGGTGATGGAATCCTCGAGCTGCCCGATTGCGCTGTTCTGGGTCGTGGCAATCCCGACTTCTTCATCACCGGTAATCTCGACCAACTGGCAGGCCTTGTAGTAGAACCCATCAGAGTCTGCAGTGACACCGGCCACATGGACCTTTGCACGCAGGGGGTTGACAGTGAGGTCTTCACGGACAGGAGACGCTGCTGCTGCGACCATGATCAGAGCCCCAGGAGTTTCTTGGCGAGGTCCTCGGTTGTCGGAGCTCCGCCCCCGCTGGCCTTACCCTTCTCGGAAGTGCCAGTGTTCGCCCTGCGTTCAAGGTCTGCCTTGTACGCAGAGAGCTGATCTTTGTTCATCGTCTTGACGAAGTCGCGGTTCACGTCTTTGTCGAGCGCGAAGATCTCCGCCATTATGGTTGCCCTCTCGGTGAGATCGGCAGCCGCGGTCTGTTCCGCTTTCTGGCTGTTCACAGTTTCAGACGCGGTGACGATCTTGTCGATTTTACCCGCGAGGTCCGTAACCTTGCCAGCCAGAGCCTTAAACTCTTCATCTGTCGGCATAGTATCTTGGTCTTGAGATTTGACAGATAAAGAAAAGTCACGGGCTGACGCTGCTGCTGCAGGGCGCTTCCGTGCGAGTTCTCCTATAATCTGGGCATCAGGGTCCGCAGGTTCAAGGACGGGCGCAATGTGGATGATGCGGAAATCTGTCCAATAGGTAAGGTCCTTGTTCGTGTCGTAATGCAACAGGCCGCGGATACGGACGCTGAAGAACGTGTTTTCCGGATCCTTCAGGACCCGTGCAGCAACCTCGTCCAGGATTGGGGTACCGGTCCAAAATTCAACTGACGCAACCGCTGCGTTCAGGATCGTCTTATTGCGGATCTTCACTTCTTTCTCGAAAGTGAGATCAAACGTTGCCCCAACCTTGTCCAGGAAATCGTACCCATGATCGAGAATCAGCGGGATTGGGAAGTACTGGAGTTGTTCGGATTCTTTGAGTTGGATGGCATCCTGTACTGATTTCTGGATTTCTTCAGAACTGAACAGGTCCCCGTTCCAGACCCCTTCGCTCGTTGCGATGATCTTCCGCTTGAGCCCTGCTGTAGGATCCGCCTTCAGGTCCTGCTGGGTGGGGGTGATGAAGATGTCGGATGCTCGAAAGAAATACGTTCTTTCGACTTCCTGCGGTGCATTCAATGGCATACAGGGAAATCAGGAAAAATAGAGATAAAGAAAAGTCAGAAAAAGATTAGGCTGGTAGTTTCACATACTCGACGTACGCCGTTCCAGCCAGAGCTGCTGCATCTGCGACAAGGATCTTGCCCGTGATGTAGTCATTCGCACCGTCTTTTGCGTCCATCTTCTGAACACGACCCGTGCCATTGCTGCCCTTGTCAGTTATGCTATCCGCGATAATCTTTGCAGTGACTGGCAATCCGTCAATGATGGTGTCAGCGGTTGCGGTTGCATTGGCGACAATGCCAATATCCATGACAGCGGTCGCAGTTGCGCCTTCTGTGGTGATATCGACTAGCACCTTCTGGACGAGGACCGGCACGGTTTCCGGATTTTGCCAGGCAAAGGCAATAGCATTTGCGAGGCCCCCAATAAGAGCGACCTTGGCGATCTTTACACCAGCATCATTCGTTCCGGTTGCGACAACCCCTTCAAGTGCATCAACTTCACTCTGGGCGGTTGCGGCATCGGTGTGAGCGTCGAGAATCGCTGCATCCTGGGAAACATCTTTTATTTCCCCGTCTTTGATGTCCTCAATGAACGTCTTTGACATGAGGAGAGGGTGAGAAAGAAAGGAAATAAAGGGAAGTCAAAGGGTGCAATCACACGTAGATGGCCACTACTTTTCCCGCGAGGGTCTGCGAGTGGTCCTCTCCAGCAGTAAGATCAAGGGTTTTGCCCTCATAGGCTGGCTCGATGCTGTCAGGGAACTCTGCGAACAACTCCCCATTTTCCTCGAAGATACGGATGTTGAAATCCTCTTTTTCTGAGGGGAAAATAAAATCAGTATCGCCCTCGGCTGAATACACCCCGAGACTAATACCGATGTTGTTCAAGAGCCGCTTATCCGAATCATCGAGCTTAATAATCATAATCCACCTTTTCGACCCTTTTCATGAGCCCTTTCAAATATCGTTTGTTAGATATATGTGCGGTAACTATCTTACGTTTTTCCTCGCTGATTACAACGTGCATCTGTCGGCCGTCCATAATATCACCAATAATATGAAGCCCTTTGGAATCCCGACCGATTCGTTCTCCGTCTGTTCTTACCTTAAGAACGTCTGATATTCCGAAACCTTCGCTCGCAGCGTGCTCTTCCTGGATATGGACAAAACTGAATCCCTCAAATTTTTTCGAGTTGAAAAAATTCTCATCGAGTGTCTGGATCGTATCCCTTGCCATATCTTTTGACGACAGCCCCATCTGATGACCGAGAATCTGCCAATCATTCCCTTGCATGCGATCTGCGAGTTTTGACTTGAGAGAGTGAAGGTCTTTGACATTTTGCGGGTTTTCCTGCATGAAGAGAGGCATGTTCTTATCGACTTTCCACTCGTCAAAGGTCTTGGTGGACCAGTCTTTCCGTTCTGCAGCGTACGCTGATTCCGGGCGGTCCCACTTCACGTTGTTGAACCATGCTTTCGGCCGGCACCTGCAATTATGCTCTTCCATCACCTTGCGGGCCATCTCTTCTTCTGAAGTCCCGAAGAGGAAGACACGGCCATGCAGGGCCAGATGCCGGGGCCTTGTGCGTTCATCCGCGACCGAGAGATACACCCAGCCTTCATACCCTGCATCCTCATACTGGGCGAAATGCCCCGCGGTGTAAGCCTGTTTCATGCTGGTCCGGGCGAGGGTATCTGCATAGACATCGGTTGGCAGGGTCACGGACTGGGTTATCGTCTTCTTTCCCCACGATCGTTTCCCATCAGGACCGACCGTGACGATCTTGCGGACCGTGCCGGTACTGTCGAACTTGATCGAATCACCCCAACCGCCACGGAGCTTCTCTGCGAGAGACTGTTGAACGTGGTCATAGGACCAACCGTTGCGGATCCCGCCTTTGATAATGTCCGTGAGTTCTCCGGACATGCTGCCAAAAGTAGTGTCCAGAGAGGTCCCCAGCCTCTCCATCACCGGGTCGAGACCGGCAAGACCAAGCGGGCCCTGGTGACCGATCTCCTTTGCGGCCCGGTCACCTCCCATGTAGTACGAGGTCGAGATGAGTTTTGACAGGACCGAGACCAGATTCTGCTTTGCCTGGTCGGTCCGCTGCGTGATGTAACCGATGAGCGCCGCGAGGATTTCTTCTTCATAGACGCTCAACAGGTCTGCGGTCCTAGAGACCGAGGATATTGGTAATATCATCGCGCATGTCCTCGATCTCTTTCTTGAACTGTTCACGGGCCGGCTTCGCGGTCTGGAGGACCGGTTTGGGCAGCCCGGCCTGCGACATCAACTGATTCCACAGCTCGATTGCAACCGGGTCCAAGAGAGATATCCCCTTTATTTTCATCTCACGATTGAATCTTGCAAAGAGCTCCTGCCGGCTCATGTTCGGGGCCGGTGCTCCGGGATCCCGGCTGGCTGGCTGCTGCGGATCCGCTGGGGCCTGCGGAGTGGTGGGTGCTACAGGCGCCGGGGTTTTCAGGGCCTTCTTCTCTGCATCAGTAAGCGGATATCCCAGATCGTCCAGGAACCGGATCAGGACCGAGGCCGGCAGGTAAGGAATGAGCGGTGAGACCAAGGTGGCCTTGGCAATCCGGTCGTCTGGTGTCAGGTCATCGAACTCGAACCATACCGAGCCTTCAGGGAAACCCCGGGCCTTGAGCCACGGATTGATGAGTTTGTCCTCCAGGATCTCTGCGATCAGTTTGCGTTCTGGTGCGAGGTCCCGCTCGAAGAACTGTAGCTGGATCTCCCCCACGCTGCGGTTGCTGGACCCGCTTTCTGTGAATGAATCAGCGTATCCCATTGCGGCGATGAACTGATCTTCGATATGGTCCTGTGCCTTGAATACCGCGATCGGGTTGCCTTTCGGCTCGACAATCTCTACGTTCATGGGGTCCGGATCGGTCGCAACAGCCCGGCCTTTTTTGTAGAAATCGTGACCGGCTTTCAAGGCCTTCTTGAACTCTTTCATGAGTTCGTCTTTCTTATGCCAGAGATTATCGGGGATCGTGAGCATGTGCTTCGGGTCCCCGTGGCGCCGGGCCATAGTTGCCTGGTCGCACTCGATGCCGAGCTTGTTCATGATGATGACGTAGTTCTGCTGCGGGACCGCGATGCCGTTGGGATTACGGGGGCTCTCGTACCGGGGGATAAAGATCAACTCATCGGGCATGAAGAAAACGGTCCGATCGTCTTTCCCTGTAGCGAGGATGGTGTTCTTCTCCCAGAGGGAATAATTCTGGACAAAACCGATGATGTTGAATCCGGTACCCACCTTCAGACCGAGACCATACACGACCAGCTTCGAGTCTCGCGATAACTTCAGGTATTCTTTCAAGTCACGGACATCCGCATCAGTGTCCCGGAAAACCGTGACGCCCGGGGGATAGAGGAGATTGATCTTGACAATATCCGTGGGTCTTCCGAATATATCGAGTTTCCAGACGGGCTCCATGATGCCCCGGGACCTGCCCTCGTAATTGAAGAAGAACCGGATTGCATTTGTCGCGAGGTGGATTTTGCGGGCCATCTTATCCGCTTCTTCCTGGATGGCCTCATCATCGCTGACAAGCCTGCAGCTCATGGCGTTCTTTGCCCGTGACTGGATGATCCGGGCGATCTTGCCCTGCTCGATAGCCCATTCGTTCCACGTGTCCCAGCCACCATCCGGTACGAAGTTCGGATCGTAGACCGCGGTCTTTCTGCGATCGTCATAGTCATCATCACCGCTGCCATCGTTGTGATAGTCCACTGCTCCCCCCACCGAGGCTGTCATGTTCGTTGCGGCAGGGGGCGCAACAACATTATGATTGAATTTGATTATCGGTAAGTGCACGAGGTCCCGAATACTTCTCATAGCAAGTCGGTTCGGGAAAAAGCGGTATAAAGAAAAGTCAGAAGAATCCTCCGCTGGGTTCATCGGCGGGTTGCATGCGCTGGACCTTATCGATCATGACAAACGCATAGCTTGCAACATCAACACAGTCATCGTGCGGGGCGTTCGGGAACGCGATTAGTTCCTCTTCGTACTCATCGCGCCAGTCCCCGGCATACTGCGGGTGATAAACCATGCCGGTCTGGTACCGTGCGGCCATGGGCAGGGCCCGCAGCCACTTGTCCGAAGATCCCGGATCGAGATCAATAACAGGTAGCCCACGTTTCCGGCACACCTGGAATAGTGTGAGCCCCATCGCTTTAGCTTCCACACCTTGCAGAACAGGAAACCAGCGTCGGAGCCCATTCTCCAGCAAGTCCGGCTGGTCAGCACCTTCGAGCCGCAACCGCAAAATATCCAAGAGCAGTAACTCGCTGCTAGGTGTAAGGGCCCAGGTCCCGAGCACGAAATAGTCGGCGGATGATTTCGAGGATCCTGATGGATCACACGTCTGGAACACGATGCAGTTACTACAGTGAACCTTGCGATCGCCATCTGGATGATGAAGAACATAATGGTTGTCAACCGTCTCGAAATACCGGAAAAACTGCCGCTTAAACTTGTTACCTTCCGGATCCACCGGGGTCTGCTGGTAAAGGCTGTTCCACCAATACGCGTGCACTGACCCTTTAGTCTTCAGCAGTTCCTCCAGGGAATATTGTTCCGGCCAAAGCGGTTCTCCAGGAACGCGGCCAAGAGGGTCATTCTCGACCGCGATCGCGGGCAGGTTCAGGATCTCCCATTTCTCGCCCGTGCCCGCTTCCATCTCTGCGATGAGGTGCCCTGCAAGGTCCCCCTTGTGCCACCGGGTCTGGATAAGGATGATCGCGCCACCCGGGGCCAGCCGCGTGCGGAGTGTGGACTGATACCAGTTTATGACCTTCTTACGCTTCGCTGGTGAGTGCGAGTCTTCCTCACCCTTGAACGGGTCATCAATGATGGCGACATTGGCCCCTCTGCCGGTAAGTGTGCCCCCGGCGCCTGCAGCTTTCACGCCACCGCGGAGTTTCTCTATCTTGCCGCCGGGGAGTTCTCTTACGATACCCCACCGGTCTACTGCAGAAGAGTCCCTGGAGAGAGAGATACCGAACAGTTCTTTCCCGTATTCTTTAATGACGTCCCGATCGATGCGTGAAAAGTCCTGGGCGAGGTCCGCACCGTAAGAGGTGATCATGACCTCATGGTCCGGATGCTTGCCCAGATACCAGGCCGGGAAGTGCTTGGTCGTTACTTCAGATTTCCCATGCCGGGGCGGCATGGTGACGATCAGCCGCTTGATTTCTCCGCGCTCGACCGCTTCGAGCTTCCGGCAGAGCAGGTCCAGGTGCCTAGCCCGTTTCCATTGCCCCCGGCTTGTGTATTCCAGGAAGTACGCGAGATCTACATTTGAGAGAAGCTTACGCTCCCAATCGGGCACGCAGCTGCTCTGCGAGTCGTCGCTGGCATTCAGGGCACATCACCCCCAGGACCGCGGTCTTGAACTCATTGAACTGCGCTTCTACGATAGTGATGTTGATAGTTGGTTGGGACGGGAGATCGCCCAGCAACTTGGCCTGCAGTTCGAGCTGCTTCTCGATTCTCTGGATGGCTGCCAGGGCAAGGCCGGGATTACTCTTCAGGTTCTTCTTCTCATCACCCTTGGCTTCCCGGAGGATGTCCAGGGTATCCTGGTTGATGTCCCGCAGCTGCTGCAACGTATCGAGCCGCTCCTGGACGGCTGCCCCTCTCACATCCGCCTGCTGCTGCATTCCTATTGCGATAGGATCGGGTTGCAGGGCCTGGACCCGCGGTGGCGCCTGAACAACAACCTTCTTGAAAGATTTCGTGAAGTATCGCTGCACGGAGTTCGGCTGCACTTTTTGTCCGTATTCGTCCGAAAGGATCCTTGCGATATCTCGGATCGAATAGACCGGCTCGATGCTGCTACGGAGGGTGTTTGCTCTGGCTTCAATGCCGAGCTTGATGATCTGATTCTGTACCATGCTGTACCGAAACCTGTGCCGGTACAGTTTGATAAAGCGAGGTCACTTTTCCCGGCCCTGCTTGTTGCCTTTACCTATCCCTCTTTTAGTACTATATATTCACAATTATTTTTCACAAGTAATCACAAAAAGTACTAGAATAAGGGGTATAAAAAGGGAATAGTAATCGGAGCAATAATAGAGGTTTGTGTCAGCAAATGTCAGAAGAATGCTCAAAATCAGAAAGTCCCTATGAGATTTAAATGAAAAAAGTTTCCGGAAATAGGGTCTCTTTTGACATCTTGTGACACAAACGATTTTACGGGCCCCGTTTCAAAACCCGATGCGTCCGTTTTTCAGCAATTCGCTTATTATTATTTTAAGAAAAATTGAAACTTTTATGCTGTTTTCCAGCACCAAAGTGTGATCTGGATCCAATACCCGGAATTCCTGCGCGGTTTCCGGTACGCAGCAATGCCATTAAGCACTGGGCGGGCCCAGTATGATCAGGTCAAGCAGGGCGACAGAACTTTTATTTCAACAAGTGAATATATATACCGTCCCGAAATTCCCCTTTTATCCATGCTATTATCCGGGCGGTAAGGTTTTTTAGACCCCCTTCAAATGATATACCATGAAAGATGTGCTATTGATAGCAGATCTCCATGGTCAATTCGGTAAAATTGATTCATTTCTGGAATTGAATCCAGAAGCGGTATTTATTGCAGGAGACATCACCAATATGGGTCCAGTTGACACGGTCGACGACGTGCTTTCACGCATCGACGTCCCGTGTTTTGCAGTTCCCGGAAACTGTGACCCGCGTGAGATTCTCGAGACACTTGAACACTCCGACGCCGTCAGCCTCCATGGTTCCAGTATCAACCTTGGCAAGATGACGATCGCAGGCTGTGGCGGATCCAACCCCACACCATTCGGAACCCCGTTCGAGCTGACCGACAAGCAGATAGATGACGTGTTGAACAGCGCGATGAAAAAGATGGAGAAATCAGTCCACAATGTACTGCTCTGCCATGCACCTCCCTACGAGATTCTCGATAAGCCCGGCAACGAGCATATCGGGAGCCACAGTATCCGGAAACACATGAAATCATTCGATATTGTGTGCTGTGCCCATATTCATGAGGCACGGGGTATTATGGAAGTCGATGGAGTAAAAATTGTAAATCCAGGCCCGGCAAGCGACGGGAACTGTGCGATGATCCACTTCGGCAACGAAGCAAGGGACATCAAGATTGAACTGCTGACCGTTTAGACAGGAGCAGTTCAAGGTACGAGGCGAGGATTGGCTCGCCAAATACACCAATCTCTTTTGCGATTCTTTCTATCAGCACTGCGGCATCGGTATTCTCATCTTCGGCCATGATCTCGATCTCGACAAAGGTGCCGAGTTCATCGACTTCGTCAAGTGAGATTGCAGAGCCTGAGAACTTATAATTCTCGCGCCACTTGTTGACTTCAGTCGTTTTGGTAAACCCGAGGCGGTCGAGCATTGTTTCAAACACTTCGCCGGATTCAACCGCAGTGTTCAGCTCTTCTCTTGCCTTGAGGCCGAACTTTTTGATCTTGGCACCTTTGTACGTGATAACGGCATGGTCATTGGTGTACCGGACCCGGACTGCCTCATCGGTCTGGCCGAAATCCCGGTGGGGGGCATTATAGTAGATATCGTGTTCGTGTATCCTGCCCGAACATACAGCTCCTTTTTCCAGCAATTGTTTTCGGACCGGTTCAAGCGCGGGGACCCTGACTTTTAATTCAACTTCGAGCATAGGCGTGCTACACTTTTATCTGTCATCGTAGCGACTTAATATAGTCAGGTGAAGCATGGCAATAAAAGAAGGAGATTTTATTAAACTGAGTTATACCGGCAAAGTGAATGGCAACGTTTTTGATACCACTTTTGAAGAGGAAGCAAAAACCGCCGGTATCCACAGCCCGAATGCGATCTATGGCCCGGTAACCATCTGTGTCGGTCAGAAGCATGTGATTCTCGGCCTTGACGAAGAGATTGTGGGCAAGAAAGCCGGTGCAGAAGGCGATGTAACCGTTGCTCCTGAAAAGGCATTTGGCGAACGCGATATGAAGCGTGTCCAGTCATTCCCCAAGAACAAGTTCTCCCAGAAACCCGTTCGCGGTATGCCCGTGAAGATGGATGAGCTGGGAGAAGGCACGGTTGTTGATGTGATCGGCAGCCGCGTTCTTGTTGATTTCAACGCCCCCCTCGCCGGCCAGACGCTCGAGTACCATTACAAGATTGAAGAAGTGGTAACAGAACCGCTCGAAGAGCTCAAGGGCCTTATCCGCCTGTATGCCGGAAGGGAGATGGAAGCAACTCTCGAAGATGGCAAGGCAACGGTCATCCTCCCGGCAGGGATCAACTATGACCGCCGCTGGATGCTCTGGCGTGGCCGAATCATTCATGAAGGTTTTGAGCAGATCCAGGGAATTTCCGAGATTATTCTCGTAGAATCCTACAAGAAACCTGAGAAGAAAGAAGAAGAGAAGAAAGAAGAATAATTTTAGATTTTTTTCCCTTTTTTCGTTTTTTTAATTCGTCGTTTTATTTTATTAGATTACCAAGCTTTGGGCAGACGTCCTCGTGCCCCCGGATGGTTACCCCAATGAGGGCCTTCATGGCGGTTCATGTCCGGTTGATTGTAGGGATCTGATTGCGTCGCTGACCGATTACCGTATCGGAGAGGCCGGGGGGTCGGTGAGGTACAGAAGCTGCTTCACGGTTCGGTGATATCTGATCCAGTGTCCTCGTATTTTTTCAATTTTGTGTACCCGATCCTGATCGGAAAAATACCGGTGTACCCGCATGACCCCCCATCACTCTTTGGTTTTTTTAGCCGTGAATGTAATTTTTTACGTCATGATTTTGGGGAACGGTGTGATGAACTCATGCAGGGGGTCGTACGGGTACAAGATTCATCTGCGGCGAAAAAAAATCATACAGTTCTCATTGTTGTCCAATGGGATGCTGTCAAAGTGAACCGGATGAGATTGCTGAGAGATTCCCGGATAGAGGGAGAGGGAGTCAGTGGGGGCATTTTGGTTTGGCAGGCAACGGTGAGGTTAAAAACCGTCATCGTCGTAATTTTTCAGGATTTTCTGCCTGTCCCTGGCTGTAATATTACAAAGTGCCCCCACTGACCCCCCCTCGCCCCCTTTATTTTCATGACGAATTTGCTGCATTTTTCAGCGTGAATGAAACTCAATAGTATTGGGAGGATCTGGAGGGGGTCAGTGGGGGCAATAAAAACTGAGCCTGTTCTTATTTGGAAAGCACCGATCGCATCAGGGTCATCATTCCCGCCTTTGTCGGGCGTTTTGGCCGTGGACCGAATGGCGAGATGGCGGTCATCTCCATCTCATCGGATTCGAACATCTCGGTGTTGATCCGCTCATTCATCTCACCAAAGATCCGCTTGTAGGCAATGCAGTGGGGATCAACACCCTGAATTTTTCCACCGGTCGGGACGATTGCATTATAGGGACACCCGCCCCGGCAGTACTTGATATGCGGGCATTCTTTGCATGCGGTGTCTACGAACTCCTTAAACTGCTGCATCCGTTTTCCTGCCGGGGAATCTGCGAGTGTCTCGGGAGACGGGCAATCCTTCACATGCCCCATCACCCACTCATCCATGCCGACAAAACGGTAACAGGGATAGATACTGCCGTCAGGACCAATGGCGAACGTGTTGCCCATGCAGTCGGCAAACGTGCAGACCGAACCCCGGCGGGTCGATACGCACCGGCAGAGATCATTGATGTTCATGATCTCGATCTTCCCGAAATTTTCCAGATACTTGTCGAGCAGGAAGACAAGCAGTTCTCCATATACCGCCGGTTCGAGAGCCCACTGGTTCGGGTTGTCGCTTCGCAGGGAGGGCAGGGCCGGGTGGAGTTTCATGACAAACCCGTTGTCAAGGAAAAACCGGAAGATCTCTTCCTTCTGCTTTACCGATTCACCGGTGAATGTACAGATGAACCGGACCTGCAGGCCGTGCGCTTTTGCCAGTTCGTACCCCTGCATGGTCTTTTTGAAATACCCTTCGCCCCGCTGGGAATCATTGAGCGCTTCCGGGCCATCGATACTGGTGCCGATCGGGATGTTATACGTCGCAAGGATATCAGCCAGTTCCGGTGTGAGCAGCCAGAGGTTGCTCTGCATGGCAAATGTGGGCCTAAGATGGTTTAATCCTTCAGAGAGCAGGGGAAGTGCCTGCCGGTAAAAATCCACGCCTCCGAGAAGCGGTTCACCCCCGTGGAACGTAATCGTGACCTGGTCTTTCCTGAAATCCCTGAGCCATGCCACGGTTTGCCGGACCGTATCAATACTCATCTTCGGGGATCCTGCTTCTGAGCTCCAGCAGTAGCTGCAATGGGCAGGACACCCGAGGGTGGGGATGAGCATGATATGAAACGGGCTTTTCATGAATTTTATGTTCCTGATTCTTTCTCTCTTTTTAAATGTATAATCGTTATTCTTTAACCATCGATAGACCGGTTTTTTTAATATCGTCTAAATGAAATCATTCATCATGAAAAAGATATCTGGTTTAGTCATTGCCATTCTGGTTCTCCTTTTCGCAGGCGTACTGATTACCGGCTGCACGGATTCCACTCCTGCAACAACCACTTCAGTACAACCATCCCCGACAACACCCGCGACAACTGCTCTTTATGTTGCAGGCGATATTGTCAGTCCAAAATCCGGTGCAGAAACCGGTTGGCTTATTCTCAACTATGATTCCGGAACTGATTCCTACGAACGGGCATTTATCTATAAAAATTCTGATGGAATCTGGGGATACCGGGTCAATTCATTGACAGAGACCCTTACCCGGCCGATCCTCGAAAAAGTCAACACGGTTAAAGTAACCCATGTTGATCCGTCCCAGGTACCTCTGAAGCAGCCTACAACAACATCCTCGGTTACCGCTGTTGTAACTACTGGTACGGGTTCGACAACTACACCGACAGTAACATCTACAACAAGCGCCACGCCCCCCAAAATAAAAGGTATTGCCCCTGATAACGGTTATGTGGGGACATCGGTCTCAATAACTGATCTTCTGGGTGACGGATTCCAGAATGGTGCAACAGTCAAAATTGTACGGTCCGACAGCTCGAATATATCTGCGACAAATGTAAATGTCCTTTCACCAGCGCATATTACGTGTACCTTGCCCATTCCTTCGGATTCCACAATCGGTATCTGGGATATTATAGTCAGTAATCCGGATGGGCAGTCGGTACAGCAATGGTTTTACCGTTCGTGTGAATCCTGGTGCGACTGCCAGTACAACAACATCCACAACCGGGGGAATCAGTATAACTTCCATAGATCCCACCTCTGCTTTTTCTGGGGATTACAAACCAGTAACCGTATATGGTTCCAATTTCAAGGATGGTATAACCTGCAAACTGACCAAGAGTGGAAATGCTGACATCCCTGCCTCATCAGTTCCGCGTTCCAGTGAATCACAACTGCAATGCTTCTTCCAAATACCGTGGGGATCGTACGGGCCATGGAACCTGGTTCTTACGAATACCGACGGTACCACAGGTACACTGGACAATAGTCTCTCAGTTAACAGCTGAAATCCAGTATATTCCCCATTTTTTGTTAAAAAAACTCCAGTTCATGCCAGTTTATACCTGAGCAGAGCTGCAATTCCCCCTAAGGCAACAAGACGTTCCCCGGGTTCAAAACTCGACGAAAGCACAACAACGGTCGCCCGCATCGCTTCTGCACTTTCGATAAGAGCCATGGTTGCCGGATCCCGGAGCAGCGTATCAGCGACAAGTACCTGTTCGACCGCTCCGTAGCCGATGGCATCCTGCACTTCCTGCCGTCCATAGGCAACGGCCCCGTCCTGTGCGATCCGGCAAAGCACCTCATCCATGAATTTTACTTCGCGGGAGAGCTGGAGATCATCGATCAGTTTTTCCAGCGCTCCCTTGCCTATCACATCCTGGACCGCACCACGCCCAATGCGTCGTGTCTCTACACAGATTGCTTTTTCGGCAACCGGGCTGCCCTGGTTTCTGGTGTATTTTATGAAATCGTCCTTGATAAATCCCGGACCTGCAATGATCAACGGCCCTTCAATGGCAGTCAGGGGGGCAAGTACCTGCTCAAAAAAGGCAGGGCGATTATCGGATTCTCCCCCTTTGCCACTGCCGGCTAAAAAAGTTACAACGCTTTCCGGGCCGTATTGCCGGAGCCGGAAAAGTTCGGCTTCTCCTTCTTCTATCGTGAGGATATGAATCAGGCTGAATGCCGATGATTTCACTGCCCGTTCGATCCGTTCGAGCTCATGGGATCGCCATTGCTTGATGACCGAGATCTCAAAACCCGTCTCAACATTGATGGTGTGATACGCGCCGATGTCAATCCCGTGTTCAATTATCCCACTGAGCCGGAGTCGTATGCCATGTTCTGAGAACTCCACCCGCTCGATCCGAACACCGAGTCTTACTGGTCGTTTCTCCACCTTTTCCGGGCGAAGTTTATCACTGGCAGTATCAACACTCCGGAATGTGGTGGCAAACACAAGATCTCCGGGTGCAACAAGATGCTGGAGGTGCCAGAGATCATCCACACTTTCCGGAAACAGCCGGATTTCGCCATTATTTCCTTTCAGGTCCCCGCAATCAGCCTTCATGCTGACCTACAATATCTGAGCCCCCGGGAGGAACGAAGGCCGCCACCGTATCAGTATTCAGGATTCCCTTGAGTGCTTTCTCCTCCTCTTCAGAGATCTTGCTTTTCAAAAGGCGCAGCACCTTCTTTGCGATATCATTGGGCTCGAACTGCCCGGGCCGGAGTTCGTAATATGCCTTGCACTTTCCCTTTATTGCCGGGGGTGGACCCCCAATCACGGCAGCATTCGGTTCGAGCATAAGTCCGATACCAACTGAGAGTGGTATATTCCGGTACCAGGTGCGTTCGCCCCGGACAATGAATGAACCCCGCGAGACAAACTCCCCGCTTTCGGGAGTCTTACTTACCTGCGGGGGAAGAACACTGTACACATCTGCAGAGAAATGACCGCTTCGCCATGCACCGGAGTAGGAGGCAGCAAACTGCGCTACTTCGTCCATGTTCTCAGTTTTGCCCTTGACAATCACGACACTGGCCCCGTGAACATCGGCATGTACGAAAAGATCTCCGCCGGCCATATACTTCTTGACCAGTTCCTCGTTCTGGGAGGCATCCCGCCCGCCAAGAACTACGATGCCGTCGCTGGTAATAAACCAGCGGAAGCGGTGGTACCAGAGTTTCTTTAGCGGGATGATATCCCGCCGTGTTGTCTTCTTTTTAACAACCACATTCTTCATTGCTGCGAGTGCACCGGTCTTCTTCTTCTTGAATTTCTTTATGACATCGTAATACCTGCCTGCATTCTGTTCGATACCTTCGTGCACGTAGATTTTTACCCTTTTTCCGATATCGACTTCTACTGCAGCTTCATCAGGATAAAACGCCGTGATCTTTTTTGCATCTGCTGACGAAGCGTCTTTCAGGTGCCGCTCGATCTCCTGCCAGGAGAGCTGTTTGCTTGCAGCGTCAAGGGAGGTGATGAGGTTTGAGACAAATTGGTAGTTTTCATAGATGGCGGCAACAATCTCTTCGGTCTTTTCAACTTTTTCATCGAATTTTTTTATTGCCGATTCCTGGTATTTTCGTATCCTCTCTTCTTTGGAAAGTTTGGGCCTGGCGGCTTTTGTTGCCGTCTCTTTTTTTGTGAGGGGGTAAAAGGCTTCGAGAGCTTCGGAAAAACTCGGATACATCTGCCGGTCAGCCCCCCCCCGTATATCAACCGATTCACAGTGCTTTGCCGAGATAACGGGTGTACGTGTATGCAGCACCTTTTCGAAAAATTCCTGCACTGCCGTGTAAAGAAGAGCCGGATCGGCAGACGCTGCGGGCATGGTTTTTTCCTGCCCGGCTTTCTGGCAGATATACTCCGCATAGGTCCCGCCAAGCATGCATCCCATGGCAAGCGCCCGGACGAGATCCCGGTCCTGATCCCTGAGTACAGCGGTCAGGTTATCCAATGATGCCGTGGGATCTACGGCAGACAGTTGGTAGATTGCAGTGGGAACAATTTCACGGTCTTTGAAGCGGTGATGGCGGAGCGGTTTTACAATCTTATACTCTTCATTGGTCAGTATTACGTTTCCTTCATCGAAGAGTTCAATGATGAGCCGGTATACCGTAGAACCTTTCCCGATATCGAAGATCAGGATGCGTTCCAGCCCGTGCTGGTGGATCGCAAGTACTTTCCCTCCGGACAGGTACTTGCGCAGGAGCATTGCGTACTGGGGCGGATTTTTCGGGGGTGCGGGGAACTCCTTTACCAGGTGGGTCCGTCTGCCGGACTCGATGAGCAACAGGTGCCGGGCCTTGTTCTCGCCATTGAGCCGGATTCCCAGTGTCCGGGAGTCGAACTGGTAGACCTTGTCGATCCAGAGCGGCAGCTTCTCACATAATTCTGACGTCATCGCTTTGACGTCGATCCCGCTCATTCCCTGTTCGGATGCCATTGGTATGTACCAAGTTACATATGGCTTGCGCACTAAAAAATAAGACTACTGGTGTAACGGGATGAGTGACGAGATTATTGAAGAAAAACCGGTCCAGACCAAGAAGCAGAAGACCCGTGCAGACAAACAGGCGGAGCACATCGAACGCATCAAGCGGACGCTGGCCGCGAGTCTGATCGGTATCCTGGCTGGCGGACTGTCATACTACATCAGCATATCCTACAGCACCGATTCCGGGCTCCTTGCATTTATGGTAATGATTGCAGGAATTGTTGTCCAGAAGCATATCTTCATGCTGTTGCGTATGAACACGGAAAAACTAGGGGCGAAGGACTGGTTCTACCAGGGATTCATGACCTTTGCCTTCTGGTTCATGACATGGACCATCCTGCTGACTGCAATGCCGAAATAATCTTCATCATTTTTGATCCCCATGAGAATTGCGATTGTTCATAAAGACCGATGCCATGCAAAGAAATGCGGTAACGAATGCATCATTTATTGTCCCCGCGTCAGGACCGGTGACGAAACCGTCATTATCGGAGAAGAGGGAAAAGCCGTCATTTCCGAAGAACTCTGTGTCGGCTGTGGTATCTGCATAAAAAAATGCCCGTTCGGTGCGATCGATATCGTTAGCCTGCCTGAAGAACTTGAGCAGCCTACACACCGGTACGGCAGGAACGGGTTTGCACTCTATGGCCTGCCAACCCCTGTTGAAGGAAAAGTCACCGGCATTCTTGGTGCCAATGGGATAGGTAAGAGCACGGCAGTCAAGATTCTTTCCGGCCAGCTCCGTCCCAACCTCGGGAATTTCGATACCGAAGTTGCATGGGAGGAGATCTTCAAGCGGTATGCAGGTACCGAACTCTTCGATTATCTCCAGACTGTCTCAAAAAAGAGCCTGAAGATTGCCTCAAAACCACAGTATATTGATTATATTCCCAAAGTTTTCACGGGGACCGTCCGGGCCCTCCTCAAAAAGACGGATGAGCGTGATAAACTGGGCGAGATGCTGCCAGTACTGAAGCTCGATGCGATACTGGATCATGATATCAGCACCCTGAGCGGGGGCGAACTCCAGAGAGTGGCAATCGCTGCCTGTCTTGCACGGGATGCTGACCTCTATTTCCTCGATGAGATTACCCCATTTCTGGATATCTATCAGCGGATTGCCGCTGCAAAACTGATACGGGAACTTGCGGCAGAACGTCCGGTTGTGGTTGTCGAACACGATCTGGCTATCCTCGACATGCTTGCCGATACCGTCCACGTTGGTTATGGCAAGCCGGCAGTTTTTGGGATCATCACCCGCCCCAAAGGTGTACGCGTTGGAATTAACCAGTACCTTGAAGGATTCTTAAACGAAGAGAATGTCCGGTTCCGCACATCGCAGGTAGTCTTTGAAAAACGGGCGCACGATAAAGGATCCGACCGTGATGATCTCTTCGTTATTCCGGCAATGACCAAGGAATACGAATCATTCCATCTCACAGTTTCCGGAGGTACGGTCAGGAGTGGGGAAGTACTAGGGATTGTTGGCGCAAATGGTATGGGGAAGAGCACTTTTGCAAAACTCCTTGCTGGTGTAGAAACTCCGACAACCGGTAAGATGGAGACAACACTGCGCATATCGTATAAACCCCAGTACATCAAGGCTGATACCTCCGATAGCGTAGAATTGTATCTCCGCGGATGCACGACAAAGTTTGATACATCCTATTACCAGCACGAGATCATCGAGTCACTCTCCCTTGAACCTATACTACAATCATCAGTGGATTCCCTGAGTGGCGGTGAACTGCAGCGGGTAACGATTGCTGCATGCCTGTCCCGTGAAGCTGATGTGTATATTCTTGATGAACCCAGCGCACATCTTGATGTCGAACAGCGGGTCAATGTGACCCGGATGATCAAACACCATGCTGAGGGAAAACAGGTCGGTATCATGGTAATCGATCACGACATCTACCTTATCGACATGATCAGCGAGCGGATTTTAGTCTTTGAAGGCGAGCCGGGAATCTCCGGTACCGCGGCAGGGCCTTTTAAGATGCGTGACGGAATGAACCGGTTCCTTGATGAGCTTGATGTCACATTCCGGAGAGACCAGAGCGGACGACCGCGAATCAACAAACCCGGTTCATTCCTTGACCGCGAGCAGAAAAGTTCAGGAGAATTTTATTACTATACCGCAGATGAAGTGTAACTTCGTCTGTCATACCTTTTAATATTAGGACATGCAATTTTCCCTATATGCGGGGAGAACAGCTTACCGATGCTATCATCTACGATAAGCTGAACCTCTTAAAAAAAGATTTTTCTGGGTATATTGAGCGCCATTCAGCAAAAGTTGATGCAAATCTTCCGGTTTTTTTCGGGCACATGATATCTGCTCTCGAAAAATCTTTTCCAAATATTTCCGATGAATCATATGATGATTTTATCGACAATATCACTTTCAAGGTGCTTGACGCAAGCGCCAGTATCAATGATTTTGAATATATCCGAAAAGTTATTCTCAATGCACTTCGCTTCAAAAAAAGAAAGGATGCAGATATTGGAGTAAACCTGGTTGTCGGCCTGAAACTGTTAAAGAACGGGGACTATATTCATGCCCTTGATTTCTTAAAAAAATACAGCGAACTTGATGCAAAGATTGGAACTGCTGTTGCCTACTGCCAGTATGTCCTGTCATTGAGGGAATTTAAAAAGAACGAAGAAACCCAGAGAAACCAGCGACCCGGTGAGATGGAACTTTTTGCCCGGGAAACCATGCTGGATCTTGCCCGCATCAAGCCTCCGGTAAACCAGTTGAAACAGCTGGATGTTGAGGATCCGGCATTTCTCGAAAAGATCTTCTGGCAGATGATATTTTTAGGGCTTGAATGGTTCCCGAGCGAACAATGGTTCCTTGAAATTGGGTTGAAAAACGCAAAGATTACTGAAAATAATGATATGAAGAAGCGTTTGCTGGAGATAGGATCAGAACGGTTCTATACGGACTTCGCGTTTTTACGAGAGCTGTATTACTCAAAACTGGAGAACCGCGACGCAGCCGGTGCTGCTGGCGTTGTTAACCAGATGATCAAGCAGTATCCTCATGACCTTGAACCAATATACCTTGGATTGAAGTTGTCCCTGATGCTGACAAAGAAAATCACGTACCAGAGTTTTAGAAAACTGGCTACCACTAAAGGCATGCCCGCTTCTATTGTCGAACTGTTTGATTTATCCTTTGATCTGCTAAACCAGGATAAAACGGCAGCAATGAATAAGATCACTGATTTTGAACGCGAATTTCCGCACTACCAGTATTATGTTATTATGCTCCGTTATATTGCAGCAGATTTCTTTTCTGATAATGAAAATCGGGTTAAAAGGGCCAAAAAAGCGCTTCTCGATTCTATTGAACAATATTGTACTGAAGAACTCCGGAAAATACAGAAATAAAAATTGTGTTTTTATTCAGCGGTTGGTATTACCACTCACGGTTCAGGAAAAGAAATTCACGCCAAATTTTTGTGCAACAGCTCCTATTGCACGCGCTATTGGATCAGTAATCTGGGCAATGATACTCGTTATGGAGAATGAATCTGGTGGCGAACTGACGGTTGTACCTATAGTTGGAGTGGGCTGAATGGGTGTAACCATGATAATAGGAATCAGTGAGCCCTTCGGAGTGACCGTTTCAATAGGTATTGGTTTTTCCAGAATTGCATTGTCGATGTAATAACCAACATACCCTGTTGTGGCAAACCAGACCCGGTTTTGGGCATCGACATTGATCGTTTTTACAATAGGGGAGGTACCTATCCCTTCGAAGCGGCTGAGGTGACGGGATACTCCCCCCTCTCGCCAGATGTATATTCCATCATCGGTCGCTATGTTCAGGTTACCTTCGGATCCGGCAGCAATATCATTGATGGTAATTTGTTTCTGTGTCAGATCAGATGTGGTCAGGATATCTTCGAAACCTGAATCCTTATCAAAATGAATGATCTTTTCCGGATTAAAGAAATAGACACCGCCCAGCGGATCCCGCTTCACATGCTGCATCTGGCCAGAAGCAGAGTCTTTGCCAGCCAGCATCTCAAAATGAATTGGATCTTGCTGGGATCTGACAATCCAAAGCCCCTCTTTTTCAGTGGCAATCACCAGCGAATTGCTTTCCGTGTCCAGGGTCATACTGTCAATCTCATAAAAACCCGGCCCCTTATCAGTCATCGGCTGGAACCATGTCCATTCATCGTTGCGGTATCGGTGAATGCCTGCACTGCCGGTTGCGATCCACATCTCATCGTTCCACCGCTGGAGATCATGGATCCGTGTATCTTTGAGGAGTTGCTGATTCCGGATTGCCTGATAGTAGACGCCGTTATATATCTGAATCCCACTGGAATACCCGATCCAGAGGCGGCCCTGGTGATCGTATTCAACAGCAGTGATAAAATCATCCATCAGTCCCTGTGAAATATTATCATGATTGGTATGGCGCGTGCTCCATGTGCCATCGAATGTGGACAAGCCATATGAGGTGGCTAATATGACATCCCCGTTCGGGTCAGTGATCTGGTCCTTGATCTGGTCAGAATGGATCTGGTTCGATGAGGGAATAAACAAGTTAATCGTATATGGTGTTGCTTGTGTGCCGGCTGTCATCGAATCACCGGTCAAAGCAGCGTCATCCAACGGCAGCGCATTCACCGGGAAAAAAAAGAGAAAAACAATAACAATTAGTGCGAAGTCATAACTCGCTCGTGACGCCATCTGCTCTCCTTATTGAGACTTTACCCCCATTGGCGGGAAAGAAGGTGACCGATCGCCCAACTTTTCCCCCAACATTTTCAGCAGACACCTTTATTCCCAGTTCTTTTAACACGGATCGTACTTTTTCTGTATTCCGTTCACCGATATTGAGATTGGTACCGAAATATTCGAACATACATGCTCCCCCGGCAATTTTTGCAATAAGGGTGCGTCTGTTGCAGCCAATAGCATCCAGTTCTTTTAAGAGCAGGGGAATAGCTGTATCTGCATATTTTCCAGGACGATCAGTCCTGCCGCCACTTTCCGGCAGCATGATATGCACCATAGCACCCGTTTTTCGCTGAGGGTCATACAGGGTCAGTCCAATGCAGGAACCCAGCCCGATGGTCATCATGGGAAAGGAACCTACCCGGTATTCACCAATGCCAATCATTGCCGTTTGCGGGGTCTGTGAAGGTTGATCGGCCATTATGGTCACGTGATCTATGTACTTTTCATCATCTCTTCAAGGAGTTCGGTAATTCTTTTTAAGGTACTAATCTCAGGCAGCATGATGATGTCACTGTCAATCTTGTGCTCTTCACAGATAAGCTCTGTTGAGAAGAGTAAAACCTCATCCACTTCCTCGCCTAACTGAGCGATGAGCGACTCCATTGCAGCATGGGCCATATCAATACTGAGTGCAGGAGGGGAGGGGAGCATTATAAAACCAAGAAGTTCTGCCGTGGCATCAAGGAACGCAGAGACCATGATATTACCTACTTCAAGAAGAGCACTCTGGTCCATCTCAGTAAAATCACGATCCATATCAGTCATTCCGAGCATGGTATTTGTCAATCGAATGGCAGATTCCTTGGTGATATAAAAAATAATATATCCGCCATGCTGTATCTCCCCCTGAAGTTCGAATACCACCATTGCGGCAGATTCCTCTCCAAGATGGTTTCCGAGTTCGGAAAGGTCGATAGTCTTTATTGCCGGTACACTCATCGAAACGGTACTCGAGAGCATCTGTGAAAGCGTTGTTGCTGCGTGGGCTGCACCAATATTTCCCAGTTCCTGTATCGCATCTGCCTGCACTGCTGATAATTTCATCACATTCACCTACACCATAGTATTTACATCAAGCACCGGTACGACTTCACCATCACCAAGAATGGTAATACCGCTTATTCCCCGGGTATTGCCGATAATGCTGCTTAATGGTTTTACTACTACTTCCTGCTTTCCTTCCACGAGGTCAACTGCAATACAGCACTTTCGTTTCAGGTACTGTACAACAATAAGGATCTCACGGTCATCCGATTCTCCCATCATATCATCCAGTAAGAATATCTCGAGCACTTCATCTCTTAAGAGAATTGCATCACTTTTTCCTATCCGGTGGGTTGAACCATTCTTAAAATTCGCAACTTCCACAATACTGCTGATAGGTATGGCAAGTCTTCGCTTGTTGATTCTTACGATCATAACATCGACGATGGCCATTGTTGGCGGGAGTAGTAATTCAAAACGACTGCCCTTACCCGGGGTTGTTTCAACGCGGATTGATCCTTTCAGGGCTTCAATGGACCGCTTTACCACATCAAGTCCCACGCCCCGTCCGCTGATATCAGTTATTTTATCTGCCGTAGAGAACCCCGGCTGGAAGAGGAGATCAACGGCCTGGTCTGTGGTCAGCGTCGCAGCACTTTCCGGGGTAATCAGCCCCTTCTCGACCGCTTTTGACTTGACCCTCTCAACATTAATTCCACCCCCGTCATCAATCAGTTCGATAATAACATTATCCCGGTCGCGGTGAGCAGAGAGCTTGACAAATCCTTTGCGGGGTTTACCGGCTTTTTCCCGGGTATCGGGTGATTCAATACCGTGATTCACGGCATTCCTGATTAAGTGGAGAAGCGGATCATTGAGCCCGTCCATGACGCTCCGGTCAAGTTCGGTTTCTCCTCCATCCATAACAAATTCCACTTCTTTTCCATCGTACTGGGCAACATCGCGCACTACCCTTGGAAGGCGATTGAAAATATGGTTCAAGGGGATCATGCGGATATTCATCATCAGGTTCTGGAGATCTGATACGGACCGCTCAACCATACCAATTGCTTCATCCATCTCCTTGATCTTGTTCTGTTCGGCGATCTGTTTGAGCCGGCCACGGTTAATGACAAGATCTTCTACAAGATTCATAATATGGTCAAGCTGGTTGATATCGACCCTGAGATGCTTTATTTCCCGGGTTTTGTCCTGGCTTGCGGCTTGTTGCTTTTTATCGGATTCTGTTGGTTTTGTCTCGTCAGATGCTTCTGTTGAAGTGACCGGTTCTTCTTTTTCTACTGGCTGAATTTCAACGGATGCAATATCAGTCCCGGTGGCTGCAGTTTTGAGAGCGTCCTCACCAACATCACTGGCAATTTTCAATACGAGAGAGCCATCGAATTTACCTTCATCAATATCATTGCGTGAAGGATTTATTGACAGGATGGTTCCCAAAGATTCGAGATTGCCGATTGCGAGCAGTGCCCGGATATCTTTCATGGCACAGTCTTCAGCAACATTAATTGTGATAGAATAATGCGGGCGATCTGTGTCATCGGCTATTTCCATTATTTTTGCAGGTACCGCCTCATGGATGATTGCGGGTTTGGCCTTGTCACCTTTTGGTTTAACCTCACCCTGTGAAAGCCATTGTTTCAGGGCTTTTACCTGTTCATCAGGATTGACAGAAGAAGAATTCCCTCCACTTTCAACATCATCAAGCATCAGTTCGATTATATCAGAACTCGCAAGAAGGATGTTGTTGAGTTCTGCAGAAATTACTACGCTTCCGCTGCGGATGAGCTGGAATACATCCTCCATGGTGTGGCAGAGCCGTTCCATTTCTGAAAAGCCCATGGATGCCGAGGCTCCCTTGAGCGTATGGATGGAACGGAATATTTCATCAATTGCAGTCTGGCTTCCCCCTTTCTCCACCATTAACCTTTTCTTTTCA
>Ga0074195_1000942_pt1 | contig 47169 bp, 40 predicted proteins | sample EPASupsiteHSE623_FD_64525 | JGI IMG/M metagenome (GOLD analysis project Ga0074195, IMG submission 64525) | Bioremediated contaminated groundwater from EPA Superfund site, New Mexico - Sample HSE6-23 | ecosystem: Environmental > Aquatic > Deep subsurface > Groundwater > Contaminated ...
GCCGGGTGGCTTCCAGGGAGCGAAGTGACCGGTCGAGACGAGCTGTGCTCGGCTCGAGGACGGGGTCTGGGGCAGAGCCCCAGTTCCGAGGTAACCCGCAAGGAAAGGACGATGAACGCCGTTAATTCATGGGTATTGCGGCTAGAAGCCTGTTGGGGCTCTACCCCGACAAGCGTTCCGAGGCGTCAGCTTTACCAGTGCCCCATGAATCCGATTCTCCAGTGTTGCGTGTTTCGGGAGAAGAGGGTGTCGTTGGCGCGTTGACTGACGTACGCCGCGTCGAACCCCCAGGAATGAAACGGGAGGCGAATGCCGGCGGAGAATCGGTCTCCGTCGAAGTCGGCCAGGAACTCCAGGTGTTCCGCCAACTTGTAGTCCAGACCGACGATTCCGAAGAAGCTGTCCGGTTCACCCGTGAAGACGTCGGTTCCGTCCCGGAGGGCACGACGGAGGTTGTACCCGCCCATCTTGGCGGTTCCGACGTTGACGAACTGGTCCTCCGTGATCTCCCGGAACGACCGTCCGCCGAAGTTCACTCCGAAGCCTCCGTAGAGCACTTTCCAGCCCATCACCACATAGCCGGTCGACCAGTCCGCCGTCCCGGTTGCGATCAGGGCTCCGACCGCCACGTTGAACGAGTCGAGCGGGAACCGGTACTTCATGTTGATGGTGCACGATTCGTTCTTGAATCCGGAATTGACCCGCACGGTCTGCTCGACGCCCAGTTCCAGGAAGTCATACACACCCACCAAGACCTTGGGGGAGAGATCGAAGACCGTTTCCGTCGCCAGGGTCTGAGGCGAATACTCGTTGATCCCTTCGAGGTGTATGGCGACTTCGGTCTTCTCCGGGGCGAGGGTGAGCGGGTTCGGAGTGTTGAGCCCGCCCGTCGGTCCAAGGAACGAGGGGTGGGCTCTGACGCCTTGGGGTGCCCAGAACAGGGACAGTCCGAGCAGGAGAACGAACCAGCTTCGCGAAGGTCCGAAGGCTTTGCCCATTCGGGACCACCCTGGTCGATTCGGCCGAGGCACGATGTTTTGTGAAGAAGAGTTCACGCCCGGTGAGGCGTTTTACCCTCTTTCCTCATCATCATTTCATCGACTGCGGTGGGGCATGAGTTGAGGTTTCTTGAGGGCAATACCGATGAATCAGCGGATGCGGAGAGCGTTGCTGGCGGGGTTATCCGCCCCCATCTCTATCGTGACGGTGAGGGTCCGGCCGGTCTCTGTCTGGAATCGAGGAAACGCCCCTGAAGATTTCTTCCGACGACTTCGAACGCATCCTGTCGGACAGCCCGAAACAGAGGGGAATCCCTCAGACCCATCGAGGTCGCGACCCCCAGGATCCGTCGATGCGGAATGGGGAAGTCGAGCGGCATGGGCCCAGAAGCCCCTCCGTTGGCATGGCGCATCTTGTCCAGTTGTTCGAGCATCCTCCTCACGAAATCGTTGGGGGGCTTGCCCTCTTTTCGGACCGAGAACACAACCGTGGTCATGAGGAGCGCCCGACGGAGATCCGGAGGGTTTGTACCAAGAGTGCCCAGGTTCTGCCACGTCTTCCGGACCGTTTCTCGAACCCGTTCGATCGCACGTTCCATGCCGGGCCAGTTCTTGCCCGAAGGATCGACCCCCACGGCTGTCCGGATCTCCCAAGCCTGGTCATCGTACGCGCGTGCGCTTTCCGGCACCGTCGCGATTTCCATCACGTCACGCAAGAGGTGAGCCGACCAGAAACCGACGGGGTGGGACGGATGGGCAAAGAGGAAGAGCTGGAGCGAGCCCACGGCCATCATCAGGCTGTTGACGTCCCGGGCTCGTTCCAGTTCTGCAACGTGAATGAGCCACCTCAGAGAGTTTGAGTGATGAAGCGCGGACGCCTCTCCCGCCTTTTCTCCCTCCCTGGGAGGACTCTTGAGAAACGGACCGATCAGGGCGCTGGCACGGGCCAGATTGCCGGCGGCCAGAAAGGGTGGAAGCTCATCCAACAGCGGACAAATCCCGGACGGAATCGGGGGATCTCCAGCCGGCGGCAAGGTCAATCGACTCGCGGTGTCCATTCGGGAAGACAGCAGCGAGACGAGAGCGCGATCGACGGATTGAGAGAACGTGTCAGCCCCGATTTTCCAGGGATGCGTCTCCTTGGAGCGGGGATGGCTGAGGATGATCCTGGTGAGTTCCTGGCAGCCCTGATCCAGAAGCCCTCGTCGGATCAGATCGTCGACCCGTCCGAACTCAGCGGCCCCTGCCTTGGCCTGCGTGGCCGGAGCCGGCGAAGTCGAGACCGATTCCGAGACAACAGGCCGAGCCGACCGCGCGAGTCTTTGTTTTTTTTTCGCAATTCCCGAGACCACGCACAGGCCGATCAGAATGAGTACTGCGTACTTCACACGGCGGGAACCTCGTGAAGGAACAGGCGACACTTCCGGGGGAACCATGGGGAGGGCGGCTGGAGCGACAGCAGGAACGGCGGAGACCGGAAGCTTCGCGGTCGCCCCGGACGATCGCGCGGGCTGAATCGCCCTGGCTTTGGAGCCGTACTCCGAGAAGGTCCGGTTGACGGGCACGGCCACAGCCACCGTCTCCCCCTGGACCATGGACTGGTAGAACGAGCCGCAGGCCCGAGCCTCCCCCATGGCCGCGTCGAACGCTGTCCGGAAGGCTTCCGCGTCGGGAAAGCGTTCTTCAGGACTTTTAGCGAGACCTTTCCGCAGCAAATCCTTCAGACCGGGAAGCAGGCCGTCCGGGATGGGAGGCTCGTCATGGATCTGCATTTTGACCAGATCCAAAGCGCGCTCGGAGCGAAACGGGAGGTGGCCGACCATCATCTCGTAGAAGATGATGGTGAGCGAATACAGATCGGTGGCCGGACTCACGGGATCCTGAACGGCCTGCTCCGGGGCCATGTAGGCCGGGGTCCCAACGATGGCTCCCGCGATCGTCACGACCCCTCCACCGGCGACCGACTTGGCCAGACCGAAGTCCAAAATCTTGACCTTGGGTGGCGACCCTTCCGCGACCAGAATGTTGGCCGGCTTGAGATCTCGGTGGACGATCCCCAGGGCGTGGATGGAGGAGAGACCGTCCAGGAGCTGTCGGGTGATCGAGACCACGTCCGGCACCGGGAGAGCTCCACGCGCGGCCAGGATGCTCACCAGAGGTTCGCCCTGCACCAGCTCGGTGACGAGATAGGGGATCGATCCGGCGAATCCGAAATCGAGGACCGCGGTGACGTTGGAGTGGATCAGCCCTGCAGCCACGCGGGCTTCCGCCAGGAACCTCTGCTGGAACTGAGGATCCCGGAGAAAATCCGGGTTCATGAACTTGATCGCCACAGGTCGGCACAGCGTTCTGTGTACTCCCCTGTAGACGGTTCCCATGCCGCCGCTGCCGAGTTTTTCGCCGAGTTCGTACCGTTGGGAGAACGGGGCGTCGGCCATGACGGTCGCAAGCGTGTTCAACGGATCACCCCTCCCGGAAGCGACGGCGCGTCTCGACAGAATATTAGCACAAGCCCTCCCTTGAGTCGCTTTGACACAAAAAGAGGAGTGCAGTTGGGCGGGAAGGGCGATGAGGATATAATGTGACAGGGGTGAATGACCGACCCTTGGCCCGACGGGCCGAGGCCACCAGGGGTATCCATGCCGCTCCAGGAGAAACCTCGATCCGGACGCAAGATCTCGGAAGGTAAGTGCCATCCTCTCGGGGCCACTCTGTGTGAAGAGGGCGTCAACTTCGCTCTCTATTCAAAGCACGCCGACAGGGTTCACCTCGTTCTGTTCGACGCTCCCGGAGGCCCCCCCACCGACGTCATCCCCCTCGAGAACATGACCCGTCACATCTGGCACACGTTCGTCCCCGGACTGAAGGCGGGCCAGCTCTACGGTTACCGAGTCTTCGGCCCCTACGATCCTCGAAACGGATTCCGTTTCAATCCGAACAAGCTCCTCATCGATCCCTACGCCAAGGCCCTGACGGGGAAGGTGCGGAACATCGACAACCTGTTGCTCGCCTACAATCCCAAATCCCCCACCCTCGATCTCTCGTTCGATGACCGAGACAGTGCCCCGATCGTCCCGAAGGGCATCGTGATCGACGACCACTTCGACTGGCAGGGGGACGTGCCTCCGGAGATCCACCTCGAGAAGACCCTCATCTACGAGGTCCATCTCAAAGGGTTCACGGCCCATTGGTCTTCGGGCGTCCTGCATCCGGGGACGTACCTCGGATTCATCGGGAAGATCCCCTATTTGAAGCAACTCGGGATCACGGCCGTGGAACTGCTTCCTATCCAGGAGTTTCACGCCGAGGATTTCCTGGTCCAGAAGGGGTTGACCAACTACTGGGGCTACAACACGATCTGTTTCTTCGCGCCGGAATGGTCCTACTCGACCCGCGCGTTCCCGGGTTGCCAGGTTCAGGAATTCAAGACCCTCGTCCGGGAGCTGCACAAGGCCGGTATCGAGGTCATTTTGGACGTGGTCTACAACCACACCGCCGAGGGGAGCGAACTCGGGCCCACGATCTCGTTTCGCGGAATCGACAACTCGACGTACTACGCGCTTCGAGGTCACGGGAGTGATCCCTATCGTTACTACTTCAATTACAGCGGCTGTGGAAACAGCATCAACGCGGACAATCCGGCCGTTCTCCGGATTCTCGCCGACTCGCTCCGATACTGGGCCCAGGAGATGCACGTGGACGGATTCCGGTTCGACCTGGCCACGGTTCTCGGCCGCAGCAACGGGAGGTTCGACGTGTGCTCGAGCTTCTTCGACGTGGTCTCACAGGACCCGGTCCTCTGTAACGTGAAGCTCATAGCCGAGCCCTGGGACGTGGAAACCTATCAGGTCGGGAAATTCCCCGTCGAGTGGTGTGAGTGGAACGCGAAGTTCAGAGACACGGTGCGAAGGTTCGTCAAGGGGGATCGTGGGCAGATCGGAGATCTTGGACGGAGGCTCTGTGGGTCCGACGATCTCTACGGAGAGGACGGACGGACCGCGTTTAGCAGTGTCAACTTCGTGACGTGCCACGACGGTTTCACGTTGAACGATCTCGTTTCGTACAACGCGAAGCACAACGAGGCCAATCTCGAGGACAACCGAGACGGCTCCAACGACAACGGTTCGTGGAACTGCGGCATCGAAGGGCTGACCGACGATCCTTCCGTCCGGAAGCTCCGCCAACAGCAGGGCAAGAACCTCCTGTGCGCTCTCCTTCTCTCTCTGGGGACACCGATGATCCAAGGTGGCGACGAGTTCTTGCGTACGCAGGGGGGAAACAACAACGCCTATTGCCAGGACAACGAGATCGGCTGGTTCGACTGGCGCCTGGTTAAAGAAAACGCGGGTTTCCTGCGATTCGTCCGACGGTTGATCGAACTGACGAAAGACTATCAGGCTCTGCAGGTCACGAAGTTCCTCCAGGGTGTCTCCTCGCCCAATCTGAGCTATTTCACTATTCAATGGTTCGGGCGAGACCTCAACAAGCCCGACTGGGACAACCCTGAGGAACGGACACTCGCCGTGCAGTTCTTCGCGAGAGAGAAGGTGGGCAAGGAGTACTACATCCTCATCATCTTCAACGCGGACCACCTGGAGCAATCGATCCGGCTGCCGCTCTTGCCGGCTCCGTTTCGATGGTATCGAAAGATCGACACGAGCCTCGACGCGGATCAGGACTTCCTGGAGTACGGCCACGAAACCCCTCTCGAGCCGCATGACCGATACCTCGCCAACCCCAGGAGCACGGTCCTGCTTTTGGCTGCTACCGCAGACCGGCAGACCCGTCGTGTCGGACGGCGGGTGGTGACCTCGTGACTGTCGGAGGTACTGGAGGGTCAAACGGCCGTCTGTGCGGGATCAAGGCGCCTTCATCCCGAGCCCCAATCGTAGCTCGTTCACACGCACGCATGGACCGCTGCTCCGTTCGATTTTGAACCTGTATCGATCGAAGAGTGTTGGCTTCTTTACGGCAAACGGAGAGGAAGGGGCGCGGCCGTCGGTGCGAGGAAGGGCTCCGGTGCTGATCAACCGGAAGGGTGTTCCGGACTGAGAGCCGTGGACGCTCCAGCTCGTCGGGACACCGTCCGGGATGCCGGGGATCGGAAGGCTCACGAAGCAGTACCAGACGATGGCCACCGGCGGAAAGAACTCGAGGTCGATCGTCTGTGGCGGCGCCGCTCCCTGCCAGTAAGTGTGGGGATTCCCATCCACGACATGGAGCGAGCGCTCCCCCGGGCCCGGACTGTTCGACGAACACAAGACGCGGATCGACTGTCGAGTCTTCGGATCACCCCGGAGAGCCTCGTCGCCGGCCTCGAACAGGTTCACCAGCACTGATCTGCGATCCAGACGGATCCATCGGCCAGGGTCCTTTCCCATGAACACCTGGATGCGGGGACTCGGTGACCTGTCGGGAAGCAGTCCGTTGACCAGGCCAATCACATGGTCGGGGCTGGTCATGATCCACCCGAGCTCCAGTGAGTGGGAGCCTCCCACGATTGGGGCGTGCCTGTTTCGGAGTATGGCCGTGATGTCGGTCACGTGAGGATCGAGTCGGTCGAGCTTCGAGCGGAAGAAGTCGAACTCCGTGACGAGGTGGTGGACCGACAGACCCAGACTCTTTCCCGCGCAGACGACGTGAATGCCGACGAAGAGCACGACAACGACCGCCCGAAACCGGAAACTCGCGCTCGGCAACAGCGCCCTCTCGATCCGTACGATCGGTGCCAGGATAAGCAGCGTCACCATGGCCGTCGGCGCGAAGAGCATCCGGTAGCCGAGGTTGAAAAGCTTGGGGTCTCCGGAGGCGAGTACATACGGGGCCACGACGAGCAGAAAGATGAACAGCATTGAGCTCACGGCCTCCGTGAGCGTCCTTTGAGAAGAGACGGGTCTCTTTGGTCCTGAAATCTTCGTGAACAGAGCCAAGGCAATCCACAGGAGTGCACAGACCAAAACCACGAGGATCGTCGCCAGATCACCCCAAAGAGGATGAAGAATGTGTCCCAGGGAGATACGGGCCACTCTCCCAAGCGTGGTCATGCTGTCCAAGAGATGGCTCGTCAGGCCGAACACGTAGGCACCCCCGTGGCGGAGGATGCTCTCGAACGCATCGTTGGCCTCGGGCATCGCGAGGCGCAAGATGGGCATGTAGCAGAATCGGACACCGAGGAAGTAGACGGCCATGGAGCTCGACAGAACCGCGAGGTCCCGAATCACGATGCGCCTTGTCCGGTTCCAGCGTTCGAGAGAGTCAAACAAGACATGGGCGGCGGTGAGCACGAGCATGAACAGCGTGGTCGGGGGATAGATGCACATGGGGATCTCGACCAGCGGGATTGTGACGAGAAGAAAAAGGACGATCGAGAAGACGGGGCGATGGGGACCGGCCAGATCGAGCCGGACTCGGTCGATGATTTCGTATGTCAGCAGCGCCAGAAGTAGAGTGATCGGTCCTGGCGCGAGCTGGGTCACCGAAAGGACGGACAGCTGGTTCGAAGGCAACAGGAAGACCGAGAAAGAGGCGAGGATGGACCAGAATCTCGGCAGAATTCCTCTCTTGGCCAGATAGTGAGCGAAGATCCACATGCACAGGAGGGTCAACCCGAGCTGGACGATCCTCGAGAGCCTGAGGTCGTCGATTCTTCGGATCAGCCTTCCCTGGACATTGTAGAGAATTGCGCCGATCGGGCGACCGATGACCAGCAGATGGTTGCTCTCGAGAAGACAGCGCCACCAGGGCGCATTTTTGTTGGGGCAAAAGTACTCGTAGTCGTTGTGAAATCCGTAGGTGGAACGGATAGCGGGGGCGTAAACGGCTAGAACCAGCGCCACGATGACAAGCGAGAAGCCGACCTGGGCAAGCGGCTTTCCGCGATCACTCACCGATTCTCCTCCTTGATGAGAATCGTACCTTGAACTACTCACTGCGCCTCGTCAATACCTCCCGGTCCTCCGAACCGCACCCAGCCTAGCATCTCGTCTCTCTCCCCACAAGTGGCCCCGCCGAATCGATCCAATCACGAACCCGACGAAACACGGAGGCGCGGAGGACCACGGAGGAGCGCGGAGGTTCGATTTTCAGGTTCCCGTTCGACCTCGAGTGTCCGTTCGACCTCGAGAGATGGGACGACTCTCGAGAGATGGGCACTCCAGACTGCTCCCGTGCGCGCTCAGGAAAGGTCGACGCAGATCCAGGAGAAACCTCGATGGCGAAAGCGGTGAAGGACGAGCCGCACGCCCGGGCCAGCCGATGAGTTTCCGTCGGGACGGCCATTCAGGGCGGAGCGCAGAAAGAACGGATGGGCGAAGGTGGGCAAGCAGAGCAAGCTGATGACCTCGTGCGGGGGCTGATCAGCCGACCCGGCATAGGCGATGGCCGGGTCGGACTATGTCTGTGTTCAGGACGACGATCGCCGCCTGTTACTTCTGGTGGCGAACGGAAAAGGGCAGGAAGGTTCTACTCTCTCTTGTGAGACTCATCGGGCCAAAGCGACGGGACTCAGTATATACGAGTGCGAACCTGTAGCCGCCGTCGGTCAGGTGCGTCGCGCCCGGAGGATACACGCCTGGCTGAGGGCCAACCACGAGTTTCTGAATCGACGGATTCTCCATCTGGATGCTCCAAGCAATGTGCGACTCATTCTTGAGTCCGCCCGAAAGCTGTGCGGGCCGTGTGTGGCTCACCACCGCCACCAGATTCCGTTGTTCCCCCGGCTTGTACTCCGGCGAGTAGAAGTTGGCGAATCGCAGCTCCGGATTGGCGTTGTCCAGCTCCTCGTTCGGGGTCGGACTCTGCACTTGCGGAGTTGCGGAAGACTCCTGCCGCGTGAGGATTAACCATCCATCGACCGACTTCCCGCCAGCGAGTCCTAAATGCAGCATGTAGAGCCCATCCGAAGGCTCGCCATTCGTGAGGTTTCCGAATGTGGTGTACCCCATACATTGCCTGGCTTCCTCATCATTCAACGAGTCGTCAATCAGCACACGGTCCGGGTAGCGTGTCAGCCTTATGTTCCGCACAACGCCCCTGCAATTCATCACCACTCCCACCAAGATTTCACGTTGCTCCTGGCCCGTGACAGCATCACGAGTGCGCCTGACACCTGCCTCCACCGACCGCAGCTCAGAAGGCAGGCTCCAATCGCAGGGCAGGCCGGCCGGGCCCGATCGGTCAATAGCCCGGTCCACAAGACGGAGCATGTTCGTCCGTATGGTCTGGTCCTGATCATACTCCATGAGGGCCCTCTTGACGTGGGTGACCATCGCGCCAAACTGACCCGCGAGGTAAGCCTCATGCGCGGCACGGACCGGCTCCGGTGCGGAGCCGCCGGCCAGCAAGCTTGCTCCCTTGGTCTTCCCAGCAGCAAAGCACGGACCGGCACTGAACAGCACCACAAGAATGAACAACGCCGCAAGCATGAACGTGAACGGTCGTCGCGCCACCCTGCCGGTTGGTTTCATGAATTCGCCTCTGCATTGTGTGTACATCGCTTCATCCTCCTGCGCCCGAATCCGGGACGTGTCTGTGCGTGTCACCGGTAGCAGTATCGTACGAACCGCACAGTTCCCGTGTCAGGGCTCTGTCAGGAGTCTGTCAACTCTTCGTGTGATCGAAAACGGTAACCGAAACCGCGCACGGTTTCAAAGAGCGCGTCGCCGAATTTCTGCCGCAACTGGAGCACGTGTGTATCCACGGTTCGAGTGGACGGCGATCGATCGTAACCCCACACCCGCGTCAGGATCTCCTCCCGCGACAACACTCGCTCCTGGTTCTCCAGAAACAGCTTGAGCAGCAGGAACTCCATACGCGAAAGCGACACAGGCCGGCCGCGCAGCTCCGCTGTGCATCCCTGACAGTCCAGCGTGATGCCGGCCGCGCTCAGACGCTCCGGCGCCTGGCTTGGACTGCCCGAAGGGCGGAGTTGCACTCGGATCCGCGCGACCAGCTCGCGTGGCTCGAAGGGCTTGACCATGTAGTCGTTGGCCCCTGCCTCCAGGCCTACCACGCGGTCTACGAGCTCGCCTCGCGCCGTGAGAAAGATGACCGGCACGTGGTTGCCCGAACAACGCAGCTCACGCAGGATGTCGAGGCCCTGAGCATCTGGCAACATCCAGTCGAGCACGACCACGGCCGGAGCCGACCCGAGGCTACAGCGGGCCTCCGCTGCCGTGCGCGCAAGCGTGACCTCGAACCCCTGGTCTCGAAGGTAGGTGACGAGCGACTCTCCGAGATTGCGGTCGTCTTCGACCAGCAAGATGCGTGTCATGGTGGCCGGACCTCCAGGCTGAAGGTAAAACGCGAAGGCCGGGGAGCAAAGGAAAGACGCCCGCCCATCGAACGCGCCAGAGTCGTCACGATCGACAACCCCAGGCCGGACCCTTGGCTCGCCGGACCTCGTACGAACGGCGATGACATCGCGGCCAGATCCGCGAACGAGCATGTCCCCGCGTCCTCGACTTCGATCGAAAGGGTACTGTGGCTGCGGAACAGTCGCACCCGCACGGGCGGCTGACCGTGAGTTAGCGCGTTCTGTACCAGATTCGTCACGCATAGACCGGTCCAGTAGCGATCCAGTCGGGCGGCCACATCGTCTTCCAGCGCGTGGAATGAGACCGTTGGGTACGCTTCCAGCAGCTCGGCGATGAAACCGTTGACCGACTCCACCGGTACGGTCGAGAGCCGAATCAGCTCGCCTTTGCTTTCGCAGTGCAGGTACTGGCGACTGGCCTCGACAACGCGCGTTAGCCGCTGCATGTCATCGCAGAGGCGCAGAAAGGCGGTCTGGCCGTCTTCCGGGAGCTGGTCGAACCGCTCGCGCATGGTCTCAAGCGTGACCGACAGACTCGCCACGGGCGTGCGGAGCTCGTGTGTCAAGGTCTGGAGCATGAATCGCCGCCGATGCGCATCATGCGTTCGTTCCGCGACCTGTCTCAAGAGCATCCATACCACGCAGACCGTGAGCAGACCGAGTCCGCCGAGCTGGAGCGAAAGGCGCGCTGTCGCGTGCCGACGGAGCCGGCCCAGGTCTACCTGCCAGCAGAAAGACCCCAGCGTCAGCAGGTGGGGTACACCGGGCAGACATCGGGTCAAACGGTAGTGCGTGCCCAGGAGCATGCGATCCCAGCTCTCGCGGAGGTATGCCGTGTACGTGGGTATAGTCGGCGTGCTCGAGTGAGTCTCTCGCAGAATGAGGATATGCCCACTAGACAGCACGAGCGGGTTGCTGGCGGCCAGTGCGGCCAGTTCGTCGTTGCCAAGACCGGCAAGCACGGCACGCGCGTTGTCGAGAGCGATCGCATAGGGTAACCTCGACAACCACATGAGCTCGCCGAGATGGAAAGTTCGCAGTTGGGCGGTAACCCAGGCGGGGCGTCCTATGTCCGTCCGCCTCCGACCGGAGGCTGGCAACTCGAGAGCCAACGCCGCGTAGCTTGCGCCGCAGGGATGCATGTAGGGCGGTTGGTGGAAAAAGTCGGAAGGCAGCGCGGCTAGAGTGCCGATCCGCCAGCGGTGCCAGGTCAGCGCCTTCACGAGGGCGGGATCCCGGAGCGGAGGCGAAAGAGTGTCTTTCCCCTCACGGACCGCTGTCTGGAGTGCGCGGATCTCGTCGAACGGGTACTCGTGCGTGCGGGGGAGACGGCTTCCTGGGTTAACCAGAGAGTACCAGTCGTCCGGAGAGACGACGTCGGCAATCGCGATGGTCGCTACAGGTACCGTATTCGCCGCAAAAGCACGAACTAGTTCGTGAAGAACAGCGGGCTGAACCGGTCCCGGATCGATGGATCGATCGAGCTCGAGCCAAAGCGACCCGGTTCCAAAGGCGAGTACCACAGCGAGGCTCGTGAGAAAGATGGAGGGCCACATGCGGAGAGGAACGGCCTCTGGTTGAGGATCGTCAGGTGCCGATGGTGTCAGACACCCTCATTGTAGACGCACCAGCAGGGCTGCGTCCAGAGAGTGAGTGGTGCGCTCCAGGGCGACTGGGCGACTCGGGCGACACCTAATCATGCGCTCGTGGTGAATAGGACGATAATCGGCACATTTTGCGGCCGGGTCCCAGGAGAACTTGGCGTTTCGAGCAAGACCCGGGGCGTCTGCCCAAGCTGCGCGAAGAAGCGTCAGGTCGCCTTTTCGCGACTCCTCGCCGAAGAGCTACTCTCTATACACCGAGCTGCGGTGACCTACTCGATAGACTCGGACGATCCTGGCGTCGTCATCCACCGTGTACAGAATCCGGTGGCGTCCCTTCCGGATTCGGTAGCCGTCTTTCACGCCTACAAGTCTCCGAGAGCCTGGAGGTCTGGGGCTCTTTACCAGGTCCTCGATGGCGTCCAGAATACGTTCGATCTCAACAGCAGGAAGGTCATCCAGCTCACGACGAGCCGCATCACCTATCTGGACTTCGTAGACGCTTGGCGGCCTGGTATCTTTCGGAGCAGTCCCGCCTTTACGCTTTCCCACGAGTGAAACCTCGTCTCTTGTTCTATCGCTTGTCTCAGATCGTGCGCATCGAGGAGATCCTCGATCTTTTCTCTCAGAGCCGCTTCGACCAAGGCGTTCTTCCTGAGCCCCAACCTCTTGCAGAGATCATCCAGAATGGTGGTCAGGTCTTCAGGAAGCTTGGTGGCAAAGGTCACCGTCTTCATGGCTTCCGTTCCTTTGCCCCTCGGAGAGTCTGATGTCGTTGACGCCTATCACCAAGGTGGCATGATGTAGTGTAGCTCGGTAAGACTGGGTTAGCATCAGAAAGTAATGTCTTTCTTCCTGCTAATGGTTGTGACGGGGGCCCGGGCCCGGCTCGTGCCTCGAGGTGGTCCAAGATCTTCACGATGACCCGGACCTCGTTGATACAGGCGACGATTCTCATCGACCCACCGCAATTTGGACACACGAGCGGGTCAACTTCGTACACGAACTGAATCAAGCGGGCCCACCGCTGACGAGCAAAATGATCGCGGTCCTTTCGGGGTGGGCGTGGGGTCGGGCCAAGAGGCGGACCGAGGCCGGATACGTCCACCTCAGGCGATGGCCTGTTCTTCAGTCTCAAGCCCACGGGATCGGTTCGAGTACCAGCCCGAACTCGCCACGAGTCGATCGTTCGGATCGGGGATGCGGAGGGCCAGGTGCGCCAGAAACTTCAGAGCAATACCCCTGAATTAAGCTCCCAACTGACGAGCAAACCCCCAAGGGAGGAGCCATGGTACACAGCCCTGTGCAAAAACGACCCAAGGAGGTTCGAAGATGCTGTGTACCGCAATGCACCGGGAGCTGGCAAGGGCGTCGAAGAAGTTCGGGTTGGCCGTCTTCTCCTACTTGGATTTCCGGGCTCGGGCCGAGGCCGCCATTGACGAGGCCGGAAGACGAGAACAGCGGAAGAGGGCTCTCGACGCGCACATCGTGCTCACGTTCGTCGTTTTCATGGCATTCCACCGGCAGCTCGGCATCGAACGCGTGTTGAAGACCTTGCTCAACTCGTTGAGGGAGATCGTGCCGGACTTGAGCTTGGTCGCGGTGACACCAGAGGCCGTCTGCCACGCCAGGAAGCGGCTGGGAGTTGAACCCTTGGCGCTCCTCTTCGACTCTCTGGCGGCCGAAATCCGACCGCCGCCTTCGTTCCACGGTCTTCGTCCGTGGGGGTACGACGGAGTTCGGCTCACGGTACCGGACACGCCGGCAAACGTGAAGGAGTTCGGCCGCCCCAAGGCATCGAAGGGCCAGGCCGCCCACGCTCAGATGCTGGTCGTGGCCCTCGTCGACACCCAAACCCGACAGGTGCGAGACATCGCGATGGGCGGTTGCAGAGACTCCGAGCGAGCTTTGGCGCGAAAATTCACGAAGATCCTCGGACCTGAGGACCTCGTGATAATGGACCGCGGCTGCAGCTCTGTGGCCGACTTCGAGGCGTTCATCAACCAGGGCACGCACGTCTTGGGTCGGATCTCTTCGACCTGGAAGCCGACGCCGCTGCGTCAACTGAAAGATGGATCTTGGCTCGTTCAAGTCCAGGCTTACGACAAGAGACGGGCCCGCAAGGGGAGGAAGGGGCGAAACAAATCGGGGCGACAAGCCAAGCCGAAAGGGGGCCAGCGAAAGTGCACAGACCGCCAGCCACGGCGCTTGATCTCGCTCACGATGCGCCTGATCGAATATCGGGTGGGCACCGGCGAGGTCTGCCGCCTGTTGACAGACCTGATGGACGACGCGAAGTACCCCGCGAGAGATCTGGCGTTGGAGTACTACTCCCGCTGGGAATGCGAGCTCTGCTATGACGAGCTGAAAACCCACCTGGCGACGGTCACCCATGGAACGCTTCACACGGTTCTTCGCAGCAAGACGCCGGATGGCGCGAGACAAGAAGTCTACGGGCAGTTCATCGCGTACAACTTGGCCAGACGCACGATGGCGGAAGCCGGTGAGGTGTACGACATTCCACCCCTGGAGCTCAGCTTCGTACAAGCCGTGGACCTCATCAAGGAAGCCGTCCCCCGATTTGAAGGAACCACCCTCACGCAGCGCTGCTACCTGTTCGCCCAGCTTCTCGAAGATATCGCCGCTTGCAGGAACAAGCGGCCACGCCGGCCTCGCTCGAATCCCCGTGAGGTGCGGAAGAAAATGAGCAAGTTCCGCGTCAAGCGACGTCGCGGTCGGGGCAAGACAGTCGACTTCGGAAGGCAGATTGTCGTCACTCCGGCCCCAATGCCAGAGCGGCAGCAGATGCACTGCGGGGCTTAATTCATGGGTATTGCTCTGGAGGTAGGCGCTTCGATGGCCGTCCCAGAGTCGAACATCTCTCGCGTCCCCCGTCATCCCGATGTCCCCTGGCTTGCTGGCGTGGTCACCACGGCGATCGGAGATGTGCCGAGAGTTCGGACCCGGCTCGATGCTCGTGATCTGATCGGGGCGTTCAAGGTGCGATGGGCCCTGGGACGGATGAATTACCGAGTGCAGCCTGGACTCTACTTGGTGGGAGAGCCAACGGACGACTCTCCGGTGCTGGTCTCTGCGAACTTCAAGAGGAGCTTCGATCTCCTGCGCAGCGTCCTCGATGGGCGTAATGCGTGGATTCTGGTGCTCGATACCAGGGGCATCAACGTTTGGTGCGCGGCCGGCAAAGGGACCTTTGGCACGGACGAGCTGGTGCGGCGCTTGCAGGATACGGGCCTCGATCGGGTCGTCTCGCACCGTAGGCTCCTTCTTCCGCAACTCGGAGCGCCCGGAGTGAGCGCCCACGAAGTCCGTGAGCGCTGCGGGTTCGGTGTGGTCTACGGACCCGTGCGTGCCAAGGATCTGCCGGCCTTTCTCGACGACGGCCTGCGAGCCTCGCCCGAGATGCGACGGGTACGGTTCGGCCTGCTCGATCGCGTTGTCCTCATCCCGGTCGAATTGGTCATGGGATTGCGGCCCATCGCCCTCTTGGCATCGGTCCTGGTCTTGCTTGGAGGGCTTGGCCCGGACGGCTACTCGCTGGCCAATGTGCGGGTTTACGGCCTGCGTGCAGCCGGGTTGATCGTCGCTACGTTTCTGGCCAGTACCATTCTGGGTCCGGTGCTCCTGCCCTGGCTTCCGGGACGCGCGTTTTCGGTGAAGGGCACCGTACTGGGGCTCTCCCTGGTCGGCCTGTTGGCCATGAATTCTGGGTTCGGTCTCGCGGGGATGGATTCGTGGTTACACGCCGCGGCCTGGGTGCTTCTGATTCCGGCGCTCTCGAGCTTCGTCCTGATGAACTTCACGGGCGCCACAACCTTCACGTCGCTGAGTGGCGTGCTGCTCGAGATCCGCTATGCTCTGCCAATGCAGAAGACGGCGGCAGTGCTCGGCCTGGTTCTGTGGATCGCGGGACTCTTTTTGTGATGATGCCGCGGAAGGAGGGCGTGTGAGATATCTGGAGAAGGCGGTCACTCTGGAGCTTCAGTCGTCTGGCTGCAACGGATGCGGACTGTGCGCCACCGTCTGTCCCCACGCGGTCTTTCGGCTCGCCGACCATCGAGCCGTCCTCGTTGACCGAGGAGCCTGCATGGAGTGTGGAGCTTGCGCGCGCAACTGCCCGCAGGGCGCGATCCAAGTCCGTTCGGGAGTGGGCTGTGCGGCCGCGGTCCTGGTCGGGATCATGACCGGAGGCGCCCCCGTCTGCGGAGGCGAGGAGGGCTCATCCTGCTGCGGCTCTGAACGTATCGACGGTCAATGATCGATAACATGTCAGACGATCGTACACACCACCATCATAGGTCCTGCTCATGTTCGAGGCGGACTCCCCAGTTCGAGGCCGACCCACCACAGGCCGACCCACCACGTTCATGATTCGAAAACCTCTGTTACAAAAATCTTCCTTGATGTACGAAAGGCTCTCTCGTATGCTCAGCATCCTGTTGTTTCGGTCAGGTGTGGGTGGAGAACGTTCAACACGTGGAGAGCGTTCAACAGAAGGTACGTCGTCGGCACAGCAGACAACGTCCGAGGGGAGAGACGATGACGGAGACCAAGACCGAAGATACTCGCATGACGACCGAAAATGCGAGCCAACGGGATGCGGCTCATCGGGAGAAACTGGGCCTGGCGCTGTCCGGAGGAGGCTTCCGTGCGTCACTCTTCCACCTGGGGGTTTTGGCTCAGATGGCACGGCAGGGACTTCTTCGCCACGTGGAGGTCATTTCCACGGTGTCCGGTGGCTCCATCATCGGAGCTCTCTACTACCTGCACGTCAAGAGACTCCTGGAATCCAAACCCGACGAAGAAATCCTGGACGGGGACTACCTGGAGATCGTTCGAACGATCGTAGGCGATTTTTCCAAGGCGGTCGAGAACAACTTCCGGATGCTGACCTTTGCGGATTTCCGCTCCAACTGGAAGATGGCCAGAGCCGACTACTCCCGGAGCGACCGCATCGCCGAGCTCTATGACGCCCTTCTCTATCAGGGCGTAGTTTCCAATGGATCGAACCCTGTCCCGCACCCTGTTCAGATGCGGGAGCTGACGATCCATCCACCGGGCACCCATGGCTTCCACCCACGGTCGGGCAACGCCGATCGGAGTGCGAAGGTCCCAGTCTTGATACTAAACGCCGCCACGTTGAACACAGGCCGGAACTGGCATTTCACCGCCCAGACGATGGGGGAGCCCTCGACTTCGGCCGCCGACGATGTCGACATGAAGGCCATCCGCTTGCGAAGACCCCGGCCCTCCTACGACTCCTTGCCGGAACATCTGAAGACGTTTCGCCTCGGCCAGGCCGTGGGAGCTTCTGCCAGTGTCCCTGCTTTTTTCTATCCTTTCTCAATCCGGGGCCTCTATCGGGATGGAGAAGAGGCGATCCAGGTCCAACTGGTGGATGGCGGGGTCCACGACAACCAAGGCATCGAGGGGCTTCGCCACGAGAAGTGCACCTGTTTCATCGTCAGCGACGCTTCCATGCAGACTGGAGCTCAGAACCAGCCATCCATTTCAGCCCTTCCGGTGCTCCTTCGAACCAGCGAAATTCTGCAAGACCGGGTGAGAGCGGAAGGCGTGTCTCGATTGATCGAAATCGTGGGAGAGAACCAGGTGGCCTTCCTTCATCTCCGCAAGGGGTTGCCGATCAGAGAGATCCCCTGGATTGGTCCGACTGGAGAGCCGTCTGGTCCGGTGAAGATCATCCCGGGGACCTGTCAGGACTATGGGGTCACCACGGACGTGCAAGAGCGGCTGTCCCGGATACGGACCGACCTCGATTCGTTCACGGAGGTGGAAGCCAACTCCCTGATGCTGGACGGATACCTCATGAGTTGTTCGGAGCTCGCGCGGTTGCGGACTCGATGTGGGTATCCGGCCATCCGGAATTCCGTTCCGGTGAACGACGTCTCGTGGCCCTTCGAAAAGATGGCCCCGTGGATGAAGAACTCGAAGCAAGGGTCAGACTACCTGAGGCAGCTGGACGTGGCCCAGTACACCTGGTTCAAGATGCTTCGCCTGACAAACCCTTGGATCGTGCTGGCGGAGGTGGCGGTTCCTGCTCTCCTCTTGTGGTGGATCGTACCACGGTCGTTCGTACCGACGCTGGCCGACATGGCCAACCTGCTCACCGTGGGTGTGCCGGTCTATGCGCTCGTGATCATCATCGTCGCGATGTTCGTCGACCACTGGATCCGGGACCGATCGGAGACATCCCCATTCTGGAAAGGACTGGGTGCCCTGTCGGATGCGTTCAAGCGCTTCTTCGGAGGTGCCGTGCTGCCGATCCTCGGCACCGTGTTCGTCCGGTTTCACCTGTACTTTATCAACCCACGATTTGTCATCCGGGGCCGGTTGGAGGAGCTGAACCGTCGAGATCCTCGGTAGAGTCCGTCGAGGAGATCAAGGGCTTGCTGGGCTCGTGATGAAAGAGCTTCGCATTCATGGGGGTCAGGCTGCCGATATAATAGCGTGAACCTTACACCCAGCGCATTTTTGGAGCCTTTTTTGGCGGGTCCATTCGTTAGCCAGGGGTGAGCCGTTGGTGAGGCCCAGGAACAAAGCCCCTCTGCTGGGGTTCGCGCTTCTCATCCTAGCCGGCTCTGGCTCGCTTTTGGGATGTCAGTCCACGGACGATCTCGAAAGCCAGCTCCAGTCGTCCGGGAATCCGTACATCCGGCAGCTCATCCCTTCCGAAGGGTCGGTCGGCACGACGGTCGTCTTGCGCGGCGGCAACTTCGGATCCGCAGCTGGCGTGGTGACCTTTGCCGACATCGACGGAAAGTCTGTCTCGGCCACAGTCGGGGGGTGGAGTCTAGACACGGTGACCGTATCGGTTCCGATCACGGCGACCTCCACCCAGCAAACGAGCGTGAATCTGACGACGTCGGACGGAAAAGTCACTCCGTTTCCGGGAACATTCACTTTGACCTGCAAGTAGGCACGTGCCATGGAGTTCCAGATCGAGGTTTCGAGCGACGAGAAAGGAGCCACGGCATTCTCGATCGTGGCAGGGCACCTCGGGGACTATCTCGAGCATTTTCTGCGCCGTCTTTTCGTCGAGGGCCACGTGTGCTGCGGCCCCCATGCCGTGAGGCCAGAGCAGCCTTTACCCCCCGGAACGTGTCTGGTGGTCGAGGTCCCGGACGACATGACTCCCAACATCGGACCCAAGCCACACCCCCTCGACTACCTGCTGGAAGACGATCGGCTCCTGGCCGTGGACAAGCCCGCCGGACTGACGATGCTGCCCGGCTTGGGCTTCGAACAGATCAGTCTCTTCGAGGCGGTCTGGCACCATCTCAAGCCGAGCGGTGATCGGCCAAGGATCGTGAACCGCATCGACAAGGGGACTTCCGGTGTGGTTCTGTTCGCCCGCGACCGGGATAGTCAAGCCAGGCTCGCCGGCCAGTTCCAGAGGCGGGAGGTACTCAAGGTCTATCGAGCGCTGGTTGTCGGCCGCATCCAGGATGAGTCCGGTGAGATCGACCTCCCACTCGCCCCCCACGCGAACCACCCGGCGATGATGACGGTCAACCAGAAGGAGGGGAAGCCGTCCACGACGCGCTACCGGGTCACTTGTCGCTTCGGTCACTTCACGGAGCTGGAGCTGGTCCCGCTCACGGGCCGGACGCACCAGATCCGCGTCCACTTGAAGGCCATCGGCCACCCTTTGGCCGTGGATTCGGTCTACGGAAGCTCTGAGCCGCTTCTTCTCTCCACGTTCAAGAAAGGCTACCGTTACAAAGACGAAGATGAGGAGCGGCCGCTGATGTCTCGGACTCCGCTTCACGCGAGCCGTCTCGAGTTTCATCACCCCGCCGATTCGCATCCGGTCGTCGTTGAGGCTCCCCTGCCCAAGGACCTGGCGGTCTGCCTCAAGCAGTTGACGAAGTGGGATCCGGCGCGGAGCCGTTCTTGACACCATTCCGGCACCTGCTTATACTGCGCCCTTTCCTGACAGCTCCTAGGAGGACGTGGTGACCCAATCAGAATCGTGGCCTTACCAGGAGGCTTCCCGAATCCTGGAACGGGTGGGAGATCCTCGCCGCGAGATCATTCTTCAGACCGGATTCGGCCCGTCGGGTTTTCCCCACATCGGGACGTTCGGCGAGGTGACCCGGACGACGTTCATTCGTAGAGCTCTGGCCGATCTCGGGGCCACCTCGGTCCGACTTCTCACGTTCTCGGACGATATGGACGGGCTCCGAAAGGTCCCACTCAACTTTCCGTCCTGGCTGACCGAGCACCTGGGTCGCCCTTTGAACGAGATCCCTGATCCGTTCGGTTGCTGCCCGTCCTACTCGCACCACATGAACGGGAAGCTCAAGGAGATGCTCGACCGGTTCGGATTCGAGTACGAGTTCAAATCGTCGGCCGAAGAGTACAAGGGTGGTGTGTTCAACGAGGGGCTGGTCCGGATCCTGGAGAAGGTCGATGTGGTCCGTCAGATCATCCTTCCCACCCTTGGTGAGGACAAGCGGGACAACTGGTCCCCGTTCCTTCCGATCTGCACCCAATGCCGCCGTCTCTACACCACGAGGGTGACCGGCACCCATCCGGAGCGCGCGACCGTGTCGTACGTCTGTGACGGCCAGGTCCAGACGGTCAAGGGCTGCGGCCACTCGGGAGAGGTCTCGGTCAAGGACGGTAACGTCAAAGTCGGATGGAAGGCGGACTGGGCTCTCCGGTGGCTCGTCTATGGCATCACCTACGAGATGTATGGAAAGGATCTCATCGAATCGTCCAACCTCTCCGGAAAGATCGTCCGGGCTCTGGGTGGGAACCCTCCCCTCGGTTTCTTTTTCGAGCTGTTTCTGGACGAGACCGGCGCCAAGATCTCCAAGTCGATTGGAAAGGGCGTGACGGTCGAGACGTGGCTGAAATACGCCCCGGTGGAATCGCTCGCCCTCTTCATGTTCCGTAACCCGAGACGGGCCAAGAGGCTTTTCCTCGGCGTGATCCCGCAACAGGTCGACGAGCTCCTCGACGAGATGGAGACACACTATAAGACACCCAGCGTGGACGGCCAGCGCTCTACCTACCGGTTCCTCAACCCCACACCGCCTGCGTCGAACCCTTTCCCGATGGGTCTGAGATATGGAATGCTCTCGGTTCTGGCCGGCGCCATCGGGACTCCGGACCCCAAGATCGTGACCGAGTACGTGAAGCGAGGGCTGGGATGGCCCGAAGGTGACGATCGGGCTCTTGGCGCGTTGATCTCCCAGTCCACCGAGTTCTACCGGGACGTGCTCCTACCGAGCCGGGTGAGCTTCACACCTGCAGCTCCCCACGAGCGCGACGTGGTGGCTCGACTGGAGAGTTACCTGGCTTCACCCCACGCGCCGGACGAGATCCAGAAGTGGATCTACGATCTCGGAAAAGAGGTCGGCCTGGAACCGAAAGACGTGTTCCGGATCCTCTACCTCGTCATCACCGGCCAGGAGAAAGGGCCGCGACTGGGGCCGTTTATTGCCCTCCTGGGTCAAGAACGGATTCGTGAGCTGCTTCGCCACGCGTTGGACAAAGCATCGGACTAGACCGTCAGCTTTCCCAGAACGACCGGCCGTGAGGCTCCGGTGGCCTCCGGGCAGTTGGACGGGCGGCCTCGCACCGATTCGTGCGCCAATACGGCGAACGCCAGCGCTTCCTTGGCCAGGACCGGGATGCCGTGGGCCGCGGAGTCGACGACGGGGACCGGAGCGAGCTCAGTGGAGAGGTCTGCCATGAGAACCGGATTGAGCGCTCCGCCTCCGGAAACCACGACCTGTTCCGGCGTTCCAAGGGGAAACACGAACCGACGGTAGCTCTGGGCCGTGGCCACTGCCGTGAACCGCGTGGCCGTGGCCACACGGTCGTCCCCGGAAAGTCCGCGCGAGTCGCAATCGTTCCAGAAACGGTCGACGAACTCCTGGCCGTACTGTTCTCGCCCAAGGGTTCGGGGAGGAGGAAGACTCAAGAACGGATCTTGCAGAAGTCCTGAAAGGAGGCTTTGGTCGACGCGTCCGCGTTGAGCCCTGGAGCCGTTTGCGTCAAACCCTTCCGCTCCTTTGGACAGCCGTGTGACCAGAGCGTCCATGATCATGTTGCCGGGGCCGGTATCGAAGGCCATGAGCTTCCGGTCCGAGGTGGGATCCGGAACGTAGGTCACGTTGCCGATCCCACCGAAATTCTGAAGGGCGATATCTCGACCGGGGCGGGAGAAAAGGAGCCGATCGGCAAAGGGCACCAGTGGAGCTCCAAGTCCACCCGCGGCCACATCGGCCACCCTCAGGTCAGAGATCACCGGGATGTGACACGTTTCCACGATGCACGAGGCCTCGCCGATCTGGAGTGTGGACCGTCCTGAGAAGCCGGCAATGGGCTCGCCTTGGGGGAGGTGGCGAACCGTCTGTCCATGGCTCCCCACGAGGTCGATGGAGTCCAGCGAGATGTTCGCGGCCTTTGCAACGTCGACCACTGCTTGACCCAGGGCCCAACCCAGAGCGAAGTGGGCGCGAGTCAGAAGCTCCACCCGGTCGTTCGTGCCATCCGGTCCGACCTCACCGAGCTTGAGCAGGACCTGCCTGAGGTCTGGCCTGTGGGGAAACGTTCTGTGGGCAAGGATGCGGGGAGCCAGACCGGTTGGCAACTCTTCGATCTCGGCGACAACCGCGTCGATCCCATCGGCACTCGTGCCGGACATCAATCCGACGACTATCAGACGGCGTTTTTCTTGAAGACGAACCAGGGATTTCATAGTCTACAGGATACACCAGAGAGGCGTCCTTTCCGCAGTCACCTGAAGCCACGTATTGCACCACCCGCCTACAGTGGCCAAGTTGCGGAACATGACCCCCAGAGGGTAAGTTTTCTCTTGTTGAGGTTCGAAACAGACTCGACACAAGATGACTGATGATGGGCGGGGCCTCGAGCACGAAGATGTCGTGGATTATCCTGCTCGTCCGGTCCCCAGAGACCTTCAGGTCACGATCCACTATCTGTGGTGGCCTTCTCCGAGCGATCGAATTCAGCCCCCTTGGGAGCTTCTGATTGATGGCGAAGGAACCTTCACCCAGACTTCGAATCGACGACTACTGCTCTGGGATCATCCCCGCCGTCAGCCTTTGAGGCCCCTCATCCAGGCTCAACTCTCGGACCTGTTGACAACCGTCGAGACGATCTCGTTCTTCACCCTTGGTTCCGGTTCCGGATGGGAATCGGGTCCGGAGCCCTACGATCGGCAGATCACCGTAACGGTGGACGGAAAGTCCCGTCGCGTCAACACGAGCGCGGTGCGGAACTCCGAGCACACCGATCGATTCCTGAGGCTCTGGCAACTGGTTCTTCTCTTCTACCGGCTGGCGATCGAGCCGCACACGATAAGGCTCCTTGAGGAATCTGCGTGGGGGATGGAGACCTGCCTGTGGGGAACGGCCGATCGGCTGATCAGCGCCCTGGGCACTCTGGCTCGGCGCTACCAGATTCCGACCTCGTTCCCGAGTATCAAGCCTCTCTTCTTGCCCGGGACGATCCGCCAACACCAGGAATGGCGGGAGTTGATGGACGTCGGGATCGAGGCCTACAGCGTCTCTGATTGCCGGAAGGCTTTGTCCGCGTTCAGTGATGCCGTGGGCGAGGCCGAAAGCCTGGCTCACCGGGACGCGTGCCTCTCCGACAGTCTCGACGGTCTGGCTGGCGTGCACTACCATCTCGGCGAGTTCCCGGCCGCAACGGAGCTGTTGGATCGAGCCATTGCACACGCCATCGAAGTCTTCGGTCCCATCCATGTCTATGTGGCCAATCTACTCGATCATCAGGAACGGCTGCTTCTTCGCACGGGGCGGACCGACGAAGCCTCTTCTCTGGAGCGCCGGATCGTGGAAATCTGGAAGAACGGGTTGGGGCGGGACGCGAGGATGTGACGCGCGACGAGCACCGGCCCTCGGAGCCTCTCGGGTCGGGGCAAAGCCTCGACCGTCCGGAGTCCGGAGTCCGGGGTCCGGGGTCCGAAGGGCTGGAAGAGGGCCCTTTGGGCCTCATTCCTTCAGGGGTCCGGCGGTGTGGGATCTCGAGGTGAGCCGATGAACCGATCCAAAGCTCTTCTCCTCAGTAACGGTCCTTTGAGCGATCCTGCATGGGTGCGGTCTCAGCTCACGAGGAACCGGTCGAAGTGGCTGGTCGTTGCCGCCGACGGGGGGTTTGTTCACGGCGCCACGCTGGGCATCACGGTCGACGTTCGAATCGGCGATTTCGATTCAGCGACGTCCACGAACGATCCTCAGGGTCATGGACCGCGCGAGCTGCGATTCAAACGAGACAAGGATGAGACCGATCTGGAGCTGGCCCTGGCCCACGTGGTCTCTTTCCCATCGATCCGCGAACTGGTGTTGGTGGGAGGAATGGGCCGACGCCTCGACCACGGTCTGACCAACCTGAACCTGATGGCGCGATACGCTGGCAAGGGTTATCGCGTGAGCCTGCTGGATGGAGACTGTCGACTCAGGTTCGTCGATTCATCCCTTCTCGTCGAGTCCGACGTTCGCTTTGATACGGTTTCACTCGTTCCCTACAGCCCGAGAGTCACGGGTGTCCAAACAGAAGGGCTCGTCTATCCTTTGCGGGGAGAGACTCTCTATCGTGACCGCGGCCGGGGCGTTTCCAACCGGTTCAAGGGATCTCGAGCGAGGATTCGGGTGGGGTCTGGACTTCTGATGGTGATGGAGGTTCGTCAGGATCTTGGGCCGACTCTTCCGGAAGCCCTTGATGGCGCACCAGTGCCCAAACAAGGCAAGTCACGGAACCGATTCTCATCGTCGACCGGATACCGATGAGATCGCAGGCTCGTCCCAGGATGAGACAGCCGATCGGCAGGAGCCCCACGAACGTGGTGGTGTAGGCTGCCACGATTCGGCCCCTGAGTCCGTCGGGTGCGTGGCTCTGAAGGTAGTTATTGGTCGTGGACGTCTGGGTGATCATCATGTAGCCGGTGATCATGAGCAACACCAGGCCAGCCCAGAAACCAGGGGCGAACGACAGGCACAAGATGGCCAGGGAGAACCCGACCAGACCCCGCATGGCCAGCCGCGGGGAGAGCGCGGACCTCTCTCGGCTCGCTGTCACGAAACCACCTGTTAAAGCTCCGAAACCGAAACTGGCGATGTAGAGGCCGAGGGCATCGGCCTTCCTGCCCAGGATCTGATCGATGAATACCGGGAGCAGGTGCGTGGTGAAGGGCGCGATCAGGAGGTTCGTGACGGCGATCGTGGCAAGGAGCGTCCTCATCTCGCTGTGCTGCCCGATATAGCGAAGACCCGCCCAAGGTCCGGTCTGCACGTGGGGAGGATTTGTGGCCCGGGTGGATGGAAAATCCATGGCTGCCAGGGCTCCGATGAGCGCCAAGAAGGAGACCCCGTTCACGAAGAAGCAGCCAGCCTCTGTGATCGTCCCCAGGCACAGACCGGCGATCGTGGGACCGATCACGCGGGACACGTTGAAGGCCGCCGAGTTGAGCGCGATGGCACTCATCAGATCGTCCCGGCCGACCATATCCATGAAGAAGGTCTGGCGGGCCGGGATTTCGATCGTATGGTTCAAGCCGCCCAACATCGAGAGCCCGACGATGTGCCAGACCCGGATGCTCCCCGTGTACGTGAGCCAGGCAGCCACGAACGCCAGGGCCATGTCGACGACCTGGGCCCAGAACACGAGTCGTCGACGATCGCATCGATCGACGAGGAGGCCGGAGTAGTATCCCAGGAGGAGCACCGGAAGGTTCGCCGCGAACGCGACGGCGCCGAGGACGGTCCCTGATCGGGTCAGGCGCCATACGAGCCAAGAGAGCGCCGTGACCTGCATCCAGTAGCCGATCAGGGAGATGACCTGACCGAACCAGAAGAACCGGAAATTGCGGTATTTGAGCGCCCCCAGCGCTCGGGAGGATCGCATTCGAACCGAGGAGAGGAGCTGCACGTCCTCGAGTATCCCATGCCAGCGATCCGCTCACAAGCTCACAAGCAGGCGCAGGACACCCGCCAGTGCCACGACCCACAGACTGACGATCACAACGGCCAAGAGAACGCGGCGGAACGTCACGGGTGGGCCAAAACAAGCTCTCAATCGCCCCAGAAGCGAGAGAGCGGGTTGGGGCTTTAGGGTCGAGATGGAACCGGACAGGCGAGGACGGGCCGTGAGACTCGTCCGTCTCGACACGGGCAGCTTTCCGGACGTGGTCATTCTGCCCTTCTTGATCTTGCCCGACACACCGGCTTCTCCTGAAACGACGGTCATCGAGGGGAGGTATCGAAGCGCTTCATGGCACGAGACGAATCGTTTCGCCGGATCCTTGTCCAGCGCCCGGTCGAGGAATCCCTGGACCTGACCGGCGCACGGAACGTTGAGCTCCACCAGCGGAGGAGGGGGCTGGCTGACGATTTTCGGGAGGACTTCGTGGATGCGTGAATCGGGAAAGGCTGGCTTGCCGGCCAGGCATTCGTAGAGGATCAACCCCACCTGATAGATGTCGGAGCGCTCATTTGCTCGGCCGGTCAGGATCATTTCCGGCGACATGTACCTTGGCGATCCGACGCGTGCCCCCATCCGGGTCAAAACGGCCTGGTCGACCATCTTCACGAGCCCGAAGTCGAGCACTCGCAGATTGTCCGAGGAGTCGATCATCAGGTTGGTGGGTTTGACGTCCCGGTGGATGATGCCCGCCTGGTGGCAGGCGGAAAGGGCCTCCAGGAGCTGACGCGTCAGACGGACGGCTTTCATGGGAGAAAGAGGGCCGTCCTTGCTCAGGATGTCTGAAAGCTGGCGTCCCACCACATGCTCCATCACGATGTAGTAGGTTCCTTCGTGATGGCCGCATTCGTGGACCTTCACGAGGCAGGGATGTGACACGTGCTTCGCGGCCTCGGCCTCCCGAAGGAATCGTTCGAGGATCGCCGGTTCCTTCTGGTAGTCGGCCGTGAGCACTTTCACGGCCACGGTCGTCTGGTTTTTCGGATGGATGGCCAGATACACCGTGCCCATCGCCCCGGAACCGAGGGTGGATAGAATCGTGTACGGTCCGATCTCTTTTCTGGTATCCACCGGTCAGCCGTTTACGACAGCCAGAACGACGAGCCCTAGGACGATGCGGTACACCACGAACGGCCGGAAGCTGTTGGATTGGATGTATCGAATGAAGGTCGCGACAACGGGCAGAGCCGTGACAAAAGCCACCAAGAACCCGAGCGAGAGTTGGCCCAGGTCCGCGGGAGAGAGCGTGGAGTACACCTTCACGAGCGAGTAGCCGCTGGCCGCGAACATGGTCGGGATGGCGAGGAAGAAGCTGAACTCCGCGGCGGCCGGCAGAGTGAGCCCGGCAAGCAGCGCGCCGACGATGGTGGCTCCCGATCTCGAGACTCCTGGCAACAACGAGAAGCACTGGAACAGTCCGATCTGGATCGCCTGGGTCAACGACATCTCCTCAATGGAGGAGGTCCTCTGAACCTTTCGGGTCCGTTCCACGATCTCCATCACGATCCCGCCAATGATGAGGGCCGTGGCCACGCTTCTCGGATGGAAGAGGTGGAGCTGGATCCACTTGTGGGTCGCCAGTCCGACCACAGCGGCCGGCAGGAAGGCGAGCAGAACGAGGGTGATGGGATGGGACGTCGCGCGCGAGAGATGGAATGTGGACAGCCAAGTGCTGATACGACGTCTGAAGTAGAGCACAACGGCTAGGATGGCGCCGAGCTGGATGAAGACGTCGAACGTCTTTCCGAGTTCCTTGGGAAACTCCACCCAGTGCTCGACGAGGATCATGTGCCCCGTGGAGGATATGGGAAGGAATTCGGTCACTCCTTCCACCACCCCCAAGAGGATCGTCTTCCAGATCTCCACTCTTGATCTCCCCTCGATCGTCGGTTCGCGAGTCGGACTCTTAAATCATTGCTGGACTTCCGGAAAAACCTAAAGTATATCATGGCCACTTTTCGACGCAGGGCCTCTTTGGCTCTCTTCGAACTCCAAAGCGTTCTCAGGTCGCCGAGCATCGATGCCGATACTCCTAATATAGAGAGTCGCGGAAGGGAAAGGAGTACCTCATGGTCGAGATCACCCTGTTTACCGATACCGTCAAGTGTAGTTGCTGCCACGAAATCGACATGTACAACGGGCTCAGGAAGAAGAACGACCGTTGGTTCTGTAAGAAATGCCTCGTGAACGCGGAAGTCAACACTCCCAAGGTCTGAGCGAGAAGCTCTGACCTCGAAAGAGCCCGCGCCCCCCCACTCGTCCTTCGGTGCGGGCTTTTTTCGTATGGTAGACTTGCCTTGGTGCCTGTCGAGGCAAGAACCCGACAAGCTCCAGGCCGGAGTCCGGAGGTCCGGATGAGGGCCCTTTGGGTCCGATTCTTCGAGGGCGAGGTGAAGGGCCGTGGCATCGAGCCAGTGCGAGTCTTTGCTGGCAGCCCTTCTGGCTCTGGAGCTCCATCTGGCTCGTGATCCCCGTGGAGCGGCGCTGTCTGGGTTCGTCCGAAGGCTCCGTGATTCCCTCGACTGTCTGGCGTACCTCTTTCGATGGCCTGATCGCTTCACTGCAGAGGCTTCGTTCGTCGTTGAACCCACGGGAAGGCTCTACCCTCGTTTCACCGACCTATGGCTGGCCGAGGAGGATCAACTCCGTGCAGCGGAACGGCATGCTTCGCTTCCGTCCATCAACAAGATCGTGTCGTCCGCGATGGCGGAGATCTATGCCGGTCACGATCCCCTGATCTGTCAACGGTCTTTGATCCAAAGACGCTACTACGAGCGTGTGGCAAACACTCGTCTGGTCAAGGGGTTTGAGATCGCGGCCCCCGAGTTCTTCGACCATTCCGCCGGCCATCACTCGTGTCTCATTCACTGGTCGGGCCTCATGGATGGCGACGCGTGCGTGGCAGCGCTTTGGGCACATCTCGTCCTCGATCATCCTGTCAGAGCGGACGTTCCCTTCGATCTCTCCCCCGAATCGAAACGGCTCCTAAAAGTGCGGATTCCGTGTCCCATCGACCAGATCTCCTGTGAGGACATGTCGTTTCCCGACGCCAAGAACGTCTCGATCCGTCGCCTCGTGATCGGACCGCACCACGCTCTCGGGAGCAAGAGTCCACCGGGGATTGTGGCTGCGTTCGAAGAGGATCCCGGGCGATTCTTGCTGGAGGCTTCGCTCGAGACGTTGATCTTCGATCCGACACTGGACTCTGCGGTTTTTGGAGCGCGAGTCGACGACCCACAACCTTGCCCCGTCGCTTCGGGGATGAGCTCAGAGCGGATGGCGATCGTGCCCAAAGACTTGGTCCCCCGGATTCGTGAGCTCTTGGGTGAGGAGTCTTCTCGGACCGTGATCGAGGTGCCAGGCATGGACATATCCGGAGAATGCGAAGGAGCGACAGCCTCGTGACCAAGATCAGAAGCAAAAAACGCGTTCTCCCGAGCCGGAAGGGCGGCGCGCGTTCGAAGAAGCCGAAATCCAGAGAGTCTCGCCCTGAACGGATCGGCGTGGAGACCGGCGTGGACTGGCTCCCGGTCGAAGAGGCGAGCAAAACCCCGTCGCGTCGAGACGAGGATCTCGAGTTCGATCCGGAGGAGAACATCCAGCATTTATCCGTCCTGGACGAAGACAGTCCCGATGGAGCCTCCTCCCGCGGCATTCCAGGAAGAGCCGACGGAGAAAACGACCGGGACGGCCCCCATGACTCTCAGGAGACCGCTCCAGAGTCGGATGAGGTCGTCTTCCTTCCGTCCCCATCTCGATCGTCCCGTTGTCCTGAAGATCGCCATCGCCGTCCCATGGAACGGGATGCCAACCGTGGAGCCGTTCGGGCTCCAACACGCCCCGCCCAACAGCGGATCGATCGGGTCGAACGGATCGTCGACGAGGAGTCGAAAGGCGGCTTTTGGACCGCTCTGGAAGGACTCGAGTCTGCAGGTGTGTTCGTCGAGCTGTCAAACGAAGAGACGGCCAGATACGGGGTGGCCTTGGCCACTCGTCGATCCATGGGCCGGCCAGCCGAGGAGCTCCCGGATTTGGCGAATCTCTCCAGGCCGATACGCGTCGACAAAGGGGGGTTCTCGCCAGAATTGGCCGTTGACCTCGGAGAGACCTACCTCGATGAGACGGACGGTTCACGGTTTGTGCTTCTCGTCACCCCTGCCCAGGCCAGAGCCGGTTTGTGGTACCGACGGGCCACCTTTGAAAATTCGCTTTTGGACCAGCTCTTCGAGCGTTTCGGATCGGCCATCACCTCGATCCTTCGGAGCCAACCGCTCGCCGGAACCTTGGGGCTTTCTGCCCTTGACCTGTCCGCGATGGTCGATCCGAATCAGAGACCTTGCGCCTCGGTCGTGCTCGATACACCCGACCGATCCCTGGCCAGTCTTTCGCACCTCTACACCGATGCGGCCAGGATTCGTGAATCTCCGGATTTCCTGCTGGACGAAGAGCTCGTGGACGGGATGGTAGCTCGCTCGCTACAACTCGAAAAGGACCTCGGCGAGTTCAACGCTCTCAAGCTCACCGGTTCCATCGAGGGATCCTGTTATCCTCATTCCTTTTGGACCGCCCTGTTCGGAGGCATCTACATTCTGAGGCGTTCCCGGTCGGAGGGGGTCTGCCGAGACGGTGCGGACGGGTCTCACGGGCATCCTGGTGAGGCGTTGATCGTCTTCAATCCCTCCTGCGGTCACGTGCCTCCCAAAGAGACGGCCGGAGGCCTCGCCATATCGATCGATGACCGAGCGCTGCCCGGACTCCTCGAGAGGCATGGCTTTGTGACCCTCGACATCGGGTTGGTGCCGCGACGGCTCAGAGACATCGAGAACGAGGCCTTGCTGTCCTGGGGCCAGAATCCCTTGGCATTCGATCCCGACGCGCGGCGCCGGACCTTGATGGCGAACTTGGGGAAGATGCCGCTGGCGTGGCACCATCTGACCGCGGTGGAACGATCTCGACGACAGATCTCCGACCCAGGAGCCGTTCTCGTGAACCTTCCCCCTGAGACAAAAATCAAGCTGTTCCGTCCGACGGTCGATGACGGCGTTGTGGAGAAGCTGCTCGCCGAACTCGATGGGAGCGATCCCGTGAGGCTTTATCGGACCCATCGAGAGCGCTTCGGATCCCTTTTGGAGAGCCTTTCCGACATCCGGCGGACCTACCTCCTGAGGACGGTCAACGCCGCGCTCGAGTGGGAGTCTTCGTCCGCTCACTCGTCAGGAGAACCTTCCGATCCGGACAACGACATCGTATTTCTCTAGTACCACAACGTGTGTTGTCATCACACCAGACCCCCTCCGCTGGCCTTGGAGAGCCTCAAGACGCCGGTCCTTCGTTGTAGACCGGCTCCGGTCACGGATTCCGGTCGCACCATTCCTCGGTCGAATCGTCGTGACAGAGGCGGTATGGGGCCGGTTTCTCGAACGGGAGCTCGATGGATCGGGCGTAACAGCGCCTCGACCTTCTCTCAAAGGGCGGTTTACGAAGCTCTCCCTTGGATAGACCGCGGACTGCGTGCGTCAGCCGTTCGGCAGTTTCCTGCTCAGCCAGATCGATCCCCGCGATCAACACAAGGGCCGGAAGATAGGTCGTGTCTTGTTCGAGAGCCTGCTTGGCGTTCTTGAGCGCCTCGTCCTTCTGATCCAGATAGTGGTGGAGATAGGCCAACGCCGTGAAGGCCTCCTTGGCGCGAGTCTTCGTTTTCAGGAGCCTGCGCAGATAATGGCGAGCGAAGTCTGTCATTCCCTCGATGATGGCGATTTTAGCTGTCTCCAGCAAGGCGATGGAGTTGTTGGGCTCTCTGTCGAGGACCCGCTGGAACCAGGCCCTGGCTTCGACCAAGTCGTTTCTGAAGAAGTGACAGTAGGCGACATCGCAGGTGGCCCGTGGATCGTGGGGTCTGGCTGCAAGGATCTTCTCCAGGTGGTGGAGCGCCGAGGAAAAGTGACCAAGCTGGAAACAGCTTCCCGCCACGAGCCACCGCAACTGGAGATCTTCAGGCGTGAGCGCGAGCGCCCGCTCGAAGTACTGTCTGCTCTCTTCTATCTGTCCGCGCACTCCGCAGATGAGCCCCAAGAAGACGCATGCCCGGTCGTTGAAAGGATCGAGTCTGAGGACCGAGAGAAAGTCTGCCCGGGCGGATCTGAACCGCCTGCGGACATAGAGGAGCTCTCCTCTCAGGAGTCTTGCTGGGATGTGGGTGGGTTCGAAATGGAGCAGGTGGGTGAGTAGGTGATATCCCTTCACTCCATGTCCTTGGGCGATGAGGGAGTTCGCGGTCCAAAAGCGGGATTCGGACGGTTTGCAGAGCTCCATCGGCATCCTACCCTCGGGGTCTACGCGAATCAGTGTTTGCGGCGGTTGCACGGATCGGAACCCACTCCAAGACAAGTGTAACAGGGGCTTCCGGTGGCCGCAAATGCGTGTGGGTCGGCGAAACGCTCCCTTTTGCCGACAGATCCGGCCGCACGACCCGCTGTTTGGTCGTCCGTGAACGACGGCGGCTTGACTCGTCCGGACTGGGACGTATCATAGGAGCCTGTCGGAGTAAGATTCCGACCCGCTCCACCTCACAAAAGTTGCCACCCGCCCGACATGCACCCGGACTGGAGCCTTGTCGGACGAGAGTCCGATAGACTCCTGGGGCCGGAAGCCACGGTCTTTCGTATGAACATGCTGCCGCGTCCGAAGACCTTTCTGCTCTTGCTGATCGTCCTCCCGTGGGTTCTTCTCTCGGTGCTGTGCTTTCTAGAACTGCCGAGGGTTGTCGACGCGGTCGCCTCGATGACCCATCCGAAGTTGCCTCTGGCCCTGGCCGGCGTGAACGGCATCCCATACCCGGTTCGACAGCCCGCCTCTCACGTGGTGCTTCTCGTCCTGGAGAGCGGATCGTCTGTCGATCTGACGAGCTTTCCGGCTCTGCGCCGGATCTGGGCCGAGTCTCGGCCCGTCTCCTTCAGGACGGCTCGCCCTTCGTCTGACGAGATCGTCACGACACTCGTCACAGGGCTCGACCTCGGACCGTTCGTCTTCCACCCGCTCGATCAGGTTCTCGTCTCGGACGAGGCTCGCAGATCTCTCTCGCGGCTTCCCAACCTCGTGACTCGATTGGCGCAGAATCGGCTATCGACCCACCTCCATGGTCACCGGCTGCTTCAAGACCTGACGAAGTCTCCAGGGGCCAACGGCGCCGAGCTCGTAACGTCGGCCGATTTTGGAGATCCCAACCTGGCTTCGTCTTTGGTTGCGTTGGGCCGTCTCCCTGAGGAGCTCAAGAGCTCGACGCCCGGGCTGCATCTTTTGGAAATCCAGCTTCCTCCAGGGCCCCTGAAAGTGACACGGGGTGGATTCCTCGACCGGCTCGACGATGCCCTCACGCGATTGATCGCGGCGCTGGACCGCAGGGGCGTCCTGATCGTTCTGGGAACCGGGTCGCGCGAAGGGTTCAGCCCCTTTGTTCCCGGTCTGTTTTACGGAGGACCGATCGCTTCCGGCCCTGTCAAGGTCCGTCCTTTGGACGATCTGGTCCCGGCCGTAGCTCTGTGCCTAGGGGCCCCCCGCCCGGCCTTGACCCTGGGGGTCCCCGACACCGACCTCCTCAAGGGACTCAAACCCGAGGACGCCGTTCCCATCCTTCAGATCGCGGTGAGAGACCAAAGCCGCGTGGCGGACCATCTCGCCCGCGAGTTCTACGACCGGCGAATCTCGCTCGATGTCCGTTCCGTGGACCGCGCCTCACGATTGCACGCCTCTGGTGACGCCCGGGCCGCCCGTCGAGTGCTCGAGGATCTCTCGACTGGTGTGGGTGAGGCCCTGGAGGCCCATCGTCGGGCCTCGGTCACCGGGTCTCTCGATCCTCGGGTCCCCGTGGCCCTCTGCGTGCTGGCCGTGCTCTCGATCTGTTGCGCTCCGCTCGTGGGCTCGTCGTTTTCGGTTCTGATCGTCTCCGTGATGCTATTTCTGTCCGGACTCACGGTCTGGAGTCAGGTCTCCGGAGTGCCCTTTGTCCTGGATCCGTATCGTGTGACCGCATCACGCCTTCCGGATCTCTACAGGCTCACGACGACGGCCATTGTCACGGGCCTTGTTCCAGTGACCGTCTTTCTTTCCGTTCGCAGACGAGGTGCTGCCCGCGATTTTTTGGCCCTCTTCCTCGTGTTCGGTGGTTCTCTGGCGCTTTACCTGGCCTGGTTCCTCGCCTACAATGGGATCCGGGCCGGGGCGTTCAATCCTGGGGAGAGCCCACTTAGGATCGCCTTCCTCGCAACAGCCGGGGCAGTGGCCGGTCCCCTTCTGTTCGCTCTGTTCGGCATGCCGTTGGCGATCCTCGATCGCCTCACCCACGGGACGCCTCAGGATTGACCATCCAAGGGAGACATCGAGTGAAGATCCTTTCTTTCGACATCGGAACCGGCACCAAGGACGTCCTCCTCTACGATTCCGACCGGAAGCTCGAGAACTGTCTGAAAATGGTCGTGCCGTCACCCACCGTCGTCCACGCGGGACTCATCGAGAACCTAGACGAAGACGTTTACATCGACGGGGCCATCGTTGGAGGAGGCCCGCTCGTCCACGCGGCCGTGCGCCATCTTAAGAAAGGACGCAAAATCGCGTTTTCTCCGCTCGCGGCCAACGCGGTCAAGAACGACAGAACGCGCGTCGAAGAGATGGGATTTTCGGTCGGACCCAATCCCGGCTATCGCACGATCACCCTCGAGGAGCTACATCTGGATCTCTTCTTCGACTTCCTGAGCCATTTTGGGGAGACCCCCGAATCGTTCGACGGGTTTGCCTTCGCCGTCCAGGACCATGGCCGTGCGGGTGCTGGAGAGAGCGACCGGTACTTCCGGTTCAACACCTTCCTCGAACACCTCAAACGCGATCCGACTCTCGACGTGTTTGTCTACACACCGGCGACTCTTCCGGACTACTTCATGCGCATGGGAGATGCCGTGAGCCGGTTCCGGACCCGCTGCGGCGACAAGCGGATCGTGGCGATGGATACGTGCATCGCCGCGCTCAAGGGATGCCTCGTGACCCGTCCGTCCGTCAAGGGGCCGGTCCTGGTCTTGAACTGTGGCAACAGCCACTCGATGGCCGCCATTGTCAGAGACAACCGGGTCCTTGCGCTTTTCGAACACCACACGAGGATCCTGAAACGGGATCCATCGAAGTACGTTCACTATCTGAAGGCTCTCGCCGACGGAACGATCGACAGCGAGGAGATCTACGAGAGTGAAGGAGAAGGTGCCTTCGTCTCTGAGGCCGTCGGGATCGGAGCGATCGAGGCCTTCCTTTACACAGGCCCCCGGAGGGGGCTCATAGAGGGGCTCGAGTTCCCGTTCCGTTGTCGTCCTGAGATCGCGACGCCGGGCGGTGACATGATGATGACCGGAACCGTCGGCCTGATCGACGGTTTCCGGAAGGCGTATGGGCTGGATCTGCCCCTGTATTGATACGGTCGATCAGTCGTACCGAACGAAGTAGGCGCTCCATGCCATGTCGATGAACTTGCGGTCCAGAACCGGCGCGCACCGGAGGAACCGGGCCTTGTCGAGAATGATTTCCACCAGGTCGCGCGGGTGACACGCCCGGAAGGGCACTTTCTCCTTGGTGTAGTGTTCGTGGATGAGATGGTCGAGCCCCTCCTCAACGAACAGCACGCCCTTGCTGTCGCAGGTCCGCTTCAGGATCGCACGGTAGTTGGTCTCCGTGGGATCGGCGATTTCGATCTTGTATCGGAGCCGCCGGAGGAACGCTTCGTCCACGAGTTCCTTGGGGTTCATGTTGGTGGAGAAGACCACGAGCTGTTTGAAGGGAGCCTCGAACTTCTGTCCGGTGTGGAGCGTGAGGTAGTCGAGGCTCTTCTCCAGAGGCACGATCCAGCGGTTGAGAAGATCCTTCGGGTGGACGAGCTGGCGTCCGAAGTCGTCGATGAGTAGCATTCCCCCGTTCGATTTGAGCTGAAACGGAGCTTCGTAGAACTTTTCCGTCTCGTTGTAGATCAGATCGAGCATGTTGAGGGTGAGCTCTCCTCCGACGATCACCATTGGCCTCTTGGTGAGGACCCACCTCTTGTCGTAGCTCGCCGGCGGCTTGATCCCCTCGGGCGGCATATGGTTTAAGGGGTCGTAGAGCTTGATGATCTGGCCGTTGACTTCGAACGCGTACGGGACGTAGATCGCCCCCCGCAGCATGCGGACCACGCGCTCGGCCACCGACGTCTTCCCGTTTCCCGGAGGACCGTAGAGGAAGATCGATTTGGCCGAATTGACGGCCGAGCCGACCTTCTCGACGATGTCATCCGGAACGACGAGGTCTTTGAAGGCGTACCGGACGTCATCGTATGTGACTCCCTGGGACGAGAACTGTTTGTGGACCATCTGGACATAGTCGGTCAGACTCACCGGAGCCGGTCCGCAGTACTGGTTGCGGAGCATGATTTCCTGGGCCTTTTCTCCTCCGTATTTCGTGAGGGCGAACCGCCAGGACGTGGTGTATTGGGAGCTTCCGCCCTTGATCTCCACGATCCGCTCGTCCTTGAGCTGGTTGAGAATCGGGTACACGACCGCGGAGAATGGAAGACAGATGAAGTCCGCGACCTTGGCCCCGTCCATGTCGCCGTTGAAGTAGAGAGCTTTGACCATCAGTTCAGCCAGCGTGGTTGGCGAAAGATGGGTCTCGTCAATGGATCGAGGGGCAGGGGGCGTGTGCTCTTGGATCTGGCTGGCCATGTCGATGGAAGACAGATTCGCTCCCCCACCCGGAGAACGAGGTGGCTGCTGATTGAGCGGTGCGTCCACGGTTTGAGCCGCCTCCGTGACGCCCGTGATGGCGCTTTGGCCACGCCCCATACTGGAGGGAAAACCTTCCAGGTCAGCTCCAACGGGTCCGGCTGGCGGACTAGGATGCGGTCTTCTTGGATCGTCCATGGTCTCTGGACTCCTTTCGAAACGGGCCACCAAAAATGGACGCACTTCCTTTCTCGCCATATTACACCCAAAGGGGTTTTCTGGGCGAAAGCTCCAGGCCCGCCTCAAGACGCTTGCTGGCCGTCCGTTAGCACCGGACCCGACCGTGAGAGTCTGTCAGTCTCTGCCCGGACTGCCGACCCGGATTCGACCGATCTCTGCTTCGAGCGTGGCGATCTCGGCTCGAAGAGACTCGACTTGGCGTGGCTCCAAAAGAGGTGTCTGAGACTGCAGAAGAGATCGCAGTTTCCCGGTTTGAGTCGCGGCTTCCGTTGCGCTCCAGTACATCGTGCATCGAGCTCGAATCATGAGCGACTGAAGCGAGACAAAAATATGACCGCTTCCAGCTCCGTTCCACCTTTCGTTCACCAGGTAGGCGTGTCGCGCACTGACCTGGCAGCCCACTCCGAGGATTTGTCTGCTCGATAGGCAGTGTCTGATCGCCTCTGCCACGGCAGGAGTCTTGTTCTTTCGGCTCAGGTTGTTCAGTTCGCGATGCGAGGACGCCGCCCACGCGTCGTAGAGACGAGCCACATCCAGGAGAATGAAAGCATGTGCTCGATCGTAGACGGCTTTCCTGTCGTTCTGCTCGCTGAGCATCTCGATCGCTGTGTAGAGATAACCTTCGCTCAGCCAATAATCCCTCGCGGCTAGTTCCAGTTGAGACCAGAGCCAAATGTAGACGGGGGACTCCTTCTCCAACCGGCCGAGTCTGTCCAGTCTGTCTCGGAACTGTCGAATGATCTCGAGAGTAGATGGATACGGACCTCTGGTCTTGTCGGTTCTTCCCGCGAGATGGAACAGTCTTTTTAGAAAAGAGGCCAGGGAGTTACTGTCCGCGATCATCCCCCATGGCACGCGAGTCTTCTTGCTTTCGCATCCGATCAGGTGCGGGTCGATCTCCTTGAATGCCGAAAGGACAAGGGGCTCTCCGTCGCTGTCACGTCCCTGATCCATGGCATTTTCCGCCCGATCGAGCAGATGAAACCCGTTCTCGATGGCCTTTCGAACGGCAAGGGAGGCTTCGGGGGAAGGCAGCGGCAACTCCGGTTCTCGCCAGTTGGTGTTCGCCTGCAGTGTCTTCTGCAGGCGGTCAATCGATTGGCGTAACCGTGATGGTCTCCACCCTTTGAGGGAGACGAGTGAGTCCACGAGCAGCTTCCCCTGTTTCAATACCCGACGCGCAGCCGGAAATCGCTCCAAAGCGACCAGGCGATTGGCGAGAGTGACGAGGGCCTGTGCGCGAATCTGCTTCTCGGACAGGGTCGCCGGAAATCGGAAGACCTCCAGGAAGTTCCAGAGAATCCCTGTGGATCTCGTTTCCGGAAGAAGTCGTCCTTCAGGGTTATCCATGAAGATGCCCAGATTCTCCTGCAGCCAGAAATACTGAGTCTCGAGCTCCAGGAATGTGAGACAGACCTGAGCGTATTCCTCTTGGGGCGCCTGTGGTTCGATCATCGTTTCGATTTTGGCGACAGCCGACAGAACCATGCTCAGGTCTTGTCCTGATCGCGCGAATATGCTCTCCGTCTCGACCACGCAGGCAAGGTAGCCGATCGATCCCCCGTGCGACCGTTCCATCCGGCGAAGAGTCGATTGGAGCTGGGTCCAGAGCCTGGTGACCTTGGGCGACATGGGGTGCTGTGTAATCAGGCTTGCGGGTTTCTTTCCCGGCTCCGCGGACGAGAACGATCTTTCGAGGGAGAGACAGTCGAGAACGAGTCTCCAGAATGCTGTTGACTCGGAGTGTGATGGACTCGGCGCGGCCCGGAGACACGAAAGAACCGGCTCGAGCAGGGTCCCTTGGACGAATGTCGATCCGGAGACAATGACATTGCACGCGTCATTCAGTCTCGCGGTGAGAAGCTCGCGTGAGAGTTCGACGCTTTCGTGGGTGAACGCAACACCGGTCGGTCGAGCGGCCCCGCCTGGAGAAGAAGAGATCTCTCTTGCAGGTTCGTCGATCTTCTTTTGGTCAGACCCTCCGAGCTTGAACAGGGATGTCAGGACGAGGATCGCAAGAGCGACCGTTGCGCAGAGCCATACGGTCCAACGGAGTCGACCCGGACCGTCTCGACCGCTTTCCAGAGACCGACGGCCAGAATCCCACGCCTCGCGGACCCCCTCCTTGATCGCGTCGAAACTGCTGTGCAGAGAAACGACCGGCTTGGACTCTTTGGAGTGAGGTTTGCCGAGCAAACGAAGGATTTCGTTGGCGTTTCTGGGGCGGAGGCTGCGATCGAGGGCCAGGCACTTATCGAAGATGCAGGCCATTCTGGTGGATATCCTGATCTCACCGGTCGTTGGGAAGTCTGGTGATTCAACGCACCGCTTTGTCGGAGAGATGTAAGGACTGGAGCGGGGTGTGAAGATCCTCTTCCCAACCGCGAGCTCGTAGGCGATCAATCCGAGCGAGTAAAGGTCCGCGCGTTCATCGACATCCTGTCCCAGAAGCTGTTCAGGAGCCATGTGCGAGGCCGTCCCCATGATGCCGTCCGGATGCGTCAATCGGGTGTCTGTAGCGTTCTGCTGTCTGGACAGACCAAAGTCGATGACCTTGGGCTCTCCGGTAGGGGAAACGAGGATGTTGGAAGGGCTGAGATCTCGATGAAGGATGGTCCGTTTGTGGAGATAGGCCAGTGCGCGGAGCGTTCCCAGGAGAATCCTCTCGATCACAGCCCGTTCTGGCCATGATCCTTCGAACAGCTGCGTCAGAGAGGTGTAGTTCTCCAGGTACTCGTACGCGATGTAGGGAGTCTCGGGATCTGTGCTTGCATCCAAGACTCGAACGAGATTGGGATGTACGAGGTCTCTCGCGATTTTGGCTTCTCGCGTGAGTCGCTGGAGGAACTCCGGCTCGAAGGTTACATCGGATGAGAGAACCTTGAGGGCCACCAGTCGATCGAGTTCGATCTGGCGGGCAAGAAAGACCGTCCCCATCCCGCCATGGCCAAGCTCGCGGATCTTCTCGAATCTCGTTTTCACGGTGTTTGAGTCTATCATCTAAGCTGGGGCGATGCCACCCGCCCCCCCGCAGAGGGAAGGTACATGTCTGGTGGAGGGCACGATATGTGGCCTCAAGCGGGATGCAAAACCCGGTGGAATGGGGCGGAAGTTTCTTCTCTTGCTCAGACAGTCCTCGCGGCCGGAGGAGTTTGTACCGGTTTCGCTGGCGGGGCTACTGGCTTGACGGCAGCGGGACCCTGGACCTCGAGCATCTCACGGTGCCGGTTTCTCTTGGGCATGGGCGATCTCTTGGAGGTTCGATCGAGGTCCGGCCATTCTATACAGGGAAGAGGTTCTCGCTCAACGGGACGAGCTGGGATATGATGGGGCTCTGGTCGGGCTTCGTCAGGCCCATCGGGCAACTGACCAGGAGGATACCACCATACCAAAGAAGAGCAGCCCCCCCAACGTGCGGCAGGCCGCAGCTCGAAGACAGCAAGCCCATCAAAGAAGGTAGCGAGAATCAAGGGGTCCTTCTACGAGCTGATGTAGACAGGGACGTGTTCTTGGACTGAACGGAGGAATTGGTGTGTCAATGAATGTCATAGCTTTCAACGGTAGCCCCAGGGCTGACGGCAACACGTCGGTGCTCTTGAATACCGTACTCGCAGAACTCAGAAACGCTGGTGTCGAGACGGAGCTGATCCATGTCGGAGGGAAGACCGTCCAGGGCTGCACGGGGTGCTTCAAGTGCTTCGAGAACCAGGACAAGCACTGCGTATTGAAGAAGGACCCGGTCAACGAGTGGCTGGACAAGATGATCCTGGCGGACGGCATCATCCTCGGCTCGCCTGTCTATTGCGCCGATCTGACCGGTCAGATCAAGACCTTCATGGACCGCACGTCACTTGTCGCTTGCGCCAACGCCTGGATGTTCCAGAGGAAGATCGGGGCTGGCGTCGTTGCGGTCAGGCGAGCCGGAGCTGTTCACACCTTCCACTCGTTGAACTCGTACTTCACGATCGCCCAGATGATCGTGGTGGGCTCCAGCTACTGGAACATGGGCTTCGGAATGGACAAGGGCGAAGTCCTCAAGGACGCCGAGGGCCTGCAAACCATGCGAAACCTCGGGCGGAACATGGCCTGGCTCCTCAAGTGCCTGGAGGCAACCAAAACGACGGTTCCTGCGCCACAGACTGAGCTTGGTGCGAGGACCAACTTGGTCCGGGACGACCTGAAGCCTGGGTATCCGGTCTGACGAAGGGGTACCTCAAGCCAATGTGCAACGAGTCATTCTACGAGCTGATGTAGGGGGTTTAGCGATGACAGCTCAGGTTGTTCGAGATGTCCTGTTCTGGTGTTCGATCATGAACCTCGGGATCTTGCTGGCCTGGTTCTTCGCCTTCGTTTTGGCGCACGACTGGCTGTATCGGCTGCACAAGCTATGGTTCACCGTCTCGAAGGAGAACTTCGACATCCTCGTCTACCTGCTGATCGGCCTGTTCAAGATCCTGTGGTTGATGTTCAACGTCATCCCGTACCTGGCGCTGCGTATCGCACTGCCCTGATGCGAGGAAGGGGCGACACGTCCGTGGATCGAGTCCAAGTGGTGCGGGAGTACTGGAAGGCGGTCGAGGCACGGGACTGGCAACGTGCCTGGGCGAGCCTTCATCCCGATTTTGTGGCAACGTGGCCGGTCACGAGAGAACGGTTCTCCCGACAGGAGTTCATCAAAGTCAACGAGGAATACCCTGGCGAGTGGCACATCCACGTCGATCGGGTCCACGCCCTCGGTGAGGAAGTCGTCTCCGTCGTCACTGTGACCGCCGGGCCTCAGTGGTTCTGTGCCGTTTCCTTCTTCGAGTTCGAGGGTCTCTTGGTCACCAAGGCGAAGGAGTACTGGGCGGATGGGGTGGAGCCCCCGGATTGGCGAAAGGGACTCGGAGAGAGGGGATAGGCAGAGGCAGGTCCACAAACACCTTTCCGAGGCGAGCCTGTCGTCGGCAAAGTCTACTCTGGTCGGGCCGGACGGTCACCTGGTACCCTCGGGACGATGAGCGACTACTTCCTGACCACGGCCCGTCTGGGCTTCCGCTGCTGGGCCCCTGGCGATCTACCTCTCGCCCGTACCCTCTGGGGCGACCCCCAGGTCACGAAGCTGATGGACTACGCCGCCATCCTCTGCCACCTGGGCTGCGCCATGCAGTTCTGGCTGGTGGTGGCAGGCGGGGAGAGAAGCCACCTCTGGTTGGACGATCGAGCGTCGGACGGCGGGATATCGCCGGTCAAGCAGGGAGAAGCGAGGAGGGTCACGTTCGGAGCCTGGTACCAGGCGTGACTGGATGAGGTGCTGGGGAAGGGGCAGTAGAAGAATCGCTTCTGCTGGCCGGAGTCTGAGTGTTAACATGCACCCGATCGCTCCGGGAGGCGATAGGGAGACCGCAGCCCGTAGAGGTGAGGCTTGACTTCTTCTATAAGACTCAACGGAGAATGTCTACTGGAGGATGCCATGAACTGCAGGCGCATCGCCGTCACTCTGTGTCTGTGCTTCGTACTCGTCACGGGCCGGCAAGCTGGGGCTGAGTCGGCTTATCAGAGGCCGTCCGGCAAGGTACTCGAAGTGCTGCGTGCCCCTCATGCGCCGTACGGCTTCATCAACCCCACGCACGACCGGATGATCCTCGCAACGCCAGTCGACTATCCGCCCATTCGAGACCTCGCCCAGCCCATGCTTCGTCTCGCAGGCGTGCGGATCGTCCCCCGCAATCACGGCATCCACAACGAGGAGTACTTGAGCGCGTACGAGCTGGTCAATGTGGCGGACGGATCTCGCCGGCATGTGAATACTCCCAAGGGGGCGAAGCTCGGCTATCCCAGTTGGAGCCCCGACGGAAAGAGGTTCGCCTTCAGGATTATCGGAACGGACTCCATGGAGCTGTGGGTCGGAGAGTCCGACAGCATGGAGGTACGCCAGATCGCGGGTGTCCGTGTCAACTCCATCCTCGGCGACGAGCTCCAATGGATGCCTGGCCAGGCCACTCTTTTGGTCAAGGGTGTGCCGGAGGCTCTGGGCCCCGCCCCAGCGCCGCCCGTGGCACCGCGGGGGCCCAATATCCAGGAGACCGCTGGCGACAAGGGAGCGAGCAGCACCTACGAGGTGCTTGACGTACTCAAGAGCCCCTACGATGAGGACCTCTTCGAGTACTACGCCACATCCCAACTCATGCGGGTCGAAGTCGCGAGCGGTCGGGTGTCGCCCCTGGGGAAACCCGCACTGTTGGCGGACGTATCCCCCTCACCGGACGGCCAATGCATTCTTGTACAGACGATCCATCGGCCTTTTTCGTATGTCACGACGTTCGAGCGGTTTCCCCGGGAGGTCGATGTCTGGGACAGTACCGGCCGCGTTTTCCACAAACTGGCATCCATTCCCCTCGCGGACCGGATTCCGATCTGGGGCGTACGGACCGGGCCCCGCGATTTTGACTGGAGGCCCACGGAATCGTCCACCGTCCTCTGGGCAGAGGCTCTCGACGGCGGGGACTGGAACGCCAAGGTCCCTCACCGCGATCGCCTCATGTTGTTGAAGGCGCCATTCGACGGCCAACCCACGGAGATCGTGAGGACCGAACAGCGGTTCAACGGCCGCTGGTGGGGGGAGAAGGGGGGGCTTGCCTTCATTAACGAGGTGGACCGCATCAAACACTGGACCCGAACCCACACCATCGATTTCCGTGACCTCAAGGCCTTGCCACGGCTCATCTGGGACCGAAGCACCGATGAGCGCTACAAGCACCCCGGTTACCCGGTCTTCAAGACTCTCCCCAACGGGTTCCGTGTCGTTCAGCAGGTGGGAGAGTCCATCCATCTGAGCGGCACGGGCGCCTCGCCGGACGGGGATCGGCCCTTCCTCGACAGGATGGACTTGAAGACGCTGAAGACCGAGCGGCTTTTCCGCTGCGAAAGGACGGCCTACGAGAGGTTCGCGGCTTGGTACGACGTTGATGCCGGGGGGTTCCTCACGCGCCGGGAGACGCCGAAGGACCCTCCCAACTTCTTCCTGACCACGTTGGGCAAGACCGTCGTTGCAGCCGAAGGGGAGGCGACCAGGACCTCGACACGCCGGCCGATCACGGACATGCCGGATCCAACGCCAATTCTGCGCCGTATCACCAAGCGTCTCGTCAAGTACAAGAGGGCTGACGGGGTTGACCTTTCGTTCATCCTGTACCTGCCACCGGACTACAAGGAAGGCACGCGTTTGCCAGCGGTGCTCTGGGCGTACCCTCTCGACTATGCAGACCCGAAGATGGCCGGACAGGTCGAGGGCTCAACCCAGCGATTCACCACCCTCGGTTGGCCGTTTCACCTGTTCTTCCTGCTCGAAGGATACGCTGTCATCGACGAGCCCCAGCTTCCGGTGGTCGGAGACTCCAACAAGATCTACGACACATACATGGAACAGCTCGTGTCCGGAGCCAAGGCGGCAGTGGACAAGGCTGTCGAGCTGGGAGTCGTGGATCGCGACCGCATCGGTGTCATGGGCCACAGCCACGGCGCCCTGATGACCGCGAACCTCATGGCCCATTCGAATCTGTTCCGCGCCGGCGTCGCTCGTAACGGCGCGTACAATCGCTCACTGACCGCGTTTGGGTTCCAGAACGAGCGCCGGACTCTGTGGGAGGCCACAGACACCTACGTGAAGGTCTCGCCCCTCTTTCACGCCAACAAGATCAAGGATCCCCTGTTGCTCATCCACGGTGAGCTCGATCCGAATCCTGGGACCGAGCCTGTGCAGTCCGTGAAACTCTTCGAAGCCATCCGAGGGAATGGGGGAACTGCGCGACTGGTGATGCTGCCGTTCGAGGGCCATGGCTGGAGGGCGGTCGAGTCAACGGAGCATGTCCTCTACGAGATTGTGACGTGGTTTGACCGTTACGTGAAGAACGCGGCGCCGCGGATGAAGCGGCAATGACCGCGGAAAAGGCTCTGTGCCTGCCATGCAACTGCCAGATTTCCGGCTATGTTACGCGTGACATAGCCGGAAACCGGCTTCCCAAACTGCCCGTCCACATGCATACTCTCCTCACTGCCTCCGTGTTCGAACACCGCGGTCACCGCCATAGCGCTTGCGGAATCTGGCTGGCAGAACTTGCTGGCTCACCACAATGAGTGACTCTCGTGCCAACAGTTGCTGGTCCCTGTGACATGTGAAAGGGGTTCCGATGGCAAGAGTGACAATGAAGAGAGCTGTAACACTAACCTGGGTCAGGCGTCCGTCAACAGAGGTGTCGAAGTCGTTCCGGTTGAAGAGGTGTCCACAACCGATCATCACGCGAGCGTCCCTGGTCGCAACTGTCGCCGTCGTGCTTGCGGTCTTGATCACGAATCCGACTGCGTACGCCGGGACTGAAGGCAACGAGCAGCCCCATCCGGGGTATACGGACACTCTGGCTTTGATCCCTGCAACCGGGCCGGCCGTCGCTCCGACCGCCACGCCGGCCCCCGAGCCGATTCCTCAACACGGGGATAAGGGCGAGCAGGTACAGCTTCTGCAGGAAAGGCTCATGGATCTCGGATATCTTGAGCTCGACGAGCCTTCTCAGGAGTTCGGGCCGGCGACTAAGCTGGCGGTCGAACGCTTTCAACGCCAGCATAATCTCAGACAGACCGGGATTGCGGATGCCGAAACTCGCGCACGGATTTTCTCGTCTGAAGCCCAGCCGTATGCTCTCTCCGAAGGAGCCAGAGGGTCGGACGTCGACAGTCTTCAGAGGAAGCTCGTCGACCTCGGATATCTGAACGAGAATGAAGTCACAGGACAGTACGGGATCGAAACGGTCTCTGCCGTCAAGGCGCTCCAGAAGCGAAACATGCTGGATGTAGATGGGAGAACGGGTCCGGATACTCTGGAGCTCATCTACTCTCCGGACGCAGAATCCACCGCTTCACTGGTGGGCGGAAGCCGCACCAAGGCGGATAGAGAGAAGATGGTCTCCGTTGCCCAGAAACAGATCGGTAAGCCGTATGTCCTGGGGAAGACAGGACCCGCTTCGTTCGACTGCTCCGGGCTCGTGTACTATTGCCTCAAGATGGCGGGGTCGAACCGCAAACGGTACAACGCCGCGGGGTATGCCAGTATAGAGGAATGGAATACGATAGCCAGGAGCGATCTGAAGAGGGGCGACCTGATGTTCTTCTGGAGCAAGAAGAAGAAGAAGATCGGGCATGTGGCCATCTACATCGGCAACGGTACGGTCATAGACGCGTCCTCTTCGAACGGAAAGGTAGTGAAGCGTTCGTGCACGGGGCACTGGTTCACCACCATGTTCAGATTGGCAAAGAGGCCCTGGTGATCTGACCTGCCCGAAGCTCTCGCCTGGCCCGGTGCCGACATCCGGCCGGCGCTTCGGCTCACCCGGCCACGAGTGAGTAACACTCCTCGGGGAGGATTAGGAAGAATAGAGACCACATTTTGCGGTCGGATCGTCTGAACCGCTTGGGTCTGGAAGGTGTTCCGCGAGAGACAGACCCCTCGAACCAACCGATGGCCACCTCTATCCCATCAGAAGAGGCCTCGTCTCAAACCATGAGAGCTTCCCGGGGCCGACACACGCGTGTTCTCGGCAGGTCCAACCCCCATAAGTGTTAACCTACCGATCAAGTAATTGCCTCGAAAGTCGCATCAGGTCAGCGTTTCGAGATGGTTTACTATATACAGAGGGACATGCGTCGGACGGTGCTACTCTGCATGACATCGTGTGTGAGGATCGCTGGTATCATGGCGCACGATAATCTGCAGCCGGGGGGTCATCCTGCGCACACTTTGCTGCAGCGGATAATGGGGTTCGGAGAGGGAGGCGACGAGGCAGCTCCTCGTCCCGCACAGGGAGCGCTCTCTCGCCCTGTCGCCTCCCTCGATCCGTCTACTGCAGAAGATCTTGCGCATTTCACTGCAGAAGAGCGTGCGCGACGATAACTGGTGGTCAGGTTGCACAGGCATGGTGGTCAGATCAGCCCATATTCCAAGGTTAACGCCTATGGGTCACCGCCCCCCCTCCACGTCCGGCCGGCGGTGGGTGTGCTCGTGATCGGTGCGAGTGGGCGATCAGGACGATGAAAGTGAAAGACCCGTGAACGTGAACAGGAAAGGGTCCCGCGACTCTCCGGATCCGAAACTTTGGTGTTGCCCCCGGCCGTCACGTATCCCAGGTAGAACGCCTCCAGCTGAGCTCCCCCGCGTTCCGCGGCTGCACCCCGATTCTCGGGGGGCGGACTCTACCAGGGGTCATGGAGAACCCTATCTTTTATCCTGGCAGACTTTGCCA
>Ga0074195_1000944_pt1 | contig 47152 bp, 47 predicted proteins | sample EPASupsiteHSE623_FD_64525 | JGI IMG/M metagenome (GOLD analysis project Ga0074195, IMG submission 64525) | Bioremediated contaminated groundwater from EPA Superfund site, New Mexico - Sample HSE6-23 | ecosystem: Environmental > Aquatic > Deep subsurface > Groundwater > Contaminated ...
AATGTGGTTGGGGGAAGTGGGGGGCGGAGGGGAGGTGGGGGTTGGAGAGGGGGGTGGCGGGGTGCCATAATGTGGTGATGGTAGGCCCTCCGGGCTCCGGCAAAAGCATGCTGGCCAGGCGCTTCGCTTCCATACTTCCGCCCCTCAGCGACGAGGAGGCGCTGGAAGTAACCAAGATCTATTCCGTGGTAGGCCTGATAAAGTCCTCCAGCCTCATGACCGAGCGGCCTTTCCGCGAGCCGCATCACACCATTTCGGACGCCGCCCTCATAGGCGGCGGAAGCGTGCCCAGGCCGGGGGAGGTCTCGCTGGCGCATAACGGCGTGCTGTTCCTGGACGAATTCCCGGAGTTCTCCCGCGCCGCGGTGGAATGCCTGCGCGAACCGCTCGAATCGTGGAAGGTGAGCGTCTCGCGCGTCAGGGAAACCGTCGTTTATCCGGCCCGCTGCCTGCTGGTCGCGGCCATGAACCCCTGAAGTTGCGTTGCTTATCTGCCATTATTTCGGAAGAGGCAGGAAGGTAGCAAAGGTCGATAGTGATTTCTCCTTTGCCAATAGTGATTTTTTCGGTGATCTGTTCAATGATGTTCCGCTTCTCTTCCTGGGTCAGATCGGTCCATCTTCCGTATAGGTCTTTGGCTTCGGACAGTATTTGGTCGCTGGATTGAAGCTTGATCTTCAGGAAGTCTATCTCGCCTTGCAGTTCCGGCAGTTGTTCCTTGATCTGCTTTATCCGAGCTTCCTGGGGGCCGTATTCGCTTTTGAAACCCTCTCCCGATATCTGGCCCGCAAGATATAGCTGCATTACCCGGTCCATCCGGGCTTTGGCCTTTTCCTGCTCTTTTTCCAGAGAAATGACCAATTCCTGCTTGTCTTTGATGATCTTGTCCGCCCCTTCCAAATATTTGGCTATTTCTTCCTGGGAATAGAAAAACTGCTTCAACTGTTCGTGAAAGACCCCTTCCAGGTCTTGAATGCCGATCTTGTTCCTGCATTTGTAGCAGATATACTTGGGCGTGTTGGACGGTACATACATCTTGTTGCCGCACTGGCAGAGGGTGAAGCCTGTAAATAGGTGGGAAACCTGCTTGGAAGGCCGTTTCCGGCGTTTTATGCGGTCTTCTATGATGTTATTGCATTGATTCCAAAGGTCTTCTGAAACAATTGGTGAGATTTCCGTAAAAACCCAGTCTTCCTTGGGTTTGTATTTCCAATGCTTGTTGGTGCCCTGGGATTGGGTATAGTTGGCTCTCCGCAGACCTTTGGCTGATGGGTCGCACAGAAGCCGGTCAACGGTCGTATCGGAGAACTTGGCCCCGCTTCTGGTGCGGTATCCTTTTTCATTCATTAACCTGGCAACAGTCTTTTTTCTTTTGTGTTCTAAGAAGAGTTCGTAAATAAGTTTTCTGATCGGCGATTCTTTGGGGTTGACGATAAGCTGCTTGTCTTTCCATTGATAGCCGAAAGGAGCCGCGCCGCCCAAAGGTTTGCCCAATTTAGCCCGGATAGGTACGGAAGCGGCCACGCGGGAAGATATTTCTTCCCGTTCCCATTGGGCCATAGCGGCGATCATGGTATAGAACAAGCGTCCGGCAGGGCTGGAAGTATCTATGCACTCTTGGAGGGATATAAGATCAGCTTCGTGCTTATTGAATATGTCGGCAAAGTCCAGAAGTTCTCGGGTATTCCTGGCTAACCTGGCTAGTTTGGAAAAGATCAGGCCGGTAATATGGCCTTTCTTTATGTCATTGATCATCCTTTGGGCTTCGGGATGTTCCATGACCGATTTTCCGCTTACCGCTTCAAGGTGGTAAACTTCTTTGACTTTCCAGGTTTTGGATTCGGCGTAATAGCGGGCGCGTTTTTCGTGATGCTCAGGACTTTCTCCCTGCGCCTGGTCTTCGGTTGATACCCTGATCCAAATTCCTACTTCCTTGGTTGGTTTTTGCATTTTTCTACCCCCGGCTCCTTATGCGCAGAAAAAGTTGGAACCTTTTTGAGAAATAACAGCATCAGTAGGCGCAAGGTGTCTGACTGGGATAGATTGCCTAAAAGCTTTTGGCATTGGCGCAGATTTTCTAAATCATCTGTTGAGCAACGAAAGTTAAGCTGAAATGTTTTTTCTTCTTTAGCCATAAATTTCACTGAGTATAGATTGTATAGCAAATCGCTAGATTAACCTCAAGCCCTCGACTTTTCTAATTTTGATGTCGTATCATGTAATTTATGTGGTGGGAATGATAAAATCCATTTGTGAGTAAAAAGTTGTCTGAGATAAGGTGGTAAACTCTATGAAGATCTATATAGCTGCCCCACTTTTTAATGAGATGGAAAGAAATAGGAATGTGTATTTTAAAAATATGTTATGCAATGCTGGATTTCAAACTTATCTTCCACAGGAAGACGGCGGCTTATCTTATGACCTTATAAAAGGAAAAGATACAAAAAAAGATATCAGAAGAGAACTTTTTAACAAAGATGTGGAAGCTATTAGGGGATCTGATGTGATTTTATGTCTCATGGATGGACGAGTCCCGGACGAGGGGATGTGCGTTGAACTGGGAATTGCTTATGCGCTTAGTAAGGTTTGTCTAGGATTTACGACTGACGCTAGAGCTATGGATAAAAATGGCGATAATAATATCATGCTCGATGGGTGCCTTCGTAGTATTTATTCTTCAGAAGCAAAACTTCTTAAAGCTCTCGAAAAACTAAAGATATGAAATTATTGATCGCTTTTCTTGCTTTCGGTACGGATGTTTTTGGAGGCATAGAACATGCGTTATACAATTTCATTTTAGGATTAGGTTCCCAGGGTATTGATGTTGTTGTGTTCACAGGGAAAGCACACGCCAATATGGAAGTGTGTGGCGGTGCTAAAATTTATGCAAGTAAATTTCTCCAAAAAAATTTTACAGGTAAGGATAGCGACATCTTCTATCATTACATGAAAAACAAAGTACATATCCAGACAGATTTTTTAAGAGTATATAATCAGGAAAAACCTGATGCTATCATTTGCGTGGATCATTTGTGGGGCATACTGCCAATTCTTGACATTAAGGTCCCGTGCAAAAAGATCTTGTGGCTTCATGTCCGGCACAATGATCAGCTTTTGAAGCAAGCAGCTAATGCCGATTACACATTGTTTGCTGTAAGTGAATTTTTACGTAAGGATATCCAACAACTTACAAATAAATACATTGATATTTTACCGAATTCTATAATCTATAATGATTTTCAGGTCCCGCATGTGTCAAAAAGGATTATTTTTTGCAATGCGCGCATTAGCCCAGAGAAGAGAGTAGTGGATTTGGTCCAAGCGTTTTGTAGTATTAGCAATGTATTCAAAGATTTTGAATTGCATTTATGCTCCGGGAAATTTCCATTTGGTGATATGAAATCTAGCCTTCGGGAAATTAAGCAGATTTTGAAAACCAACCCGCATTTAAAAGTGGTTTTTCACGACAATTTTTGCTGGCAGGAAATTCCCAAATTCCTTGCCACTTGTGCTGTGGTTGCCCTGCCTACTAAAAGTGAGACATTCGGTATTGCTGCTCTAGAAGCGTTGGCAGCGGGTGTCCCGTTGGTGGCAAGTAGGGCCGGTAATCTGCCGTATTTGATAGGTCAAAGTGGAGTGTTGGTTTCTCCTGGCAATATAGATGAAATATCAAATGGAGTGATAGAAGCCTTAACCAATGGAACTAATATATGGCTTGGTAAAAAGATTGCACAAAGATATGATTACATTGTGGTCGCTAAGGCATTCTTGGAGAAAATAAAAATATGAAATTACTTGCTATCGTTGCGCATCCTGACGATGCTGAGATTTGGATGGGAGGAACATTGTTGAGATACCAAGAAATGAATGCGCAGATTAAAATCCTTTATCCGCTATCGGTTACAAAGCAGCGTCAGCGAGAAGCTAAAGCTAGTATGTTCCCCTGTATTTTTAATAAAAATATTGCAAAGAGCATCTTATCTGAGAAGCCGAATGTGATTGTTACTCACTGGTATAACGATTCTCACCCTAGCCACAGGCATGTGTTTAATAAGGTTGCTAAGGTTCTGCCGGATTTGATTGTTTTTAAAAAGATATCTGTCCGGTTTTTTTGTTTCAGTTCATACAATGCGGTCGGTTTGGATGGGAAGCAATTTGAATCAACAAATTTTGTTGATATCAGTCGCTACTGGAATAAGAAAATAGAGCTTATTAATAAATTCCAAAGTCAAAATCCGGCATATTGGATACAACAGCTGAAACCTATGAATCAATTATGGGGTGCTCAAAGTGGGGTTCGATATGCTGAGGGGTTTATTGAACTTCCTATTTTAGGTGTCAAGAAAAATGCTTGCAGCATTTTATGCTGAATGAAATATTTAGAACTGAAAATTTAATTAAAGTTATTGATCGGCATTGTAAAAAATCACGGCCTGGTCCGGATGGCATGGTGTGGAGCGATCTGGGCAGAAATGAAAACACTGTTATTGCGGCTGTTCAAGTACGGGTTGAAAATTTTGTGCCCGGACCATATCTTGAGATAACTTGTTCCCGACGGAAGATATTTATTCCTAATGTTATTGATAGGATAATTCAACTTGCAATTTGCGACTTTTTAGAAGACAGGGTAACCTGGATCCCAAGCAGTCCCATCCGGAAACGGGTTACTGGAGAAAACTCTTTTTATCATTACATGTCTCTTTTTGTGCGGCAACACGGTCCATATGTCTGTCATGTTGATATAAAAGAATTTTATCCCTCTATAAATCACTCAACCTTTATTGATTTTATACAGTCATTTGTTGATGATTCCGGATTGCGCGATTTAATAAAAAGGATATTATGTCTATGTGTTGGTGCAAGAGGATTACTTATCGGGAATCCTTTAACAACATGTCTCGCGGACAAGTTTCTATTAAATATTGACAAACATTTAATAGATATGGCGATGGTGTGCTTCCATGATGATTTTTTCATGTTTTCCCAAAAACTAGATAGGTGCGAAGCCTTCCCTGTTTTAATGGATCGGCTTTTAAATAATATCGATCTTAGAAGTAATCCTGAAAAAACATGGATACGGAAAAATCCAACTATTAAGAATATTCTGTAAACCTATGAATAATACAATTCTGCTAGTAGATGGACATAATCTTTTGTTCAAAGCATTTTACGGGATTCCAGCAAGAATATCTGCAAAAGGAATTCCAATTCATGGGATTATTGGGTTTATTGGGATTTTGAAGAAAATTATAACTCAAATACAACCTACGCATCTGCTTGTCGTTTTCGATTCCGAGGATAATTTGTCTCGTAAGCAGGATTTTAAAGACTATAAAGCGAATCGAAAAAGTTTTCAGGATTTACCAGCTGATAAGAATCCCTTTTCACAACTAGCAGGTATAAAAACGGCGCTTTCACATCTTTTGTTGGTATATGTGGAGCCTCCAGGTTATGAGGCTGATGATATTATCGCAAGTTATGCTTGTCAATTTAATTCAAATATAATAATCGCATCATCTGATAGTGATTTTTTTCAACTTATTGATAATAGAATTAAAGTGTATCGTTATCATGGTAAGAAATCAATTTTGTTTGATATGGACATGGTGCTGAAAAAATACGGTGTGCAGCCTATGCAGTTTTTGGATTTTAAATCTCTAATCGGAGACGCAGCAGATAATATTTGTGGTATTCGTGGGGTTGGGCCTAAGACAGCGGTTAAAATTATTAATGGTGAAAGAGCACTAAGCTTGATGGAAGAAGCGCAATTCCAAAGGAACAAAGTCCTGATCAGGCTAAATTCTTCTGTCGTGCTAGAGAAAACACTGTGTGACCTTCAAATCGTAAAGGATATTAACAATATAAAAATTGGAGAATTCTTGCAGAATTTACAGTTGATATGAGTGTCTGTATATATCATTCCTTTGACGCGGTTCAAAATATTTGGTTGCAACTGAAGCCCAAAACCCCATTTCAAACTTTTGAATGGAATAATCTGTTTTGGGAGCACCTCCGGGGAAACAAGGAGCTTTTTATTTTTTCCAATGGCGATGCGGTATTGCCTATGCAACGCCGGCAATGTGAGGGATTATCTGTTTTAGAGCTGGTCGGTAGTAGGGGGACCGATTATTTGGATTGTCTTGGATCAAGATTCGCGGCATCGGAAATTTTTGAATTCATATTGGAACAAAAAATATGGGATGTTCTTAGATTGGAGGATGTCCCAGCAACGAGTGATTTATGCGTGCTAAAAACAGGTAATTTCCTTAGGAATATTGCAGTAAATGTTTGGTGTCGTAGCATATGTCTGCCAGCTAGCCAATCCATTCGTACTGTAAAAGATATTTCTTATTATCATCGCAAACTGCGTCGGAGCTTCTGCGATGTCCGATTTGTGTTTAAAGATCGCGCAGAACAATTGTGTAATTACTTATCGTTACATGAAACGCGGCAAATGGAAAAACGAAGTAAAGTCGGTTATTCTGTGAAAACGAAAGAATTCCTGTGCGAATTCTTTCGGCAGATGGCCCAAAAGAACCTTCTTTACTTAAGTGGTCTATATATAAATGGGGAGTTAGCTGCTGCAATTATTTCTGTGCGATGGGGTTGCAAAATATTTGCCTGCTATACAGGCTTTTCATCAGCATATAAAGAATATGATGTCGGCTGGGTTCTTTATGATTTTGTTCTAAAGGAATCTTGTTTGTTTAATATTCTGGAATATGATTTATCAAGAGGCGATGAATCGTATAAGTCTAAATTGGGGGGATCTAGAAAACAAAACATGTTGATTGAAATTTATAAAGACAATTCATTTGTAGACAAATATAAAAAAGTTTATAAAGATTTATATTCTGGAATTGGATATGAACCAAATAATGTTTGAGGGAACATCTCTGTTCAGCCCTGAGCAGGAGTGTTCGGGGAAAAGGTTCTTTAAGAGACAAAAATATTCATTATCAAGCCATAAAAATCACAATTCCCGACGTGGCTAAAAGCCATCGTCGGGAAAACTATTCCAATAACTTAGTCTCTTTCCTCCTCTTTCCCTTTCTGAAACTTTCGCATTACATTCATGTAGGGGCGGAGTCCTTCTTCGGGTTTTTGATTTAATTTCCAAAGCAGGAATTCATCAAAACCGTCCCATCTGATCGTTCCGTCCGAATAAACGCAAATAACGCACTCCATCAGCATTATTCTTCTCTTTTTTGACATAAGATTCCCTCCCGGTAAGTTTCTGCTAAGAAACTAATCTATCGCCGGAGGGATAGGGGATTCCAGCTTTTCTTTTGTTCTCCCGTCTGGAATGCAGATATGTCATTCCTAGTGCTACGGCATCAAAGATATTCATTCTGAAGTCTTCGCTTCTCCATATCACACGGTATCTCGGCATCCTCGGGGCCAATTCCGGGAAGAATTTGCAGATCGTCTGGGCGATCTCGTGTTTGTTGTGCGCCTGGGCGTGAACAAAGGTCGCCGCAATATGAACGCGGGAAAATGTCCGCACTTTGATCTTCTTTTTTGCGGCCAATTGGACGATCTTGTGGATCAATGTCTGTACTCTTTTGCAACGCCTTGAATTTCCTTCGACATCTTCCAGTACCAATATGTCGGGATGATGGTGCGAGATCAGCTCTTGGGTTCTTTTGAGAAAAAGAGCTGTCTTGTTTGACTTGCAGCTTTTCGTGCCCCAATCGAGCAGTCGGACGACATGATCTTCGATAAGGGCGTAGCCCATCCCGCGATAGGCGGGATCAAGGGCGAGTATCTTTTTGTTTTGTATGAGAATATATTTCATTGGTTGTCGTGGGTTTTCGGGTTAATTCTTGGAGTCGGATATCAGGCCGCACAGTTCTTGCAGAAAGCGTATCTTGTGGGTGTTGGCCGGACAAGGCGGCCGGGTTACGAGCTTGTACAGCAATAATTGGGAGCGTTTCTTGGTTGTGCCGTTGGCTTCGTTGAATTTCTCCGAGAAAAGATCGGAGATGGGGACCCCAAAGATAGAGCTATAGTAAAGAAGGCTTTCCAGCTTCGGCACCCGAAGCGAATGTTCATATCGGGATATTTTAGATCCGCTTTCGTGCCCGAACAGAAAGGCCAGTTCTTTTTGAGTCAGATAACTTCGTTTGCGATAAGTTTTTAATAAGTTGGATAGTTTGCAGCTTGGCATTTGTAAAAGGGAAAATAATAATGTGGAAAGTGAAAATGATTTTATCCGTCCATACTCGTGTAATTATCGTCGAAAACTTTTAATTTGTGGTGTGGATAGAAAAAAAGATGGCGAGGGTAAGCTATGAAGCTATACGCACCTCGCCATTTGTGTTTGTTGACCTTCTTTTTATCAGTCTATGTCGCCGGTTATCTGCCAGGACTGCGGCGCTTTGTTCGGCACCGCCTCCCACCAGCCTTTCAGTTGCAGATCCCAGTGTTCTCTGTCGCGGTGGACTACCAGCCCGGAAACCAGGCGCCGGTCTTCGTGCAGAACGAACTGCTCGGCTCTATGAGGCCGCCGGTTGCCATGACGCAGTTCGCCTCTGTGCGGAACCGCATGTTGCACCCTGTATACGACCCGCTCCCATTCCCTGACCTTCGTCAGATAGTTATGGGTAAGCTCCTGGTTAGGGAATGCGACGCCATAATTCCGGCCCGGAACATACGCGGGGTTTATCCGAACCGCCCCCATCTGACGGGCGTCCGGCGGACTGTCGGCTATCGCCAGGAGCGCTTCGCATGGCCGGTGAAGTTCGGGGAGTTTGTTGAACCTCTTGATGAAGAACCATTCTCCCTGCCTTTTCACCCGGCGGCCTTCCTTTTCCGCCGCCAAGACTTCATCCGGTTTGAGGCTCATATAGGCCTCTTTGATGCTCTGGACTGCCTGCGGCAGCTTCACGACGAAGGCATTGAACAACTTGTGCTTTATGTCCTCCCGGTCGATGTCGAAGAGGAAATAATTTCCGTTTATTTCCAATAGGCAGGCTCCGACATAGTGCCGAGACTCGTCCCGGAAGGTCCAACGGCCAGCCGAATAGCTTCGGACCTGGAGCGTTAGGGTTTCCTGGTGAGCTTTTTCCACTATCTTGGCCTTTCCGATCTCCAATCCGGCTTCGGTGAAGATCCTGAACGGCACTTCCAGCGCTCCGGCTTTTTCCAAGGACATTTGAGCCCAGGACTGCCCGTATATATTCGGTAGCCTTCGCCCAAAGACGAACCGGCTGCCGCAATACTTCAACTGATCGGCATTGCTCAGGACCAATCCGTCTTTCAGCCTGACCGCCAGCACTTCTTCGGCTTCTATCTTCCGCTTGAAGCCCTTTTTGGCTTCGCTGTATGCGGTGCGGTAGGCCGTGAAGGTCAGGGTTTCCAGGTTGCCTTGTTTCGTAACGCCGTAGTTGCCGTATGAAGTTTTCGGGCCGAGCGTGTTCTGAACAAAGCCGGTCAGAAATGTGTGAATATTTCTGATGATCTTTGTTCTTTCTTCCGTTATCCGTTTTCCGAGCGAGGACTCTTGCATTACTGTTTCGGGCATACAGGTTTCTCCTTTTCCGGGTTTTCAGGTTGATACTGCCTATCCTTTTCCGCCAGGCCTCCTTTCTCGATGTGCTTAGCGAGGTATTCTCCTATCGCTTCATCTACGAGAACCGTCATTTTCTTGCCGGTCTTCAGCTTGAGCTGGTAGAGCGCCCTTATCTTTTCCTCCTTGATCTCCGGTGAGTACATGATCAACCTCCTTTATTTGGGCAGCAGATGCTTTTCTTTGAATGACATATACCCTTCGCCGGCAATGATCACATGATCCAGCACTTCGATGCCGATCAGCTTGCCGGCTTGGATCATCCGCTTCGTGAGGGAAATATCCTCTTCTGACGCTTCAAACGAGCCTGAGGGGTGGTTGTGGGCCAGTATCAGGCCTGCGGCATTGAGGAGCAGGGCGGCCTTGAAGCATTCTCTCGGATGAACGAGCGAATAATTCAGGCTGCCGATCGAGACCGTCTCTACGCCGAGCACGACATTGCGCGTATCCAAGTGGATGCAGACAAAATGCTCGCGGTCCAGTCTTGTCATATGGGTGAGCATTCTGGCTACTCCGCCGGGAGTCGTAAGGGAAACCGCGTACTTCGCCCGCTTTTGGCGCACCAACTGTATGCGGACTCTAAGGCCCGACAGCAATCTTCCTTCAGCCATTGCATTACCTCCTGTTTTTTGGGGATTGTTAAGGAACAAGCTACTCACATCCTCAAAGTCTCAAAAGTCTCAATTTCTATCCAATCAGGTGTCGGGTGGACTTTCGGAGGACTTCGGAGTGGACTTCTCGCCTGGGGAGATTTCAAAGTCTTTCAATTTCTCCTCTGACAAGGGGACTTGGGGACTTTGTGCGGGGGGATAATACTCCGGAGATTCGGAATATATTCCATAGCGTTCATACAGGCGCTGGATTTTTGGAAATTCGGTTGAAGGGAGGATGAAGTTCCCATGGACCTTTTGAGTCCTTAACCGAAGTTTGACTCGGAGCAGATGCCCGATCCATTTCGGCGTTATCTTGCGCTCGTAGTCTTCGCTGTGGCGCTCTATGAAGTGGGAAGTGATGTCTTTGACCGGAATATTCACTTCCGGAGAATCATAGAAATCCCGGATTATTTCCAATATCTGGGCTTCGGTATCCGTGCCGCGCTCATTGATCATCTGGCTGTTATAGTTCCGGGCCAGCTCGGCAAGGTCGTTTATGGTTTCTTTGTCTTCAACGATGCTTAAGAGGGGAATAAAAATCTGATTGAGTCTGGGTTCAATGCGCCTGTCTACAAGTTCAGGATTGGTCAGTTGTTTATGCAGATTGCGGAACCGGAATAAAAGCAGTTTGTTGCGTAGAGCAAGAGATTCGGATTGATAGGAGTCTTTCAGATTGATAGGAATATCTTCTCTTAACTTGTGCTGTCCCATTTCTTCCGTGAGAAAACGGCTTTCGAGTGCCCGGTCTTCAAAGGCTCCTCTGGTGGCTACTATCTTCGGTCCGAATACTGCATAGGCTCTGGGATTGAATTCTTTGGTGGTCGGCGATACTTCGCTTCTCAGGACAGGAAAACCTTTGACATTCCCGTTATTAAGTATTTTGACCATCTCCGCCCTCTCGTCGCTCATCCGGAAATCACTCTCATCTATGATGAGAGTGCCTCGGAACGCGTCGAGGATTCGAAATAGCGGTGAGGTAGTAGAAGCTCCGCTGGCAAATATCGGTTTGTAGCAGAGAGAACCTACTATTAGCAAGAATCTGGTTTTACCGCTGCCCGGCTCTCCCCGGAGGCGCAGATACGGCAATTCATTGAAGCTGTCGTATACCCAACTGAAGAGAATGTAATAGCTGGCGATCTTTTCAAATAGCGGAGTAACATCTACATATTTATGGATAAAGGCTTGGATCTCGGATAACAGAGCGGATTCCGAATGGTATTCCTCGGGACCAGACGGCAGTAATACGACGCCGTTGGTGATCAGATTATTGAAAGGGGAATACGGGATCAAGGTTTGTCCCGGAGCCTGGTATTCTTTCTGAAAGTTCCAGTTGTTATCTTTCCAGACAACAAAATCAGTTCTCTTCTTCTCGGGGTCATAGACCATCTCAACGATCTCGTTTCCATGCAGATATGATGCTGCCGGAACAATTTTCAGACCTTTTGTCTTTTTGTCTATGTTGGGTTGGTTGTTCATATGGAGATGATGGGCTGGGCTGCCCCGGCGTGCGTCTCCGGTTATCACTTGCTTTGCAAGGGTCGGAGAAAAAAATTCAGCTACGCCGGGGCGGCTCAACCCACCACGGTTTTGTGAGATTAACAGAAAATAGGAAAATTTATAGACGCGGAAATTTGCCGTTTACGGCAAGTTGCCGGGGATGGCATCTCTGGCTGTCTATTAAGGGAGGGGAAAGGATGATATTTTAGGCGGATGATAAATCCTTCGCCGGAGAAAAAGAGGAAATCTCTTGCAGAGTTATATCCCCAATTAACACCGGAACAGCTCCAAGAGGCGGAAGAGAGACTTAAACGCTACCTGGAAATAGCGCTGAAAATTTATGAAGACATCACCCGCGATCCTGTAAGATATGCAGAATTACAAAAGACTTTGACGATTTTACGAGGATCCCGTAACATGAAAAATAACAGGCAGTCGGCTAACACTAATTCAAATTAATGCCTCAATAATATGAACACAAAATGTTTTTATGGATATATCCGGGTTTCAACAGTAAAACAAGGGGAAAAGGGTGTTTCACTTCAAGAACAGAGGGATGCAATTGTTCGCTATGCACAACGAAGTGGTTTGACGATAATCGAGTGGTTTGAGGAAATAGAAACGGCGGCTAAGAGAGGACGGCCAATTTTTAATCGAATGATGAAGGCACTTCGAAACGGCGGGGCCAGCGGGGTAATTATTCATAAGATCGATCGTAGCGCTAGAAATCTTAAGGACTGGGCGGATTTGGGGGAACTGATTGATTGCGGCATAGAAATTCATTTTGCCAACGAAGGATTGGACCTCCATTCTCGCGGCGGTCGTCTTTCCGCCGATATTCAAGCTGTAGTGGCCGCTGATTATATCCGTAATTTGAGGGAAGAAACCCGAAAGGGATTTTATGGCCGGCTCAAGCAGGGGATTTATCCGCTTAACGCTCCGTTGGGTTATTTAGACATGGGCAAAGCGAAGCCCAAACAACCGGATCCGGCCAAGGCTCCGTTTATTAAAAAAGCTTTTGAATATTACGCTACCGGACAGTACAATCTTGATTCACTGCTTGCGAAACTATATCAGATGGGTCTTAGAAATAAGAAGGGCGGGAAGTTAACTCGTGGTGGTCTATCGGTAATTCTTAACAACCCTTTTTATTTCGGAATAATCAGGGTCCGTCGTACAAATGAAACTTTCTCGGGTATTCATGAGCCTTTGATATCAAAAATACTTTTCGATCGGGTTCAGAGTGTTTTACGGGGAAACACTAATATCCGCACTAAAAAACACGACTTTGTTTTCCGAAAGCTCATTAGATGCAAATCATGCCGATATTCTTTGATTGGGGAAAAACAAAAAGGACATATTTACTATCGTTGTCATACGACAAATTGCCACGCGACTTCTATGAGGGAAGAGGCGATCGAAAACGAGCTTGCCAAGCAACTCGTGCCCTTGTATTTTTCAGAAGACGAAATTCTTATCCAGGATGGGCTTCTTGCCAAAATGAAGCAAGAGTGTGCGGAGGGACAGCAAACTCAAATAAGGACGATAACTTTGAAGCTGAATCAATTAAAAGAGCGGCTTAACCGTTTGACGGATGCCTATGTGGACAGGCTCATCGAAAAGGATATTTTTGAAGAGAGAAAGTATGGACTTCTTCAGGAGCAGATAGAATTGGAGGGTCAGCTTTCAAAAATATCAAAAGATGCCCTGTATGTGCCACAGAAGATAGAAGAATTCCTCGAACTTGCAAAAAGCGCATTCCTCCTATGTAAATTCGGGCAAGCACAAGAAAAGAGAGATTTATTGGAAAACCTTACCTCGAACCGGGAGGCAAGTGGAAAAAAGCTAGATTTTACGCTGCGAATTCCATTTGAGATCGTAGCAAAACGCCCTGGAAATACATGTTGTGCACAAGAACGGACTGCGCGTCGAACCTGGGAGGAACTTTTTGCCAAGCTGGCAAACTACTACGCACAGAACCAAATTGAGTCGGACTTGGAGCTCAATAAAGCGCGTTATAACTCAGACGAAGAATATCATTAGGATTCTGATAAGACAAGTGCCTAGCCCCTCCCCCGTTTCAAAGTCCCCAAGTCCACTCGCCCGAGGAGAAATTTTAGGACTTTGATTTCTCCCTAGGGGCGAAGTCCACTCCGAAGTCCTTCGGAAGTCAACGAGATAAGGGTTATGAACTCGGCTCCGTTAAAATCTAGCACTCATGGCTAAGTGGCCGTCATAACCGATGAAGCGGGTATATACGCTGTTGACATAAATATATTTTACTCGACGGCCTGTAATATCAACTGAAAGTATTTTGCTGAAATTGTAACCGAGCCCAACGGCCCCTGTATGCGCCTTATCATCGGGATTTCCCCGCCAGGTGGTCTTTCCGTATTGATAAGAACTTCTTAAGGCCAGCCGTTCAACCGGACGCAATTCCAAGCCGATAGTATTGTATCTGATCTTGGTATGTGAGAATGGGAGAACATATTTGTGCTCAAGCCCAATAAGCATTCGGTTCTTGAAAAGTTTCAATGCAGCTCCGACTGTCATTGTGTTTGAAGTGGCACGAGAACCGCCATAATAATAATATCCCGAGTAAGAACCAGATATGATATTTGATGAACCGCCATGATATGTCTGACCATTGGATTCGGTCTCAAACTTTTCATAATAATTGGAACATTCTGCGCCAAGGTCTAACGGCAATCCCGGCACTGTCCATAAAACCCTAGCACCCAATTCTCTAGTGAAGCCCTTGAGTAATGATTCGTCAGACCCATAATAATAGAGATAGCCAAACCTTTTCTTTAGCGGCATCCTGGCAGCGCGAAGACCGATTTTAAAACCATTTGATGCTATCGTAGCCTGGGCTCCATATTTAGTTCCTCGTAATCCGCTGATATCGACGGAATCCACAGTTGCGCCAAGTGCCGCCACGCCGAGTTTAACCGCCATAGCCGCGCCTGCAAACTGATAACGAGCTTTACGGGCATCTGTTTCGTCGGAGTATTTTATAGATGCGTAATTGTTGTTCCAATGAAGTCCGGCAAGAAAATTGCCAAAGGCGCGTCCCCATCCTATGCCCATTCCAGAATCTTTTTGTGTGCTGGTATATTTAGAATATAGGGCGTAGCTTTCTTTTTGGGTTTGGTCCGTCGCTTCCAACTCAAAACCATTCTCAATCCGGCTATAAATTCCAACGCCGCGAATAGACCCGGGTTCTTTCGGTCCTAGACCTAAGTATTTGTGGTTATCCAATGCAGCGCCGATTTTGATCTGATTGGAGTTTTCCACGCCAAGCCAGGCGCGGTTATCGCCCCATCTATCCAGGTCCAGAGCATTTGTCTCGTCTTCTATTGCAGCCCGCATTTGCATGGCTTCAAGCCGCGGGCTGGAAAACTTCATGTTCCTGTCGCGCAATCTTGCATTGGTAAAAAAATCCGTTTCCCAGGCGCTGATAAATTGCGCGCTGACATTCATGGATATCGCCAGGATTCCCAAAACAAGAAGTATGCGGGTCATATCTTTTCTCCGTTCAGCCGATCTTTATTTATGCGGACATTAAAAACTCCATCCCGCAAATGCGCCATAGCGATACCAGCGCCACAATGCGGTGTTGTTTAGTCCCAAAAGGCTTTCGCGTTTTTTTGAAGGCTTCAAATATTCCAATTGCGCTCCCGCACCCAGGCTAAACCATTTCGCCAAGTGGTACCGGACCCCGAGCTTTACCGAACCCGCAAATCCATAACTTCGATCGCGGAATTGCTTGGTGTCGTTATAGTATTCCCAAGAGGGGAACCAGTAATACCCGCCTGAATAATTGGCGGCAATTTTGTCCTGTTCCGTAAATCTGCCGAGGCCGATCGTTAATTCCGGAGTCCATGATTTTTCGGGAAGAACGGCTACGCGCATCAGGAGTTTGAATATCTCAACGGAGGAAGTGATTTTGTATGCGTTATCATAAAAAATATACACATCAGAGACACTTAGTTTGTCAGTGAAGTTAGCGTTGATCTTCTCATAGCCAACCCCCAACCCAAAATATGGAGAGAACTTCCGAATATAGCTCGCTGTTTGGTAAGTGATTGATTTGTATTCCCGAGTGAGCCCCTCCAAGGTTTCTCCGTTAGTGCCCGATGGATCTCCGATCGCTCCCAGTTCCAGTTCCAGAACATTTTTCCCGGTACTATACGGGATTATTTTGTTTGCGCTGGACGATCCCAATTTAGCGCGGATACGACCCTCCGGATCGGAGGTGGAGGCATTAGCGGGAACTGCCAAAGTAGCCCTGATCCGCTCTTGGGCGGTTGCTAGTGGCAATGCCGCGATGGACAGCAGAATGAATAACGCCGCGCTATAACAGGATCTCATTTCGCCTCCTGGCCCGATTCTATGATCTTCACCGCCAGTCCGTTCACAAGAGTGCATTGGGTGTTGATGAAAAAGGAATTGCTAACTTGCAGATCGGAAGTCATTTCGATAATGGCATCGCCTCCGGATTTTTGCAGGGCGTTGTCTATTGCCGCTTGAAGCCGGCTGGGCGAACTTACCAATATCCCCATAAAATGGCTTTCGCAGGATTCGCCGGCGGCCGGTCCCAGTATCTTGTAGGAGTTGGGGGTAAAAAGCGGAGTGTTGGACGCTACGACTTGGTGCGGAAGAGTGTATGTGCAGCCGCAAAGGCTTCCAAGGACAAGCGTTAGGCTTATGGCCGCGCATATCCGCATCTTGAAATGGCGCTGGTTATTCATTTTATTGCCTCCGGTAGTTGCTGTTTTTACTGACGGCGAAAGGAAAGGAGGCGGGTTGGGGGGTAGGGTCGGGGGTGCCCGCCTCCTTTCATAATGCCTTTATCGTTTCTTGTCTTCCCGTCCGGCTTTGTAGCCTTCCGCGTATTCCTTAGCTCCGTTTCGCGGCCCGCCGTCAAGCCCGAGGGTAATTGCTGCGGTTAAGGCATTGCTGCCGTCATTGAACTTTTTTCCATTCCGGGCATCGTTATATCCTTTATTGAATTCCCGGATTTCTTTTTGGGTTTTGTCGTCCATGATCGCCCGCCTCCATTATTTTGTGGTTTCAGGTTGATTTTTCCCATCTTGATGCGTTTGTTTCTAACCCTCAGACAATGTATAAATTTCTATGACTACAAGTCAATAAGCATATTGACCTGTAAACTATGTCCGCCGCAAACCCTTCTCTTCTACAATTAACTATGGCCAAGGCGGCAATCATTCGCGGAGGTTTTGATGCGTAAGGATATCCATGCGGTTGTGGGGGGCCGGATAAGGGAAGAACGCCAGAGAGCCGGCCTTACCATGGAAAAGCTTGCTGAGCTGGCCGGCATAAGCACAAGTTTTGTCGCCTACATTGAGACTAGAGGCAAAAAAGCCAGTCTGGAAACTATTGAGAAAGTCGCCAACGCGCTGAGAATACCCGTGGCGGACCTGTTTCGGACGATACCGGGACCGAATAAGGATTATATTTATAATGCCGCCCAAAACTTTGCCCAACTGATAAGGGATAGAAATCCGGATGAAATATACGCTGCTTTGAATGTGGCGAAGACGACTTTGAACAGCATTGCCAGGACTAAGAGGAAGCGCCCCAAGATCAGGTAGTCTCATCGGAGACTTTGCCATTCCGGCAAATATACATTTCTAGGCCGATTCGCAAATTTGCGTTAGCCTGGAAAGCGTGCCTATTCCCAATCCCGTTACATTTTTTGCCAAAACCAACTTCCGTGAGCGGGGAAGCGCCTTTGGCATCAAAAAACTGGACCGCCGGCAGCATATGTATGTGATCGGCCAGACCGGAACCGGGAAAACCACTCTTCTGCAAACTATGATCCAGCAGGATATAAAGCACGGAGAGGGGCTTGCAGTCTTTGATCCTCACGGCGATTTTATTGAGAAGGTCTATGAAAATATACCCAAAGAACGGTTAGCCGATGTCGTCTATCTGAATGTCCCTGATCCGAATTGCGCCTATGGCTTCAATCCCTTTGCGGGCGTCCCGCCCCAGAGAAGAACATTGGCGGCTTCCGGCATCCTGGAAGCTTTTCAGAAGATATGGGCTACGACCTGGGGTCCCAGATTGGAACATATTCTGCGAAACGCTTTCCTTACGCTCTTTGAGCAGCCTTCGGCATCCTTGGAAGACATTTCTGCTTTATTCAATAACGACATTTTCCGCCGCAAGGCTGTTGAGCGGGTTACCAATCCCCAGGTCAGAAAATTCTGGAATGAAGAATTCGAGAAGTTTTCCGTCCGCTATCGTATGGAAGCATTGGGACCGGTGCAAAATAAGATCGGGGCTTTCCTGATCGATCCGGTGATCCATAGGGTTATTACGACCCGGAATCACAGTATTGATATACGAAAGATAATGGACGAGGGGAAAATTCTTCTGGTGAATCTCGCCAAAGGCAAAATAGGCGGAGACAATTCTGCATTATTGGGAGCCATGCTGGTAGCGCACATCGGACTGGCATCACTTAGCAGAGCTGATACGCCGGAAAATGAACGGCGAGATTTTTATCTCTATCTCGACGAATTTCAGAACTTTACGACCTTGAGCATGGCGAATATGCTCTCTGAACTCCGTAAGTACAGACTTTCTATGATTTTAGCCCATCAATACCTGTCCCAGGTGGATCAGGGTGTTCGGGATGCTATCCTCGGAAATGTGGGAACGGTAATTTCTTTTCGCCTTGGGCTTCGGGATGCGGAATTAATAGAGAAAGAGTTTTATCCTAAATTTTCCCGTGAAGATATTGTTAATTTGCCGAATTACAATATCTATCTGAAGCTGATGATCGACGGCAAAATATCTAAGTCGTTTAGCGGGGAGACGATTGAGCCTGATGGTGTAGTGAAATGCTAAACTGTTTCTTGCGCTACCCCTTTGCCTCTACTCCAATCCTTACCGGGAGGGTTAAAATGCCTGAAGATCTAGTTTTCAAACTACTTGACTCTATAAGCTGTCTTGGCAAGAGGATACAGAGATACTTAAACACCATCATTGATGGCGCGATTCGGTTAATTAAGGGGGTGAGAGAATTTCTTGGACGGGTTGTTTCATATGTTGTGCGTCGATCCGTTGAACTTATAAAAGAAATATCACAGGTTTTTTGGGCCGCTTGCTCATTATTTGGTCTTTATACACCGGGAATGGCGATATTGTTTTGTGGCCTTGAAATGGATATTGTGTTTTTGATTGTTCTAGGTATAGTGCTTACTATCGCTTTAATATTTTTAACCATCAATGCTGCCCGCCGAAAGGACTCTGATATTAATACGCCGGAAGCAGAGCGTAATCCGGAATCCTATTTTTTTGAAAAAATCCAAGGGGTTGCAGTCGTGTTGAGTTTTATATTTCTAATCATACTGGCAATGTATTTGCATACATTCGCGCCTAATTCGTGGTTGTTAATATTTATAAAAAAAATTGGCTCATCCATCATTCATTTTTTGTTTTAGCCTAAATAAAAAGGCGGAGGTTTCCCTCCGCCTTTAAAACTAAACCGCATTTTTCTCGCTGAATGCATCTTTGGCTATTTTCACGCCATTTTTTGTAAAGCACATGGCGAGTACGGCGGCTAAGAACATTATTATCGCTCCAAGCGTTTTCTCTATAATGCCCACATCGGGGGAACAGAATAATAGCAAGCCAATTCCAAAAGGAATTCCCGGTACCATAATAAAGACCAACAGTACCGTGATACCCGCCATCCCTAATAGGATTATCCCACGAAGTAGCTGAAAAATAATAAAGAAAACTCCCTCTACACATTGACACAATTTAAAGAACATATCTAAATCCCTCCTTTCTAGTCTCTACCCACAAGTCTTGCGGGCAGGGTCCTAAAAAGGAAGTTTTAGTATAGAAGTATCATAGTGCAAAACCCCGATATTGTAAATAGCAGTTTTTTATGGTCTGATATCACTTTTTTGTGGTAAATTTGAAATGCTAGATAAAGTAAGATTGCTAGAATAATTGCGGCCTATCCTCCAGTAAAGTTAGAATATCCATACATCTCTGTATCTGCTCCATTGAACTTACACTACCAAAGGAGCGTTCAAATGGCAGAAGCAACCGTCGTATCCAACTGGCACAACTTGCTTGCAGGCTTTCAGGCATCACCGAAGCAGTTTTATGCTTCCGTGGAGGAGGCGATCAACAAACGGGAGATCCCGGATTGTAAATTGTCCAGGGTTTCCATATCCGAGGGCGGCATATTTTCTTCATCCCGGGAATACCTGCGGGTAACCCGCAAGGATTTCAAATTCGATATCTGCGCCTCTCCCTTCGGGAAAGGCTTTTTTGTCTCCTGGTGGCTTCTGGGAGAGGTGTCGGGCCTGGCGGCGTGGCTGTCTACGATCCCGATCATCGGAATTATCTTCCAGCGGCTGGTCAAACCCCTGACCTATTATCAACTGGACACCGCCTATATGTTCCAATCCGCCGTACATTCCTCTGTCCTGGAAGTCATAGACGCTATGACCAAGACACAGGGCGTTCGGGCTCTGGCGGAACCCGACAGAAAACCCATCATGAGGGAGTTCTTCGCCTAATGACGATCGCCTGAAGCTATGCCTGAAAAGGAACTGGCTCCATACAGGGAACAACCGCCGGCCCCGTCTCTTCCAAAGCAGCTTACCCAGCAGTTCTATGACTGGGAGAAAAGAGGCAGGGGCTGGCAGGTATGGAGTTATCCCGTAGTTATAGAGCCGCCGTTCCGGCCCTTCTTCTTTTATCCTCCTTCTTCCGAATCGGTTCGTGATGATGCTCGGACTCCCGGCCTCTTCAGCGAGTTGGCGAACCTATTCAAACCTGATCCGGGGCCGCAAGTCGTCGATTCCGTGCCCGAGCCCTTGCAGGAAGTCGAGCCGGAGCAATACCGGGACTGCGATCTGGTGGAAATTCAGATCGGATTGCCCTCCTTGTCCAAGATCAAATCCGAAGCGGCGGAACAACTGCTTCTCAACCTGACCTACTGCTGTTATCCCGTCAGTTTTGAGATCATCGGCCTGCTGGACAAGATCGTTATTCAGATATGCTGCCGGAAGGAAGACGAAAATACCGTTTTCCAAAAACTGAGAGCTTATTTCCCGGAAGCGATCCTGACCAAGGAAACAAATTTGTTGTCGCGGGCCTGGGATAATAGCCAGCCGACCATCATAGCCGATTTCGGCCTGTCCAACGAGTTTTTGCTTCCCATAAAGACAGCCGACAGCCTGGAAGTCGATCCGCTCATCGGAATAGTCGGAGCACTGGAACAGATCCAAGCCGGAGAATTGGGGATATTTCAGGTTCTGTTCGAGCGTGCGGCCTATCCCTGGGCTGCCAACCTCATACGGGCCGTAACTGACTGGGAGGGGAATTCCTTTTTTGCAGATGCGCCGGAATTCGTTCCGCAGGCCCGCAAAAAGATCGGAAAGCCTCTCTTTGCCGCCGTTGTCCGGGTCGCCGGGCAAAGTTCCGATCGAAACCGTTCCTGGCAGATCGTGAAAGGCTTGGGAAGTTCTTTCGCGCAACTGGCGAACCCTCTGAACAACGAATTGATCCCTCTTGCCAATGACGGGTATGCGGATATTGATCATCAGGAAGATATTGTCAGCCGGCTAACGCACAGAAGCGGAATGCTTCTCAACAGCGAAGAACTGGCCTCATTAGTCCGCTTGCCGTCGGATTCAGTCCGTTCGGAAAAGCTGCGGACCAAAACCAAAAAGACAAAATTAGTTCCTCAACTTGCCACCGGGCACGATCTTGTCCTTGGAGAGAATATCCATAACGGAGTATCCACTTCTGTAACCCTCAGCCCGGAACAGCGGATGAAGCATACCTATGTCGTGGGCGCTTCCGGGACCGGCAAGTCCACATTACTTTTGAATCTCATTATTCAGGATATTCAGAAAGGCCGCGGTGTGGGCGTTTTGGACCCGCACGGCGATCTTATTGACCAAATTTTGGGCCATATCCCGGAAGAAAGGATCAAAGATGTTATCCTTTTTGATCCCTCCGATGAAGAATATCCGATCGGATTCAATATTTTGTCCGCGCATTCGGAACTCGAAAGGAATCTTTTATCTTCCGATCTGGTTTCTTGCTTCCGCCGCCTGTCCACCAGTTGGGGCGACCAAATGACTTCCGTTTTGGGTAACGCCATACTGGCATTCCTTGAAAGCGAAGAAGGGGGAACGCTGTCCGATCTGCGCCGCTTCCTCATTGAAAAAGATTTCAGGAATTCATTCCTGGAAACCGTCAAAGATCAGGAAGTTATCTATTACTGGCAGAAAGAATTTCCGCTCCTAACCGGCAGGCCCCAGGCTTCCATCCTTACCCGCCTGGATACCTTTCTCCGGCCAAAGCTGATCCGTTATATGGTCGGACAGAAAGAGAATAAGCTGAATTTCGCGACGGTGCTCAATGAAAACAAGATATTCCTGGCAAAACTTAGCCAGGGAGCTATCGGCGAAGAAAATGCCTATCTCTTGGGAACTTTGTTGGTTTCCAAGTTCCAGCAATTGGCTATGAGTCGGCAAGAGATCAAAGAATCAGAGCGAAAAGATTTCTTCCTTTATATTGATGAATTCCATAATTTCATCACACCTTCTATGGCCGCTATCCTTTGCGGAGCCCGTAAATATCGCCTCGGGCTGACGCTTTCTCACCAGGAGTTGCATCAGCTCAAAGATACAGAGGTCCGTAGCGCGGTTCTGTCCAATCCCTATGCCCGAATCTGTTTCCGGGTAGGAGACGAGGACGCTCAAAAACTGGCCGATGGCTTTACTTCTTTTGAAGCCAAAGATTTGCAGAATTTAGGGACGGGGGAGGCAGTTTGCCGGGTGGAACGGGCGGAGTATGACTTCAATTTGAAAACCTCTCAAATGCCATCTGTGGCCCCGGAAACGGCGTTTGCCAGACAGGAAAAGATAAAGGCTCTTTCCAGAGAGTTATACGGCACCAAACGCGAAGATGTGGAACTGAAACTGTATCAAAAGTTCACTCCCGCCCCGGTTCCGGCAGTTGAAGAAAAGCCGGTGATCTCAATTGAATCTGTTGTCGAGCCGCAAAAAGTTGTTCTCGTGAACAAAGTTGCAAAACCGAAAGCAATAAAACCTCCCCCTACAGCAGAAGTGTCTTTGGGGAGAGGCGGACAGCAGCATCAATATCTCCAACAACTGATCAAGCGATACGCTGAAGACAAGGGATATCTGGCGACGATCGAGAAACAGATATTGAACGGTGCTGGAAGCGTTGATGTTTTTTTGGAAAAGAAAGGCAAGACCATTGCCTGCGAAATTTCCATAACAACCGAGGCTGAGCAGGAGTTGGGGAATATTCAGAAATGCTTGGCTGTCCGGGCTGATAAAGTGATCTTGGTTTCTCCGCACCGCAAGTTGTTGCGGCAGGCCAAAGAACTGTGTGAGGCATCGGTAGAGGAAAAAGATCTATCCCGGATATTTTTCTTTACTCCGGAAGAGTATTTTGGTTTTATGGAAGGAGAGGCGGCGGGAGAGGCCGCCAGCGAGGGAACGGTCCGGGGTTATCGGGTCAAAACAAATTTCAGGCCGCTTAGCGAAGAGGAAAAAGAGATCCGCAAGCAGTCGATCGCACAGACGATTTTGAAGGCGCTAAAAAGGTTAAAGGGGGGTGCTTAATATGGAGTTCAATGAAATTCAAGACCAGCTTCTATTTGTTTTGCAACAAGGGAATGGAATGTTTAGAACTGCCTATCAGATCTTTATAAACCTAAGGCCAGATATGAGAGATAGATTGACACGGGAATATCCGGTTGTATCTGGAAGACCGATAATGGGTGAGGGAGCCGGTATATATTATTCGCCTGCAAGTTTCATTGCTCATGCCTTGGCGTATTTTGCTAAAAGTAACGATCGGATAGTGCAAGGATTTATCGATTCGCAGAATGTCCGATTTGAGGGATATGAGCCTGGATTTAAAGAAACCACATCTATTTGGGCTTGGAAATTGTGAATATATCGAAATAAAGCAACTCGTTTTCAAAAGAGAGGGCCATTATGCCAAAGGTTAAAATCGAGCCGCCCTATTACCCCATAATTTATGTTCGTGGCTACGCGGGAACAGCCAAAGAAGTCGAAGATACAGTTGCTGATCCATACATGGGGTTTAATGTCGGGTCAACTAAGATCCGGCAGTTATGGACCAGTAAAATAAATCGGTACTATTTTGAATCGCCTCTCGTGCGCCTCATGAAGGAATATCAATATAAGGATGTATACACCGGAGGGGTGGAAATGCCCCCGGAGGCAGTAGTCGATCCTAAGAGCGTTTTCATTTATCGCTACTACGACTATGCGTCTGCCGATTTGGGCCAGGGTAAACGGCAGCCGATAGAAAGTTATGCCAAGGGGCTTAGCGACCTTATTATAAAAGTGCGCGACCGCATCTGTCAGGGCGATCCCCAAGCCATTAAAGATTTCCAGGTTTATCTTGTCGCTCATTCCATGGGCGGCTTAGTGTGCCGGTGTTTTCTGCAAAATAAAAAATACGGTTCAGATGAGGCCAGAAGATTGGTCAATAAAGTGTTTACTTATGCTACGCCGCATAACGGCATTGATGTCGGCCTTATCGGCAACCTACCGGGTTTTTTGACCTATCACGAAGCGGATACCTTTAATCGGGAGCGGATGGAGAAGTACCTGGACCTTCCGGCCCGCCGGGAAAACCAGGGGGTTGATGATTTGAACGGAACTTTTGACCCGGATCGGTTCTTTTGTCTGGTGGGAACCAACGAAAGAGATTATGAAGTAGCGGGTGGATTGTCGCGGACGGTTGTCGGACCGATGAGCGATGGCCTTGTCCGGATTGAAAATGCCACGGTTTCCGGGAGGTGGGCTGAAGGAAATCAGATTGTAAAGAAGCAGTCCCCGCGTGCCTTTGTCTATCGCAGTCATTCCGGGCACTATGGAGTTGTGAATTCCGAAGAAGGTTATCAAAATCTTACGCGATTTTTGTTCGGGAATGTGCGCGTTGACTGTGAGTTGCAGGTTCATGAACTACTCCTACCGGCGGAAGTTCAAAAAGCGCTGGGCAGCGGGAAAGATATTCGTGCTTCTTATCATATCGAGGTCGCGGCCCGTGTCAGGGGTGCTATATGGGACCTGCATCGCCGCACGGTCAGCGAGAATTCCGCTATTTTCCGCTTCTATGAGGAGCTGGTCGCTCCCAAAAATACCGATGTTGACGGCTATTTGCCCCGAAACCCAATGTTGTTTTCAGCTTTCTTGGATACGAGGAAGCGCGTGAATTTAAAGCGTCAATCTTTGGGATTCAGTATTGATTTTGGCGTGTTGGTCCCGCAATATACCATTCATAACGAACTCTGGCTTGATAACCATTATGAGGGCGGTTATATTTACCGCGATAAACTTAATCTTGAAGCCTTCCCGTCGGAAAAAGGAAGTAATACCGGCCAATGGACCTTGAAATATGGGTTTGATTCCAAGACACCGAATACTACATCAAAACTGGCAACGATGGAGCAGAGCACTCATGAGAATTATGCAGTTTATCGAATACCGATCGAAAAACCGACTCGCCCTGGAATCAGGGCGGAATTGGTGTTGACCGTTAGACCTTGGGATATTAAATAAGTCTAGTTCGTAAAGTGCTTCGTGCTACATTGGTGTGGGGTGATGTGGAGGGGCGAAAATATAGTAAGGGGGTTTTATCATGGCATTAATCAAAGTCGGTTCACTTAATGATTTTGTGGTGAGGACAGAAAGGATCAGTGAGGAAATCTCCGCCCCTTCCGGGAATGCGGATATACTTGACTACATGGGGCGATCAGGCGGAAGCTCCTATTCGGAGGATATCCAATCGTTATCATCAGAACAACGGGGCCTTGCGTTGAAAAAAATTCAATTAACAAAAGGAGGTCTCTTCCAAAAATTCTTTAAATCTACTAGTGAGTTGTATTTTGTCGCTTGGACATGGGATTTTAGCGGACAGCCTATAAATCAGTATCCTGGTGCCGGTGTGGCGGCAGGAAGCGTTTTGATTCCGATGACAGTAGGAACAATTCGAGAGTTTATAGGTGTGGGTATCAATTTGTTCCCCCAGAGAATTGTTAGTGGCGGGATTGCAGTTAGAATTCAGGTTTGGGAGTCTGATAAAGATATTCAAAATTTTGGAAAGGCCATGTCAGAAACCGCAGATGCCATAAAAAAGTCAGAGCTGAGCAATCTTCTTGCAGCGATATCGCTCGCTACCGGTGGAGCTGTAGCATCAATCGCTGTTATTGAACGGGCATCACTTGAATTGGCTGGAGCCATTGGAACGATCTTGAAAACCAATGGCGACGATTATGTCGATTTGTTTGAAGGTTATTATCCCGCGCCTAAAAACTGGACAACAGGGGATGAAAAATATAAAGGGAATGCGTCGGTTATAACATTGAACAAATACTAAAAAATCGTTATAGCTTGTAGAGTAAGGAGGTTTATGCCCGCAGCATATGCGCATATCACATTGGTAAACCAATTCAGAGAAACCAGCCGCCTACGAAAACGCTCCGGTTTTCCGAGTGCGGCAATATCCGCCATTGTTAAATATTTCAGATTCTGCGAACTCGGGGCCGTCAGCCCGGATTATCCCTACCTGGTCCTGGGATTGGGCGGCAAAGCCGCCAAGAGATGGGCCGATATTATGCACTACACACGCACTACGCAAGTGATCTGCCGTGGAGCGGAACTGCTAAGTGAAATGGAAGGCGTTCCAAAGGAAAAGGGAACTGCCTGGCTAATGGGATATGTCGCCCATGTCGTTACCGATGTGTCCGTTCATCCGGTAGTGGAGCTTAAGGTCGGTCCGTATGACGAAAATAAATTAGCGCACCGGGTTTGCGAAATGAACCAGGATGTCCATATCTACCAGCGATTGAATATGGGCGGAATTGGGCTTTCCGAGCATCTCAAAAACGGCATAGGACGGTGCGGTGATCCTGCCTCTCCCAAAAAACTTGATCCCGATATTAAAGCTCTCTGGTCAGGTATGCTCAAAGCGACGCATTCTGCCGAGTTCAAGAAGAATTCCCCGAAATTCGACAAGTGGCATTCAGGATTCCTGCGTGGGATTGATAAAGTTGCGGAGGAAGGGGAAAAGCTCATGCCTCTAGCCCGCCATGTCGCGCAGGATCTTGGCCTTGTTTATCCGGATAGCGTTGATCCCAGTTCTGTCAACGGCCTTACGACCCCGACGGGTACTATGGATTATGATCAGGTGTTCGACAAGGCGGTTGAAAATGTCGCTTCGGCCTGGAACAATGTGGCGCAATCGATATTCCTGAAGCGTCCGGAACTTTTGGCCTCAATGACCAATTGGAACCTGGACACCGGGCGTGATGAATCAACAAAGCTGGTATATTGGAGCTAATTATGAAAAGACGCGGATATTTTTTGATCGCAACAGGGGCTTTTCTTGTCCTCTCGGGATGTTGTCCGAAGAAGGTTATACAGCATAATCAAGAATCGAAATATTATTCTTTGTCTGCTCCTTTAACACAGCTATCCAGCTATGGCGAGGAATATGCCCGATCGGGTAATCCGCCGGTGAAACTTCCTGAATCCGAGTTTATTGCCAATTCCGCCGCCCACGACGCGGGAATGCTAACCATATTCAAGGACTATGAGTTGCACATACAACGCGGTAACCCCTTTGTCGCTATTTTGGTATGCGAAAAAGGAAAGGACGGTTCGGTGGCGATCATGGAGGACTACAGTTGTACGGCAAAACTGGATAATCAGACTTGGAAAGATGCTCCGCATTCTGCCTGCAAATTTGCGGCTTCCATAGATACGGTTTGTCCGCCAGAAGAAGCGCAGCCATAACCGAGGCATTTTTAGACAATATAAGGAGTTTATGAGCAATATAAAAAGTTTGGTGTACGGCTTCTTGTTAACCGGTTTGTGCCCGGGACTTTCCTTTTCCTCTTCTTCGTCCTGTGCGAAGACTTTTGAGCTGGTTTCGTGGAATGTTCAGACATTCGGGGCCGTGGACGCGAAACGACTGACGGTTATTAAACCGGCTTATAGAGTGGTATTTTCTACTTCTGTTGTCGTCTTTGCGGCCCAAGAGATCGCGCATGACAACGGAGCGAAGCTGTTTGCGAGCTTATTGCCCGGTGGGACAACCACCTGGCGGGCCAGCTTTGAGAATACGCCGGACAGCCAGGATAACGGGATTTTCTTCCGGGTAAATCAGGCGACCATTACGGCTCAAGGATTTCTTTTTGCAAATAAGAAAACCGGAAAACCTGACAGGGCTAAAGCTATTCATCCTGTGCGCTGGTCGCATGTCAAAGTGGACAGCTTTGACTTTCTTCTCTTGAGCCTGCACCTGACTTTCAAGGAAGGGGATGCCGCCGCATCCAAGAAGGAATTCTTCGCTGTTTTGGATTGGCTCAAAACTTATGTGCAGTCAGCGAATCACGATGCGGACATTATTATCGCTGGCGATTTTAATCTGCCCTCGGAGAAAGGGAAGGCTCTAAGCGACAGGCATGCAGATAAAAAGTGGTTGCCGCTTGATGGAATGATTCAGGAGCATGGCTTTTTTACCGAAGGACCAAAAAAACTTCATGTTCTTGTGGACGAGCCGACTTCCCGGCCTCAGAAGAAACCGGCGAATAATTATGACCATTTCATTGTGAGCGAGAATGTTTTCAAGAAGCTTGTGTCAGTCGGACGAATGCCACGCGGGTTCATTGATTCTGCTGATGCCGGGAAAGCCGGCAGAGTTTCGGATCATTATCCGGTAGGGGCGGTGCTTTGTTTAAATTGATTTGCGGGAACTTAAAAGGTTAAAGGAGAATTAAAATGCCCTGATGCCTGGAAACGATATGATGTCGGTGAGGAAAAACCTAGTTAGTGAGAATATTCCTCGGTGAGTTGTGTGCATGCTGCAACCAAGTTGCATAAGATCTTTCTATTTGACACGGCTGTCCTTTAAATGTGTTCCCGCCTAATATTTATAAAATACCTTCGCTTTTTTGTATTATAATTACAATCAATTATTTTTGTATACTGAAACCTTGGGGCAGTCTTGTAAAGACATATAATAATCGCCTTTGTGTTGTCAAGACATTAGATGTCAAAGCTTGGAATGGTGGCTAATGAGAACTATTGACAATATCAAGAAATTTAATTTTGAATCAGTTCCTATCGATCCTTTCTGGAATATCGGGGATGAAAAAGAATTAAAAATTCACCGTATTCATGCTTATCCTGCAAAATTCCCTGCATTTATTACAACCAAAGCGTTGGAGTATGCCAAGCAACAAAAGCGCAATGTGAAATCGATCGCTGACATATTCTGCGGTTGTGGCACCACGGCATTTGAAGCGCGTCGAAACAATATATCTTTCTGGGGTTGTGATATTAACCCGGTAGCGACGCTCATTGCAAAAACCAAAAGTCGAAAATATCAGCGGGTACGGCTTGCTAACTACCATGCCTCAGTTGTTGAGCAATTTAATAAGAAGCCAATTCGAGATCAGTACTTGTTGGGGAGTGAAAGATTAAGATATTGGTATAAGCCTGAACAGTATAATGATCTTGCACACCTCAAATCTATAATTCTTGGGCAAACACCCGCTGGGAGTGATTATCAATTGTTTTTCCTTTGTGCGTTTTCAAATATTCTCAAAGCCACCTCGGTGTGGTTAACCAAATCTATCAAGCCTCAGGTTGATCCAGTAAAGAAATGTGCGAATGTTCTGAATTCTTTTAAAAAGCAATGTGAGTTGATGTTTGTTGCTAATAATGAATTGCGTGGATGTTATGATGCCGCTTCGGAAATTATAACTGAAAATTTTCTTGCTGATACTGCTAAGCGACCACAAGTGGATATGATTATCACAAGTCCACCGTATGTAACATCTTACGAATATGCTGATTTGCATCAACTTTCTTCTATGTGGCTAGGCTTTGCGGACGATTACCGAGCGTTAAGGGGTGGGGCTATTGGCAGTCGGTTTCACAGCTATAATTTTGCTCGTGAGTGGAAACGGCTTAACGGTTCTGGGAGTCAGGTCGTTTCGCGTCTATTGAATGCTGACAAGTCAAAAGCCAGTTCCGTTGCTAAATATTTCCTTGATATGCAGGTGGTCGCAGAGAAAGCGCATAAGATGCTGACCAATAAAGGTTTGGCGCTCTTTGTAATTGGTAATACCGAATACAAAGGGGTTCGCATTAATAATGCTAAACATCTGGCAGAATCCTTGCTTAATGCTGGTTTTTCTACCCTGCTAACTACTAAACGGAAAATTAGCTATAAAATACTGACCCCTTATCGCGATTCTATTGGCAAATTTTCGTCTGATTCGACTGGACGAAAGATTTACAATGAGGAATTTATTCTTATTGGGAGTAAATAGTATGGCTAAGCCCGAACAATTCAAAATCCGACCGTATGCCAGATTGCTGACCATGCTTGGGGAGCAATTGATAAAGAACGAGAGAATTGCCCTGATGGAGTTAGTCAAGAACTCCTATGATGCTGATGCTGAGTGGGTAAAAATATCGTTCCTAAACTTTGGCAACAATTATAAGATTCAACCAGACTCAAGGATACTAATTGAAGATTCGGGTCATGGAATGTCGTTAACAACTATCAAAGAGAGCTGGTTAAATCCTGCCACTCCTGACAAGGTAAAACGAAAATCAAAAAAAGATACGACTGAAAAAGGACGCATATTGCAGGGCGAGAAAGGTATTGGTAGATTCGCTATTCTAAAGCTCGGGAGAGTTATCACTATTGTGACTCGCGCAAAAGGCGAAGAATCCGAGCATGTCATAAGGTATGACTTCAGCGAGTATGATGATGATTTTCTCACCCATAACAAAAAAGAAAAGGAACTGTATTTGGATGATTTATCAGTAACAATTTCATCACGCACCCCAGAAATACTAATTCCTGGCCCACTTTTATTGGGAAGTCAAAAGACAAGGCGCGTGCCTTATGGGACTCGCATAGAGATTTCCAATCTTAAAGGGAGCTGGACTGAATCCAAAATTCACGATGTTTACCGCGATGTTAGCCGATTACAGCCTATTTTCGATTTTTTACCTGCTGCCAAAAAAGATTTTCAAGTTTTTATTTATAACAATCAGGGTGTTCAGAAAATTCAAGAGGAATATCTTGAAAAACTTCATAATTTATTAAATGACCGTCCCGTTATTAAAATTGAGGACGGTTGCTTTGATGCCATTAAAAATTCATTCACTTTTATGATGAACGGGAAGCCTGCGGTAATATCATTAAGCGATCCGTTGATTAGAGGGGATGTCTTTTTTGCTAAACGATTTGGGAAGGGTGGAAAGATTTTTGACGAGCGTGGAACTGCGTGCGGTTCTTTTGGGTTTGGTTTTTACTTGTTTGATTTCAGTGCGAAAGCTCCTAAAAAATTCGATTTAGATAAAGAAGACAAGGGAATATTGCGGGAACACCGAATTTATTTATATCGAGATGGGATACGCGTTTACCCGTATGGAGATCCCGAAGATGATTGGCTTAGAATCGATGCAGCTCGCGGAACTGTTAGTGCGAGCGCGTTTTTGAGTAACGATCAGGTTGTGGGTTATATAAAAATTTCTCAAAAAAGCAATCCGTATCTTAAAGATAAAACAAATCGAGAAGGTTTGATAGAACAGGGTGATGCAACGGAAGATTTTATTGCTCTGATCCAAACCTTTCTCTCGTATATTCGGAAAAAACCGTATGCGCAATATCGTTTAGGATTAGAAAATAAAAAAAGTCAGGATATTTTCAAGACCGAGCAGGTGCAGCGAGAGTTTAATGAACTGAAGGCGATCATCCCTGAAAATAAAAAAGCCCAAGATATCATTGCCAGAGCAGAAAAGGAGTATAAGGCTGAACGGCAATATCTGATTCAGCGCGCGGAAACAACAGAGGAACTGGCTGGCGTCGGTTTATCAGTAGAAACCGCGTCGCATGACATAATGGGTATTATGGGGAAAGTGTTTACAAATCTTGATGGACTACTTAAAGATTTAATGGCATCCGAAGAAATAGATAAAGAGGAGCTTTTAAAAGAACTGCAAGCTATTCGTGGTGGTATGAGCTTTATTGAGGCCCAACTCAAGGATATTCAGTTACTGTTCAAATCATCCAAACAGCATAGAAAATCTATTCGCATAAAAGATATTGTTGAGAAAGTCGAACGCATATATAAGCGGCTGCTAACAAAAGAGGATATCAAACTGGAAATAAGGGCTGTCGGTTCGCCTCTAATCGCAAAAACGACCGATGCGGTCCTTTTGCAGTTGCTTCTAAACTTGCTGGATAATGCCATTTACTGGCTAATGCAAATCAATATCAAAGGCAAGAGGATTGAAATTGTACTGGATGGAAATAAATGTCAAATGATATTCGCTGATAACGGGCCAGGTGTAAGTGTGGATGACGCCCCCTATATTTTTGAGCCATTTTTTTCAGGGAAAGGAGAAGATGGGCGTGGTCTCGGTCTATATATAGCGCGTCAGTTGCTTGAGCGAAACGAGTATTCAATAGATCTTGCCGATGTGAAGGCAAATAGAATTTTGCCAGGGGCAAATTTTGTTGTCAATTTTTTGTCTGAGGAAAAATGACGATAGACGCAAGCATTAGTGGACTATTTAAAGGCGTAGCAGCTGTTATCGACGATGAGGTCAATGACCCAGCCGCAAATATCCAAAAAGTTCTTGGACAAATTGCAACATTGCATATCCCAGTAGTGAAATATGTGGATATTCCGTCCGATGAAGAGGTGTTGAATTTTAAAAGTCTAGCTTTCGTTTTGTTGGATTGGCGTTTAATTAAGCCGGAAGTCTCGTCTAAAGATTTGGGCAATGGCGTTACGATTCCTGCGGGACTGGAGGATGAACATACTGCGCGAAATATTAAATTTATAAAACGACTTTGCGAGGTTTGTTATTGTCCTATTTTTATTTTCACAAATGAAGACAAGAGCGTTATTGCCGGTAAGCTCATTTCAGAAAGTATTTGTAAATCCGAAAGGCCGAGCAATATTTTGATCGAATCAAAGTCTTCTTTGCAGGAAAATGGTTCATTGCAAACCGCACTGGCGACATGGATTAAAACTAATCCATCAGTTTATGTGCTAAAGGAGTGGGAACGGGAATATCAAGAGTGCAAGAATCGTCTATTTTTTGATTTTCAACAAATGAGCCCTGTGTGGCCGTATATAATGTGGAAATGTTTTGGTGAAGATGGCGGAAACAAATCATTAGAGCTGGGCGAATTGATTTCGAGGAATTTACATACCAGGATGAAACCATTTGAGTTCAACGAAGAATTATTGAAAGGAAACGATGGGGCCATGGATCGTGCCGAGCTACGCAAAGTTTTAGAAGGCGCAACATTCCTCAAGGAATTGCACGCGGACGATATGTCAACGGGTGATGTTTTTAGTGAGGAATATCAAGATGCGGGAACAACAAAGCATCGCTACTGGCTTAATATTCGTGCTCAATGTGATTCGTTAAGACAAGAATGCCTGTATTGTTTGCCTGGCTATAAATTGATTCAGAAAGAAAACGGAAAAATTGATAATGTTTCTTTTTCACAGGGCGAGTATTTAGAAAAGGGATATCATGCAATTGTTCCGTTTATTGATAATGGCGAAATCGTTGAATTTCGATTTAACGAATTTGAAGTGCGTCAAAAAAGTTCACTGATAACTGATAAAATTAAACGAATTGGTCGTATTCTTCCTCCACATATAACGAAAATTCAACAACGCTTCGCGCTTTATCTGCACCGTCAGGGGTTGCCGAGAATTCCGGATGAGGCGATTTTGAAAAGGTAGTTTGGATTAAAAATGAAAAAGGAACAACATTATCTCAGCTCGTCGTTTCGGGAAAAGATAATTGAGCACTTGTTTGTCGGCGAGTTGCTTAAAATTTCTTGGCAAGAAGGACATTCTCTTGAAATCTCAAGACCAGAAGTTGACAATCACGGTTACGACCTAATCATTGAATCAAACGGAATACTTCGACATGTGCAGTTAAAGACCTCATATAGTGGGGCAAAAGCATCACGACAGAAAGTGTCAATAGCGTTGGCTGCAAAGATATCCGGCTGCGTTATTTGGATCTATTTTAATGAGGACTCCCTAAATTTAGGGCCATTTCTGTTTCTTGGCGGAAACGGCGGTGAACCATTACTCGATATTTCAAGGTTCAAAATTGCGAAGCACGAAAAACATGATGCGCAAGGGAACAGAGCGGAGAGACCCAATATTCGGAGTGTTAACAAGGGGCATTTTGAAAAATTTGATTCAATACACAAGTTGTATCACAAACTGTTTTCAGTATAGGACGAACATAGAGAGCCACGGACCTATCACTTTAACTTCGTCTTGACGGCTATTTCCACTTAGTGGAAAGAAAATAAAATAATTTCTGTTTAGATTCTTTTATTGGTTTTCGAGAACCTCTTTCCCAAGCTGCTAAAGCACTTCCGTCTACTCCGGTCTGTTCAGCCAACTCTCTTTGGGAAAGTCCCAGAGATTCGCGCCAAAGCCTGATTTTTTGACATAATAAGGTATATCGTTGATAGGGGCAATAACCGAGGAAGTTATAGATTTTTGGGATATGCCTGGTTTCGGGCTGATTCTGGTGAAGCTCCCAGCGGCGAATTGTCTCTTTTTTAATGCCTAATTTTTGGGCAACCTGGGTCTGTGATAGCCCTAAATCAAGCCGGCGCTTGCGGATATGGTCTCCCAGGCTGGATAAGGTCTTAGGATAGGCGGGATTCAATGGCTTTTGGGCTTTCAATTGGACATGACAGAAAGGCAACGCCGCCCTGCCCCTGCGGTTATCTGGGGCACGATGTGCGGGACTGCTCCTGTACGCCGGTGCAGGTGCACAAATACAGGTCGAAGATCTCCGGTCCGATAATGGACCGCATAGACCTGCATCTTCAGCTTTCGCCGATAAAATTCGCGGACTGGGAAGGCCTGCCGAAGGGCGAGAGTTCGGCTTCGATAGGCAAAAGGGTGGCGGCGGCCATGGAACTGCAGCGCGCGCGGTTCAGGCGCTCCGGCACGCGGGCCAACGCCTTCATGGGCGTAAAGGAACTGCGCGAGCATTGCCGCCTGCCCGAAGGCGCGTCCGCTATTTTAGAGACCGCGATGAATAAACTGGGTTTCTCGGCCAGGTCTCTGGATAAGATCCTGAAAGTGGCGCGCACTATTGCGGACCTTGAGGCCAGCCCGGAACTCAAGAGGCCCCACATCATAGAAGCCATGCAGTACCGCTCCCTGGATAAGAGCACCGAACTTGTGGCCGGATAAAAAGAGGCGGCTATAAGGGAAAACGAGAGAATGGCATCTTCATGAATAATAAGCTTTGGCCTGTATCTGTAAAAGGAGTGATATTTGACACATCAAACAAGGTCCTTTTACTTAAGAACCCTAGGAATGAGTGGGAACTTCCGGGAGGCAGACTGGAATTAAACGAATCACCAAGAGAGTGTCTGGCGCGCGAGATTATTGAGGAATGTAAAATTGTCGCGATTCCTGGGAAAGCACTTAGTCCTCATGTCTTTGAGGTTATTCCGGGTAAATATGTTCTTCTCGTGCCTTTCTTGTGCACTATGAAAGGTTTGGGAGAAGTTACGCTCAGCAATGAACACAGTGAGGCATGTTTTTTTGCGACAGATAGTCTCACCAACATTCCTATTCCGCCTGAATATATATCAATTATTCGCGAAGCTAGTGCAATGCACGATAATCTTGTATATTGAGCATAGCTGAGGAAGTTACATGCTCGACACAAAAACTAAAGAGCAAAATCTTGAAAGGATAAAGCTCTTGATCCGTGAGGGTGAAGGACTCGCTGCTGAGTTTAAGGAAAAATACACCTCCCGGATCGATGAAGATATCGTCGCCTTTTCCAATACAAAGGGCGGGACGCTTTTGCTGGGTGTTTGCGATGATGGAACGGTGTCCGGTGAAAAGCTGACAAATGATCTCAAGGGCAGGATTAATAGTCTGGCGCGTAATTGCAAGCCCAGCGTTTTTGTGGAAATGGCGCAAATCGGTGAGGTGGTTGCAATCGAGATCCCTGAAGGAGACGACAAACCCTATAGCTGCGGTTCCGGTTATTTTAGAAGGCTTGATGGCAACACGCAGAAGATGAACCACGAAGAAATCCGAATCATGTTCCGTGAGAACGATCCGTCTCCCTTCGAAGAACGCACGGTCAGAAGTTTCGGTTTCGACGCATTATCCAGCGCCAAAGTGCTTGCCTTCACCAAAGAAGCGGGGGTAAACATCGGGGAGACAACGACAGTTGATTTTCTGCGCAGCTTGAAGGTCGCTGATGAGAAGAGCGTTAAAAACGCAGGTATCATGTTCTTCGCCAAGAATGTCCATGATTTTCTTCCCCAGACACAGATGACCCTCGTCGCCTTCAAAGGAACTAAGAAAGGGCACATTTACGACAGACGCGATGTGCGGGACGATTTGCTTACACAATTCAACGAGGCCATCCTTTTCCTGGAGAAACATCTCAATGTGAGAAGCGAGATCCGGGGCCTCAACAGAGTAGATATCTATGAGATTCCTTTCGCGGCCCTGCGCGAAGCTGTGGTGAATGCGCTTATGCACCGCGATTACAGCATCACTGGGTCGCAGGTAAGCGTTGAGGTTTACGATGACCGTGTGGAGATCACGAATCCCGGCGGTCTTCCCAAGGGCCTGCAACAAAAAACTTTTGGCAAAGGCATCTCCATCAGGAGAAACGAACTGATAGCCGACCTTTTCTTTCGTCTGGACAAGGTCGAGCGTGTCGGCCAAGGCATCCAGCGGATGAAAGACGCCATGGTCGAAGCCAAACTCAAAACGCCGGAGTTTGACACAAACGGCTTCTTCAGGGCCATTTTCCATAGATCGCCGGAATTCGCAATGCGACAACCTGCGGCCAACAAAGTGGTCAGAAAAAGTGGTCAGATAAGTGGTCAGAAAAAGTGGTCAGAACTTACAAAAAAGCAGCAAAATGTGCTGGAAGCTATTGAGAAGAATCCAGGGATATCAAGAGATAAATTGTCCCAATTTCTGGGCATCAACCAATCAGCCGTTCAGCGGCATATCCAAAGATTGAAATCATTGGGTTTTCTCAATCGCATCGGGCCGGACAAAGGCGGTCACTGGGAAGTAGTGAAATAAGGCGCGCCTACATGTGCGCTCCTGAACTATCAAGCGCAATCGATTGGCAGAAGCGGTGTCTGAAATATGTTTCAAGAGTTTTTTAATTGAGTGCTTCGTTGGCTTAGTCTAACCTCTTTCCCATGCCGCCAAAGAGCTTTCATCTATTCCGGCTTGTTTGGCAAGTTGTTCTTGGGAAAGGCCTAAAGATTCGCGGCAGTGCCTGATTTTTTGACATAGTATGGTACACCTTTTGTAGGGGGCAGAGCCGAGGAAGTTATAGATTTTTGGAATATGTTTGGTTTCGGGGTGATTGTGGCTGCGTTTCCATCTTCGGATAGCGCTTGTTTTAACGCCTATTCTTTGGGCAACCTGGGTTTCCGAAAGCCCTAAATCATTCCGGCGCCGCGGATTCTCAGCATAGTTCGGGGAAGTTTGGGGTTGGGGTCGAACACATTCGGTTCACAAGCGTAGGCGCGGCGTTACACTCCGAGCCTACGCGCCGCCTTGGCCGGGGTCCGGGATAACGCGGCAGCTCATGTCCGCGCTGCGCGCGGTTCCGGCAAGGAAGGGGGCGGCGGTAAAGCCTTAAAAAAGGGCGTGTTCTTGATTTCGGATATCTTTATCGGGAGGAGGAATTATGAGCATAAGTTCCATGTCAAATGCGGCGGTCGCGCGGCGTTCGGATTTTCAGCCGGCTGGAAAGATACCCAAGGATCTGGAAGAGATAGCCAAGGCCGCCTCGGCGACGCCCGGCGAGGTCGAAGTCAGATCCAGCATCATTGCGGAGGCCGCGAAACCGTCCGCCCGCCCGACGGATAATGCCGAACCGGCGCAAAAATCCGCTGGGGATGTCACGAACGCGATACAGGTCATAGCCGCATATATCCCCACGGAGATATTGACCCTTTATGTGGCCGTTCTGGCGGCGCTGCATCAGCCGGGACAAATTACTTACACCGGATGGAGTGTTTTTTATTCTTTCCTCATTGCAACGCCGATTGTGGTCTGGCTGGTATTTGCGGCCAAGCTCAAAGGGAGCGGGAAATCCCTGCCGCTGAAATTCGGACAGTGGCCCGTATGGGAAATGGTCGCGGCCACTCTCGCCTATGTCGCCTGGGCTTTCACCTTGCCGAACAATCCCTTCACCAGCCTTCCCTGGTATTCATCGGGCATGGCCGGCATCGCCGTCCTGATCGTCTCGACCCTGCTTGGGCTGCTCGCTCCGATCTTCCAGCATTCGATCGATAGCTGATCGCCGCCGGAGTAAAAGCGGAAGTACGCCCGGATATTTTAAGGAAGAGGATTGAGGACCGAAATAAACATCCCCAGATCCTTATCCCGTGATCCGTGGACACTTGGTATTGTTGACGGCAAAGGTGCAATCGAATACAATCTTATGTGACCGCATTGTCGGGCCCGCGCATGACGGGCGGCGGGCGCTTTGGGTAAAGGCCGGGGGATGACAGGGGCGAATTTTCACCAGTACAACGGATGCGTGCGCCGGGGAGGCTCGGGCGGGAAGTTTTCAGGCGGTTATCGGAGGGAATGATGAAATTTATCGCAACGGCCGGAATGGTGCTGATCCTCATAGCGCCGGCGGGCGCGCAGAAGACGCCGTCGTTAATCAAGTCCACCGCGACTATCATACTCAAACCGGCCGAGGATAAGCCTGTTCTCCAACCCGCCCCGGCGGCGGCTCCCGTGGAAAAGGCAAAGGTCTCGCTCAGTTCGGCGGCCTTGCCGGTGTCCGGTAAAATAAAAGAGCCGGTTGAACAAGCGAAGCTTTCCGTGCCGCGAACGGCGGCGGTTTCCACCGCCGCTTTTTCAAAACCGGCGCCGGCGATATCTTCCGCCGCCGTTGCCGCGGTAAAACCGGAGGCTAAGCCTGTCCCCGGTCCCGTTCCATCCGCCGCCAAACCGGCCGCTGCGTCCGTGATATCTACGACCTCGGCGGCCGCGGTAAAATCCGCGGCTAAACCGGCCGCGCCCCCGGTTTCCTCCTCCGCCGCTAAAACGGAGACAAAATCCGCCGCCGTTCCCAAGCCGGCCGTCCCGGCCGTAGTTCCGTCCGCCGCTCCCAAACCGGCCGCGCCCGCGGTTTTCGTTCCTATGAACGGCGAGCCGGAGCCGATGGGCGATATGGATCTGATAGAAACCATCACGGTGGCGCCTGAAAGCAAGCCCGGGTTTCTGGTGGTGAAGAACCACACCATAGCGGCCGGAGAAACTTTGTGGGCGATCTCAGACAGATATTACGGAGACCCGTTCAGATGGGGGGCTATATATGCCGCCAACATGAGACAGGTCGATAACCCGGATATTATAAAGCCCGAGGTCGAGCTTGTCATCCCCGGCATAAGCGAGATCGTAAAACCCGCGCCGGCGGCCGCGCCGGAGCCGGAAGCCGCCTCCCCGGCCCCCGGGCCCGCCGCGGAAGAAGAGACGGCGGCGGAACAGCCGCCGGCTCGATCCGGAACCCCGGAGCCGCCTCTTACGGTTTCCGCGGACAAAACTCCGGGGCCGGAGGCGGCGGACCTCTCGGAGGAGATGCCGGAAGATCAGCGGGAATGGACGCCGGACCTGCTGAGGATAGTTCCTGACGGCTGGAAAGAGGACGGGCTTATAGTGGATAAACTGGACGCCGGCGACGACTCGATGGCGGACAGCCTTACCGAGATCGGAGACCGCGTAAAGGTCAGGATCCGCCATCCCGGCGCCTTCAAACCGGGGGCCGTGCTGGCGGTCTATATAAAAGGCGGCACCGCTTACGACAAGAAGACCGGTGAAGAACTGGGCCGCGAGCTCCAGAAGACCGGACTGGTGCGGATCCTGAGTGTTGCGAAGAAGACCGCCGAGGCCCGCGTCATCCGGGCGAATACCTCGCTGGACAAGGGACAGGTGATAGCGGCGGAGTAGGGGACAACGAAGGTTGGAAGGTTTGAGGGTTAGAGGGCCGGCAACGGTATCTATGGCGACGGCTATCGATGAGGAAGAGCTTCTCGCGCGGGTGCGGCTTAACGCCGTGTCGTGCATGCGCACGGACTGGCTCCTGCGGCTGATAGAATTCTACGGGGACGCCCGCGCCGTGGCCGCCAGGAACGCCGCGGAACTGTCGGCCGACGGCGGCTTGTCGCTGGAGACGGCGGAGAATTTTGTCGCCCATCTCGCCAAAGCGGATCCCCATAAAGAACTTGAAGCCGCGCGCAGGGCCGGCGTGCGCGTGCTTACGGCTGCGGACCCGGATTTTCCGGAACTTCTGAGGCAGATCTTCGACCCGCCGCTGGCTTTTTATGTCAAAGGTACGCTCTCCGGCGTCCGCGTTCCGGTGGGAATGGTGGGCACCCGCAAGCCCACGGCGTACGGCGCCCGAAGCGCCGCCCGGCTGGCGCGCGAGCTGTCGGCGGCCGGCGCGGTCGTGGTCAGCGGCCTGGCCCGCGGCATAGACACCATCGCCCACGACGCCGCCGTGAAAGCCGGCGGGATAACCTGGGCGGTGCTCGGCACGGGTTTAAATGTCTGCTATCCGGCGGAAAACAAAAGACTGGCCGGAAAGATAGTCGAGTGCGGCGGCGCGCTCGTGTCGGAATTTCCCATGAACGCCGGTCCGACGCCCGCGGGTTTTCCGCGGCGGAACAGGATAATTTCCGGGCTTTCCTACGCCACGGTGGTAGTGGAGGGGGATTTCAAATCGGGTTCGCTCATAACGGCCAGGGCGGCGCTTGAACAGGGGCGCGAGGTGCTGGCGGTTCCCGGTCAGGCCGACTGCCTCATGGCCCGCGGGCCGAATATGCTCATAAAGAACGGCGCCGCCTTGGCGGAGAGCGCCGTGGACATAATAGCGGCGCTGCCGCCGGATGTAATGTTCGGCCTGGCTCCCCTGGACACGACAAGAAAGAAGGCAAAAGAGCCTTCGGCCCGCCTGCTGGAACTGTCGCCGGACGCCGGAGCGGCCTACGCGGTTATATCGGCGGAAGAGACCGGTCTGACCGCGGACGGGCTTGTGCAGGCCCTCCGCTGGCCGGGACAGCGCGCGGCGGCCGCCATATTCGAGCTTGAAACCTCCTCCCTTATCGTCCAGTCGGTGGATAAATACAGGCCCACGGTTTAATTTACAATTTAAAATATATAGAATATACCCTCGTCTCGTATATTTTAGCCCCGCTTTTTTCCGGACGACGGAACCGGGAGGCTGGGGGCGGCAACAGACTTTAACAACTATGGCAACCGAAAAAAAAGAAAAAACGACAAAAGCGGCCAAACCGCCCAAAACTCCGAAAGCGGTCAAAACCGCGCCCGATGCCGCGCCGGCCGCAGACCCCAAGAGCGCTCCGGCTCCCGTCCGGCCAGGAGGCAAGATCCTGGTCATAGTCGAGTCTCCTACCAAGGAAAAGACTATAGTGCGGTTCCTTGGCGGGAATTTCGTGGTGCGCAGTTCCTACGGCCATGTGCGCGATCTGCCGAAGGATGAGCTCGGGGTGGATGTAGAGCATGATTTTGTGCCGAAGTATGTGCTGATAGAGCGGGCTAAAAAGATCATCCCCGAGCTTAACGCGCTGGCTAAGAACGCCGAAGCCGTTTATCTGGCCACCGACCCGGACCGAGAGGGCGAGTCCATTTCCTGGCATCTCAGGGAGGCCATGAACGCCGATAAATCCAAGTTCCGGCGCATAAGTTTCCACGAGATCACGAAGGCCGCCATAGAGGCCTCGCTGAAATCGCCCCGGGAGCTGGACCTGAACCTGGTAAACGCGCAGCAGGCGCGGCGGCTTACCGACCGGCTTGTAGGCTACAAACTCTCGCCCCTTCTCTGGGTCAAGATAAAGAGCGGCCTCTCTGCCGGCCGGGTGCAGTCCGTGACCGTGCGGCTGATAGCCGAGCGCGCCAAAGAGATAGCCGCTTTCCTGGAAGAGGACTATTACACGCTCGGCGCCCGGCTGGCCAAAGACGCGGACGGCAAGGATTTCGACTCCCGCCTGATGCGCTGGCATTCCAAGCCCGTGGAACAGACCATAACCCTGAAACTGTTCGCGGAAGATTACCGCTACAAGACCTCCGTCTTCAAGAAGATGGAAGATACGGTGGAAGCGGCCACTTTATTGCGCAATTCCGTTCTGACGGTTTCGAAGATCGAATCCAAGGCCGTCCGGCAGAAACCGAAACCTCCGTTCATCACCAGCACGCTTCAGCAGGACGGTTACAACAAGCTCGGTTTCTCCTCGGACCGCACCATGAAGGTTGCGCAGAGCCTTTACGAAGGCGTGGAACTCGGGGGGGAGCGCACCGGCCTTATAACCTACATGAGGACGGACTCCTTTAATGTTTCCGCCGATATACAGAAGGAGACGGCCAGATTCGTGGCCGAGTCGTACGGCAAGGATTTCGTCCCGGCCCAGGCGCCCGTGTATCTCAAGAAGGTGAAGGGCGCGCAGGAAGCGCATGAGGCCATACACCCCACCTCCGTATTCCGCAGGCCGGAGGAGATCAAGGCGTTCCTGAACCCGGACCAGGTCAAATTATACGACCTCATCTGGCGGCGGTTCGTGGCCAGTCAGATGGAAGACGCGGTCTTCGATTCGCTCAGCGTGGAGATAACCGACGCCGCCGGCGTGGCCGTCCTGCGGAGCAGCGGCCGCACGGTTAAATTCGAGGGTTATCTTAAGGTGTACCGTGAGGAAAAGGAAGACGAGGTCACGGACGAGGAAAGCGAAGAGGATTCCATAATGCCCCCGCTGAAGGAGGGTGACAGGCTTATTCTCAAGGATGTGCTCACCAAGTCCCACCGCACCAGCCCTCCCCCGAATTATAACGAGGCCAGCATCATCAAAACCCTCGAGAAACACGGCATCGGCCGCCCGTCCACCTACGCCGTTATCATCAAGAATGTCGTGGACCGCGGCTATATTAAGCGGGAAAAGGACCGCCGCCTGCTCATCAGCGAGCTGGGCGCCCTGGTCACGGAAAAACTCAAGGGCTTTTTCCCTGATATAATGGACATCTCATATACCGCGTCCATCGAGGACAAACTGGACGATATCGCCGACGGGGCCGTGGACTGGGTGAAGATGATAAAGGAGTTTTACACTTCTTTCTCAAGCAATCTGGCGAAAGCCGAGACCGGCATGGTGAAGTCCAGACCCGTGGTCATAAAGACCGACGAAAAATGTCCGTTGTGCCTGAGCCCGCTGGTGCTTAGGGAGAGCAGGTTCGGGAAATATCTGTCCTGCTCCAGGTTCCCGAAATGCAAGGGCAAGATCCCGCTGGACCGCGACGGCAACAAGATGGAGGTTTTTAAGCCGATCCCGACGGAAAAGGTCTGCGCGAAATGTAATAAGAACAAGATGCTGCTGCGCAAGAGCGCCAGAGGCTATTTCCTGGCCTGTTCCGGCTTCCCCAAGTGCCGCTGTATAGAGAAGGTTACCGACCAGGAAGTGGAACAGATAAAGAACGCGGCCGATAAGCCGAGCTAGTGCGGCGCATCACGCCAGGTCCCTGAACAGCGCAAGAAAATGCCCCGCTTAAGAGCGGGGCATTTTTACTCGGAGCCGAGACCGCGTCGTCAGGGCAGTTCGCGCAACTTTACGGTATAGCCGTAGCCCAGCGGGTTGCAGGGCGTCACGGGTTTCGGCTGACGCCCACTGATGTTCTCCACCACGAATCTGGCGCCCGGGAGGAAAATTATCTCCCGGTCCATGTTCTCGTTCATTATAGGCGCCAGGCTCTTTCCGGTAATGGAATCTATTTCCAGGGTAAGCGCCGTGCACGCCGGGTCGGCGACCTGGTTATGGCCGGAATCCACCCAGCTGGTGCTCCAGAATCCCTTGGGCGCGTAAGATCGTCCAGATTCCATGTGCGCTATATAGGTCCCCAGCCTTTTCTCCAGGGTGGCCTCGGTCAAGGCGGCTTGTCCGACATAGAAATCCGCCCGTATGGCCCCGCCTTTGTAGTCCGGCAGTTTATTCATGGCGGACAGTATCAGCCGCATGGTAACAAGATTGTAGGGATCCTCCGGCAGCCGGCTGTTCCATAAGGCGCTGTTTATCGATTCGTAGGCGGCCATGACATATGTCAGGAAAGCGGCGACCTCCTCTTCGTGAAGGGGGGACAGGCCGGGCGCGCCCCCCTTCAGGCGCCTGGCGAGCAGGATATTCCTTGCGACATAGCGGGATAATTTAGCTCCGTCCGGGCAGAAGTCCGGGGATTGACCCAGCGGGTCGTCCGGCTTGACCTCTCCAAGGCACGGCGCGGCAATGCCGCGATATTCGCTTAGCAGTTCCTCGTCCGTTCTGTAGCCTCTTAACGGAGCTTCGTTGGAGAGTCCAAGATAACCGTCCTGGTCGATCACCAGGCTTACTCCCGCCGCCGCAGGCGACTGCAGGATGGCAAGGAGCGAGAACAGCAGATAAGAGATCCCAGAAAGCCTGTATATGGATTTAGTGAACATGATATCGGCCAATTACTCAATAGTGCCCGCTCCGGCACTCTTCCGCGACTTCGGCCAGGGTCCCGCCTTTGAAAGCGCCGCCGGCCTTTTTTCCGATAAGCGCTATCATCATTTCATTGGCCGGAGAGCCTTCTTCCTGCCTGAACAGATAATGCGAGCCTGGCAGGGCGAGCAGGGCCTCACAAAGCGAGTCCCTGCCGCCGCCGCGCTCCGGGCAGACGCCGGCGCCGGCGTCGCAGAGCATCGAGTAAAGGCCGGACTCGCTTTTCCAGAGTTTTTCCGCTTTTCTGACGGCCGCTTCGTTATAGGAGCCGTCGGCCTTCATTATCGCCGCCTTGTTCTCCAGCAGTTCCTTCCGTGCGGCGTCGTACTCTTCCCAGGTTACCCGGGACACCGACAGGGCCGTCCCCAGTTTCTTCAGATCGCCTATCGAGAGCCTGATCTCGAAAGCCGGGCAGTTCCCTCCCATATTGTCCGCCGGCGGGCAGATGGAACGGGGCTCCCCGCCTTCGCCGCGGAAAGCCGTACCCATGAAGGGCAGGCCGTCGTATACATCCTTCCCGGCGCTGTATACCGAGGCCGGCGTGTCGTACATCAGCACCCAGGAGCCGGGAGGAAGCTCGTTCCTCCGGCCGCTCAGCAGCTTCATGCCGCGGATCTTGTTGACAGGGATCTCCAGCTTGATTACTCCGCGGTCCCGGCCCCAGGCCTGCACTCCGGTATATCTGCCGGCGTAGGCCAGCGAGACGGTGAAGCTTTTGGCCTCTCTGTCGTTGTCCGCGGCCATTCCGGCTTTAAGTCCGCCCGGGTGCAGCCATTTGTACAGTTCCGGGCCGGACTGCGCGGTTCCGCCGCCCATTTCTCCGTCGGTCGAGCCGACGCCGCGGTAGAGTATCAGGTTGCCTTCGGGAGTGTTGAAGCGCCCTTCGTTAATCAGGGCTAGGAGTTTGTTCGCGGAATTACCGACGCTTCCGTCCTGAGCGTTGACGGCGCGCGGCAGGGGGAGGTAAAACAGGGCGGACAGGATCAATATTAAACGCATGTTTCGCGACATCATGGTAGTTCCCTCAGCCGTATGACATAGGTGAAAGGATGTTCAAAGCCTATCTTAAAGCATACCGGGGGCGTCTTTTTGGGAGGGGAGACGGACAGCACCTCGAACTTCGCTCCGGGCCGGAAAAGGGCTTCGCCTTCTTCCTTTACCGTAGAAATCAGACTGATGTCCTTCGCATGTTCGGCCTGGATCTCGATCAGAATGGAACTGCATTCGTCCTTGCTCCCATCCGGATTCACGGGCACGGGCCAGATATCTGTGTTCCAATCTGACCTCGCGGACGCGCTCCAGAAGGCCTTGGCCACGAATGGAACGGCCGCGCCGCCGGCTTTCCTGAAAGCATAGATCCTTTCTTCCACTTCGGTCGCGGACGCGGACGGGCTCGCGTAAAAGTCCGCCCGCATAACTTTGCCTTTGTGATCTGGCAGTTTATTCATCGCCGAAATGATCATCATCATAAGGTCTATGGAACTCCGCTCTTTGGGCAGGCGGCTTTGCCAAAGCCGGGGATTGATCACTCTGTACGCGCTCTGCGAATATTCGGCGAGAGCGGCCGCTTCTTCCACCGTCAGGCCATAGGCCCCTGCGGTATGTCCGGCCGCCTCGAGGTCGGCTGAACGCCGAAGGGCGTCTGCGCGCGAGAGTTCCGCTCCGGAACGGTAGCGGCGTAACAGGCCTTCATCGGCTTTAAAGGCGTGGAGCGGGGAGCCGTCGGACAGCGCCAGCAGGCCGTCGGGGCCGATGACAGGACTTGCTTCTGCCGCCGCGCGCGAGACGGCAAGAGCAAGGCAGAAAATGCCCGACAGAACATATTTTGCGGTCGACATAACGGTCCTATATAAATGATATCAGCTAAAGTCGTTTTCCGCATGAGTATAAAGTCTCAGGCGCGGATGGGTCAAAAGGACATGCCGGTATCATTGGAGTTCTTGCGATTTAACGGTGTAAACAAAAGTATAGCCTAACTGCGGGCAGTTCGGCTCCGGTTTTTTGGGAAGGTTTACGCTGGATACTTACAGGTATAACTACGGCAGTTCGCGCAACCTTACTATGTATTGATAACCGAGGCTGTTGCGGTCTTTGGGCACCGGTAACGGGCCTTCGATCTTCAGAACCTCGAATGCGGCGCCGGGCCGGAAAAGGATCTCCATTTCGTTGGGCCAATACGACATATGGCCGAGATACTTGCCCGTCCTTGATTCTATGTAAAGCACGAGCGCCGTGGTAAGCTGGTGGGCCGAGCCCGGAAAGCCCTCTACTATCCTGCTGGCGCTCCAGAAACTTTTTGGGGTATAGGGGCCGGGCCTGTTCATCGCTTTCCTGTAGGAGTCCACGCGCGCTTCCAGTTCCTCTTTACCGGGGGTATGCGAATAAAAATCGGACCGCACCGTGAGCCCCCTGTAATCCGGCATTTTGTTCAGCCCGGAAAGGGTCAACATGACGATGTCGGTCTCGTGGCGGGCGTCCGGCAGTTCTTTGCGCCAGAGCGCGCGGCTTATGCGTCCGAAAGAGTCGCCGGTATAGTACATCAGACCGGCCGCCTCCTCGGGGGTCAGGCCCGAGGGGTAGTTCCCTCCGGCGATCCTTTTCTCGGCCTGGGCAAAGGCCATGGCCATCGCGCCCGCCGGCGTGGCATTGCTGCAGACCGGGGTCGTAGGGCCGCCGTTCTGCCCTTCCCCTATTCACGCATCCCTCCTCGCCCTATAACCCCCCCCCCACT
>Ga0074195_1000945_pt1 | contig 47146 bp, 35 predicted proteins | sample EPASupsiteHSE623_FD_64525 | JGI IMG/M metagenome (GOLD analysis project Ga0074195, IMG submission 64525) | Bioremediated contaminated groundwater from EPA Superfund site, New Mexico - Sample HSE6-23 | ecosystem: Environmental > Aquatic > Deep subsurface > Groundwater > Contaminated ...
AGAGCCTCTTCTTTTCTTGGTGTTTTTTTCATTGTCTTGTTGGGTATGCGGCTTAAGAGTTTACCCAACCAGAATAGCATTTACACAAAATATTTTACAGTCTCGAAAAGAATTTATTATTCTTTCTTCCTATTTCTTCCCGCTTATGATTTCTTCCGCTACATTTTTCGGCACCTCGGCATAATGGGCAAACTCCATGGAATAACTAGCGCGACCCTGGGTAGCCGAGCGAAGCTGAGTAGCATAACCAAACATGGAAGAAAGCGGCACTTCCGTCTCAATCACTTTCACTCTGGCGTTGCCTTCACCCCGATCATTCATTTCCTTGATGATTCCTCGCTTGGAATTGATGTCTCCAACCACGTCTCCCATAAATTGTTCCGGTGTGATCACAACCACTTTCATGATCGGTTCCAAAATCACCGGTTTGGCTCTTCTGCAGGCTTCCTTCACCGCCATTGATCCCGCAATCCGAAAAGCCGCTTCCGAAGAGTCCACCTCATGGAAAGAACCGTCATACACCGTAGCCTTCACGTCGACCATGGGATAACCCGCCAAAACTCCATTATCGAGAGCGTCCTTTACTCCTTTTCCAATTGGAGCAATATATTCCTGAGGGATAACTCCTCCCTTGATTTCATCAACAAATTCAAATCCTTTGCCCTGTTCTTGCGGTTCCACCTTGATCCAACAATGGCCATATTGTCCACGACCTCCGGACTGTTTAATATATTTTCCTTCTGCTTCCGCAGCCACTTTGATAGTTTCACGATAAGCTACTTGCGGCTGGCCGATATTGGCTTCTACTTTGAACTCCCGTTTCATTCGATCGACGATGATGTCCAAATGCAATTCTCCCATCCCGGAGATAATAGTCTGTCCGGTTTCTTCATCTGTCCGAACTTTGAAAGTTGGATCTTCTTCCGCCAATTTTCGAAGTGCCAGCCCCATTTTCTCCTGATCAGCCTTAGTTTTAGGTTCGATAGCAATTGAGATAACAGTATCAGGAAAATTAATTGTTTCCAAAAGCACCGGATGTTCCGGATCGCAAAGAGTATCTCCGGTCGTGGTCGCTTTCATTCCAACCAACGCGCCAATTCCACCGGTATAAATTTCCGTAATTTCTTCCCGATGATTGGCATGCATCTGCAAAATTCGACCGACGCGTTCCTTTTCTCCCTTGGAAGAATTGAGCACATACGAACCAGCTTTCAATGTTCCGGAATAAACTCGGAAAAAAGTTAACTGCCCGACAAATGGATCCGTCGCCACCTTGAAGGCTAACGCGGAAAAAGGAGCATTATCATCAAACTTAATCTCTATTTCCTTAGTCTCGTCTCGTACATCGGTTGCTTTTATATTCGGAACATCGCTTGGCGCTGGCAGATAATCAATCACCGCATCAAGCACCAGTTGCACTCCCTTATTTCGAAGAGCCGTTCCGGTGAAAACTGGAATAAGCGTATTGGCAATGACTCCCTTTCGAAGAGCGGTTTTCAGTTCTTCTTCTGATACCTCTTCTCCCCCTAAATATTTTTCAATGAGGACTTCATCTGTTTCTGAAATTTTTTCTACCATTTTTTCCCGCCACTCCTTGGCTTTGTCCAGAAGTTCTGCCGGGATTTCTCCCTCAATCACATTTTCCCCCATTTCTCCGGAGAAAGTATACCCTTTCATTTTGATTAAATCAACTACTCCTTCAAAATCTCCCCGCTCTCCAATCGGAATTTGAACCGCCACAGCATTTGGAGTGAGTCGATCCCAGATAGTTTTTAGCGCGTAATAAAAATCCGCGCCTTCTTTGTCGATTTTGTTGATAAAACAAATTCTTGGAACTTCATATTTGTCCGCTTGCCGCCAAACTGTTTCCGACTGCGGTTCCACTCCTTCTTTTCCGTCAAAAACCACGACACCGCCATCCAACACCCGAAGAGACCTTTCCACTTCCACAGTGAAGTCCACATGTCCGGGAGTGTCAATTATGTTGATTTGGTGATCTTTCCAAAAACAAGTCGTTGCCGCGGAAGTGATGGTGATTCCTCTCTCCTTTTCCTGTTCCATCCAGTCCATTGTCGCCTCCCCTTCATGCACTTCTCCAATCTTATGAGTGATTCCGGTATAAAACAAAACACGCTCAGTCGTCGTTGTTTTTCCGGCATCAATATGAGCGATAATTCCAATATTTCTATATTTTTCAATTGGATATTGTCTAGGCATAAATTTAGTTTTAATTTAATTTAAAATAATTTCTAATAAAAAATCCGAAATACGAAGCACGAAACAATATTAAAATCCTGAATTATAAATTCAAAACTATTTAGGATTTTTGATTTTGAAAAATTAGAATTTGTTTCGAATTTCGATATTCGGATTTCGAATTTCTATTTCGCCTTACGCGAAGTGCGCAAAAGCTTTGTTCGCGTCCGCCATTCGATGAACATCGTCTCGTTTCTTCATGGCGGCTCCAGTTTTGTTGGAGGCGTCAATCAGCTCATCAGCCAATTTTTCCGCCATCCGCTTCCCTTTTTTGGAAGCCAATCCAGCTTTTAGCCAACGCATAGCCAAAGTCGTCCGTCTTTCCCCAATGACCGGCACTGGCACTTGATAGTTAGCTCCTCCTACTCGACGAGATTTGAGTTCAACAAGCGGGGAAATATTTTTGATCGCTTGTTCAAAAATATTAAGTCCTCCTCGCTTGGTCCTTTCATGAATAACATCAAAAGCATCATAGACAATTTTTTCCGCAATAGTCCTTTTCCCGTCTTTCATAACACTGTTTATGAATTTTCCCACCAACAAATTACTGTACCGAGGATCCGGCTTGACATGTTTTTCAAATGTTCTTTTTCTTCTTGGCATATATTAAACACAGAATGTCACAGAAACTTCACAGAATTACACAGAAAATTTCTGTGATATTCTGCATTTTCCGTGCTGTTCTGTTTTTTTATTCTTTAGCTTTTTCTCTTTTGGCTCCATACTTACTTCGACCTTGTTTTCTCGTAGCAACCCCCGATGAGTCAAGCACTCCCCGGACGATATGATACCTGACACCCGGAAGATCTTTGACCCTTCCGCCACGAATAGCCACGATGGAATGTTCTTGTAAATTGTGACCAATCCCGGGAATGTACGCAGTTACTTCCATTCCATTGGTAAGGCGAACACGAGCAATTTTTCGAAGAGCTGAGTTCGGCTTTTTGGGAGTGGTGGTACTAACTTTGACACATACCCCTCGCTTAAACGGGCTTTCTGTGCCGATTGGTTTATTCTTAAGCGTGTTGAAAACATGCTTAAAAGCAGGCGTTTTCGTCTTTTTTACGTTCGGCTTTCTTTCTCTTCGCTTGAGTTGATTGATTGTTGGCATAAATTATCGATCTTACAATTCGTACATTCGTACTAATTCGTAATTCGTAGAAATTAACAAAAAAATGCCAGTTGCCATGTAAACTAGCACAGTAATAATAGCAAATATTGTCCAGGTGTCAAGTCCAGGTGTCAAGTTTTTTTTGTCAGGTTTTTTGATGTCAAGTTTCAACCTAGCTGCCTACACAGTGAGACTGAAAAATAACAGCCAAAAAAGATTAAGCACAAAAGCAATCGGAGCGTTAAAGACAAAAATGACAAAAAGAAGAAGAATAAAGCCAAATTGCTCAAAAATAGCCATTGTTTCTATTTTTATCGGGAAAATAGAAAAGAGCATCTTTGAGCCATCAAGCGGCGGAATGGGAATCAAGTTAAAAACAGCCAGAAGTATGTTCCAAAAAATAATCATAATAAGGAGCGCAAAAAATATCGACCCGACAGAACTGGAAATAACCACCGCCAAAGAATCCCATTCAGCGGCGCGGATATTGTTTATGATGTCTATTTTAGCTGCTGAAGGAATAGAGATAACTCTAGCTATAATTGCCGCCATAATGGCAATCACGATGTTTGAACCTGGTCCCGCCAGAGCTACCCAAGCCGGTCCCCAACGCTGATCGCGAAGATTGTAAGGATTATACGGCACCGGTTTCGCCCCTCCAAAAGCAAAGCTTCCTTTAGTAATAATCAACATTAAAATCGGCATCCCGATAGTGAGCCAGGGATCAATATGACTTACCGGATTGGCCGTTATCCGCCCGGCATACTTAGCCGTCATATCTCCCAACCACATCGCCATGACCCCGTGCATCACTTCATGAAGAATAACTGAATACAAAAGGATAATGACATAAAACGCGATAAGGATAATCTCGTTAAGCATATTTTCACAAAAATACAACCTGTAACATATCCCCCGAATACTGCGAAAATTTACTTGTTACATGTTTTATATTTCAGGTTACATGATTAAGATACTTGCTATTTTCACTTTTCTATGCTACCGTATATTGAGTAATAAAGCAACTATCACAAAACATAAAACATGTAACAAACAATGTTTCATGCTTCATGTTTCGTGTTACATGATTATGAGTCGAGTATGTGAAATGTGCGGCCGCGGATCGCAAACCGGAAACAAGAGAAGTCATTCCAACATTGCCACTCTTCGAAAATTCGCCATTAACCTGCAATCAAAAAAGATTGACGGAATCAGAAAGAAAGTTTGCACCAAGTGCATCAAAACATTGTCCAAGACCAACTAAAACCTACTACAAAAAAGGATGAAAAAAAATTCCCCCCATGAAAATGGAGGGGATTTTTTATACAACTCATTCCTTACCCGTCTGCCCGAAATTCACTCGGTTCCAAAATTAAAAAAGCCAGGAAGTTTTCCTGGCTTTTTCAACTATTTCAGAACAAAATTCTTCTATTCCAAAATTCCGTCCAGGTTTACATCATAGAGAATTTGTTCCTGGACCAAACGATAGTTAATTATTTCGTCTTCTCCGAACCAAATTTTTATCTCTCGTTCCGCCTCCTCGGGTTTATCCGAGCAATGAATCAGATTCCTAACCGCCCGACCATCAACCCCGGCCAAAGCATAAGAATCCACAGTCAAGTCTCCCCGAATGGTCCCGATATCTGATGTCATCGGTTCAGTTGTCCCTACTATTTTCATTATGATATTAACCGCCTGATTGCCCTGAACAATCATCGCCACCACCGGTCCGGAAGTCATGAAATCCGCCAATTGACGCACGATATCTTTCCCATACTCAATCGCATCCTTATCCACTGTCACTCCCGCTTTTTTTCTGTCCTCCACGATAACTTTTCCCTTTCTTTCAAACCATTCATCCTCTTTATTATAATGTTCCCAACATTGCGCTTCCTTGGGAACAAACATCTTAAGAGCAGTCAATTTGAGCCCCGTTCTCTCAAAACGTTTAATGATTTCCCCCACCAATGATCTTTGAATACCATCAGGCTTGATGATCACCAACGTTCTTTCTTTACTTGGATGTTTTTTCTCCATAATCTTACACTTTTAAAAATTATTATTTATTATTTCCGATACCTGATTTTTACACTAAGCTTCCAACTCCTTCACTTTCTTATATATCGCGTCATAAATGTCTTTTAACACCTTTGGATTTTCCTTGAGAAAGGTTTTGGCCGCTTCTCTGCCCACTCCCAGTTTCGTCTCCCCATAACTGAACGAGTTGCCTTTTTTATCAACTACTTCATATTTCACTCCCGTGTCAAGCGCGTCTCCGGAAGCAGAAATTCCCTCGTTGTACATGATGTCAAACTCAGCCGTTTTGAAAGGCGGCGCCACTTTGTTTTTGACAATCTTCACTTTGGTACGGTTCCCGACAATGTCTTCTCCTTTTTTGATTTGCGCCGATCTTCGCACTTCCACTCGAACCGATGAATAGAATTTGAGGGCGTTTCCTCCGGTGGTTGTCTCCGGATTGCCAAACATCACTCCGATTTTCATTCGAATTTGATTGATGAAAACCACTGTGCAATTGGTTTTGGAAATGATTGAAGTCAGTTTCCGAAGCGCTTGCGACATCAGCCGCGCTTGGCGCCCGACATGCGTGTCTCCCATTTCCCCCTCAATTTCCGCCTTGGGAACCAACGCCGCCACTGAGTCAACAATAATAATGTCCACCTGACCGGAACTCACTAAACTCTCAACAATATCCAGCGCTTGTTCTCCATTGTCCGGCTGAGAAATGAGGAGATCATCAATATTCACCCCGATTTTATTGGCATATTCCGGATCCATCGCATGCTCAGCGTCGATAAAAGCCGCCACTCCCTTCGATTTTTGCACATTGGCAATCATATGAAGAGTAAGCGTCGTCTTTCCTGAAGATTCCGGCCCATATACTTCAACGATTCTTCCTCGCGGAATTCCTCCAATTCCCAAAGCCAAGTCAAGCGACACCGATCCGGTCGGAATTGATTCTACATCCACTTTTTTCACATCTCCCAATTTCATAATAATCCCCTCTCCGAATTTCTCTTTCATCTCATCTACGAGAGTCTGGAGATTTTTCCCCTCTCCTTCCTGTTTTTCATTTTTCTTCATATACTTAAAATTAAAATATTATCATCTTTTACTTTACATTCTTATCAAAAATAACCCCCTTAACCGCCCCCGAATCGTTGCTCAATTTTTCCGCTTCTTTTCCGTTAAACGACACTAACGTCGCATCAGCCCTCCCGGAGCTAACCATAAATTTATCCTTTGCGCGAAAACTTTGAACCGCCCCCGTTAGCATTGTTCCGCTAAAAACCAGATTTCCATCCGCCTCCACTGAGAGCCACACCGGACCAGGATCAACCTTAATCTCCAGCCATAATTCCTCATTTCCTGCCACTGCCTGATTTTGATCCATTGTCGAAACTTCATCTGTTTGATTATCGTTTGACGAGCAATGACAACTTACATTAAGAACTTCCACAGATTCTTTTTTGAATTTGTTTATCGCCTTTACATTAATCACATTCACACCCTCCTGGAGAGTCAGCAGTTCCTTGAAATTTCCTTCGTCGCTCACCAAAACAGGATGATCGTTTATGAGAAGAATCGTATCTTTTTCCGTCTTTCCCTCAATCACAACCGAACTTTCTTCCATTTCCGCATTGTTTTCCGGGCTCAAGATAACAAGAGTCGGCTCATTGGCAAAAGAACCCACTTCTTTATAGAGATAAAAAAAACCGGATAGCGCCAACAGGACCGTGAAAATAGCCGCAACTTTTTTGGGAGTAAAAACAAAAGAAGATACATTCACTGTCTCTTTTTTAGTTCTTGTCCGCTCAGGATTTTTGTTTTTTTCTAAATTTTTTCTAATCTCCTGCTCCTTTTCGTAAAGCTTGATAAGGATATTTCCATCCACTCCCAAAAAATCACCATAACTTCGAAGAAACCCTTTCACATAAACTTCCGCAGGCAATTTTTCCCAATTTCCATTTTCTAGATACTCAAGATAAGCCACCTGAATTCTTGTCGCTCGAGAGGCTTCCAAAAGACTAAGCCGTCTATCGCTCCGAAGCCGTTGCAGCTTTTCAGAAAGCGTCATTGTTCCAACGCTTTTTTTTACAAAACCATTCTTAATCATGTAACATCAAACAGATAACATGAAACAATTTATCTTAGTCTTGACGGATGCTTCATGCTGCGTGTTGCGTGTTTAAATTTCCCACTTATTTCTTTTTTCCTGATCTGTTTCCACATCATTATACGTTATATCATCTTTTACTCCGGATGCATAGACTTCCCGCGGTTTCGCCCCGTCTGCCGGACCAACCACGCCCTGATCCTCCAAAATATCAAGAAGTCTCGCCGCTCGCGCATACCCCACACGAAGACGCCTTTGCAAAAGCGAAGCAGATGCTTTTCCCGCGCGAATTACTTCTTCTTTCGCCGCTTCACATAAATCATCCGCTGCGCCAGAATCATCAGGGTCCTTGAAACCCAGGATGTTTTCTTCGGAAAGCGGCAAACTTTTTCTCTCTGTATTTTTGCCTCCACCACCAAACTCTATTTTTTCCTCCCCTTCATCCGATCGTTGATCTTTTATAAATTTCACCACCCGTTTGACTTCCGATTCGCTCACATAGACACCCTGAATTCTTTTGGGTTTCGGAGAAGACGCCGACAGAAAAAGCATGTCTCCATTGCCCAAAAGCTTTTCTGATCCCGCCATGTCCAAGATAGTCCGAGAATCAATCTGTGTTGCCACCTGAAAAGAAATTCGGGTAGTGATATTCGCCTTAATGAGTCCCGTCAAAACTTCCACTGATGGACGCTGCGTAGACAAAATCAAATGAATTCCCACCGCCCGCGCCATCTGCGCAATTCGAACAATCGTCCCTTCCACTTCTTTTCCGTGACTGCCCATGAGGTCAGCCAACTCATCAATCAAAATCACAATGTAAGGCAAATGCTCCAGATCTTCTTCTATTGTTTCATTCGTATCCGAATCGGTGTATTTTCTTTTTACACCCGCCGCCATTTTTTCTCGATAAGAAATCAAATCCCGCGCGCCAACATCTTGCAACGCCCGATATCGCCGCTCCATTTCTCCCACCGCCCACTTAAGTACGTTCACCACCTTGCCATTGTCCACAATCACATCGGTGAGAAGATGCGGAATCCCATTGTATAAAGACAATTCCACCCGCTTGGGATCAACCATTATGAGTTTCAAATCATTCGGAGAATTTTGGTAAAGGAGAGTCGTAATCACCGCATTGATACACACGGATTTCCCGGTTCCGGTCGCTCCGGCGATAAGCAAATGAGGCATTTTGTCCAGTGGGCTTTGAACATTGGTGCCGCTAACGTCTTTCCCTAAGGCCAACGTCAAATTCGAAGAACGCTTCTTGAAATCCCGATGTTCCAAAATATCCCGCAGTCGCACCATCTGTGACTCTTTGTTAGGCACTTCAATTCCAATGAGAGACTTTCCCGGAATCGGCGCTTCAATTCGAATTGTTTGGGCGGCAAGAGACAAAGCCAAATCATTTTGCAGCGCCAAAATTTTCGAAACCTTTACTCCCACCGCCGGACGGAAACTATACTGCGTCACCGAAGGACCAATGAGCACTCCCGCCCGCTCCACTTCAATTCCAAAAGTTCGAAGTGTATTTTCAATAATCTCCACGTTCAAATCCACGTCGCCGCCTTTAGCTACTCCGGTACTTTGCTCAAACAAATCAAGCGGAGGATAAATCCACTTGTTTGATTTTCGCGATCGACTTAGTTTTCCATTTTGAGCATTCGCTTGTCGAGAAGAACCATCCTCATCATCTTTTTCTTTATCTGAAGAAGAAAACCGATCAGGGCCCTCCACAAACTGAATTTTTTTAATATTATTTTTTATATCCTCTTTGTCGGCCACAACTTCGCCGGCGCCTTCCTCCGTCGCCAAAGCGTCATCAATTGTTTCCGGCTCCGCGTTTCCTTCTTCTTCCGTTCCATTTTCTGTTTCTATTTTTTCTCTTTTCAGTTTAGCTAAAAAATGCATCAGGGAAACATTAAACGCCACAATCACCCCAATCAACATTACCGAAAAAATCAGAACAAAGCTTCCTGCTTCACCGGCATAGACAGTCAAAGTATGCGAAATGAGATATCCGACATACCCGCCCCCCGAACCATCAGCAGCCACTTTGCGCATTTCCTCCGCCGCAGAAAACCAATGAAAAAAAGCCGTGAGACTAAAAAAAACCAACCCCAGCCCGATCAATTTGGTAACATAAAAAGAAGTTTCTTTTCGAAGGAGAAGCACCACTCCGGCAGCGATAAGAAAAAGAGGAAACACAATTTTGCTCCAACCGATGGAAAGCGCCACTATTTTATTGAGATATACCCCGACAACTCCCGCCTTCCCAAAAAAGCCGAGGATAACCAAAAGCGCCAGAGCAAACAAAAAAACCGCCACCGCGCTTCTCTTGGCATCACCGCCCAAATTGAATTTTATTTTTTTCTCTTCGTTAATGGAATATTCCACGTTTTCTTTTTGATTTTTTTTCCTTCGCCCCATATTTTTAGTTTAAAGATCACCTTTGTCAACTTAATTGTACCATAAATAAACAAAAGTAGAAATAATAATAGTAGACTTACGCGTTTGACGAAGAATTACGGGACTGAGCTAATTACAAGATGGGAGAAAATGGCAGTAAACAAGCAATCAAATATCTTAGCGCGGGCATGTCGCTTTTAGTAGTTTTTCGGCAAACGCGTAAGTCTACATAAAAAAAGCGTCACTCGGACGCTTTTTTCTCAAGATTTTTCGATATTATTCAATTTTTTTAGAATAACCCCATGTTGGAAAAAAGAGTTATCGTCATAGCCGGGACAAGAGCGACAAGGATGGCAAGATTAAGCTCTTCCGTTTCCTGGTCTTTCTTTTCCCGCTCAATGCAATGTACGCATTGTTTTTCTACGGTTTCCATATTTTTGTTTTTGCCCTCTTAGCTATTTTGGCTAATTTAGGCTTAAATTATTATTAGAATAAAGAAAAACGGGCAAATTTCACCCGTTTTTTTACTCTATGTCAATTATACACCCAAATCCCCAAAAAGTCAAGGGAGAAAATAAAAAAACAGCTCCGACTGTTTGGAGCTGTTTTTTTGTATCAGTAAATTCGAGAATATCAACTTTTATTCATTTCGAAATCCGGTTCCGGCTGGGATGAGTTTGCCGATGATGACGTTTTCTTTGAGCCCACGCAGCTTGTCTTCTTTGCCAGCAACCGCCGCATTGATAAGCACGCGAGCCGTTTCCTGGAAAGAAGCCGCTGAAAGGAAAGACTCGGTTGAAAGCGCTACCTTAGTAATTCCAAGAAGCATTTTTTCTCCTTTGGCCACTTCTCCACCATTCTTCTTGACTTCTTCATTGGCTTCATTGAACTCATCAATTTCCACAATGTCCCCCGCCAAGAAATTAGTGTCACCTTCTTCAAGGATAGTCACGCGGCTAAACATCTGTCGAACAATCACCTCAATGTGTTTGTCATTAATTCCCTCACCCTGAGAAGCATACACTTCCTGAATCTCTCGAATGATATATCGATGCACTTCTTCCCATCCCATGGTTTTGTAGAGTTTTTTGAGGTCAATGTGCCCTTCATTGAGCTGACTTCCTTTGCCGACCAAATCACCCACAGCCACCCGAAGAGTGCTTCCCGCCACGACCGGATATTCTTTCACCGTTTTGTTCTTATCGTTCATCTCAATCTTAATCACCAAGCTCTTGTCGGCATTTTCAATATCAATAACCTTTCCATCCACTTCAGAAATGATCGACTCGCCTTTTGGAGGACGCGACTCGAAAATTTCCTCCACCCGAGGAAGTCCTTGGGTGATGTCCGATCCCGCAATACCTCCAATATGAAAAGTCCGCATAGTAAGCTGTGTTCCCGGCTCACCAATCGCCTGCGCCGCCACAATTCCAACCGCCTGTCCGACTTCCACCAAATGCCCTCGTCCCAAATCAAGCCCATAACATTTTTGACACACACCTCTTCCGGTTTTGCAAGTTACCACAGTTCGAATCTTAACTTTTTCTATTTTGGCTTTTTCAATTTCTTCCGCTTGTTGTTTGGAAACCATCTCTCCTTTTTTTGTAATCATTTCTCCGGTTTTCGGATGAACAACATCTTCGGTGAGAACTCGTCCAAATGCGCGACTGGCAAAACTTTGCCCGATCCTGTCTGAATCTTCTCGAAAAATATACGCTCCGGTTTTGTCCTTACAATCTGCTTCGCGAACAATGATGTCTTGCGCCACATCCACCAAACGACGAGTCAGGTATCCGGCTGTCGCCGTTCGAAGCGCCGTATCCGCCATACCTTTTCTCGCTCCGTGAGTCGAAATAAAATATTCCAAAACATTAAGTCCTTCTTTGAATGAACTCTTAATCGGAAGTTCAATAGTTTCCCCTGTTGGACCAGCCATAAGACCTTTCATACCAGACATCTGAACGACAACCGATTCGGAACCTCGGGCTTTCGAATAAACCATAGAATAGACCGGGCCTTCTTTGTCCATGTTCTCACGCACCAAATCGGTGATTTGGTTTTTAGAATCATTCCAGATTTCAATCACTTTGCTCTTTCTTTCTTCTTCCGTAAGAAGACCCATATTATATTGTTTTTTGATAACATCCACCTTCTCTTCGGCTAATTGAAGAACTTCTTTTTTCTTGCTCGGCACCGTCAAATCGTCCATTCCCCAGCTGATTCCCGACTTAGTTACGGATTGAAAACCTAAATTTTTGATCTTGTCTACAAAATCCGCCGCTTCTTCCCGTCCGCACTCAACCAAAACTTTCGCTACCAAAAGTTTGAGCTCCTTTTTGGTCATTTCATAATTTTGGAATCCCAATTTTTCCGGGATAATCAAATTGAGCTTAATTCTCCCGACTGTAGTCTCTAACATTGCTCCGTTATGCCTCACTTTGATCATTGCCCGAACATCAACCGTTCCCAGTTCATAAGCCATAATAGCTTCATCATATGAGCTAAAAATTCGTCCCTCGCCTTTGGATCCCGACACAGTATGGGTAATGTAATAACAACCAAGCACCATGTCCAGAGTCGGAGTAGTGATTGGCTCGCCGCTGGCTGGTTTCAAGAGATTTTTCGCGCTCAGCATCAAGTTTTCGCTTTCCCACCGAGCTTTGTTGGTTAACGGCACATGTACCGCCATTTGGTCACCATCAAAGTCAGCGTTAAAAGCCGAACATACCATAGGATGAACCTGGATGGCTTTTCCTTCGATCAACACCGGTTGGAAAGCTTGAATAGACAAACGATGAAGGGTTGGAGCGCGGTTCAACATCACATAGTGATGAGAAATAATTTCGTCCAAAATATCATAAGCATCCTCTGATTCCGATTCCACCATTTTGCCAGCCGAACGAACATTGTACGCCAGCTCTCGCTCAATAAGCTTGTTGATGATAAAGGGTTTGAAAAGCTCCAACGCCATTTTTTTGGGAAGACCGCATTGATGAAGTTTGAGTTTCGGCCCCACTACAATCACGCTTCGTCCGGAATAATCCACTCGTTTTCCCAGCAAGTTCTGGCGGAAACGACCCTGTTTTCCTTTTAATGTATCCGCTAAAGAGCGAAGGGGGCGTCTTTGTCCGGTAGACGCCGCCACACTCACCTGACTTCTTCGAGCGCTGTTGTCGAAAAGAGCGTCCACCGCTTCTTGAAGCATTCGTTTTTCGTTTCTGGTGATAACTTCCGGCGCTCCAATTTCTTGAAGCTTTTTGAGACGATTGTTTCTATTGATAATTCTTCGATACAAATCATTAAGATCCGAAGTAGCAAAACGGCCTCCGTCCAAAGCTACCATCGGGCGAAGATCCGGCGGAATCACCGGAATAACTGTCGGAAGCATCCACTCCAAACTGAGCCCCGCCACCAAAAAGCCCTTAAAAAGCTTGATCCGCTTAACAATTTTCTTTCGATCCGGAGCGTCGTCCTGTTCCAATTCTTTCTTGAGCTTTTCGATTTCTTCCTTAAGGTTTATGCTTTCCAAAATGTTTCGCACTGCTTCAGCGCCAATTCCCGCTTTGAAAACTTGAGCAAAACGAGAGGACAAATTGAAATATTCAATTTCAGAAATTATTTTCATTTTCCCCAAGTTTTTGAGATCATCCTTGGAATTTTTATAAATTGATTTCAACTCTTCCGTTTTTTCCTTAAGAGATTTTTCATCGCTTCCAAAATTTTTCTGAATTTCTTTCTGCTTGTTTTTGAATTCTTGCTCCAACTGATTCAAAGCTTTTTCTCTTTCCTTCTCGTCCACTTCAAGAATAATGTAGCTGGAAAAATAAATGACTTTTTCCAAATCCTGAACGCCGATTCCCAATGCCAAGCCGATTTTGGAAGGCACGCCTCGCAAAAACCAGATGTGAGAAACCGGGGTCGACAACTTAATGTGGCCCATTCGTTCGCGCCGGACACTGCTTTTGGTCACTTCCACTCCGCACTTGTCGCATACGATTCCTTTGTACCGAATTCTTTTATATTTTCCACAATAGCATTCCCAATCGCGAGAAGGCCCAAAAATTCGCTCACAAAACAACCCATCCTTTTCATAACGCTGAGTCCGATAATTGATTGTTTCCGGCTTGGTTACTTCTCCATGCGACCAATCCAAAATTTCATTCGGTCCGGCCAGTTTGAGCCGAACAGATTTGAAATCGCTGATTTTAGTGTTGGTAATCGAATCCATAATTAGTAATGAGTAATTCGCAATTGGTAGTCCGGATGTTTTCTTTATCTGGACTACGAGTTACCAATAGCGAAGTACGTCTATAATATTAAAGAAAAAAATTATACTTAAAGAGTTTCTTCTTTCTTTTCCGATTTACCTTCCGCTTCGTCTTTCTCAACCAAATCGTATTCCGCATCATCTTCTGTGTCTTCCTTTGCCCCCATAAGCTCCACATTCAAGCCCAGACCCTTAAGCTCGCTTACCAACACGTGAAACGACGCCGGAATATTCGGACTCTTTATCGATTCTCCCTTAATAATAGATTCATAGGCTTTTGATCGCCCCATCACGTCGTCCGATTTTATAGTCAACATTTCTTGAAGAGTATAGGCCGCGCCATAACCTTCCAACGCCCACACTTCCATTTCTCCGAACCGCTGTCCGCCAAATTGTGCCTTACCTCCCAAAGGTTGCTGCGTAATGAGAGAATAAGGGCCGATGGATCGCATATGGATCTTATCATCCACCAAATGGTGCAGCTTCATAACATACATGACGCCCACCGTTGACTTGTTGTCAAAATATTCTCCCGTTCGCCCATTCACCAATCGGATTTTTCCTTCTTCCGGAAGACCAGCTTTTTTGAGTTCATTCTTAATTTGTTCTTCAGTCACACCTTCCAGCGCTGGTGTCGCCGCCTTGTATTTCAATTCCCTGGCCGCCCAGCCCAGATGAGTTTCCAAAATTTGTCCGATGTTCATACGGCTGGCCACGCCCAACGGATTAAGGATCATGTCCACCGGAGTTCCATCCGGAAGATATGGCATATCCTCTACCGGCGCCACTCGAGAAATCACACCTTTGTTTCCATGTCGTCCGGCCAATTTGTCCCCAACAGAAATTTTCTTAAGCTGCGCCACCGACACTTGAATTTGCTCGATGACCCCTGTTGAAAGTTTGTCTCCTTGTTCTCTTGAAAATATTTTTATATCCACCACTTTTCCGTATTCTCCATGAGGAAGATAGAGCGAACTGTCTTTGACATCGCGAGATTTTTCACCAAAGATGGCTCGCAGCAACCGCTCTTCCGAAGTCAAATCGCCTTCACCTTTAGGAGAAATTTTTCCTACTAGAATGTCGCCGGAAATGACTTCCGCTCCAATACGAATAATTCCCGTCTCGTCCAAATTCTTGAGTCTCTCTTCTCCGATATTAGGAATGTCCCTGGTCACCACTTCCGGCCCAAGTTTCGTATCTCGAACATCAATGGAAAAATCTTCAATGTGAATAGAGCTGTAACGATCATCCTGCACCAATCGCTCGGAAATGATAATCGCATCTTCATAGTTAGATCCTTCCCATGGAATAAAGGCTACCAACACATTTTGTCCAAGAGCCAACTCACCATGATCGGTGGAAGCTCCATCGGCCAAAAGCTGGCCTTTTTTCACCACGTCGCCTTTTTTCACTCGAGGAATTTGGTTCATCGAAGTAAAAGCATTGGATTTCACAAAACTTTGCAATCGGTATTCTCTTTTGATGTAAGGTTTCTTCGCTCCCGCCGGCGCTTCTTCCTTAACAATAATATGATCCGCATCCACTTCCACCACTTCTCCGGCAGCTCTTGCTATCACTACTTGTCCCGAATCAGCCGCTGCTTTATCCTCAATTCCAGTTCCCACAACAGGAGATTCCGGCTTCACACAAGACACAGCTTGCCGCTGCATGTTCGAACCCATAAGCGCTCGGTTAGCATCATCATGTTCCAAAAATGGAATAAGCGAAGTCGCCACCGAGATACACTGTTTGGCGGACACGTCAATGTAATCAAGTTTTTTGGCTTCAATTTCCGTTGTTCGTCCTTTCACTCGCGCTCCGACAATTTCCGCTAAAATATTGCCTTCGTCATCAGTCGGAATTCCGGCATAAGTAATGTTTTTTCTATCCTCTACTGTGGCATTCAAGTAATCAATTTCTCGACTAATCCAAGGTTTGATCTGAATTGTTTTAGTGCTCTTTTCCTTAGCGATGTCTTTGGCCGCTTTTTCATCAATTTTTTCTCCGGTTTTATGCCCGGCGATGTCCTGATCCAAAATCTTCCCAACCAAATTTTCCTCCTTATTTTCAATTTTTTTAAATATTCTAAGGTAAGGCGTTTCCAAAAACCCATATTCATTGATCTTAGTATATGTCGCCAAATGGCCCACCAACCCGATGTTCGGACCTTCCGGTGTTTCAATCGGACAAATACGTCCATAATGAGAGTCATGAACATCTCGCACTTCAAAGCCTGCTCGTTCCCGAGTAAGTCCGCCCGGTCCCATAGCGCTGATTCTTCTTTTGTGTTCCAACTCAGCCAAAGGGTTGACCTGGTCCATAAATTGGGAAAGCTGAGAACTGGCAAAAAATTCTTTGATAGACGCCGCCACCGGTCGAGAGTTGATGAGTTGCCCTGGGACCACTGTTGCTATGTCGCAAGTGCTCATTCTGTCTTTGATATTTCGGGCCGTTCTGGCAATTCCTACTCGAATTTTATTCTGCACCAATTCACCCACCGATCGGACGCGGCGATTTCCCAGATGATCAATATCATCGGCAATCGCTATCGGATCATTGTTGAGTCGGATAATTTCTTTTATGATTCGAATCAAATCTTCTCTGGTGAGCACCCGATGAGTTTCATCATTAGGAGAATCAACTTCCAGCCGTTGATTCAAGCGATATCGTCCGACTGGACCAAAGTCATATTTTTCAAAATTAAAAAACATTGAATCCACCACTTGCTTGGCATTCGATTCTGTCGCCAAATCTCCCGGACGAATTCTTTTGTAAACTTCCTTGTATCCTTCTCCTTGGTTTTTAGCCACATCTTTTTCAATAGTCTTTTCAATGTAGCCAATTTCCCCATTATCAGCATCGGAGAAGATTTTCACTAGTTCTTCGTCCGTAGAATATCCAAAAGCGCGAAGAAGAGAGGTGATCGGCACTTTTCTTTTTCGATCAATTTTCACGGAAATCACTCCATCATGATCAGTTTCCAATTCCAACCAAGCGCCTCGATTAGGGATAATTTTAGCGCCAAAAAGCTTCCTGCCTTTTTGGTAAGCCATGGTGAAAAAAACACCCGGACTTCTTATGATCTGGCTCACTACCACTCTTTCTACTCCGTTTATGATAAAGGTTCCCCGATCGGTCATAAGCGGAAAATCACCCAGATAAATTTCTTGCTCTTTCACCTCTCCGGTTTTTTTGATAATAAGCTGAACCTTGCAGCGAAGCGGAGCTTCGTAGGAAATATTTTTGTTTTTTGCCGTTACTTCGTCGTATTTTGGATCGTCCAGATAATATTCCTTAAAAAGAAGTTCCAGGTCTTTTTCGGTAAAATCCTGGATCGGATTAACTTCATCAAAAAGCTCCCGAAGACCTTTTTCCAAAAACCAATCATATGAATTGAGCTGGGATTCAATCAAATTAGGAAGAGACACCATGGTCATTTTTTTGAAGAATTTCCTCTTGGACAAGGAAGATTCCGACCCAAAGTTACTCTTCACCTGTAAGCTTTTTGGTGCTTTAGACATAAAAATACCACCCATATTCCTACTTATTCCGCTTAAAATCTAGGAAACAAGTAAAAAAACGTGGGTTTATCTTAAAGTATTTAATTTAATTGGCGAATGGGTTGACAAAGCTGAGAGTATATTTTAAAAAAATTGGTCACGAGAAAAAAGAAATTTTCTTTTTTTGATACGCGACAGAAAAATAAATGCAACAAACTTGCATTCTGAATGCATCTAAAACAGCTTTATTCAATTTTTTTCTGTATATCGAAAGTATCAATAATCTAAGTATACTCCATTTTAAACTTCTGTCAACACTCCCAAAATTTTGCTTGAATAAGCTGTTTTTTTGTTATCTGGATTTTTATTTCTCCATTCCTTGGCGATCATGCCAAATAACAGATCATTTAGCAAATCAGCTTCATTCGCGCAAATAATGAATATTCTTGTATGAACTCATCTTCAGTTAAACCAGCCTGGCGCAAAATTGATTTAAAAGTTCCAAAAGGAATTTCTTTCCTGCCAGCCAGAACAATGACGGTCAAAGTTGGACCTCCAGTTTTTCTAAATTTAGCGTAACTGCCTTTTAAAAGAGAGAAAAAATTATTTCGCCTAACGTGCAGATATGCGAAGTCCCAATGTACTCATCGGGATTTGGGCGACAGCCATATAGCGGTAGTTATACGAAGTGGCACGTGCGATTGATAGATAAATTCCTTCTTTAGATCCATGAGCCCCTTCACATAGCTGTTATGTGCTGTAGTGAAAAACAAGGTCGCCCTAAAGCGACCTTATATTTTGGCAATTTAATAACTTCTTCTATGTTTTGCTTCCTCTTCCATTTCTATGGCAAAATTTCTTTCATCAATAATTTTTGCTAGAATAGATTGTGTTTCTTCTTCTGACGTTGCTTTGTTTAATTGTTGCTCTAATGCCATCATTCTTTCTCTGGCAAATTTAACATAATCCTCATACTTTTGTGCGTAGATTTCATTAAGCTGCATTTCCAATTTTGAGCCTTGGCCAGCTTCGTCATACATTTGACCCCAGTATTTTCTGGCTTGTTCCACATCAACAATTGCATTAGGATTAGCTTCAATTTGATGTTTTATTTTGCCAGAGATAATAGATTCTCTTTGCTTCGCTCTTTCGATTGCTTCCTGTGATTCTTCCTTTGATAACATGACCATTGCTTTTGAATAATCCCAAGAACCATCGAGATTTTGTTTAGCACCGACTACATAGCGAGGTTTTTCCGCTTGTGGCTTTTCTTCTGTTGGTTGTTCGGGCGCAAATCCGCCCATTTCTGGATTATTTCTCATAATATGTTTGATTAAAAATTAATGGTTATTTATATTATATCAAGTTATATCGACCGCGTCATATTAAATTGCCAAAATATCAAAATGCGTAGCATTTTGGCTTTTCACTATGGCAAATAACGTGTTATATCCGAACTTGGTTGGTTTATATCTTAATTGTGCTAAAATTCTAGTGGAGACTTTAAATCATAACCGAGTTATGAATCAAAGTAAAAGCTCTGTCAGTTCAAGTTCTTGGCTTGAATCTTGTGCTTTTTGTTTAGTTGCCCAGAACTGAAATTTCTTTTGAAAAAACTTTTTCTCACATAAAAAGTTATCTCACCCCGAGAATAGTCCGGACTCGGTCGACGATGTTTTTGAGTTTCCATTCCGACTTAATCATATATTCATCCACTCCCAGAGCCAACGCCTTTTCCAGGTAAGTATATTCACTCATGTTGGTAAGGATGATAACCGGAACATTGATCCCCCAAACATCCTCTTTGAGACGGGAAAGCATAGTTAGTCCATCCACTTTGGGCATCAAAATGTCTAAGATAATCAAATCCGGATGCACAGAAAAAGCAATATCCATCCCTTCCGCCCCGTTTTTGGCTTGATAAACTTCAAACCCGGCACCCTGAAATTTTTCCACCAACACCTCGCGAAGCGAAGGATCATCCTCCGCTATAAGAATTTTCTTTTTTTCCGCTGTTTTACTCATAAAAAAATTTTTTATAATTTAAACTAATTTCTTAGAGCCATGTTTTTCCTTCATTCCGGAAAGAGGATAGCGAACTACAAAAGTGCTACCCTTGTTTTCCTCGGAGGAAAATTCAATGCTTCCGCCGGAATTGTCCACAATGGACTTGACCAAATACAAACCCAGTCCTGTTCCGTCCACATCCTTTTCAATAATATTATCGGCTCTAAAAAGTTTTGTAAATATCCGATGCTGCTGTTTTTTAGGTATGCCATAACCGGAATCAGAAACCCTGGCCGAAATAAGCGATTCTTTTTTGCTAACACTGACCTCGACTTCTATCGTTCCCTCATCCGGAGTATATTTTATGGCATTAGAAATCAGATTTTCAAAAACTATTCGCACCAATTGAGAATCAGCTGGAATTTTCGGTAAACGAGAGGGAAACTTTTTGGCTAATTTTATCTTTTTTTCCATAAGTTGTAAATAAAATTCTCCCAAAACATCTTCCATGATATCAGAAAAACTAATGGGCTTCGGATCAATGATAAAGGTTCCCATTTCTATCCTTGAAACGTTCAAAAGCTCTTTCACCAGCTCTTCCATCTTCGTTTGAGATTCAACTATTTTTTCTAAATATTTTTTTTGCTTTTCCCGCAACTCTCCCGCTTCGCCGTCCAAAAGCATCTCTGAATACCAACTAATGCTGGCAAGCGGTGTCCTAAGTTGATGAGACGCCAAAGAAACAAAATTACTTTTGGCCACATCAATTCTTTTTTCTTCGGTAATGTCTCTAAAAATGACTATTGATCCGATAATTTTGTTTTTCAGCTTAACCGGAGCCGCAGTAAGAAAAACTGGGAATTTGTATCCATCGGAACGAACATAATAAAAAGAGGAAGAAACCATTTTCTGCCCAGTGAGAAGACTAAGATAAACCGGCCTTTTTTCTTTACCAATCATGTTCCCTTGTTCATCTTCTATTTGAATAAGTTCCTCCAAAAAAACCCCGGCCGCTTTCGATACCTCAAGGCCTAACAATTTTCCGGCCTGAAGATTCATCATCATAATTTTGCCTTTGGAATCAACCGCAATCATTCCTTCTCCGATACTGGCAAGAAGAGCTTCGTCTTTGACTTTTTCTAGCTCAATTTCCTCGATTTTCGCTGCCAACGCCTTCGTTTTTTCCCGCACTGTTTCTTCCATCCCCTTGTACGAACGCTCCAATTCCATTGCCATCATATTAAAAGTGCTGGCAATCGCTTCAAACTCATCTCCGGTTTCAATATGAATTCTGCTAGACAAGTCTTGACTGAAAGAATTTAACCCCTTAACTATTTCCGAAATAGGTCGCAACAAAACTCGCATGAAAAGATAAAGCATTATTGGCAATAGAAGAATAAGGGAAATAAAAAGAGAACCGATGAGAATTTTCATTTTTTTCTCATAAGCCAAAATATCATCAGCAGAAATGTCTACTCCCAAAATTGCCGCCGTGTTACCATACTTGTCAACTAAGGGAGCGTATCCGGAAAGCCAACACCCCCATTTGTCACAATTGATTTCATGATCCGCCGCAGGCTCGCTAAGCGCTTTTTTTATCTCCGGCAATTCGCTTACATCAAATTCTTCTCCCACCGCCACCCGTTCTTCTTCCGTTTCGATTTTTCCATTGCCATTTCGATCCGCTGTATCCAAGGTTCCTACCACAAAAATCCAGGTATTTTCATCATCAGTTGTTCGCAATGTGTAAATATCATCAACGCCGTCATTAGCCGCTAGGATCTTTTTATAAACCGATTGAATAGCGATATAATTATCCGTATCTTCATCTTCCTGAGTTTGGATGAAATTATGACTATAAACATCAGTCATTGCTGCCGCCGTGCTGGCAATCGCCATCAGCCTGAGTCGAGAAATTTCCCGAACTTTCAAACTAAGCTCCTGCCAAAAAATCGTCCCTACAAAAAGTCCGCTAGCAACAAAAAAAACTTCCACCAAAAGAAGTATCTTTGTCTTAAAACTTACATTTTTTATTCTCATTTTTGTTTTATATATTTTTTATTCCCCACTCAAAAGCACTGGATACGGATTTAGCAATACGCGTAGAAGTGAAAGAATCGCTCCGATCCGAATTAACAAAAACGTTTTGTATATCTTTCGCTTCTTTTTTATTTCTTTTCAGCAATTCATCAATTTGCAAAAGCAAAACCGAAGACAGATTATGCGCCTCCTGAAAAACAATCTCATCAACAACTCTCGCCGCATCAACCAAACTTATCTTGACCTGCCCGTTCTTTATGTTAATTGTGATTTCCATATTCTAAATATCCCATAAAAACAAAAAACTCGCAAACCACGAAACCATAACTTTATCTTACCTTGCTCCAAGAAAACCCCCAGGGATCATCTTTTCGCCCCGAAGCAATTTCATTGTGACCCAATACATATTTTATTTTATATTGATCTTTCAAATAAATAAGCAGATTTTCTAGAGCAATGTATTGATCGGAAGTGCATTTATCTGTTTTAGTGTTAACCAATTCAATTCCAATCGAAAAAGCATTCACCCCGGTTCGTCCGTCAGGCACTTGACTCTCTCCGGCATGATAGGCAATATTTTTATCTTCTACCAATCGGTAGATCTTTCCTTCTCGAGAAATCAGATAATGCGCCGAAACACCATATTCTTCATATTCGTTCAAAATTCCCGTGACGCTAAAAGGATTGTCACCAATGGCATCATACGAGGTATGAATTACTATGGTGTCAATCTCTCGCGCTGTTGCTTTTTGATAGCCCCAGCTCACTAAATTATTTTTTACACTCAAAGAAGGCGCCTCCTTTTCTTCCAAAACTTCCCCGGGTTTTTCTACTTCCCTTTTTTCTTCTCCCAATTTTTTTGTCTCAACCGGATTATCCTCTGCCACTTTCTCCGTGTTTTCTTTTACTATTTTTTGTCTATCTGCTACAGATTCTTCATTCAACAGTTTTTCTTCATTCGGCTCTTCTTTTATTTCAATATTTTTTGACGTTTCTTGGCTAAGATAAAAACACAAAAAAAATCCCAGCCCGCCGAAAATAATAGGGACAAAGACAAACCAGTATCTTTTCATAAGAAAAATATTTTTATTCATACCGCAACGCTTCAAGGGCATGGATTTTTGCCGCTCGAAACGCCGGCATAATTCCAGTTGCAACGCCCAAGAAAAAAATAAATCCGACTACTGCAACCACAAAATATGACGGCATATAAACAAAATAAAACAATTCCACACCCGCTCTTTTGCCTAAGTACATAAGTAAATAATTTACTGCAATAGAAAGACCATATCCGCCCAAAAGTCCAATGGCACCTCCGATGAAACTAATGATGATTGATTCGATAATAAACATTTTGAAAATATCAAAACGCCGAGTTCCTAGCGCCTTTAAAATTCCAATCTCTTTGGTTCGCTGAAGAAGAGAAATACTAAGCGTGTTTAGCATACCCATAACTGATATTGACATAATTATGATCCCAAAAATCACCAAAACCGCCCTAACCGTAGTAAAGAAGCTATCAATATCTTTAATGAGTTCATTAATGCTTTCCGTTAAAAATCCCAACTGCTCCAGTTGTAACTTAACCGTATCAAATTTAGCCATATCACCAACCACCACCTTGCCATTTTGAGCCAAATCAATTCCAAAGTTATCTCTGGCCACATCAAAGGGGATGTATATAAAAACACCTTCGTCTCCTGTTACAATCCCCACAATTTCTGTCTCATTATCATTGCTCACTTTTTCTTCCGTTACCGTCGAACTGACTTCCTTAGTCAGCGCAATGTTATATTTTATCGTTTTACCAACTGCTTCCATTGGGTCAGAAAATCCCAAGAGATTAGCTAAACGATCCGAAATCAAAACCTTGTTTTCTCCATTGGAAAAATTTCCATTCGTTAAACGATAAGAAACTCTTGCCAATTCAATATATTCTTGATTGGCTCCATAAACCACCACGTCCGTCTGTGATTCTCCATACATCACCTTCCCTCCAGTGTTAACCCGTCGCTCCACTTTTTTGACGCCATCCAAATTTTCAATTTTTTCTATTGATTCATCATTGAGAGATATAAAATTGTCCAAATTGCCATTATTGACATCGATCACATCCAAGGGGTTATTTTTGGTCACCTCCGTTACAATCATTTTCTGCACTCCAAATCCGATACAAAGTAAAAAGGTAATGATTCCGATTCCCAACGATACACCCCCGATGGTCAGAAGGGTTCTCATTCTCCCCATTTTCAAATTTTTAAAGCCAATATAAAGAATCAGCATGAATTTTATGCCTTTATGCGTTTCGCCCCAAGATTCTTTTTTAGCGACTTGAGTCAGCCGCCGATTGGATAAATTAAGCATCTTGTTTAATTGACTCCATCTCCGCTGCGTCAGTGGTGTTATTTTGAATCACTCCATCAACCATTTTTACTACCCGCGTAGCAAAACTGACCTGCTCTGGATTGTGCGTTACCATAAGAACAGTGATATCAAATAAATCGTTAAATTTTTTAATTAGTTCCATAAGTTGAACGCCAGATTTTTGATCCAAGTTTCCCGTAGGCTCATCGGCAATAATAAACTTCGGATTAAGCAGCAATGATCTGGCAAAGGCCACTTTCTGCTGTTGACCGCCAGAAAGATCGAATGGCCGATAATGCGCCCAGTCTTTCATACCAACCACTTCCAAGGCTCGGTATCCTCTCTCAACACTTTCTCTATATCCCCGACCATTGACAAAACCAGGAATAGCCACGTTTTCCAAAACTGAAAGAGATTTAATCCAAAACGGTTGCTGCGGAATGAATCCGATAAACTGGTTTCGAAAATAAGCGCGCCAATTTTTAGTATGCTCCCAAATACTCTCGCTATCAACATAAACCAAACCTTCCGTTGGCGATTCAAGACCATAAACAATATGAAGCAAGGTTGATTTTCCGCAACCGGAAGGGCCCATGAGAATTACAAACTCGCCTCTGACGATATCCAAATTAATTCCTTTGAGTATTTGGATCGTATTGCCCCCAAGAACGAACTGTTTTTTCAAATTCTCCACCCTAACCACAACGTCATTGCTGCGCACACAACCAGATCCCTTGACAGCCTTATAATCAAGAGGGCAATTGAGAATGTCAATTTCATTTTGCTTTAGTTCCATAACTTAGAAAGCCATCCGAATTTGCTGCCAAAAGTATTGACAACGATTTCAGTAGCATTTTCTTTAGCGCCTTCCACCACCACTGTCACGGGTTTCGTAACAGTCTTGTTATTCGCTTCATCATAAGACTCAACCACATAACTATACACCTGCCCAGGCTCCACTGGAATGGTAATTAAGTGATAAGTATTCATTGGGTCTTCGGCCGTGCTTTGGTCGAAGTTTCCCAAAAGAGTTCCTTTTCCAAAAAATACCTGGACCTTGGTCAATTCATCTGTTTCTATTTTAACATATAAATTAGCCCTAGCGTCTTTACCTCGTCCAACCACTCTTCCCACCGCTCGATTACTCATGATTCCCGGAGGACGACTGTCATAAAGAGTGGTAATATTAACCGTTTGTGTCAGCGCTTCAATACCATTGCCATCGATGCCTGAAGCAATTATCTCATACTGGCTTGATGGTACCAAGCCTTCAATGACCGCTTCGTGCTCGGTTTTTTGTTCACCTGATAAAAAGTTATGATACGATCCTTCTTGCTCCGATTTGAATTTCACAAAAGTCGTGGTGGGATGAGTGGTTTTATAATTAACCACCACCGTTGGAATGTCCACGTTTTCTTTATTTTGAATAGTAAGATCAATTACTTTGGATTGTTCCAAAGTAGTGAAGGTATATTCATCCGAACTAAATTCATTAGCGTCTTCATCGACAGCCTCTATTTGAAATTTATATGTAGTGGCGCTTTCAAGATTTTCCAACATTTGAACGTGCGTAGTTCCTGACGCGCTTTCAGAAATTGTCGCAGAAAGAGCAGCTATTCCATACTTCATATTACATTTTGCGCTTGTATTAGTTGTCCAGTGAATCATCGCCGAATGAAGACCCACTTCTGTGATTTTCACTTCAGAGATTGTCGGCGGAGGAAGAGTTGTAAAGTTCAAAGTCTCTGACACACCAATGTTCCCATCCGGATCTATAAATTTCGCCCGGAAAAAATATTTAGTATCAGCATCAAGACCCTTGAGTTCCACAACATGCGCAGTTACCTCATCCACCTGACCGTTGGTTTCCCCCAAGCCCACTCCGGTTCCAAACTCCACAAAAGAACTAGCATCCCGATTGGTAGACCAACTCACCGTCGCCGCATATGCCTGCACTTCGACAGTCGGCTCAGTCACAATTGTCGGCGGTTTAGTATAACGTCCGGTCGGCGTCAAATTAACCGTAGAAGTAGGAATAGAATAATTGTTAGTTTTATCCCTAGACTTTACATAATAATAATAAACCCGGCTTTCCAGTTCAGAATCAACATAAGCCGTTCCGGTCGTGGTTGCCACTTCGGAAAAATTGATATTATCCAGTGATCGATAAATAACATATCCAGCGAAATTACCCGTATCATAGCTCGTCGGCGTACTCCATTTGATCGCAATACTATATTCTTCGCTCTCCCTGTCAGATGTATCAAAAATTTGCACGTTAAGCGGCGGACCAGGAGCAGTAGTTTGAGCATAAAAATCCACCTGGGCAGGATTATTCCAATCGATATCTCCAGTATTGTTCTTATTACCTCCTTCATTAAGAGCCACAACATATAAAGTATTTTTTCCATATTGCGTCGCGAATGGACCTGGGCCCGCTGCTTTTGCGGTGGTTTCTATGGTGTTATAAGCAGTCGGGAGAGCATTGACCGAATAATAATATTTTAAGTTATTAGCATCTCCAGAATAAGAAGTTGGCAGATCCCAGGTAAAGGTAAAGAAATTTGACGCATTGTCTGCATTGCTCGGACTAACAGAAAGATTTTCCGGAGGAGAAGCCGACCCACCGCTCCAATAATAGTCTAGACTCATTGGAACTGAAACATTTCCTGCATTATCCACCACCCGAAGGTAAAAAGTATTTTTGTTAGCTTGGTATGGCGGAACTTGTTGAGAAACTGTCAAAACATCAACGTCATGCCAAACGCCCAAATCGTCTCCTCCAGTTCGGTATTGTAATTTGTTTGTTCCGGAATGACTGTCTGCAGCATCCGATTCCCAGGTAAAGGTAAAAAGAGAAGCGGAAGAATAACCGGTAGGAGCAACATTAATATCACTTGGGTTGGTTGGAACAGCGTCATCTAACTTATATATAAACGCATCATAATTTCCAGATGGAATCATATTAGCATTATCGACCGCTTTGATTTTGAGATAATAAATTGTGCCAGAAACTAAATTGGAAGCAGTAAATGACGTGGTCGTTTGAAATTCTCCATCTACAAACGGATCGACACAATCAACATCATTTCCAAAACAGACATAATATCCCGCCACTCCCGATCCACCAACATTATCCGCCGCTCCTCCAGTCTCACCTTCCGCCGGCCAAACAAAATGAGGAGAAGCATGATTATACCAAGTATTCCCGGTTATGGCAGTTGCCATGCTTGAATCAGAATAAGCCGAAATTGCTGTCGGATTGGCCGGCTCAACAATATCTTGATAATAGTTGATCGAAAGATCATCCACGCGTGGAGAATAAACCTGATCAGAAGATGTAAAGTTGATTCTTATTTGAATATATTCTTCCGGCATTGAGTTAATGCTGAATGTATGGACATTGCCAGAATATTCATGTTCATTGGTTGCTAATGTCCAACTAGACCAATCATTGGCGTCTTCAGATGTTCGCGTTTCCACAGAAATGAATGTATTATCTGGTTCTTCATATGTCAGGTTCAAACCAGCCCAATGATACACCGAAGTCAAATCAATAGCCTCAGAAGTATATGTTCCGGTCTTAGAAAAGCCAGTGCCATTAGCTTCACTGCCAATAACATAATTATACAAGCCATCATTGAACGTATTTGTTCCTCCGCCGGGAATAATCCAATTACGGTTGCCAAGATTCACTCCAGTGCCGCCATTGTACACTTGGGCTGGAACATTAGAAACTGCTTCCCAAGCGCCACCCGAAACCGGCCAGCGAAAGTAGTTATTCGTATTTGCCCCCCGAACAGCATACAAATATCCGTCTTGACCATCAACGAGATCTCCTCCGACACCGACAACTCCCACAGTAGCTGGAAGACTGTCAATTTGCGACCAACATGAACTTGGCAGAGATGCCACATCGCAAACAAAAAAATACCGCCCGGTAGTGCTGTTATTGCCACCCCTGGTTGAGTACATCATCCCGTTTTTATACACGATTCGCGCTCCGTCCCCTTGAACCCAATTTGCCGCGGCCGGAACATTAAGATTTCCTGACCAGCCAGGGGTACAGACTCCTTGACCATGGCATGTGTCATATCGCCACCAGACACTGGAACTTCCGCCTTGTGTCAGATATACATAACGCGAACCATCATATGTCATACTGGAACCAGCAGTAGGTTGTGTCGGCGGACGAGCGACAATTTCCGACCAGATATTGGTAGCAATGTCATATTTGTAAAAATAATTACCCGCACCACTCCGCCGGGTACGAATATCTCCGGGTGAATAATAAATCACCCCGTCATCATCATCATACGCCATACTCGCTCCGTTGTACGCTCCTACCGGAAGATTGGAAAGTTCGTTAAAAACACCAGTAGATATATTATATCTTCCAAAAATATTATCCCTGTTACCCCGCGTAATATACAAGTTGTTAGCAGAGTCAGGAACCATCGCCGCCCCATAACTGAATGTAAAATAACTTCCACCCAAATAATGCGAACCAAACATATCAAAATTCGGAAGCATCCAACTGTTTTCTGAAACATTAAACCGATAAAACCCGTTCGTATTAGCCCCTCTTTGGTTATAAATATAGCCGTCATAATACATTAGTGACGCTCCATAACCATTAGTGGCCGGCGTATATGGCAATTCGCTCCAAGTATCAATTGCTACATCGTACTTATAAAAATATTGGCGGCTCTTTCCGGGAATCGCGTACACGATATCATTGTCGTCATCATAAGCTAAACTTCCACCTTCATAGGGACCGGCACCCATAGACATAAGCGGCGTCCACGTGTTGGCCTGTTCTCCATGATCGGGATCATCGGCAATAGAATATTTGGCAAAATAAGGATAATTGTTTCCTTGCGTCACATAAATATTATTTCTGCCATCGTACACACTATCCGATCCGGCATATGTTCGCTGCCCATCGGCGGTATTAGGGTTATTAAAGTTAGCATTGGGCAACTGCCTCCAGCCAGGCGTACACGGACTAGCATTGTTACAAGTATCATATTTATAGAAAGCATCGTCATTTCCCGGCATTGCATAGATATAGCGAGAATTATCATAGGCCATATTGCTACCATATGTAAAAACTTTCGGGGCGCTGTCCACCGTAACCCACGTATCATTGGCAATATCATATTGCCAAAAAGCGGACTGATTCCACCCTTGAGCAGCATAAAGGTATCCTGTAGGTCCATTTACTACAAGGGCCCCGTCTCTTACTGCCAATGGAGCATCTGTAACGCTTGACCAAGTATCCGTCTCTATTTCATAACGATAAAGCGTGGCTGTTTGATTTCCCCGAAAAGTATAGATGCAATGATTACCATTCAAAGTGTTTTCTCCAGACGTTTTACAATCCGAAAGGGTCATCTCGGCTCCGTAATATAGTCCGGCCGGCGCATAAGACAAACGATCCTGATTCCAAAAACCACTGCTTGTTTCCAATCGCATTGATCCATCAATACTTGTCGCACTAACATCATCCAGCGCCCCGGCGGAAAAATCATCCCGGCTAGTTTTTATTTCCGAAAGAGACGGAGAGACCCCGTTGTAAACAAAAGTAAAAGCATCCCAAGAACTATCGCTTATATTTCCATTATTGTCTTTAGTTTTAATTTTCAGATAGTATGTTCCTGCACTCATCGCCGCATTGACAGAATAAGTATTTGCCGTTTGAAAAGAACCATCGCTAACCGGATCAGCTGATTGAGTCGTTCCAAAATACACATAATATCCAGCTAATCCGGAACCAGCATCACTTGCACCCGACCAACTAAAATATGGATGATCATGAGCGTATGTTTCTCCGGAAGATAGATCTTCTCCTCCAACCTGTTGTGATTTAGCTACAATTACTGTGGGATTGCTAGGATCAACGTCTTCACTGTTATAAGAAATGGAATAATCGGAAATAATTGGAGTACTCACACCATCCGTAGTTGTCATCGTTATTTGAACTTGAATATATCTGTTAGGTGGAGAGTCAATATCAGTCCCATCTATGACCTCCCAATTTGACCAAGAATCTCCATCCGCGCTAGTGCGAGTTTCGTATACTATGTCAGTATTTCCTGGCTTAGAATCATTAGGGTTGAAAGATACCCAACTCGCTGCCTGTCCCAAATCAATCGAGTGACTAACATAAGTTCCACTAGCAACATACTTGTTCGCGCTGGAAGTGAAACTCCACATGTCGGCAAGTCCCTGTCCAGTTGTGGCATAAAAAGAATTTCCTCCCGTCCATTCAATCGAAGCGCCGTTATATGGTCCACGGCCATAGGTATATTTTTGATTATTTGGCAACCTCCTCCAAGTATCAGTGGCAATTGTGTATTCCCATGTCTCATTTTTATAGTATCCAGCCAGCGCCAAAATTTTTCCATTACCATCATAAGTCATGTCTGTCCCATAATATTGAGCAAAAGGAGCAGCAGAAAGTGCGGTCCAAGCACCACCACTATATTTCAAAAAGGCCGTCTCTCCGTCACCTGGCATTAAGAACAAATCTGTCCCGTTTGAAATCAATCGTCCGCCCGTATTGACATTATACGTTACTCCTCCCGCAACGATATTAGCATCCGCTACCCATGCTGAACCGTTGTAATGATAGAATATGCTTGACCCTCCTCCTTTTGTCATATAGAGACCGGAGGCATTATGAGCGATACTTGCTCCCTCGTACGTTACTGCCGCTGACGGCAAACCGGCACTCATAGTCGACCAGATTGTTCCGTTAAATTGATAGATCAAATTGGAATTATAACGTGGAAAATACAAGGTGTTGTTGTAATAATCTCCCTTTTCATCATTGTTTACTTGATAGAAATCGGTATTTGTGACTGTCTCCCAGATATTAGCAGTCAAGTTATAACGATTAACATTAGTCGTATTATTTCCGCGAATAGCATACAAATAGTTGGCTCCATCCCAAATCAAATCCCCCCCAGTCCCAGAAGTCATAAGGTTTTTACTGGAATCTTGTTGCTGCGGCGGGCCCAAAAAACGTGTTCCAGCGGCAGCGGCCGGATCAAACTTCCATATATCATAAGTATAGTTCGAGCGAAAACCATATAAAATATTATTCGTATAATCTGCCGACAATGACCCATAATTCACTGCTTGAGGTGCCGAGTCGCTCGATAAAACCTCCCACGTGTTCCCTCCAGGATTGGATATTTTATAGCGAAGAAAGTCCAGTGTCCCTCCTGATCGAAAAAAATACAAATATCCGTTAAAATACACGCCTTTTTGCTCGCCGTTCATATAGCATTGCCCAGTACCCCCAGTACAACCGACAGACGGCAGACTAGCAATACTTGAATCCCATTGGCGAGTAGTCAAATTATAGCGATAAAAATTCAAACTATTCGACCCGCGTACTAGATAAAGATACCCATCTAGACCATTAATCAAATCGCCTCCGGTGCTTACCGCAGCCGGCGTCGGAGCCAAGCCATTCCACTCGTCTGCCGAAACATCGTATTTCCAGAAATCAGTAGTTCCGTTTCCGCGAACATAGTAGAAATTAGTCCCATCTGTCTCTAAAGAACCACCTGTCCAAGGAGTGTCCAAAAGATCAGCCAGTTTGATCCAAGTAGCCGATTCAATGTTATATTTATAAAATTTCAAAGAAAATCCTCCAAAAGTAGCATAAATATTTCCATTGCCGTCATAGGTCATGTCCGCACCATAAAAAGCCGGCATCGGTAAATCGCCCAAAGCACTCCATGAATTTCTAGCGCTATCATAACGATAAAAAGCCTTATCCGTATAACCCCGAAAAGCATAAATATACTCACCCACCATCACTGACGAATGTCCATATGCCAAAACGTCTGGTGATGGCGCCCACACTCGAGCGTTCCAAGTTCCGCCCGATTCCAACTGAATAGAATCAACATTAGCCCCCTTCACGTCTGAAGTTACTCCCGAGAATTGGCCCAAATTCCATTCAGCTTTTGTGGTTACCGTAGCTGCCCGGGGAGCGGAAAGTACACCGGGAGAAGAATAATATATCAAAAAAGTTACTAGAGAAATTAGAGACAATCGATAACTGAGATAGCCAATAAAGCAAAGTGTTTTTTTAGAAACCAATTTCAAATATCTTTTCCCACTTAAAAATGCATGACTAAAGCTAGCTACTTTTCCAAGTTTTTCAACCCGATCCACCTCCAAGCTCAAAAAATCTTCAAAAGTTTGCTTGATGACAAAATCACCATTCCTTCTTCTTATTTGATCTTTTTGAAGTGTCTTGGAAGAAAGTCCTCTTCCCGTGGTTGTCTTTTTACTTCTATTTGAAGGTTTCTTGACTGTTTTTTTCGACACACTCTTTTTTTCAGAAGAAAAAACCGTTCTCTTTTTTGGGAGAATGCCTGACTTTTGAGAGATATTTTTATTTTTTGCGTTGGTCTTTTTTTCTTCCATTTTTTTTGAAGCTAACCTGCGCCGCCTTTTTGTTTTTTATTTTACCAATCAGCAACAAAACCGAAGTCGATTCATCGATTTCACATATATATTATACTATTTTTTTTTCCCCAGGGAAACAAACAAGCAAACAGAAAAATCACCTTTTCAAAAATACAGTAAATACCCAGTAAAAAGTTATAATTTACCCTATAAAAAAACATACTGCGTTTCCTTACTTTTTTTTAAAACATGCTTATTCTCAAGAACAGGCTAAAAAAAAGAATTTCTCTTTTTCCCTGCACAGTAGCTTTTGCTCAAGTAACTGTGGATAACTTGTGATTATCTTTGATAACTTGCCTAATTTTCTTTGATCAAGTTATGTGGTAGAATCATATTGTTTCCTAAATCGTCTAACAAAAAAAATTATGCAAAGTGCTCAAGAACTGTTCGACAAGTTACAAGAAATCAAAAAAGACCAAAAGGAAATCAAACGTGAGTACAAAGACGCTCTCACCAACGCCAATGAATATGAAGAAACATCGGAAAAATATCAAGAGCTCAAAGAAAAGAAAAAACAAATTGAAAACCTCACCCAACAAAGAATGGGCGCCCGATGGGAAAAACACGAAGAAAACAAAAAACAAATCGATGAAATCAGTCAAATGATCACCGATGTCGCTATGTCAACTATCATGGAGGGCCGGACGGTCGAAATAAAAGACCAATACAACAACGCCTACGAACCAATCTACAAGATATCCTTCAAAAAAATCCAATAAAGCCATTGCACCTTCTCTTTCGAAAAGTTTTTTAATTTATCTTCCCATAATAATATTCCACATCCTGAATCCATTTGGAAACCCGAGCAGGATCATGTCCCGCGCAACTCCAACCGCATTTCCAAACTACCATTTTTTCCGGCGTATCCAATTCCTCTTCCTTAATCAAAGTATCAAACCGCTTGGAGACTACCGCTACGGCTTCCTTTGGGCTGGAAAAACAAGTATATCCTCCGGGCGTCATATTCTCGCTTCGGCCTCGATACCCCCAATAGTTGTAACATTCTTGCCCATCTTTTTTCGGCGTATATTTTCCCCAATTACTTTCCTTTTTCGCCACGCCAACCACAAATGCGGCAGTTTTTCGATCTTGTTTAGAAATATATCTCGCCATATTTTCCATTGGGTATCCCTCTACAATAGCGCTAATTTCTTGCCGTAATTCATTCGCTCGATTAACCTTAGATGAAGCAGCCTTAACACTCACTTCCTCCTGAGACTGAATCTGTTCACCAATGCCATAAATCAAAACTCCATAAATCATAGAAATTCCCAGCAAAATCACAAAACCCATTTCCTCCACCTGAAATTTTTTTAATTGCTCTTTCCAGCCTTTCCAAAGAGAATATTCTTTTCTTTTTATATATTTTTTTTGTTTTTTCGCCATTTTTTGGTTTTAAACGATAAAAAAGACGGCTCACCCGTCTTTTTTTGGCTTATTCTGCCATTTACAGCCTAATTATAGCATGCTTTCGCCGCTTTGTCCATTATTACTTTATTTATTTTTAATTCGAAGACACTGACTTTTCATTTTCTTTGACACTAACCTTCACATTAGGCGACTCTACGCCAAACCAATCCCCAAATTCTTGAAGCATTCTCCAACTAAAATCATATGTCCCCGTCTTTTTTGGAGCCGTGACATAAAAAACAAATTCCTTTTCTTCCCCCGGTTTTACCGTATCATCAACCGAGAGATCCACTCGACCGCCCCAATTGACAAGAACCTTGTCGTCATAAAATCCCAAACGATACAAATCATCCTTTTTCCAAGTAGTTGTCCCAACGTTTTTCATCTTAACTGAAGCAAGATATCTTTCACCAACAAGCATAATCTCCGGAACGGATTGGAACACAAATTCCGCTTCATTCTTTTCTCCTTCCGCCAAAATTCGACTCATCGCCCCTTCGTCTTTGCAATCATACATGTCTCCCGGAGAATAAAAATCTTTTTTGGGTCCATGACAACCGTCAATTTCTCCATTCACCACCGCCAAGTAGGGCATCAAAAATCCCATCTGCTTATTTGTAAAATAGTCATATAAGCTTTTGAGCGTATCATGGCGCGTTTCTTTGTTCATTTTGGCATAAACACTCATGTCATCATTGGAAAACCCGCTCCAGTCAAAATTAAGCACCACATCATTGGCTTTTTGGGAATACCGTTCGTGCCAAAGCAACGCCCAACACCAACCACTGCTTTTGTTTGACCACTTAGATGAACAAGCCACAGATTCAAGATTTCCTTCCTCGTCTTGCCCCACTCCGCCTTCAATGTAATCAAAAACCCGAAGATATTTCTCGTCGGTAATGGAATTGGTTTGGGCGCCAATCACAATTTCTTTTCCTTGATTTTTGGCATATTCGCGCATCTGAGCGACAATTTCCGGCGCCGCAGGATTCCCCGAACTTCGCTCCTGAAAATAAATTTGTCCGAAAAGAAAACTTTGCACCCCCATATCAATGGCTTTTTGGGTAATGTAACGTAAATATTTTCGATATTCTTCGCTTGAAAAATCCGCTCGGCAAGTCCGCGGTCCCCATTCTCCCTCGCTTCCGGGTCTACACATGTCTTCAAACTTAAATCCGCGCCGTTCATCAGGATAGCGCAACTTTGCCTTAGGATTGAGGGCTTCAGCCAAGAACATGCCATAAATCATATCCTCTCGATCAATTTGTCCCATTATTTTTTGAGCTTTTTCAAAATCAGGCGGAGCGGCCCACGTCTCCAGCGCTCGGTGAAGATAAGCGCATTCGGAATTTCTAATCACTTCCGTTTGATTATCTATATCACCGCCGTAACCGGAAAGAATCCCATCCGCTACACAGCCTTTATATTTGATCGCGTTCATAAGCGGCGATTTTTCTGTTCTCTCTTCTTTTGTGATTTTTTTGTCAGCAACAATTTCTTGCTCGGCCTGAGCAGAAAAAGACAGAATCAAAAAGGCCCCTAAGCCAAGAATTGAATAAATTACATGAAAAGCCCTATTCCTCATAAAAAATCCTGAAAAATAAATTTTAAAAACTATTTCAAAATTCCCTCGCCTTATGATACCACAACTTATGCCTATTAATAACCAACTTTATCCAATTTTATTGCAGTTTGAAACAAAAACACGGCCGTGAGCCGTGCTTTTTCATCTTTGAGCGGGTAGGGGGAATCGAACCCCCCTCCTCAGCTTGGAAGGCTGATATAATAGCCACTATACGACACCCGCTTGCCTATTTAAATTTCAAAATTAATTGTAACCAATAAAACAAAAAAAATCAAATGCCCGTAATTTCGTAGTTTCGCACCCCTAATTCTTTATTCTTTTTGTCGGGGCGCCGAGACTCGAACTCGAACTAAATGCTCCCAAAGCACTCGTGCTACCATTACACCACGCCCCGCAAAGTTTCCAACTAATAAGAATAATAGCTTGAAACAAACCAAAAGTCAACCAAATCAACTAGACAAAAAAGATTAACAAAACCCCGCTGCCGGGGTTTTGTTGCTATCTTTTTTGTTTTATCGAAAAAGACATGTCTCCAATTTATTTTATCGCTTCCTTCAAAGCTTTCCCTGCGGTAAATTTTGGAACAGTCATTGCCGGAATTTGAATCTTTTCCTTCGTTTGCGGATTGATTCCTTCTCGAGCCGCTCGTTTCGAGGATCTAAAGGTTCCAAAACCGGTGATAGTCACTTTTTCGTCCGCCTTAAGCGCTTTTGTGATTTCTTCTGTCATCGTATCAAGAATCAATTCAATTTCTTTTTTTGAAACTTCTGTTTTTTCCGCGATTCTTGCCACCAACGTATCTTTGTTTACATTATTAGCCATAGAGTCACCTCCCAATCTAGATAATAAATTTTTTATTCCTCACTTTCCTTATTCTACAACTTTTGACTTAAATAAAGCAAACCATACTTATCCACAAATCACGTAACATAAGGCACGAAACACAAAACAAAATTTAAAAATATGAATATGATTAAACTTGATTGCTGAGTGCTGCTTTATAATTTATCTGGCGTATTCAGTCACTCGAAGTTCTCGAATGACATTCACTTTGATTTCTCCCGGATATTTGAGTTCCTTTTCAATTTTGTCCGCAATAGCCCGCGTCAGTTTGACCGCGCCCAAATCATCTACCTTTTCCGGCTTCACAAACACCCGAATTTCCCGTCCTGCTTGAATAGCATAAGTTTTTTCCACTTCAGAAAATGAATTAGCCACTGTTTCAAGCTCTTCCAATCTTTTGAGATAATGCTCCAGAGTGTCTTTTCGCGCTCCCGGGCGGCTGGCAGAAATAGCATCGGCCGCCGCGATTATCATTGATTCGGGAGTTTCAAAAGGATAGTCTTCGTGATGGGAACGCATCGTGTGGATGATGTCTTTCCCAATTCCAAATTTTTCCAAGATTTTTATACCAATTTCCACATGAGTTCCCTGCACTTCATGATCAACCGCCTTTCCGATATCATGAAGCAGTCCCGCTTTCTTGGCCAAAGATACATCAGCTCCCAACTCAGAAGCCAGCGCTCCCGAAAGATGCGCCACCTCCAAAGAATGGAGAAGAGCATTTTGCCCATAACTGGTCCTGTAGCGAAGTCGTCCCAAAATATGAATCAGTTTAGGTTCTAGTCCCGCCACTCCGACGTCATAAGCCGCCGCTTCGCCCGCTTCTTTGATTCTATTATTAATCTCCGCTTTGGCAAAATCAACTGCTTCTTCAATTTTTGTCGGATGAATTCTTCCATCCAAAATCAATCTTTCAATCGCGATTTTGGCAATTTCCCGCCGCACCGGATCAAATCCGGAAATAACAATCGCTTCCGGAGTATCATCAACAATGATTTCAATTCCAGTCAATCGCTCAAGGGCCTTGATGTTGCGTCCTTCCCGACCAATGATTCTTCCTTTCACTTCATCCGATGGAATGCTCACTGTACTGGTGGTCACCTCCGCCGCATGCGATCCGGCATATTTTTGAATAGACTGAGTCATGATATCTTTGGCCTTCTTATCCAATTCTTCCCGACCCGAAACTTCCATTTCTTTGATCTTTTTCGCCAGGAAGTCCCTGTTTTCTTCCTCCGTTAATTGCAACAGGATTTTTTTCGCCGCATCCTTGGAAAGCCCGGCTATTTTTTCCAATCGTTTGAGTTCCTGCTTTCTTGTTTCATCCACTTCCTTTCGGATTTTTCGAATTTCTTCCGCTTTTTTCTCAAGCGCTGTTCGACCACGCTCAAACTCCTCCATCTTTTGATCGAGGACCGATTCCCTTTTCTCCAACCGTTCTTCTTGTCTCAAGATTTGATGCTCCCGATCCTGTTCCTTCTTTTTCGCTTCTTCCAAAATGTCAACGGCTTTGTTTTTTGATTCTAAAAGTATTTCTTGCGCTTTTTTTTCGGCTTCCTCAACAATCTTAGAAGCCCGGCCCTCTGCCGTATGAAGTTGATTTTTGGCAATTGTTTGTCGTACATAATACCCCAAAATTGCCCCTATGGACAAAGCCAAAACGACAATTCCAAGAATTGTTACACTGATTTCCATAATTTGTGCTATCCAATTGATACACCATGGTTAGATAAGTTGCCTAATTTAGATAAAATTCAATGTTAATTTAGTTTATCAATGTAGAATTGGACAATAATTTAAATCTGTTACTACTCATTTATGGTATTATATTCCGCTTTTTTTGTCAAAGCACAAGATATTTGTGTCAAAACCGATAAAATGATAAAATCCTTAAGTAAGCATCCATTATAATTTATGACATCATCAGCAAAAAACAAAAAACATCCCAAACCAATCGTCCTTGCGGTGCTTGACGGCTGGGGAATAGGAGAAAAAAAACGAGGTAATGCCATCGCCCAGGCGCAGCTTCCCACTATTGACAAGTTGAATCAATATTACCCCTGCATCTCCCTTCAAGCTTCGGGAATTTCCGTCGGGCTTCCCTGGGGAGAGCCAGGAAATTCAGAAGTTGGTCACATGACACTAGGCACTGGAAAAGTTATCTACCAAAACATGCCCCGCATCACTATGGCGATTCAAAACGGCGAGTTTTACAAAAATCCAGCCTTTCTAAAAGCAACAGAACATGTCAAAAAGTATAACTCCTCTCTGCATTTTATAGGACTAGTGGGAAAAGGCGCCGTTCATTCATCAGCGGATCACTTGTACGCTCTTTTGGAAATGGCTAAACAACAAAACATTGAAAATGTTTTTCTCCACACTTTTTCCGACGGAAGAGACTCATCTCCCACTTCGGGAGCAGAGTCCATAAAAGAGCTGGAAAAACGCATGACTGATTATGGCGTTGGAAAAATTGCCACTATTGGAGGAAGATATTATGGAATGGACAGAAACAATAACTGGGACAGGATTGAGAAATCTTATAAATCCATGACCGAAGGAATCGGCGAACAAGTTGAAAATGCCGAAGAATATCTTAAAAGATCCTATTCTAAAGATGTTTTTGATGAATATATTCTTCCCGCCGTCATCACTGAAAAAGGAAAACCCATTGCAACAATCAAAGAAAATGACGCCGTTATTTTCTTCAATTACCGAGAAGATCGAGCCAGGCAAATGACCAAGTCTTTCATTCAAAAAGATTTTCAAGATTTTCCTCGAGAAGAAATCAAAAATTTGGTTTTTGTCACGATGGTGCAGTATGAGGAAGAAATCAAAACCGATGTGGCCTTTCCTCCGATAGAGATAACCAATCCTTTGGGAGAAATTCTTTCCAAACATAAACTCAACCAACTTCGCATTGCTGAAACAGAAAAATTTGCTCACGTTACCTATTTCTTCAACGGAGGAAATGAAGAGTCATTTCCTGGCGAAGATAGAATCATTGTCCCCTCCAAGACCGTTCCAACCTTTGATCAAGCGCCAGAAATGAGCGCGGCGGAGATAACAGAAAAAGTTTTAGAAGCCATCGAAAAAAATAAGTATGACTTTATCTTAATGAATTTTGCCAACGCCGACATTGTTGGACATACCGGGAAAGAAAGAGCAGCAGTTATTGCAGTGGAAACAATCGACAAATGTTTAGAGAAAATTGTACGCGCAGTTTTGGAAAAAGGCGGTTGTCTTTTCATAACAGCCGATCACGGAAACGTGGAAGAGATGATCAATTCTCACACCGGGGAACCGGACACCGAACATTCTTTCAATCCAGTGCCGCTTTGGTATATCACCCCGGAAAATCACCGTTCAACTCCCAAAGAAGAACCAACGCTTCGTGTTGGAGGACTACTGAGCGACATCGCGCCCACCATTTTGGAACTTCTCGACATCGAAAAACCCAAAGACATGAACGGCGAAAGCTTGTTAGAAATACTAGAGTAGCGAGTAAAAAGCAAAAGCAAATCAAAAAAATCCCAAAGAGGGATTTTTTTGATTTATCCTAACTACTTGCTACTTAATAATCTTGTCCACAATTCCATATTTCTTCGCCTCTTCCGCGCCCATGAAATAGTCACGTTCCGTGTCAGCGGCCACTTTGTGCAAAGTTTGACCGGTGTGCTTGGACAAAATTTCATTTAATCTCTGACGAATTTTCAGAATATGCCGCGCGTGGATATCAATCTCCGTCGCTTGCCCCTCTGCTCCTCCCATCACTTGATGAATCATCACCTCGGAATTGGGAAGAATAATCCGTTTTCCTTTTTCTCCGGCAGAAAGAAGAAGCGCCGCGGCTGACGCCGCCATGCCAACACAAATAGTCGACACATCGGCCCGAACATATTGCATCGTGTCATACATAGCCAAAGCTGAAGTCACTTGTCCGCCGGGAGAATTGATGTAGAGCTTGATATCTTCTTTCGCATTTTGGGAATCCAAAAACAAAAGCTGAGCGATGATAGCATTGGCCACCGCGTCATTAATCGGTCCGCCCAAAAAGATAATCCGGTCTTTCAAAAGCCTGGAATAGATATCATAAGCCCGCTCTCCATAATTGGTTTTTTCGATAACGGTAGGGATGAGATATTGTCCTGTAATATAATTTTTACTAGTCATAGTCAAATTGATGATTGAAAATTATTTTATATTTTATCCAGCATCTCAAATGCCTTTTCATTTTCCAAAACATTCTTGCTATACTGGTACAATCTTTCCATATCGATATTCTTTTCGATGTCTTTGACATTTTTGTAATGCTGAAGAGTTTTGTTAATTTCCTCTTCCACTTCTTTGCTTGTCACGTCAATTTCCTCCATTTTGGCAATTTCTTTGAGCGCAAGAGCGGAAATCACCCGTTTTTCCGCTTGCGGTTGCCAATCTTTCCTGAGATCTTCTTTTTTCTTGCCCAATTTTTCCAAATATTGTTCCAGAGTTATGCCCATCGGTTGAAGCTGCATGGAAAATTCGCCGAACATTCTCTCCGCTTCTTCATCCAAAAGAACTTCCGGCAAATCCACTTCGGTCGCCTTTATGACTTCTTCAATATGCGCGCCTCTTTTGTCGTCCTTAAGTTTATGTTCCTGTTCATGTTCCATTCCTTCTCGGATGTTTTTTTTGAGCGCTTCTAAATTTTCAAACGACCCAAGAGATTTAGCAAAATCATCATTGACTTCCGGTGTTTGTCTTTCTTGAACCAGATTGAGTTTCATCTTGAACACGGCCGGTTTTCCAGCCAAATCTTTTTTGTGGTAATCCTCAGGAAAATTGAGTTCAAATTCTTTCTCGTCTCCTTCTCGCATACCGACAATATTTTCTTCAAATCCCGGAATGAAAACTCCTTTTCCCAAAACTAAAGGATGATTTTTGCTCGCTCCGTTTTCGATTATGACACCCCCGACTTTCACTTCAAAATCCACTTCCACACTATCGCCCTTTCTTGCTTCTCGCATCACCGTCACCAATTTCACTCGGCTATTGGCCAGTTTTTCCAATTCCAACGACAACTCCTCTTCCGGCACTTCCGGTTTCTTTTGGGAAAAATCCTCGTTGATTTTTTTGACTTCTTTTTTATAATCCTCCTTCACCTTCACCTCCGGCATCACCGCCACTTCGGCCTTGTATTTCAATTCTTTTCCTTCTTCAATTTCTTCAATTTCCACTTTCGGTGTTCCGATCACTTCCAATTTTTCTTTCGTCACAAAATCAACATAACTTTTTTTGACAGCTTTTTCCGCCGCATTGTTGAGAATCACGCCGCTTCCCACCTTTTGTTCCACCAAGTTTCGAGGAGCCTTGCCCGGACGAAACCCCGAGATTTTCAGCTCTTCGGAAACTTCCGCCGCCGCTTGATCGAGATAATCTTTCCAAACGTCCCAAGAAACAGCTATTTCAATCTCAATTTTAGATTTCGGTAATTTTTTTATCATGATTAAAAGAAATTTCAATTTACAATAATCAATTCTCAATAAATTTTCAATTTTTTAATAAATTTATAAATTGAAAATTAGGTCATTGCAAGTTGATTGAAAATTGTAAATCGATAATTGAAAATTATTTCTGAAATTTTTTTGTATACAGCTCTACGCTTTTCTTCACCGCTTCAATCGCCGCTTCTTTTCCTTCAATTCCTGTGATTTCCACTTTTTTTCCTTCAATGGACTTATACGTTTCAAAAAAGTGTTTGTATTCTTTGAGCGAATGTTTGTTGAGATTGTCTATATCTTTCACTTCCTCAAACCGCGGATCACTCACCGGAACGGCAATGATTTTGTCATCTCCTTCTCCGCCGTCGATCATATGCATAACAGCAACTGGCCGAACCTCAACCAAAATGTTAGTCATGAGCGGATAAGTGGAAAGAACAATCACATCCAGCGCGTCCCCGTCTTCCCAAAGAGTGTGGGGCGCAAACCCATAATCAAACGGATAATCCTGCGCGGATTTCATGGCTCGATCCAATTTGATGAGCCCGGTTTTTTTGTCGATTTCGTATTTGTTCTTGGAACCTTTGGGAATTTCAATTATCACATTAAATCGTTCCGGAGCCGCTTCCCCCAGCTCCAAATCATGCCATAGATTCATTGGATTAAAATTCTCAATTTTCGATTTTCAATTTTCAAATAAAAAAATTATTTGAAAATTAGTCATTGAAACATTGGGAATTGTTTAGAAATTAGAAATTGAAAATTAGAAATTTGAAAAACATGCCAAGTTTACCTTTCCACTTCTTTTTTCTCAACTTCCTGTTGATTTTCTTTTTCCTCCTTATCTGTCACATCTTCTCCATCCGGCTTCACGCCTAAAATGTCAATCTTCCAATTGGTGAGTTTCGCTGCCAGGCGAACATTTTGTCCGCGTTTCCCGATAGCAAGAGACAACTGATCTTCCGGCACTTTCACCACGGCTTCTTTTTTCTCTTCATCCATGGAAACATCAAACACTTTGGCCGGACTCAGTGACGCAGAAATAAATTTAGCCGGATTTTCATTCCAAAGAATGATGTCGATTTTTTCTCCGCCGAGCTCATCAATGATAGCTTGTACCCGAGTTCCTTTTTGTCCCACGCAAGAGCCGATTGGATCAATTCCCTCTTCAGTTGAAGCCACAGCAATCTTGGTTCGTTCTCCGGCTTCTCTGGCGATAGCCTTCACTTCAACGGTTCCGGCAAAAATTTCCGGCACTTCCAACTCAAACATTTTTCGAATCATCTCCGGATGCACCCGACTCAAAGTGATGCCGGGACCTTTTGATCCGGCGTCAACTTTCGAAAGATATACCTTGATTCTTTGACCCACTCTATAACTTTCTCTTTCCACTTGTTCGGAAGAGAAGAGCACGCCGACAGATTTTCCAAGATCAATGAAAACATTTCTGCCCTCCACTCTTTGCACTGTTCCACTGATCACTTCGCCTTCTTTGTTTTTATACTCTTCAAACATAGCGTCTCTTTCCGCTTCCCGAATCCGCTGGATGATCACTTGTTTGGCAGTTTGCGCCGCTACTCGTCCGTAGTCGTTTTTTTGCTCCAATTCCATTTCAATCACGTCTCCAATTTTGGCATCTTTTTTGATTTCCTTGGCATTTTCCAAGGTGAGATCTCTCTCCGGATTGTACCTGGGCAATTTTTCTTCTTCTTCATCACTTTCTGTGCCCGCTTGTTTTCCTTCGGCGTCTTTCTGCGCTTCTTCACCATCTTCTTCCACAAATTCCCGAGTCGTTTCGTCAACTACTTCCTTTACCAAAAAGAATTTGGCTCCGCCCGAAACTTCGTCGAACTCCGCTCGGATGTTTTGGCCTTTTTTGCCATAGTCTTTTTTGTAAGCCGCCGCCAAAGCAAATTCTATGGTTTCAATCACTTTGTCTTTGGCAATTCCTTTTTCTTCGCAAATTTGCGAAATAGCGCTCCCAAAATCTCCGAGGCGTCCGCCGGATTTCTGGTCATCAATTGTTGCTTTTTTTCTTGGCATAAATAAATGTCTGAACCACGAATCGTCACTGATTGACAAGTGAAATCAGGATAATCATGTGAGAACCAGTGGTTCTGATTAAAAAAAGATCCGCTCACCGCGAATCCGAATAATACAATCTTCATTCTTAGTTTAGCACAAAGATTCACTTTGTCAATAATCATCATCTTTTTAAGCGCCCTCCATTGACTTTTTCCGCGTTTTATGCTATGCTCAAGCGTTACCATGGAGGTAACAAAAGGGCCAAAAAGCCCTTTAGGATAAGAAGATTTTGTTTTTTTGACAAGTGAATATTCACACCTATTTTAGGGAAGGAACTGCCATGGCTGACGAGGAAAAGAAAAAAACCGCACTGGAAATTTTCAATGAAACGTTGCAATACTTCCTTTTCGGCACGATTTTTTTCCGAAAAGGCGGTCCTACCCAGGCAGGAGGAGTCCCACAAGAAGCTGAGCTGCCAAAAGTTCCGGCCTGGATCGTATCCAAGTTTCATCTCCTCACAACAGAAGACGAACAGGAATACGACCAAATTCTTGATGCTTTTAACACTGATCCAGACCAACAAAGCGCATTTTTCGCGTTCAAAAACAGGCTCGTTGCCGAAGGATATGACGAGGATCACTTGCGTCTAATGCTAGTGAACCTCAACAGAGACTATCTAAACAGGAAGGACGCGAAAAAAACAGAGATACCTAATTCGGCAATAGAATTCATTAGACAGATAGTTCTCCTGGACGGAGACTATCCCGCTCAGAAAAAGCTAGCCAAAGAGAAACACTTTCTCAGGAAAGTTACTCGCTCAAAGCGATTCTTTCTTTGGGGACGCGAAAAAAAATTGAAATTTCTGTCGGTATTTGTAATCTACCTGCCAGTAGCGCTCTTCATTTTTCTCTACTGGACACTGAAACTCATCATTTCCTGATAAAGGAGATTGTCATGTGGACTTTGTTGTTTATATTGGCAACAGTTGGTATTTTCCTCTGGAGAAGCGGCAGATGGTCGCAGATAAGACCTGCAGCGGTCTCAGCATTGGCATATGCAAACAACAACAGAGGGAAAGTCATTGACTTCCTTAAGAAACACCTGTATTACGTCTCAGGAGCAATTCTGTTGCTCCTGCTTATTATGTCACTCAGGGATTGCAGTGGAGGATCTGCACCTAGCGCCACCGAAGCGAAAGAAGGTAGAATGGCAATGGGACCGTTTCTGCTAGCAGTTATTCTGTTTGCAGGGGCATTCTATTCCAATTCCAAAGAAAAAGAAAAAATGCCTTTCTTCGCTTTCAGTCTTGCTGGTGTTGGCCTGTTTTTTACATTGATTTCTCTTGGTAGCAATCATCCTTTCAACTCCAAGGTAGGAACGCTGTGGGATCTTGTTCTCAGTGGAACCGGCCTTGGATTGTTTATAACCGCAATTGTCATAGTGTTTTTGGCGATCCACACCAGCAAAACTAATCTGACAGGATTGTCAAAAGTCTTGGCAGTTGCAGCAGGGGCAGTGATTTTGAGTTGGGTATTGCCCGTCCTAAAAGAAAAAATACAGACGGTAACCGGGCTAGAATTTACTTGGATTTTTTTCCTAGCTCTCGGTTTCCTCGGTCTTTACGCTTGGAGGAGAAAACGATATTTGTTTGTAATTTTTCTGATCCTTATAACTTCTTGGATTGGAACAGAAAACTATACCAAACTTGTAGACGGCATTCCCGATCAGCTTAAGCCAGGCATTCCAGCCTATCTCGAACCTGGGTTTGACAAGCTTGGCAAGGCTTTCGGGAAAAGACTCGAAATACTTGCGGATGAGGTCGCGGGTAATTCAAGCTCAGACTCTAGCGGTAACACGGCAGTACACGAATTGACTTGGAGCGACCTGTCAAAGGCAAAAACGACAAGGGCGCTCCCTCCCGGAAAATATGAAATTCTTCCGGGAGAAGGTATAGAAGTCTGTACCGATGCGAATCTTCCCTATCAAAAAACAAATCGGTTTGAGATAAAAATCGAAGGGGGAATCGCTGTGATTTCCCGCATCCACAAGGAGGTGAAAATATACAAAAGAGAATAAGTGTCAGTCGTTTTTTGACTGACACTTCGCACAAAAAAAGCGGACCTTTCGGCATCGCCCGAGCGGATCCGCTTTTATTTTTCCCCAAAAACTTTCCTAAAAACTTTTTGCTCGAAGAGCCGAATCAATCGCTTGAATAACAATCACACCAGAAAGGCCCACAATCACCCCGATCACCGAATAGGTGAGATTTTTTTTGGCCGTTTCCATCGCCTTGTCATCACCCTTCGCCAAAAAATATTGAAACCCGGAAATCACAAAACTGGCAAGAGCCACCATTCCAAAAATTCCCAAAAGCCATTTCAAAAAAGTGGTGAGAATTCCCTTGATCCCGTCTCCCGGATCAGGCAAACCAACATCAGGAATGTTGAGGTCTCCTGTCGGAGAGGAAGTCCCCACGCCCAAAACACTTTCAGCCAAAAGAGTGGCGGGGGAAAAAGTCAATGAGAAAAAAATTAGAAATGATGCAAAATATTTTTTCATCTTAATTTTTTATTTTTATTTAAAAAGTAGTTTTTCCGCCAAGCAAATTTTCCACCGCCATGATCACCACCACGCCGGAAAGTCCAACCACAATTCCATAAGCCGAATATGTCATAGCTTTTTTGGCAGTTTTCATGGCAGTTTCATCCCCCCGGGACATGATGTACATAAACCCGGAAATCACAAACCCAGCCACTCCCGCAATTCCAAACATGAGAAGGAGCCAATAGAAAATGTTGAGAAGTATGCCAGAAATTCCATTGGAAGACTCCGGCAAACCAAAACCGGTAATGCTGTCGATATCCCAGCCTTGCGGAGAAGAAGTTCCAACGCCCAAAACGCTTCCTGCCAAAACAAACCGCGGCGAAAGAAAAAATAAAAGCAAAACGCTGGCTAAAAAATAAGTCCCGATTTTTTTCTTCATAATTTTATCTCTACTTAGTTTTTATTTTTTATCTCATTGTCATTCCCGCGAAAGCGAGAATCCAGTTCCTTAATATTATTATACCACAAAAATAAAAAATAGTCCCGATTTCTCGGTGTCAAAGTTTAATAGAAATGACATACCGCCGCGTTTTTTTAAAATGTCATACTTGTGAAACTTTAGCAATTATGGCTTGCTGAACACTGGTCTGGATCTGCTTTCTCCAGGGATGATTTTC
>Ga0074195_1000947_pt1 | contig 46975 bp, 36 predicted proteins | sample EPASupsiteHSE623_FD_64525 | JGI IMG/M metagenome (GOLD analysis project Ga0074195, IMG submission 64525) | Bioremediated contaminated groundwater from EPA Superfund site, New Mexico - Sample HSE6-23 | ecosystem: Environmental > Aquatic > Deep subsurface > Groundwater > Contaminated ...
GATTCGTGTAGCAGGGCTTCTGTTAGAAATCCACGGGTGTGGTTGAATGCTATTTCTGCAAGTTGTTGGGTGTAAAATGGTTGCCCTTCTGTAAAGTTATATAGTTGTGTTACAAGTTCTCTAGAAACCACTCGCCCTGCTTTAAGAAAGTTTTTTATAATGAATTCTGAGAATAGCCGTTCTTCTATTGGCTCGAGCTTTACTCTTGCTGCAAAGCGGTAGAAGTTTTTATGGTTTACAAATATCTCCTTCATAGCATTGACGCAGGAGCCTGTTATGAGGTAGGTTGTATGTGTATGTGTGCGCCATACCCTCTCGAGTAGAGCGAGTGTCTCTTCCGGATTTTCGAAATTCAACAGCTCCTGGAACTCCTGGAAGTATACTACTACGTTTGTGTCGAATTTTGCTGCGAGAGCCTCTGAGAGGTTGAGGACAAGGTCGCGGTACTCGGTCATCTCCCTAACGTGGTCGAGCATCAGATCTTCTTCCAGCATCTCCTTTTCTACCTGGGTATTCGCAAAACCGTTTACCAATGAGGTTCTTATGCTGAATAACAGGTCCTCTTCTGTCCGAACATTAAACAGATCTATGGTGCAGATTTTGTGATTATATGAATCCTGACGGAGTTTGACGAATAGCTGTTGGATAAGTGAGCGTTTGCCGCTTTTGGGTGGTTCGTATATCAGCGAGTGTTCTCTTTTTTTTATTCGGTCTTCCAGGGTTGTCAGTTCGTTTACTCTGGGTATAAAGTTGAGTCCGGTGACATACTTATTGAATATAAATGGTGAATCCATGGGGAGTTTTTCAAATATTTAAAAAGCGTTATAAATATGAAGCAGGGCAACACAAAAATAAAGAAAGTTTTGTAGAATAAAGAATTAATTATATATTTGCCTTCCCAAATTGAAAGGAAGAAGATTGTTAAGCTATTGATAAAGAGTTACTTATTGGTAACCGCTTGCAGTCAAAATTATAAATTATATTTATTTATGTACGCAATTGTAGATATTGCAGGACAGCAATTCAAAGTTGAGAAGGATAGGAAAATTTTTGTAAACCGCCTTAAGGCAGAGGAGGGTGCTTCTCTAAGTTTTGACAAAGTTTTACTTATTGACGAAGATGGATCTGTAAAGATCGGATCTCCTTATGTTGCCGGCGCAACTGTTAAAGCGACAGTTCTTCAGCACCTTAAAGGTGATAAGGTAATCGTTTTCAAGAAGATTCGCCGTAAGGGTTTCGACAAGAAAAATGGTCACCGTCAATATTTGACACAAATCAAGATTGAAGAGATTGCTTAATTATTAAAAGAAAAATTTTAGATTATGGCTCACAAAAAAGGTGTCGGTAGTTCAAAGAACGGCCGCGAATCACACAGTAAGAGATTAGGCGTTAAATTGTTCGGTGGACAAGTCGCCAAAGCTGGAAATATCCTTATCCGCCAGAGAGGAACAGTACACTGTCCGGGTGACAACGTAGGAATTGGAAAAGATCATACACTTTATGCATTGATAGACGGTGTTGTGTTTTTCCGCAAGAAAGCAAACAACAAGTCATTTGTATCTGTTTTGCCTAAACCTGTGGTAGAGATACCAAAAGAGGTTGCTCCGGAAACAAAACCTGCAAAAGCACCAAGGGCAACAAAAGCTCCAAAAGTTGTAGCAGAAGCATAAACAAGTCGCGATCTGGTTATATTTTTAGCCGGGTTGTACAAATTATAAAAAAGAAGACCTTTTTTTGGTCTTCTTTTTTTTTGTTTAACTTTGCAGTAGTTTTAGCAACTAATTGGTAAATAATCTATTATCTGTGTCTATGTATTTGTCAAAGTCTGTGTGTTTCTGAGGACATCGTGTAAGTAGCATGTATTCAAGGAGTTGCTAAAAACTACTGCAAAGTACCCACCCACCAGCAACATTTAAAATGACACTTACCACCGAAGAACCTATTGATTTTCTGTTCGACAAATATTTCTCTCTGCTGGTCCTTTATGCAAAGAGGTTTGTCAGTTCCTACGCGGTTGCGGAGGATATTGTACAGGAAACCTTCCTCAAGCTTTGGGAAAAAGAGTCATCGAGGCAGTACAGTAAGGCATTTCTTTTTACCTGTGTCCACAACAGGGCCGTTAATTACAGAAGGCGTAACAAGGGTACAATCGAGATAAATGAAGGTCAGGAAAACGGACACTTTAAAGATGGTCAGTTGGCGGTCTCTCCTGAAATTGAGGTAAATGAGGATGTGCTTGAGGAGTATGAAAGGCTGAGGGCTCTGTTCAAAGCGTTGGACAAGTTGCCGCCAAAGACACTAGAAGTGCTCAACGGTGTTTATCTGGAGGGCAAGAATTATCAGGTTGTTGCCGACGAAATGGGTTTGTCTGTAAATACTGTTAAGGCGCATATGTATTTGGCCTTTAAACTTCTTAGGAAGTATCTGCTTGTTTTTGTGTTGTTTATGATGGAGCTCTACTGGATTCTAAGAGGCTTTTCCTGACATTGGGACAATCAAAATAACATGTCCGAATAATTTTTTTTCAAAATTTTATAAAATAATTCAAAAAAGACTAATGATTTTTTCATAGTTTGGTGTTGTATTAATAGACACACAAATTATGTTAACAGAAGAAATTATTGATTTGATCGTTAAAAAGAGACTTGGTACTCTAAACAGCGATGAGGAAGTTAAGCTCGAAAAGTGGGTTAAGGATGATAATGCAGAAGAGTTTCTAAAGACAGTCAACACGTTAAAGACTGCTCTTGAACTCTATGAAACTTACAAGTATTACAGTCAGGATCTGTTTAAGAAAAAGCAGATGGTAAATCGCAGGATGCATTCAAAAGGGTACAATTTCCGGAGGATGCTCAGATATGCTGCGATTATTGCTCTTCCTTTATTATTTGGGGCGGGAATATTCTATGTTTATGACAACCCCTATTTTCAAAAAACAATACCTCCCGGAAAAGAGATTGCTGTAATGGATTTGCCAAATGGCGATTCCGTTGTGATGAGTTCCAATATTGCGAAAATTTATAAAACTAATGGGAAAGAGGTTATAATACCTAAAGTAGAGGTGATGGATTACCTGACTCTCACAGGTGATTTTGAAGAGGTTAATTATTCTACAATAAAAGTTCCGCACGGAGGATTTTACTATGTTGTATTGTCCGATGGCTCCGTTGTATGGCTAAACTCTAACTCAAAAATGCGCTTTCCTTTGAAGTTCAAGGGTAATGAGAGAAAGGTATGGATTGAAGGTGAGGCCTACTTCGATGTGACAAAGGACTCAATACCTTTTATAGTATCTACCGAGAACCAGGATATAAGGGTTCTGGGTACAACATTCAACGTAACTGCCTATCCCGGGGATTTCACAACAACCACGGCACTTATCTCAGGTAGTATAGTGTTACAGGCGACTGGTTCTCAGGAATCGGTTGTGCTTATGTCTGGTCAATGTGCAACCATGAACAAATATGATATGAAGGTTAATATCTTCGATGATGACGCTCAGCTATACTCTTTGTGGAAAATGGGGGTCTTCAAATTCAGGGAGCGAAGACTAGAAGATATTGTCACCGTCCTAAAACGGTGGTATAATTTTGACGTGGAGTTTGAATCTCAGTCAGTTAAAGATATGAAATTCACAACCATTGCCCTAAAGAACAATCCTCTTGACGAGGTTTTCAGACTTCTTCAGATGACTACTTCAATCAGCTATAAACGTAGGGGCAACACCGTATATCTGTCGGAATGAGTTATTTATCTGTCGGATTAAATTAACATAATACAAGAAAAACAACGCACTTTTATATAAACTAACTTCCTATTAACTAAACTATTAATGCTTATGAAATGTAATCAAGGTTATGTGAATAACCCTGTTCCCCGTAGGTCAGAGAGTTTTTGGCATATTGCTAAGAAATCTCTTTTGCTGGGTATTATGTTATTCTGCTCGCTAAGCTTTCTGGCGGCACAAAACGATCTAAAGGTGAGCGTAAACTTCAAGAATGAACCTGTTGGTTCTGCGCTTCGCGAAATTGAAAGGCAAACGGGCCTTAACTTTATCTATAATGCAGATCACCTGAAGGATATACCTGCGGTAACCTATTCCGGTAAGGATGTTCCTTTAAGTAAATTCCTTAACGATATTATAGGTAACAGACTTAACTTAAAGTTTGAGAATAACAATGTTATAATGTCGCCAAATACAAGACAGGAAAATGAAAGAATTAACCTTGTCGGTATTGTAAAAGATGAAGATAATCAACCTATTATGGCTGTGTCTGTTTATCTTAAAGGTGAAACCAAAATTGGTGCCTCTACAGATGAGAATGGTATGTATAACTTCTCAGTTGCTGCCGATAAGAGAAACGCTATTGCAATATTCTCATTTATCGGTTATGAGACTGTGAATATTCCAGTGTCAGAACTAAAGATGCTTAAAAGTGTGACACTCAAGAGTAAGACACTGGAACTCTCAGATGTTGTTGTGACCGGTATCTTTAAAAAAACGTCCGAGAATTATACTGGAGCTGCAGTTACAATTTCTGCAAAGGAGTTGATGCAGAATGGAAACAGAAACCTTATACAGTCTCTTAGTAATATCGACCCTACAATTAACCTCATCGACAACAATCTTTATGGTTCGAATCCTAACCGTCTTCCGGAACTTCAGATAAGGGGTAACTCAAGTGTTCCTAACATTTCGGAACTTAAGGACGAAACAAGAGTTGGTATAAACACTCCGCTGATTGTTCTTGACGGATTTGAATCCTCTCTAAAAAAAATGTACGATCTTAACGAAAATGAGGTTGAATCAATAACTATTCTTAAGGATGCCTCAGCAACGGGAATCTATGGTTCCAGAGGTGCAAACGGTGTAATTGTTATTACCACCAAGGCTCCAACAATGGGCAAATTAAGGGTTTCTTATAGAGGAGACGCAACAATCGAGACTCCGGATCTAACAGAATATCATGTGCTTAATGCGAAAGAAAAGCTTGCTCTGGAGCTAAGAGTGGGTCTTTACACAAATCCAAGGGCAGAATATCAATGGCCTCTTTCCAGATATTACAGCTATTTGCTGGGCGAAGTGAATCGCGGTGTTGATACATATTGGTTGTCAATACCTCTACGAGTAGGGGTCGGCCAAAAGCACAATGTAAGAATTGAAGGAGGTGATAAGACTTTCAGATACTCAGCATCTGCTCAATATAATGATTTGCAGGGTGTAATGAAGGAGTCATTCCGAAAAACTTTCAACGGTACAATTAATCTATCGTATTATCTTAAAAATGTTAAGTTCACAAACTCACTTATGTTAGGTTTGGGAAATTCTCAGGAATCCAGCTATGGCACTTTTAGCAATTATGTTTCTATGAATCCTTACTGGGCAGCTTATGATGAAAATGGAAACGCTCTTAAAACTATGGGTAATTCCGGCAACAGCGACTATCGCCAAAGATGGGATTTTCTTCCGACCAGTCCTTTGTATAATGCCACATTACATTCTTTCGATAAGGATAACACATTTGACATCACAAATAACTTCTCTCTTGAATGGAAGCCGATCAGAGAGCTTATTCTTAGAGCAAGAATAGGGTTGTATAGAAGCAATACAGAGTCTGATATATACAAACCGGGAGACCATACAGATTTTGCAAAATATTCTGAGGCTGACCTTTTCAGAAAGGGATCATATAATTATGGTGTTGGAAAATCAAATAAATACGATGCCAGTTTAAATGCCAGCTATAATAAAACATTTGGAAAACATATGATTTATGCAGGTTTGGATTTGAATTTAAGAGAGAGTGCTACTGTTAATTACGGCTTTAAAGCAGAGGGTTTTAATAATGAAAAATTTGATTTTATTGCTATGGCAATGCAGTATGCACAGAGTTCAAAGCCAACCGGAAGTGAATCCAAGGTGAGAGCAATTGGTTTGACCTCTAACATTAACTACACCTATGCTAACAGGTATTATGTAGACTTTTCTTACAGGACCGATGGCTCGTCTCAGTTTGGAAGTAACAAGAGATTCGCTCCTTTCTGGTCGGCAGGTATTGGTTGGAACCTTCATCAGGAGTCCTTCCTTAAAGGGAAAGATAAAATCAATTTCCTTAAAGTAAGGGGTTCGGTAGGAACAACCGGTTCTCAAACCTTTAATGCCTACCAGTCAATCTCAACCTATAGATATTTTACGGATGACCGTTATTTTAACTGGATAGGTGCCCAGCTAATGGGTCTTGGAAACAACGATTTGCAATGGCAACAAAAGTTCAATATGAATCTTGGTCTGGAAGCTAAATTCTTCAACAGTAGGTTAGGGTTTACTCTTGATCTCTATTCTGATAAAACAACAGAGATGATTTCATCTATCTCGAGCCCTGCTGCCAACGGATTTACAAGTTATGTGGAGAATGTAGGTGAAATGAGAAACAAAGGTTATGAGTTGAAAGTTACGGCTGCTATAATCCGTAATACAGCCAAGCAAATCTTTTGGAATGTGACTATAGGAGCAATGCATAACGACAATAAGATTATTTCTGTATCTCAAGCTCTGTTAGACGCTCAGAAGTCAATTGAAGAGGCAAAGGTTGCTAATCCAAGCATTCTCTATAAACCTGGCTACTCTTCAAACACTCTTTGGGTTGTCCCTTCTGCGGGGATAGATCCTAGTAATGGTAAGGAGATTTATATAGACCGTTTGGGTAATCCAACATATGTATGGGACGCACGAGACATAATTGGCTTTGGTTCAACCGATCCTAAGTTACAGGGAATAATCAGTACAATGTTCAAATACAAAGGATTCACGCTGAATACATCTTTTGGTTACAAGATCAAGGGCAAATCATATAACTCTACCCTTATTAACAAAGTGGAAAATGCCGACTTCAAATATAATGTAGATTCAAGGGTCTATTACGACAGATGGAGTAAGGTGGGTGATGTGTCAGCATTTAAGGGGCTGGATGTCACATCTCCTACTTACAAGACTTCAAGATTTGTTCAGGAGGAGAACCTGTTCCGTTGTCAGAACCTTACTCTGCAATATGAGATGAAAAACCCAAAACTTTCCAGAGTAGTAAAGATTGAGAATATATTGTTTACTGCAAGCACATCAGATCTATTTTACTGGACCAGCATTAAGAAAGAGAGAGGTCTGAACTATCCTTATTCACACCAGTTCAGTTTTTCAGTAAACATTACATTTTAATTAATGGAGGATAATATAATGAAACTTAAGAATTTTATATATACAATAATACTGCTGGTTACCTTTAACTCATGCAGTGACTGGCTAACGGTTTATCCTAAGACAGAAATGCCCTCAAATGTGCAGTTTGCTTCTGAGCAAGGTTACAAAGATGCTGTTGCCGGTGTTTACACTCTAATGAAGAGTAGTACCTTGTATGGCGCGGGTCTTTCATTCACAAACATAGAGTATATGGCCTCTTTGTGGGATGTTTCCACAGACACAGCTCCATACTATCTTGCATTGCACCAATTTACTAATACTACTGCAAAAGAGATAACTGATGCAATTTACGTTAAACAGTACAATGTAATAGTTAACATCAACTCTATTCTTGAGAATATAGATAAGGATACAACAATCTTTAAAACGCCCGGAACATATAAGCTTATAAAGGGTGAATGTCTGGCTCTCAGAGCTTTTATTCATTTTGATATTATGAGGATGTTTGGCCCGGTTCCTTCAACGGGTGATGTTGGGAGTATTAAAACCATCCCATATGTAACGAAAGTATCTAAAGATATAAACGTTCCTATTACATATGATGAGTTTAAAACTCAGATATTTAACGATTTTACCGAAGCAGAAACGCTTCTTGCAGGTGTGGATCCTATTCTTAATTACTCAGTGAAAGCACTTAAGATTCCTAGCTCTTCCGGTTATTTTGCCCCTTCTGACTTTTTCGTTCACAGGATTATACGTATGAACTATTATGCTGTAAAAGCTCTACAGGCCAGGGCATATCTTTGGTACGGCGAAAAACAGCTTGCTTATGAATCTGCCCTTGCAGTAATAAATGCTACTAACCCCGATGGAACAAAAAAATTCACTTTAGGTTCATCGGATGATTTTGCAAATACAAACTATAATTTCCCGACAGAACATATATTCTGCATGTATGATTACTCGTTGTATAAAAAGTATTCCGACAATTTTGCCACTGGCACTCTTAAGAAGGGTTCAACAGTCGCCTCTATTAAGACTACTATGTTTGGTAATACAGGTACCGATATTCGTGAGCTTAACCTATGGGAGCTCATAACCTTATCTAACAATACAACTTGTCATATCCTAAAGAAGTATCTTGTACCAGAAACCCCGTTTGATCTGAACACCGATTTCAGGCAGATTCCAGTAATTCGTCTGAGTGAGCTTTATCTTATTGCTGTTGAGGCTGCTTCGGACCAGACGCTGTGGGACGACTTTCGTAATACAAGAGGTATAGCGGCTTTAACTCTTCCTGCAGATGAAATTGCCCTAAAAACTGCAATTCTTATGGAGTTCCGTAAAGAGTTCTACGGAGAGGGACAGTTGTTTTATCTGTACAAAAGGTTTAACACTGTTAAAACATCAATCTTGTTCTACAACTCCTCATTAGTGGTAAATTATGTTGTTCCACTTCCGGAAACAGAACTTAAATAATTAAACTTAACAGAAACATGAAGAAATTAATATATACAATAAATTTGTTAGTTGCTTTGTTCTTAATCTCTTGCAACGATGAAAACTACCTTTTGTATGATGGAGAAACCAGGCTACAGTTCGGTCCAACCCCAGCAAATGTTTACAGCTCTGCATCTCAATTGAGAGATACTTTAAAATCATACACTTTCGTCTACGAGAATGCTTCAGTGGTGCAAGACACAGTATTTTTTGATATCTATACAATGGGTATAGTATCTGATAAGGACCGAGTTTTCAAACTTAAACAGGTGACCGTAGCGGGTGTAGATAATTGTGTCGCCGGAGTGCACTACAAAGCTTTCGACGACCCTACCGTTGCTAAGCATTATGTAATTAAAGCCGGGAGTAACCATATGCGTGTTCCGATTGTATTCTTAAGAGAAGCAAGTCTGAAATCTATGATCTATACCTTGAGGGTAGAGATTGAAGAGAATGAGAACTTCAAACTGGGAGAGACTACCAAACTTTGGAGAAAAGTTCACGTTGCAGACATGCTCGTAAAGCCAAATGCATGGACTACATATATGGAAAATTTTTTTGGAAAATACAGTTATGTAAAACACAGCTGGATGGTTCAACAGACAGGTTACCGCTGGGATCAGGATTTTATAGCTGCCATTAGTGCTTCAGGCTATGCCGAAATGTCTTATTGGAAGACAAAATTAAAAACCCTTCTCTTTTTATACAACAGCAACCCTTCAAATCCGGGTGTTCCTCTTACAGATGAGTTTGGTCAGTTAGTATCATTTTAAAACCAATGACGTATGAAAAAAATATTTTCTATTATAATTCTATTTAGTATCGCTCTAAGTTTATCCTCGTGCTTCAAGGATCTCGGAAATTATGACTATAAAGAAAAAGAGGTTATAACTATTACAGGAGTAGAGGCTATTTACAATGCTGTGCAAATGGTGGATAAGCTTAATATCACACCTACAGTAACATCAAATATTCCCGGGGCTCAGTTTGAATATTATTATACTATTTATGAGACAAATGTGCAAAATGATATTCCCACTCTTGATACAATACAAAAGGGATCTTCCAAAGACCTTGTAAATTATACGGTAACAAGAAAATCTATGACCTATGGTCTGGTGTTTATGGCTAAGAACAAAACTACAGGCGTTGTTGGTTTCAAGAATGCCACTCTGAATGTTGTTACCAAGTTCAACGATGGCTGGTATATTATCAAGGATCAGTCAAATATTACCGATTTGGATCTTTATGATAATACAGGCAAACTACTGGTTGAAAATGTATTGCTGAGCGTAAATGGCAGGCAGCTTAAAGGGAAGGCTCAGGCAATCTCTGTTGCCATTAATTACAAGGTTATTAATCCGGTGACAGGTTCATTCGCCAACACAAAAACCATTTTTCCTGTATCAGATAATGATGCAAAGGCTGTAATTCTCTCTACAGCAGTAATTGCAAAAGACTTCAAAGATATGTTTTATGATGTTATGGAAGAACCCTATGCACCGACAAGATTTTTCGGCACCAATATGGGTTTATGGACAACAAACAAAGGAAGAGCATACAGTATTTACGCAATGTCTTCAAATACTGGGATATTTGGTGTAGAAGCTCCGATTGACATAAACTATTCGCCATACCACCTTTCGAAATACACAGTCAATCACTCTATGTTTGGTCCACTGGCATATGATGAAACATCAAGCACTTTTGTGCTTATTTCGTCTACTTCCGGAAACCAGCTTGTGGCTACAAAAAATGCTAACGGCAGCAACATGTCAGTGAAAAATAACAATAAGAACCTTCTCTACATGGGCAGCAGGGGTCTTTATAGTTCATATTTCTTTGCTGTCATGCAGGATAAAACAGATGCCAATATTAAGTTTATCTCAAAGGTTGAGGGATTCTCAGGCACTTCTGGGCCAACATTGAAATTTTCAAATGATACTCTTGCTACTTCGGACCTGGCCTTTAAAGCTACTATGTATCATTCTAACCAGACTCTGGATATTCTTTACTTTGTTACAAACAATATAATATATATGCGTAATGTAGCGGCTAAGGGAGCTGCAAACGTTCAGCTGGCATATACCCCTGCTGCTGGTGAAACAGTGACATTTATCAAGCATATTCCAAACTACTCAACTTATTATCCAAATAATACGTTAGTTGTTGGAACGCAGTCAGCTACAAAGTATAAGGTGAGGGTGTTTGTTCTCACTTCTTTAGGCAACGTTACACCTGATCCAATCTTTACTTTTGAAGGAAACGGAAGGGCTGCCGATATATTGTTTGCGTTCCCTAATATCGGTAACACTACATTTCCTTGTACTTATTAACCCACATCTGATTATCAATTTTTTATTTTTTGTAGATGAAAAGGGAGTTTTTAAATATTTGTCTGTTTTGCGGGATTCTTCTTACAGTGTCGGTATGTAGAGCAGAGAATGTTATGGTCCCTGCTAAGGTGATAATTGATAATCCATTACAAGGCTCTTTCCTTATTGGTGAGATAAGAAATAAAGATGGTTTTAAAGCGAACTTAAGGAACTCTGCAAGCAAGCAGACTGTTGTAGAACTTAATGAAAAAGTGTTGGCCACCAATAAGCTTTTCCTGGTCTTTTTTGACAATGTTGTCTCCTGGATAAAAGTCTATCCGGGAGACGAAATTGTTGTTTCTCAAAAGGACGGACTGATTATAACCAAAGGTGGCAATGTAAAAATCAACCAATATCTTGCTAAATGGACAAAGCAGTCCTATATGAATTGCCCTACTTCGCTTTTGTCTAGAATTGCTGTGATGGAACTTGCAGGTGTAGATTATAAACAAACTGCATATAAGGTTGATGATTATTGTTGTAATACTACGGTTGATTATATTAAGGATCTGTATAACAGAAATATGGCTGATTTAAAATTATCCGGCATTACTGATAAGGAATTTCTGGAGGACCAGGCTAAACGTATCAAATTTCAGTGGATAGAGCTTATTCTTAGTAATTATAACAGCTCAGAAGATAACGTGAGGGCAGCTCATTTGGCAGCACTTATCAAAAACCATAATCTGAACGACGGGTGGCTCCTTGGTTATCCGGGACTAAATGATATGCTTGGGTATTATGTAAAACTTAAGATTAAGGAGGGAGGGCTTAAAATTGGAGCAAAGAGTTTTTTAAATGATCAGGCATCTGTTTTTGCTTTGCCGGAAATGAAGGAGACTTATATTCTTAATGAACTAGAGACTATTGACAGAAACCACTGGTATCTTTTTTTTGAAGAGACTCTTAATCTGGCATCATCCTTTATTATATCTGATGGGGGAAAGCTGCTGCTGAACAAGTATCGTGATAATGCCCGCAAATTTATCACCTCAGAAACAAACCTTAACAATAAACCTGTTCATAATTTTACATTTGACGATAAAAAACACAAAAAAGTGAGTTTGTCTGATTTTCGGGGCAAATATGTTGTTATCGATTTCTGGGCCACATGGTGCGGTCCGTGCAAGTATCAGATCCCTTTTCTGGCAAAGATGCAGAGGGCTTTTCGCGGGAAGAATGTCCAGTTCATATCTGTCTCTGTAGATAAACCGGAGGACAGGGAAGAGTGGGAAAGGTATATTGAAGCGAATGATATGAATGGTATTTGTATAATGACTCCAAACGCCCTTGATTTTGATTTTGCCAGGAAATATTCCATAAACACTATTCCGAGATTTATGATAATCGGCCCGGATGGGGAGATGATTGCATCTGAGTTCCGTAGGCCACATGATCCGGTTTTCAAGGCTCAACTGGAATTTTTACTTTCTAAAAAGAGTCTCTTAAAACAATAAACAATCAAATAAATAATTTAATAATTAAATGAAGAAACAACTGGCAATTATTCTATTGCTCCTCTCATGGAACCTGACATATGGTCAGATGGTTACTATTATTGGTGTAAATAAAACACCGCATAAGGGTGATGTGAACATTAACCTGTTCACGCTTGATAACGGGACTTTAAAGACTTTTGCAACAACTACTTATGGGAAATACGGTGTGTTCGGTTTTTTAGTAAGCATTCCGTCAGAAGGGTTCTATGCAATAGGTCATGAGAACATCATGAATGGACAGCATCCTGTGTATCTAAAACACGGTGATGTGGTTGAGGTTGTATTAGAAGACAGGCATATGACTTTTACCGGTAAAAACACTCCGGAAAATTTGGTTTTGGGCAGGTGGCTGGAATTATCTAAGGTTGTTAAGGCCAAATCGCTGTATTTCAATACATCGAGAAGCACATATGTCGATTTCTTTCCTGACCTTGAGAAAACAGCAGACAATGCTAAAATGTTTCTCAAAAGTATAAACACACTAAATGCGGATTTTAACAAGGCAATGGCCAATGTGGTTGGATATGACCTGGATATGCTTGCAATAAACATGCTTAACACTCCAAGGGCAAAACATCCTTCACATGACAGTCTGCCTGCTTTCTATTCTACTATAGTGAAAGAGAACAGGTTCCCTGACGACGATGTTTTCAACACTATTTATGGATTGCGTACACTCACAATGTATGTAAATTTTGCAAACAGAAGTACTAAACCACAAAATCTGGCAAAGGATTTAAGTTTGCTGTCTACAAACAGGCAAAAGGCTGAATATCTCTGTCATTCAGCACTCTATAGAATTAAAACCTATAACGATTATCTGACCTTTGTAAATGATTATGGTAAATACTTTGTTGATCCATATCTGAAATTAAAGCTGGAGGCCAAAGGTTCTGAGCTATATACAATAAAATCAGGTATTCCTGCTGCTGATTTCACCTATCCAGATGCTGCCGGCAAACTGGTATCTTTAAGTAGTTTTAAAGGAAAGGTGGTTCTGGTAGATGTTTGGGCAACATGGTGCGGACCTTGCAAGGGTGAGATTCCTTCGCTCAAGAAACTTGAGGAGGAGATGCATGGTACAGATCTGGTTGTGATGAGTGTGTCGGTGGATGAGGATAAGGATAAGGAGAAGTGGCTCAAAATGATAGTAGACGAAAAACTAGGAGGTGTCCAGCTCTTTGCAAGCGGCTGGAGTAAAATCTGCAAGGATTACAAAATTACAGGAATTCCAAGATTCATGGTGTTTGACAAGAAGGGCAATGTTGTGAGCGTTGATGCTCCAAGACCGTCAGATCCCAAACTTAAAGAACTTTTAAAGGCAGAGTTAAGTAAATAGCAATTGGATTAATTTAGGGTTAAGTATTAATTTAAGGTAACTGCCTCAGGCTGTCTCAGATATATTTTGAGACAGCCTTTTTTTTGCTAACTTTGCAGTAGTTCTTAGCAACTGCCAGAAAGATAGACAGTTATACGAGTGAATTGGGAGTATTTATCCTGCTTATTTTTTGTAAGTTACACATAAACAATTAATTGCTAAAAACTACTGCAAAGTTATGTACACTGTTTTAACCATAGTTGGTGCTCGTCCGCAGATAATTAAAGCGGCGGCTTTATCGCGTGCAATAAGAAATCATTGCGACTGCATAGATGCAAATAAATGTGAAAAACAGGTCAGGGAGATCATTCTTCATACCGGACAGCATTATGACGCAAATATGTCGGATATTTTCTTTGATGAACTTGGGGTTCCCAAACCTGACTATAATCTCAATGTCGGCTCCGGGTCACACGGGGTTCAGACTGCTGCTATGATAAGTGGTATTGAGGAGGTTTTGATAAAGGAGAAACCGGATATGGTTGTTCTTTATGGTGATACAAACTCCACTCTTGCGGGAGCAGTTGCTGCGTCCAAATTACATATACCTATTGCGCATATCGAGGCGGGGTTGCGATCATTCAACAAGTCTATGCCTGAGGAGATTAACCGAATTATATGCGACCACTCGTCTACTTTCCTTTTCACTCCGACGGTTGCAGGTATGGAGAATCTGGAGCGTGAAGGTTTCAATATGAATGCAAAAGGCCCTTTCAGCATTGATAATCCTGGCGTTTTTCATACAGGTGACGTTATGTTCGACAACTCCCTTTTCTTTGCAGAAGTGGCTCAGAGTGTAGCTCCTCTCAATGAAATTTTTACCTCTGACCAAAAATATGGCCACGTAACACTCGAACCGGGTAAGTTCATACTGGCAACAATTCACAGAGATAACAATACTGACGATAGTGAGAGACTAAGCAATATTTTTAGAGCATTAGCAGATATTGCTGATAATAACAGTATTAATATTGTTGTGCCTCTTCATCCCAGAACTTCAAAAATGCTCAAACAGTCTTTGAGTGCAGAGCTTTACGATAGAATCACCAATTCTCCAATGATTTGTCTAACATCTCCTGTCACATTTTTTGAGATGATTACTCTGGAAAAGGGAGCGAAAATTGTTGTGACTGACTCAGGTGGTGTTCAAAAGGAGGCTTTCTTCTTCCGCAAGCCCTCTCTGATTCTTCGTCCGCAGACCGAATGGGTGGAGATTGTCGAGTGTGGCTCTGCTCTTCTTGTTGATGCAGATTATGATAAAATTGTAACAGGTTACGGTACTTTGCTTGGCCGGCAGTTGCATTTTCCATCAATTTTTGGCGACGGACATGCCTCTGAGGCTATCCTGAATATGTTATTGAATGTTTAATTTATCTTTTTGAATATGATTCAGTCTCCGATTCAGTCTTTGAAATTTTTTTTGTTAGCTAACCTGTTTTTCATTACTATAGTTGGTGTTTCTGTTTTTGGCCTTACTGGTTGCGCATCTCTCTCCAAGAGCCAGATGAATACGATTCAGAGTTTCTCTAACTCCTGTGACAGTTTTGCAAAATATCCGAGTGCGTTGTTTGTTGAGATGGCCAAAATCAGGGCAGACAGGGGTTGCTTCTATGCTGCTTCTCTGAGCGACCCGTTACTGCGATTAAAGGAGTTGAACTCCCTGAGCAAAGCTCATGTTTCAGATCTTGAGCTTGCTAAAAAGATGGATATTTCTCTTGAAATTCTAGTCTCGTATCAAAGGGCATTAAAATCTCTCTCTCATACGGACCGATACAACAATACGGGCAGGGAGTTCCGGTCGCTCGGCAGAAACCTCGATTCTCTCATTAACAGATATAATCTCATGGATATCTCTGACCCTTTGCCTCTTGGTGTTGGCAAGGCTCTCGGTAGGATTGTTGGTTACGGAGCCGAGCTTTGGGTGAGAAGTGCCCAGACAAAGGCCGTAAGGGAGTATGTGATTGCAGGTGATTCACTGGTTGGGGCTGTTACGGGAGACATTGTCAAAATTCTCTCCTCAAAATCTGTGGGCGAGCTTATTGAAAATGAGACTAAGGGATTAGACGCTAATTATTTGTCATACTTGAAGTCGGGTGCTGTCCGTGATTTTACAGGCGACAAGGAGTATCTGTTGTTGTTGGATAGGGTGAATAAATTGTCGGTCATTCGTTCCGGCAGCGTGAATGCCGCAAAGGCTCTGGCAAGGGCGCACAGCAAGATTGCGGCGGAGGTTCTCAAACGAAAGAAAATCAAAGAGTTGTACCCCGAAATTGAAAAGCTTGACGATGAGATAAATGCCTTGAGGTCTGCTGTAAAGAAGTTGGATCTGTAGGAAATAAACAGATCAAATATGTTTGGACAACATGGTCATTTATAGTAAGATACCACTTATTGTGCCACGAGTATAAAAAATCATATGGCTAAAGCAAAACAAAATGAAATTAATGAGGAGCTTGGAGAGATTCGCCTTGCTCTTGAAGAGATTGAACGGTTGCGTTTTACAAAGGGTGTTTCTGAGACCGATCTGGCACGTCTGGAGAGTGCTTCTACAGAACTCAGGGAGAGGGAACGTGTGGTGATTGCAATGACTGGTGAAGAAATTGCCGCGCAGATTAAGGCATCTGCAGTTTCACTGTCGGATTTGTCAAAAAGAATCAAGGCTCGCACTACGAAACTCTCCCGTCTACCCAAAAGTCTCGATAAAATCTCATTGGTTATTTTAGAAATTATTGACATCGCAAGGCGTATCGATAGGGAAATTTAATCTAACTCTTCTTATATTTGCGGGGTGAATAATCCGGTGTTTTATGAGTTGGTTTGTGTTGTATACCTCTGCCAGAGCAGAAAAGAGAGTTGCTGAACGTCTGAAGGATATGGGTGTAGAAGCATATTTGCCTCTTCACAAGTCTAAGCGTAAATGGAGTGACAGGGTTAAGGAGGTGGAGATGCCGCTTTTTAATTCCTATATTTTTGTAAAGCTGCCGGAACACAAGCTTAGAGAACTGCTTCTTGTCTATGGAGTTTCCAGAATTCTGTTTTATCTTGGCCGGCCGGCTGTTGTTAGAGATGAAGAAATTGATGCAATTAAGGAATTTCTGACTATAGCAGAGAACAAAGAGATTATTTCTACCGGTGACATAGTGCAGATTTTAGGAGGTGCAATGGAGAACAAGAAGGGGGAGGTTCTTAAAGTGGAGGACAAACTTGTTACTCTTTATTTAGAGGAGTTGGGTGCCAAAATTTATGTATCTTTGTCTCATGTTAATAAAATTTAACAAATCGTTATAATGGATTACAATACTCAAAGAATTAAACTCATTATGCCCGAGTATGGTAGGCATGTACAGAAGATGATAAAGTACGTGAAGGATATTCCGGACAGAGAAAAGCGTAATGAGCAGATCCGTGCGGTTGTGGGTACAATGGGTATTCTTAATCCTGCACTCAGAGATATAAGTGATTTCAGACATAAGTTATGGGACCATGTTCAGATTATCTCGGATTTTGAAATCGACATTGACTCTCCATATCCGACTCCAACACCAGCAACATTCGCCACAAGACCTGACCCTATTCCACTGGAAAAGTCTCCTCTAAAGGCTGCCCATTACGGACGCAACATTCAGAATATGCTGGATATGATTGCCAATAAGCCTGAAGATGATGTTCGTAGGAACATGATCCTGATCCTGGCTAACTACATGCGTCAGCAGTACCTTATCTGGAACAAAGATACAGTTACAGAAGAGACTATATTCAAAGACATAAATATTCTTTCGGAAGGTAGGATAACAGTTCCTGAAGATCTTCATCTCTCTGCTTTTGTACCGTCTGTGAACAACGCGTCTTCCTATAATACTGGCTTTACCAGTCATTCGGGTGGTCACAACAAAAGCAATGGCTTCCGTCCGGGGAAAAAGAAGATTACAAAGAGAAAATAATAAAGTAAAAAAATAATGGCTGTTTTTAAGGTTGAGGGTGGGCACCGTCTTAAAGGCGAGCTTATTCCGCAAGGGGCTAAAAATGAGGCTCTTCAAATTCTTTCTGCTGTATTGCTGACTGATGATAAGGTGACAATTCATAATCTCCCCGATATTCTTGATGTGAATAAACTCATAGAACTTCTGGTAGATCTTGGGGTTGAGGTGGAACGGGTACATGGGGACGCACATTGTGTACCCAACCATTCTACTGCAGAAGATGATATTACAGGGGTACACAATGTGCGTCCCCATGTACCCACCCATGTACCCATTTACACATTCTGCGCAAAAAACGTGAACCTCGATTTTGTACGGTCTGCTGAGTTCTGCAGGAAGTCAGCCGCACTGAGGGGTTCTGTAATGCTGGTTGGTCCGCTTCTGGCTCGTTTTGGATTTGCTTATATGCCTAAACCGGGCGGGGACAAAATTGGCAGAAGGCGCCTTGATACTCATCTTATTGGATTTGAAAAGCTTGGCGCTGTATTAAACTTTGAAAGTAGTGGCTCATTTTTTGAGCTGAGATCCAATGGCCTTAAAGGTTGCTATATGCTTCTTGATGAGGCTTCTGTAACTGGTACTGCAAATATTGTAATGGCTGCGGTTCTAGCCAAAGGGGTTACAACTATTTACAATGCTGCCTGTGAGCCTTACTTGCAGCAGTTATGTAAGATGCTTAATCGTATGGGGGCAAAAATCTCTGGTATTGGTTCGAATCTGCTTACGATAGAAGGAGTATCCACTCTTACAGGATGTACACACACCATTCTGCCGGATATGATTGAGGTTGGCAGTTTTATTGGTCTTGCTGCCATGACCGCAAGCGAAATTACTATTAAGGATGTGGCTTATGATGAGCTGGGAATCATTCCTGCACAGTTCAGGAGACTGGGTATTACCGTTGACAGGAGGGGTGACGATATATTTATTCCAGCGCATGATCATTATGAGATTGAGAGTTTTCTTGATGGTTCAATAATGACTATTGCCGATGCTCCCTGGCCGGGTCTTACGCCTGACTTGTTGAGTGTATTTCTTGTAACAGCTGTACAGGCCAAGGGCTCTGTACTCATTCATCAGAAGATGTTCGAGAGCAGGCTCTTTTTTGTTGACAAGCTTATTGACATGGGTGCCCAGATTATTTTGTGTGACCCTCACAGGGCAACAATTATCGGACACGACCGTGCATTTTGTCTTAAAGGTACCCGCATGGCCTCGCCGGACATAAGGGCAGGAATTGCTTTGCTTATTGCGGCTATGAGTGCCAAGGGTATCAGCATAATAGAAAATATTGAGCAGATTGACAGGGGCTACCAAAATATTGACGGGCGCCTGAACGCAATCGGTGCCAGAATTGAGAGAGTATAATTAATTTAGAGTATAATAGATTTTATATATATGGCTAAGAAAAAAAGTTCTACAAATGGTGAAATCGCCCCTGCTCCTCAGGGGAAAGAGGCATTTCGTCTTATTAACGGCCTGTTTTTTGCCGCTTTAGCTATTTACACTTTTGTCGCTCTTAGTTCTTACCTGTTTACATGGGCAGAGGATCAATCGCTACTTTCGCGGACCGATGTGTGGAACAACCTTGTACCTGTAGAGAATGGCGGTGGTAAAGTTGGTTTTTTTTGGGCAAACTTGCTTCTTTCTGAATTGTTCGGGTTGGGAGCGTTCATTATTCCGTTTTTCTTTCTGGGAATTGCTATTTATTCGCTTAAAATAAGGAAAGTAAAGTTGTTGAGAATTTTCTTCCTGTCGGCCTTTGGTGCTATAATTTTGTCGGTTTTTTTCTCGTATGTCTTTGGTTTTACAAAGTTTGATACATGGTTTGGAAACGGAGTAGGGGGGTCGTACGGATACTATGTAAATGAGTGGCTCATCTCCATGTTGGGGCCAATGGGTGCTGGAGCAGTGGTTTTGATTCTGCTTATGCTTTGGCTCGTTATACTTAACTACAAGATAGTTCTTTGGTTCAATAATCTTATTGCCGGTATTTTTCACAGGAAACCGAAAGAACCAAAGGAGAGTAAGGCAGAGAAGGCGGCTGCTCTTGCTGCAGCGGCTGCTCTTGTGTCTGAATCTTCTTCAGCTGCACCGGATTCTGGCGTTGGTGAATCGCATGATATTCCCGGTTCATTTGTAATTTCAGGTTCAGGTTCCATAAACAATGACGTGGTTTTTGAGGTAGAGGGAGCTGATTACTTGTCGGTTAATGATGCGGCCGCCGCTGCAGCCGCTGCAAACAGAAATACGCAGCCGGAAGGTTTTGAAGTGGGAGAGATTGAGTTGGATGAAGATAATGTAACAGAGGCTGAGGTTGAGAATGACGAGGAAGATTTTTTGAAGGATATTCCTAAGGGATCTTTAGACACACTTTTTGACCCTCGTCTGGATTTATCGGATTATCAGATTCCTCCTCTGAATCTGTTGGACGATTATAAGGATAAGATTTATAAGGTTCCTCATGACGAACTTGAAAAGAACAACCGAAAGATTGTTAAGACATTAGGTGACTATAAAATTGCTATTGAACGTATTTTTGCACGTACTGGCCCAACGGTTACTCTTTACGAAATTGTTCCGGCTGCAGGTGTGAGAATTTCTCAGATTAAGAGGTTGGAAGATGATATTGCTCTTTCTCTGGCAGCCCGTGGTGTCAGGATAATCGCACCGATTCCGGGGACAAACGCTGTTGGTATCGAGGTTGCCAATGACAAACCTAGCATTGTGCCTATGCGTTCTGTTCTGGAGGATCCTAAGTTTAAAAGCTCCAATTTTGACCTGCCTGTTGTGCTTGGCAGGACAATCTCCAACGAGGCTCTTACGTTTGACCTTGCAAAGATGCCCCATCTTCTTGTTGCGGGGGCGACTGGTCAGGGTAAGTCTGTTGGTCTGAATGCTGTTATTACTTCCTTGCTTTATACTAAGCATCCGTCTGAACTTAAGTTTGTGCTGGTTGACCCTAAAAAGGTTGAGCTTTCTTTATATGCCAAACTGGAGCGCCATTTTCTGGCTAAACTGCCTGATTCTGATGATGCTATTATTACTGATACTCAAAAGGTTGTATTTACTTTAAGGTCGTTGACAATTGAGATGGACGCCCGTTACGATCTTCTTAAACTTGCACATGTGCGTAACATAAAAGAGTATAACGAGAAGTTCTTGTCGCGCAGGCTCAACCCTAACAAGGGTCATCGTTATATGCCTTTCATTGTGGTAATTATTGATGAGTTTGCTGACCTTCTTATGACTGCGGGCCGTGAGGTTGAAGAACCTATTGCTCGTCTTGCTCAGCTGGCTCGTGCCATAGGAATTCATCTTGTGATTGCCACTCAGAGGCCGACAACAAATATCATTACTGGTCTGATAAAGGCCAACTTCCCTGCACGTATTGCTTTCAGGGTTATTTCAAATATTGATTCACGTACAATTCTGGACACTACTGGTGCAAACCAGCTTATTGGTCGTGGTGATATGCTCTTCTCTAACAGTGGTGAGCTTACTCGTGTGCAGTGTGCTTTCATTGATACTCCTGAAGTTGAGAGAATATGCGAGTTTATTGGTTCTCAGCGTGGTTACTCTACGGCACATTTCTTGCCTGAATATGTTGGTGAGGAGGGTGAGATGTCGGGTGCAGGTGAAATTGATCTTGGTAAGAGGGACAAGCTCTTTGAAGAGGCTGCAAAGCTTGTGGTTCAGTTCCAGCAAGGTTCTACTTCGCTCATACAACGCAGGATGAATCTTGGTTATAACCGCGCCGGACGTATTATGGACCAGCTTGAGGCTGCCGGTATTGTCGGCCCTTTTGAAGGTAGCAAGGCTCGTCAGGTTCTTATAACCGATTTCAACTCTTTGGATCGCATACTCGCATCGCTGGAGTAGAACCTTGCCGCAGTTTTTGTTTAAATCCCTTAAAATGTCTAGAAATACATTCCGTATATCTCATTCTTTCAATAAGTTGCCAAAAACTGTGGCAAGGTCATTCTTGCTCTTCTTGCTCTTGGTCTCTTCTTCCTCTCCGGCATTAAGTAAGCAGTCACAAACATCGAGTGATCTGTCCACTAATTCAGAGATTTTACGTCAGTTTACCTCAAAGCTAAAATCCTATCCGGCATTTGAAATGAAGTTTTCCATGGTTGTAGATGGCTCTGAACTTGAGGGCGTGGTTCAATCACAGGGTGAATCTTTCAGGCTGACAAACTCTCAGTTGGAGCTTTATTGTAATGGTGCGACAAAATGGGTTTACAATATTGATAACAAGGAGCTTGTTATAATGAGCAATGATCTTTCTAAGACCGACCTCATGGAGAATCCTTTAGCTTTTCTTTCCTCTCTGGAAAAGGGTTATACATACAGTGAAAAGCCTCGTTCTGTAACTGAATCCGGTAAAGTTGTCTGGAAAATTGAACTGAAAACTGTTAATAAAAAGCTGGCCTATACTTCTATAACTCTGGTTGTCGAGAAGAGTTCCCTAAAACCTCTGGCTGTGGAATACCTTGCAAAAAATGGCACAAGGCATGTGGCCAGGATCTCCTACTTTGTAGAAAAAAAACCATGGTCGGCCAGTTACTTTTCCTTCCCGGAATCACGTATGAACGGCCTTAACGTTACAGACTTGCGGTGACGACCTGAATGTTGTCAAGTCTTCCACATATCTTTCTCACATAATCGTAATTTTCGTGAGTTAAAGAGGAAATTTGTCTGAAACTAGCATTAGTCTCTTTGTAAAGTCGTTTAATTAACATTGTAATTTCGTCTTTATTTAGTTGGAAAATATTATCGGCTAAAATAATCTCTCGAATATATTCTGCTAGTTCAGCGTCAGTTATTCTATCCAGGTTGTCGTTCTTATTTACTGAACTTTTCTTTGTTCTTTTTGATTTTTCTATAATTGCATTGTTAAGAGCACCTAAAGATTTGAAATAATTGTCGGTATATGATGTGTCAACACTTAGATATTTGGACAATGGTGTTTTCTGGCCAAAATGGAATTTATAAGAACTCCATTTGTAATCAGAAGGATATTCACACATCCCCTCAGCTAATGGATTTTGCAGGATATATAATTTGTTTTCAATTATCAACTCGGTTGAATATTTACTTGAACTGTTAAACGGACTTTTAAACAATTTATCAGATAGACCATTTTTCCTATTATACCATTGTACATATCCTTGCAGTAGACTTTTTACAAATAATGAAAGATTTTCCGTTTCGATCTGCATATGGAAGTGATTATCCATCATTGCAAATTCTGTGATTATTGTGTTATATGTCTCAGCAGCTCGTTGGCAGTGTTTAAGAAACACTATTCGTTCCAGATCGTCGTAAAAGACGTTATGTCTGCTGTTACCTCTAATATAAACGTGAATTGTTCCCGACTGTACCCTTGCTTTTTTTCTACCTTCCCGCATAATCTTTCCCACTTTAAAGTTTACAAGATAAAGCTAAAAAGTATTTTGACGTTTTCCAAAACACACTTTGCAGTAGTTTTTAGCAACTAGCATATAATTAGCGTATTAAGTGAAAATATTTTTTATTATCTATTTGGTTATTCTTTATAATGACCAGAAAAACAGTGTGTTGCTAAAAACTACTGCAAAGTCACTGCCCGGCATGTACCCGGAAAACCTCTTTTATAGATGGGTAGGTATGGGAAAGGTAATTTGGAAGGTCATTTTGGGCAACCCAGATTGCGCGCTCGATGCTCTCTTCTGTCTGCGGTTTAGTGTCGGGACAACTTCCAAGATACTCCATTTTGTACCAGTGTGTGCACTTCAGCATGAACTTCCCATTAAGCTCGTATGTATGATAAGTGTCGCAGAGGTGCTCTTTTATCTCAAGATCGTGAACACCGCACTCCTCTTCAACTTCTCTGAGGGCGGCCTGGCGTATGTCTTCGTTGGGTTCTTGTTTGCCCTTTGGCAGGTCCCAGACTCCGTGTCTGAAAATAAGAAGGTACTCGCCCATGTTATTGGTCACAAGTCCGCCGCCCGCCTGTATTGATGTCAACTTTGTACAAAGACGTTTGAACGTTACTGATTCCTGATTACTAGGGATGTAAAGCTTTCTTATATTGGGGGTATTTTGGAAAAGTGCAGGGAGGTCGGACAGATCCATCTGGCTTAGCTGGATTGGGGGAACTATAGCATTGGAACCAGCGGAATGTATTACACCTTTTATGTGGTTTGACAAATGCTCAGGGGGCTTCTTACCTGTTTTACCTAACTTTTCCTGGCTTGAGGATGGACTAAATATAACTGCATCGGTGTCGTTTAGAAGCTGCTCAGAATTTGAGCAAACCGCAAGACAGCGATTGTTGAAGTATATGCTGTACATTAATTTTGGATTGTTTTACTATCTTTGTACAAAGATACTTTTTTATGGAATCTATAGAAAAAATAATTGCTAAACAACTTTTGGATTTAAAGGCTGTCAGATTGAGTGTCGAAAAGCCATTTACATGGGCATCTGGCTGGAAATCACCTATATATTGCGACAATCGCAAGATATTGTCATATCCGAGGTCTAGATCTATTGTAAGCAAGAATTTAGCGCGTATAATTGAGCAGAATTATGAGAAAGTGGAGGTTATAGCAGGTGTCGCTACCGGGGCCATAGCATGGGGTGTGCTGGTTGCAGAAGAACTGAACAAACCTTTTATTTATGTTCGCCCTCAACCAAAAGATCACGGAACAGGTGCCCAAATAGAAGGAGAGTTGCCGGTTGGAGCAAATGTGGTAGTTGTGGAGGATCTTATATCCACCGGAGGTAGTTCACTTTCTGCCGTGGATTGTCTCTCTAAAGCGGGAGCCAATGTATTGGGGATGGTGGCAATATTTTCTTATAACTTTGACAAGTCGCGCAGAGCATTTGAATATGCGAATTGTGAACTGAGAACCCTGACGAATTACGATGCTCTTATTGACCAGGCTTTGGCATGTGAATATATAGCTCAAAACGAAGTTGAAACACTACGTGAGTGGAGGTATCGTCCGGAAGCATGGGGGCGTGAGGGGTAGTGTGTTAATGTGCTAATGTGTTAATGTGCTAATATGCTAATGTGTTTATTGTATGGGAGTGACTCAGGTTAAGGGTAGGAAGGTAGTTGTAAGACAACCGTCAAATGTATTGTTTGGACTTTTTTCGGATTTGAACAACTTCACCAGAAATTTGCCGGATGGGGTTCTGGAAAAATCGGAGATTAAATCGACATCAGATACACTTTTGGCAAAAGTACAGGGTTTTGAAATGGGATTGAAGGTAGATGAGAGAATACCTTTCAGCTCCATCAAATATATTCAATACGGAAAGAGTCCCATTGCATTTGTCTTTACGGTATTGTTAAATCCGGTTAATGAAGCTGAAACTGAATTTCATCTGGAACTTGAAGCAGAGTTATCAGGTATTTTTAAGATGATGCTTGGGTCTAAGCTTCAGGGAGCAATTGATAAGGTTACCGATGAACTGGAGAAAGGGTTCAACGGTGTAATAAAATAAGCGATGAAAAATCTATTTTTTGCATTTGTACTTCTTTTTCTGTTATCGTCCGACAATTCTCTAGCAATGACAACAAACAGCAAGTTTCTGAAAATTTCAATTATCCCAGAACCTGTTAAGATTGTTTCCGGGGATACATCATTTGAGATTAATGATAATACATTAATTGTCGCATCAGATGTGGACCAGTTAAAATCTGCTGTTTTTTTGAACGGTTATTTGTCAAAATATTACGAGTTTAATCTTAAGGTCGTTGCAGAAAAACCTAAGAATAAATCAAAAAAACAAAAAACGCTGCAATATATAAATCTGGCTATCACCGATATCGCCTATGCTCACGCAGGGTTTAGTCCCACTGATCTTAAGAGAGAAGGTGCCTATTCGATTTCCATAAAGAACGGAGTTGCAAATTTGTCAGGGGCTAATCCTCAGGGTCTTTTCTATGCTGTACAGACACTTATTCAAATGTTACCTACAACAAAACCGGTTTCTGTACTTAATTCACCAAGCGTTACTCTTCCTGTTCAGGCAATTGAAGTAGTGGATTACCCGCGTTTTGTTTATAGAGGTATGCATCTGGATGTCGTAAGGCACATATATTCAGTGGAATATATTAAAAAATATATCGATTATCTTGCATTGCACAAGATGAACTACTTTCACTGGCACCTTACCGATGATCAGGCGTGGCGAATGGAGAGCAAGAAATATCCCAAGCTAAACGAGATTGGTTCATGGCGGGCAGGAACAATTATCGGCATTTTCCCGGGAACAGGGGTTGACAGTACCCGTTATGGTGGCTTTTACACAGTTGATCAAATGAAGGAGATTGTTAAATATGCAGAAGAAAGATATATCACAATAGTTCCTGAAATTGATGTCCCGGGCCACTCGATGGCAATCATAGCCTCTTATCCTCAATATAGTACAACTCCGGAAATTCCAAAGCATCCGGCTATAACATGGGGCATATTTAACCGTCAGAACAATGTGTTGGCTCCATCGGAGGAGGTATTTACATTTCTTAAAGATGTGTTTGAAGAACTGATGGATGTGTTTCCCGGACCTTACATTCACATAGGAGCCGACGAGTGTTCAAAGAAGTGGTGGAAGGAGTCGCCGGAAACCCAGAACTTTATGAAAAGATATGGACTGAAGGACGAGGATGAACTACAGAGTTATTTTGTTAAGAGAATCGCAGCTGTTGTTACAGGACGTGGCCGTCAGATGGTGGGTTGGGATGAGATTATGGAGGGAGGATTGGTAGAAGGTGCAGTTGTTATGAGCTGGCGCGATGCTGAACATGGATGGAAGGCTGCAGCAATGGGGCATAAGGCAATTCTGACTCCAATATTGTACAGCTACTTCAATATCGCACAAAAGCATAACGAAGACTCACTTTGCCATAAGAACTGGTATGTCCCTGTTGACTCGGTATATCTGTTTGAACCAGTACCAGAGAGTGTTTCAGAATCGGCTTCTGCAAATATTCTTGGTGGTCAGGGATGTATGTGGACGGAATATTTCTCTAATATTAAAGCTCTTGAATATGGCGTTTTTCCAAGGCTCTCAGCTATTGCAGAGGTTTATTGGTCCCAACGCAGGCACAAGAACTGGCCTAAATTTCAACTTAAGCTTATTGACCAGTTTAATCGTTATGATTTGTGGGGAACAAATTATTCAACAGAAGTTTTCAAATCCGGGGGCTTTTCAAGATAGTATATATAATGTTGCCTGCGAAGTTTATAGAGTATCTTAACGAAGCTGCCGGTGTTTCTAATACACCAGTCATTCTGGACGCCATTCAAAATACTAAGCCAAAGGTGTCGGTAAGGACTAATCCACTTAAGGGAGAACGCGGGTGGGTATATGGGGACGCATCAGGTGTACCCAACAAACCAACGCCAATCCCCTGGTGCAAAGATGGTCTTTATCTCGCAGAAAGGCCTGTGTTTACACTTGATCCTGCTCTGCACGCAGGAGGGTATTATGTGCAGGAACCGTCGTCTATGTTTCTGGCCGTTCTGGAACCGGTTCTGAATATTTTTAACTGTCGGAACTTGCTGGATCTTTGTGCTTCACCCGGGGGAAAAACAACTCATCTGATTTCTATGATGCCTCGTGGGGCACAACTAATAGCAAATGAGGTGATAAGAACCAGAGTGGCTCCTCTTAAAGAAAATGTCATTAAGTGGGGCGACCATTCTGTTGTGGTCACAAATATGGATCCCTGTGGTTTCTCCACACATATACAAAACAACAGGACCGGAAAATTTAGACAAAACAATTCTGAAGGTCTCTTTTTTTCAGTTGATAGACGGGAGAGCTGCCGTATTAGCCCTTTTGACTTTATTCTGGTTGATGCTCCTTGTTCGGGAGAAGGAATGTTTCGCAAGGACCCGTCTGCAATTGCCGAATGGTCAGAGGAGAGTGTTAAGATGTGTGCTGCGCGTCAGAAAAGAATTCTCGCCGATATATGGATAGCGTTAAAACCCGGTGGGCTCCTGGCATATTCTACATGCACTTTCAATTTATATGAAAACGACGGAAACATTTCATGGCTCAAATCAGAATTTGGGGCAGAAATCTTTGATTTGTATGAATTCTACAGATCTAACTCGATAGAGGATAAATTCAATCCGGCATTGGTAAATGAATGGGGCATTCAACCCACTCTGGAGGGAGGTTTCCAGTTTTTTCCAGGTTTGGCAGAGGGCGAGGGATTTTTCTTTGCATTGTTGAAGAAACAGGGAGATTTAGAGGAAGTTTTAGGGAAGAGACATGATGTGTCGGGTACGAAGCAAGAGGTATCAGTCAAGAGACGAGTGGCATCAGACAAGAGACAAGAGGAATCGGGGACAAAGCAAAAGACAGTGGGAAACGGGCAGCCGGAACATGAGTATGCGCTTTCAATAGATTATAAGGGGGAATGGCCATCAGTGGAACTGACCAAGGAGGATGCTTTGAAGTATCTCTCTCGTAATGCTTTATGTCTCCCAAAATCACCTATTGGTTATCTGCGGGTCACCTATAACGGTCTTGGACTGGGCTTTGTAAAAAATCTGGGGAGTCGTGCAAATAATCTTCTACCAATGAACTGGCGTATCCGCATGGATGTGTAGTAACCCTGTTGAGGTTTTCCAAATATCTTACTCTGCCAAAGCCTTGCTAAAACCTCTGGCAGAGGTTAGCACTTCATTGGAAATGAAAGAATGCTTTGTACTTATCTTGGTCACTTTGAATCCTCCTCAGCACCAATTTTCAATACTGTTTTTTTGTAAACTTCGCATTATTCAGTACCCTTTGCTGTTTTACATGATTTTGTGGACATGTGGAAACTTTCACAGAGTATTTTGTGCCGTCGCCAGAAGTTGCACGCTGTAAGGGTACGCAAACTCTTCAATATCGCAATGTTCCAGCCACCTGTCTTCATCTTCCGGCTTTAGAATGACTGGCATCCTTTTATTAGAGTTATGAATTTCTGACATTAACTCATTTGCTTGTGTTGTAAGCAGTGTGTAGGTGTTGTAGATTTCACCTGTATGGGGGTTTGTCCAAGAAGAGTAGAGGCCGGCAAAAGAGAATATCTCTTCGTCCGGAAGGGTTATTAGGAATTTTTTCTTTTGGATTTTGCCTTTTCTTGCCGAGCTTTTACCCTCTTCTGATAGGTGTTGCCACTCATAAAAGCCGTCGGCAATAACAAGACACCTGTTGTTGACGGAATTTTTGAATGACTTTGTACTCCTTACGGTTTCTAGGCGCGCATTAAGAGTGTATTTTCTAATAGACAGGTCTGCATTTCTATATTTGTTGCTAATTCCGCCGGAATTCTCAGGAACCAGGCGCAAATCAGGAACCAGTCCCCAATTGAAATTCTGGATTACCGAAGGGGCCTTGTCAGTCACAACAGGTGTAAAAGGGTAACTATATGCGTTTATAATATCTTTTGGTACATAGTTGCCGGCAGAGGGATAAGTAGCCTTAAATCTCTTTGCAATCGCTAAAGCGTCCTGAGATAATTTGCTGTAAAAACACATCTCTCATATTTTATTTCGGGTACATATTATGCGTCCCCATGTACCCATCAAACACTTCTCTAGCCGCCGAAATCGTCGAAGGCAATGTTTTCCGGTGGTACACCAAGATTGTCAAGCATTGTGGTTACCGAACTGTTCATGATTGGAGGGCCGCAAAGGTAATATTCGATATCTTCCGGAGTATCATGTTTACTCAGATAGTTGTCAAACAGAACCTGGTGTATGAAACCGGTATATCCTTTCCAATTATCTTCAGGTTTAGGTTCGCTCAAAGCGATGTTAAACTGGAAGTTAGGGAATTCTGCTGCTATTTCTTCAAACTCTTTTTCGTAGAATACTTCGCGGACAGATCTGGCTCCGTACCAGAAGCTTACCTTACGCGTTGTCTTTTCTGTCTTGAAAAGATGGAAAATGTGTGAACGCATTGGCGCCATTCCTGCTCCACCTCCAACGAATATAATCTCATTCTGTGTATCCTTTATAAAGAATTCACCATAAGGGCCTGAAATAGTAACCTTGTCGCCCGGTTTACGTGAAAATATGTATGAAGAGCAAATTCCTGGGTTAACGTTCATGAATGTTCCTTTGCTGCGGTCCCAAGGTGGTGTAGCTATACGAATGTTGAGCATTATTATGTTGCCTTCTGCAGGGTGGTTAGCCATAGAGTAGGCACGGAAAGTAGGCTCTGTGTTTTTCATTTTGAGGTCCCAGATATTCATTCTGTCCCAGTCCTCACGGTATTCAGGTTCTACATCAACTTCGGTCTTGTAGTCTACCTCGCAAACAGGGATATCAATCTGGATATACCCGCCCGATTTGAACTTCAGATGCTCTCCCTCAGGTAATTTTACTACAAACTCTTTTATGAATGTTGCTACATTGTGATTGCTGACAACTTCGCACTCCCATTTCTTGATGCCAAGCACCTCTTCAGGAATCTCAATTTCAATATCTTCCCTCACTTTAACCTGACAACCGAGTCTCCATTGATTGTGTTGTTCCTTACGGGTAAAGAAACCAACTTCTGTAGAGAGAATCTCTCCGCCACCTTTTATCACACGGCATTTGCACATTCCGCATGTTCCTCCGCCACCGCATGCCGAAGGCAGAAATATTTTTTCGTTTGAAAGAGTTGTCAGAACAGTTGAACCTGGGTCAACTATGAGTTCCTTCTCTTCGTTAATGGTTAGTTTAACCTTCCCGGACGGTGTCAGCTTTGCTTTTGCATAGAGCAGCATTATTACAAGAAGGAGCGTTACAATAAGGAACGATACTATTGCTACAGTTAATATTGTTGTTAAATTCATGACTTTCTTTCTCTTATAGTTTAATACCCATAAAGCTCATAAAGGCGATGCCCATGAGTCCTACTACAATAAATGTGATACCTAAACCCCGTAACGGTGCCGGTATATTTGAATATTTGAGTTTTTCACGTATGGCAGCAAGGGAGACTATTGCCAAGGCCCAGCCCACACCGGAACCTAATGCGTAGGTGGTTGCCTGGGCAAGAGTATCGTAACCTCTCTCCTGCATGAACAGCGAACCTCCAAGGATTGCGCAGTTTACGGCAATAAGCGGAAGGAATATGCCAAGCGAATTATATAGCGAAGGAGAGAACTTCTCTACAATCATCTCCACAAGCTGGGTAATGGATGCCACAACGGCTATGAAGATGATGAAACTTAAAAAGTTAAGGTCTAGATCGGCAAAGCTTGGGTCCAACCATGCTAACGCACCCGCTGTTAATACGTATTTATAAATAAGATAGTTGACAGGGAGTGTGACCACCAGAACAAATATAACAGCTACACCCAGACCTGTGGCTGTCTTGACACTTTTGGAAACCGCCAGAAATGAACACATCCCCAAAAAATAGGCAAACACCATATTCTCTACGAATATGGATTTGACGAATAAATTAACTAAATCTTGCATATTGGTATGTGTTTATTATTTTTCAATTAATTCCTTTGTAAAGCTTCTTTGCACCCATATTATCAACCCTACAAGTATGAGGGCAGCAGGCGGAAGAATCATGAAACCGTTGTTCTCGTAAAATCCGCCATTCGCAGAGTACCAGCTTAACGGAATAATCTGTATTCCATAAAGAGTTCCGGAGCCAAAAAGTTCCCGGACAAATGCCAGAGCAACAAGGATGAGCCCGTAACCAAAACCATTAGCAAGCCCGTCTATTAAAGAAGGAATTGGTTTGTTGCCAAGAGCAAAAGCCTCTATGCGGCCCATTATAATACAGTTAGTGATTATCAGCCCGACAAATACCGAAAGCTGCTTGCTTACTTCATAAGCGTAAGCCTGAAGTATCTGGTCCACAAGAATTACAAGCATGGCAACAACTACGAGCTGGACGATAATACGTATTCTGTTTGGAATTGTGTTCCTTATAAGCGATATGATGAAACTTGAAAATCCGGTAACTATTGTAACGGAAAGAGCCATTACTATTGCAGGTTCCAGCTTTGTTGTTACTGCCAGTGCAGAACAAATACCCAGTACCAGTACGGTGATTGGGTTTTTCAGAAATATAGGTTCTATAAATATTTTTTTGTCCATTTCTGCTAGTTTTTAGTAGTGTCAATCTGATTAATCAACATGGTGCTGTCCGAAGGATTTACAATTGTAGAATCGGATACCGGAACCAGTGGGGTATTGTTGAGGTTTGCTTTGAAGAAGTTAAGATAATCACCAATACAGCTTTTCAACATAGCTTCGACCGCCTTGCTGGTGATGGTACCTCCGGATATAGCGTCAACCTCATGATTACCTGTTGCTGCACCACCTTTTACGACAGACACAGATACGAAATTCTCCCCCTCGAATATTGTTTTGTCTATAAACTGGTCCGAAAACATAGAAGTTGAAATCTCTGCTCCAAGACCTGGTGTCTCTCCTTTGTGAGCGAATACTGCACCATATATTGTGCTCAAGTCACTCTTAAATGAAATGTAACCCCATATAGGCCCCCATAAGCCTGCTCCGTGAAGTTTTACGATGTAGTACTTCTCCTGATTTTCCATTCTGCATATATAAATAGGAAGAGTCTTCTCACCCTCTGTAATTGAAGAGTCGGTAATGTATTTAGAATACTCCTGTTCTATATATGTTGGCTTGTCATCTGCTTTGGATGCATCCTTTGCAAGGTTGACAGATTTGAGTATCATCATTTTGGTCTCTATTGCAACATTTCTCTGTTGCCTGTCTTTAAGCAGGTAGGAGGCAAGTGCCAGAACTACCGCTACTACCACAACAAGAATTGTTGAATAGACTATAGTGTATAAATTTTTATTTGTGTCCATTTTCATTCTCCTTATTTGTTAATCACAACTCTCTTAAGCCTGCGTTTTATATTGGCTTCAACAACGTAATGGTCTATAAGAGGCGCAAAGGTATTGAGCAAAAGAATTGAAAGCATCATACCCTCCGGATAGCCGGGGTTGAAAACCCTTATGATAATTGCCATAGCTCCAATCAGAAAACCATATATCCATTTACCCTTCTCAGTCTGTGACCCTGTTACCGGATCTGTAGCCATGAAAACTGCTCCAAACGCAAAACCGCCCATAACCATGTGGTTCCAGGCAGGCATGGCCATATATGAATCAGGACCCGGAGATAGTGCATTGAGAAGCAATGCAACCAGAAATCCTCCTGCGAATGTAGAAAACATGATTTTCCAGCTTGCTATGCCGGTATATAAAAGGAGTGCTGCACCTATTAAAATTGCCAGCGTGGAGGTCTCACCAACAGACCCTGGTTCAAAGCCCATAAACATATCATAGAACGATGGGACCGGGGTTCCTGCTTTTGCATTGGCAAGAGCTGTTGCTCCTGAAAAACCGTCAATGACACCTTCGCCTTTGGTCAATCCCGCTATCCATATTGTATCTCCCGATATTTTTGAGGGATATGCAAAGAAAACGAAGGCGCGGGCTAAAAGCGCAGGGTTCCATATATTCATTCCGGTTCCTCCGAATACCTCTTTTCCAACCAGTACTGCAAATGCAACTGCAAGTGCCAGTATCCATAAAGGAACATCGACCGGCATTATAAGCGGAATAAGAATTCCGGAAACAAAATATCCTTCATTCACTTCATGTCCCCTTATCTGAGCAGCTGCTATCTCTATTCCAAGACCTACAACATAAGAAACAAGAATTAACGGCAATACCTTTAAAAATCCGAACCAGAACATACCCCACAGATCGAGAGTGCCTCCCACTGAAAGATTATGCTGATAACCTGCGTTCCACATACCAAAAATAATTGTTGGAACCAGAGCTATTATGACTAACATCATCGACCGCTTGAGATCTATCGAGTCCCTTACGTGAACACCTTTTCTGGTTACAGTATTTGGTACAAACAGAAACGATTCAAATGCATCAAAAGCAGAGTGGAGAAAACTGAGTTTACCACCATTGCTGAATGTAGGTTTAATATTATCTAATAAATTTCTTATAGCTTTCATCTCTAATCTTTTATGACATTTCTTTAATCATTAGTTCTATTCCTTTAGAGACTATCTCCTGAATGTCAGTTTTTGAGGGACATACATATTCGCAAAGTGCAACATCCTCCTCAATAATTTCATAAATTCCCAGAGCCTCCATTTTATCTATGTCTTCTGCAAGAATTGCCTTAAACAGATGCATCGGATAGATATCCATTGGAAGGACCTTTTCATAAACTCCTGTCATTACAAAAGCTCTCTCTCCTCCATTCAGGTTTGTATCCATGGAATATCTCTTCTTTGGCGACAACCATGAAAAATATGAGTGTGAGAAACTGAATTTGTTATGTCTGATAGGTTTGATCCATCCGAACATTTCGTGATAATTTCCTTCTGACAGAAGTGTTATCTGGTTGTGATAGAAACCTAGATAACCATTAGGGCCAACATTGTCACCGGTGAGTATGTTACCACTCACGTATCTTATTGGCATTTTCTCAATCATGGTCTCTCCTTTTGTAAGGGCATACTCTTTAATGTCTGTCATGCACATCCCGGGAAGGCACTCTACATAGCTCGGCCTTTTTACCCTTGGACCAGTTATTGCAATTAGTTTCCTGACATCGTATATTCCTTTTGTAAAAAGTTTCCCTATTGCTGCAACTGAATATAAATCAACGGTCCAGATAATCTCGCCTTTGTTTACAGGGTCAATATTATGAATCTGCACACCTACATTTCCAACAGGATGAGGGCCATCAAATGAATGGTTTATAACCTTTTCCAGTTTGTGGAAAGGACTGCTGACATAGTTCTGGGCATGAAGGCTCAGATGTATTCCGCCTTTTGTGAGCATATTCAGGATATCGATACCAATCTGTACAGATTCGTATTCTGCTTTAAGTGCAAAATCTATGTCTGGGGCAAGTGGTGATGAATCGAAACCGGATATGAAAATTGCCTTTGGTTCGATCTCAGGATTTGGAATTATGCCGTAGGGCCTCTGTTTGATTGTCGGCCAGAGTCCGCTTGTTAATAATGTGTCTATTAGTTCTTTCCTTGAGGCAGAACGAAAATTTGGAGTGACAATATGGCGGTATTCATTTTTTGTATCTGACTGAATCCGGATTTCCAGTAGTTTGCGTTTTTCCCCTCGGACAATCTGAGTTACTATACCGCTTGTTGGCGAACAAAATACAATCTCCAGGTTCTTCTTGTCTGCCATAACCGGAGTGCCGGCTTTAACTGCATCGCCCTCTTTAACAAGTAGTTTTGGGTTCAGCGACTTAAAGTCTGCCGGTTTTACTGCAAGAATATCCGATGAGATGGTCTTTGTTATTTGGTTTAAAGCATTGCCTTTTAATGGAATATTTAAACCTCTGCGTAATCGAATATGGTTTGACATTATTATGAAAAATTTTGCGGCAAAGATACACATTATTTGTTATTTTTGTCGCCAATGAACACAGAAATTTCGTCTATATTTGAAGGCCTTAACATTGCTCAAAAGCAAGCAGTTGAACAATTTGAGGGCCCATCTTTGATTGTTGCGGGAGCAGGGTCGGGAAAAACAAAGGTACTTACTTGCAGAATAGCCAATATACTGAACAATGGCAATAAAGCCGGTTCAATACTGGCTCTGACATTTACTAACAAAGCGTCTAAAGAAATGAAAATCAGGATATCCGCATTAGTTGGTCCTGATAAGTCGAGGTATCTCTGGATGGGAACCTTTCACTCTGTTTTTGTCAGGTTTCTTAGAGAAGATGCTGAATTATTGGGCTTTCCAAAGAGTTTTACTATTTATGACACGTCTGATTCAAAAAGTGCCATACGTAGTTGCATTAAGGAGCTGTGTCTTGATGAAAAGCTATACAAACCAAATGAAGTTCTCTCCAGAATATCTATGGCAAAGAACAATCTGGTTACTTCGGCTGCCTATTTTTCTAATGTAAACCTTATCCAGAACGATGTTGCTTCTCGTAAGCCTAGAATCTGTGACGTTTATGCTCTTTATGAAAAGAAATGCAAGCAGGCCGGGGCCATGGATTTTGACGACATTCTTGTTTATACAAATATTCTTCTGAGAGATTTTCCTCAGGTTCTGGATAAATTACGTGCAAGATTCTCATATATTCTGGTGGATGAGTATCAGGATACAAATTTTTCGCAGTACCTAATTGTCAAGAAATTGTCGGCGGTTCACAAAAACATATGTGTTGTGGGTGACGATGCCCAGAGTATATACTCTTTTCGCGGGGCGCGCATAGAGAACATACTGAATTTCAAAAAGGACTACCCCGAGGCAAAAGAGTTCAAGCTGGAGCAAAATTACCGTTCCACGCAAACTATTGTCAATGCGGCGAACAGTCTTATTGCCCGGAATTCCATGCAACTTAAGAAGGAGTGCTTCTCAGCTGCTTCAGTTGGAGATAAGATTGAGGTTGTGAAGGCATATACAGATCAGGAGGAGGCTTTCCTACTAGCTTCGTCGGTTTTGTCTAAAATATATTCCACCAAAGCTCCTTATAGTGATTTTGCTGTTCTGTACAGGACCAATGCTCAGTCTCGTGCTGTTGAGGAGGCGCTTAGAAAAAGATCGTTGCCATACAAGATATATGGCGGTCACTCTTTTTATGAGAGGGCGGAGGTAAAGGATATAATGTCTTACCTGAGGTTGCTAACAAATAAAAAAGATGACGAAGCATTCAAAAGAGTTGTAAATGTACCTCCGCGCGGTATTGGTGAGACCACAATCGGGCGTCTGGCGGCGGCGGCTAACTCTGCCGGTCTTTCGATCTGGGAGGCTCTTCATAGTGGTGATCTGGCAGTAATGGGTATCAAACCTGCCACCGCCGCCCGTATATTCGAGTTCACCTCACTTATTACAGATATGAGTCAGAAAGTAGAGAGTACAAATGCGTATGATCTGGCAATGGAGGTGTTTATAAAATCGGGTTATATGGAATTCCTGCGCATCGACACATCGGTAGAGGGGCAGGCACGGGTCGACAATGCAGAGGAGCTTATGAACAGTATAAAAGCCTTTGTAGAAGAGGGTGAAGAGGAAGTACGACTGGACGGAGAAGCGGGTGCGGAATCGGGGACGTATGATGTGTACCCGGGTAATCACCCAGATGACACACTTGTATTGGAACCGGATGAACAATCAGCTATGGCAGCTCAACCTGTAAGCATTGGAAATCCCATTATTTTGTTGCCCAATTATCTGGAAAACATAACATTGATGAGTGCTGTGGACGAGAATAACGGCGAAGAGGACTCTAACAAGATAAGTCTGATGACGGTTCATTCTGCCAAAGGTCTTGAGTTTCCATATATATATATTATTGGAATGGAAGAGAACCTTTTTCCTTCTATGAATGGCTCCAGCAGCGAAAGTGAACTTGAGGAGGAACGTCGCCTTTTTTATGTGGCAATAACCAGGGCAAAGTTAATGGTTACTTTATCCTATGCACAGTCCCGCTTCAGGTGGGGCTCACATGTGAATTATCCTCCGAGTCGTTTCCTTAAAGAAATTGACCGAAAGTTTCTGGACTGGCCAGATCTTGAAAGTGAGGGTTTGAATCAGGGCGGCAGTTGGGAGAGAATTTCAGAGTCTAAGACTTCCAGACCTTCATGGCACGGTGGCACGAGAATTGCCGGACAAGAGAGACACTCACAGGAAAGGCAGCAATTTACGGAGATTAACAAGCGGTCGGCAAACTCATCTTCTTCATCGTCCTTATCCTCATCTTCACCAAGATCTCTGCCATCTGTTCCTCATAAGGCACCCGATCCTGATTTTTGTGCAGATCCGGTTTCTAAGCTTAAGGCTGGACAAAGGGTGGAGCATGATAGGTTCGGTTTTGGATTACTGTTGAATCTGGAGGGTGACCAACTGAATGCAAAGGCAATTGTAGATTTTGAGGGGAGTGGGAAGAAGACATTGCTATTAAAGTTTGCAAAACTTAGGGTAGTTGAAGAATAATATTATTATTCAAAAAGTTTGCGAAAATTTATTATGCAGATATTCAGATATATAACTAAAACATGAAAAAATATTTTATTAAATTTAATTTGTGGCACATAGTTTGTTACTTTATGAGATGAAGTTTTTCATAGTTTAAGTTTAGGTTAAGTAATGGGGTTTTATCTCTTAGAGATAAGACCCCATGAAGTTTTTAGAGGGGGGCAAGACTGCGCTAAAGTTCCCCACGTGCCCAACTACCAATAACCTGCAAGAATCGGGAATGTTTTGACTATGCTTTTCCGGCAGGAAAGCTAGGCTATTGTTTTGTATATCAGACTAATATCCGCAAATTAAAATTGCAAGAGAAGATAATTATTTGTATCTTTAAGTGACTAAACATAAGAATACCAATAAATTACAACCCTTGCAATGATACCAAAGATAGATTCTTTAAGCGAAATTTCAAACTTATATTCAAATCCCGATGCAGTTTGCAATACAGTTAGTACCATTTTCAGGAGATTAAATATCACCAGAGCATTGGCTTCAGGAAAGGGTTTCCAAAAGAGTGGAAAATCAGTTTCAATATTATTTATATTGATAATAATGAGACTATTGAAGGGCAATCACAGCGTCCACAGCTTCTGGAAGAACAATTTTTTTCATTTTGTCGAGAGTGGCAAAAACAGTTGTTACCGTTTTCTAAACCGCCCTCAAACTGATTGGAGACGAGTACTCGCATATGCTTCTCTAAAATATAGATCTACAGTCGAAGAGCATAGCCTCTCTAAACCTAAGACAGAGGCATGCTTCATTATTGACGACACCGTTTTAGAGAAAACGGGCTTTGGCATGGAAGGCATATCAAGAGTCTATGACCATAACAAGAACGCCTGCGTGTTAGGGTACAAGATGTTGGTTTTAGGTTACAACGATGGCACCACTACTCAGGCATGTGATTTTTCATTGCATAGAGAGAACTCCAAAAATAATTACGGGCTAACTAAGAGGGAACGTCTTAAGCAACGGGGCGGCTCTCATGATACAAACCATCCTGATTTCGAGAGGATAAAAGAGCTAGACATGACCAAGTTGGACAGTTCTCTTCTTATGCTCAGGAGAGCTATTCGCAATAAGATCAAGGCTAAGTACTTACTGGCAGACTCCTGGTTTTCTTCTGCTGAATTCATTAAGGATATAAAGAAAGTAAGCAAGAACAGTGTTGATTATCTGGGTATAGGCCGCAAGGATGCTGCGAGGTACAAAGTCAACGGTGTCGGCTGGACACCAAGACAGATCATTGAGAGGCATTCCAGAGTGAGAACCAAGCGAAACGGCAAGTATAGTTGTGAATATTTTATAATAAAATGCTCCATTCACGGTTGCCCGGCTAAGTTGTTCTTTATAAGAAATATAAATGGCAGGGAGTGGAACTTTATAATTACCACAGACATGAACATAAGTTTTGAAAAGGCTTATGAACTGTATCAGGTAAGATGGACAATCGAAGTTCTTTTCAAAGAGTGCAAGCAGTATTTTAACCTTGGAAAATGTCAGGCAGAGCACTTTAACGAACAGATTGCAGACTGCACTATCGTGTTGATAACCCATACTTTAATATCTCTGGAGAACCGGTTTGCAAATTACGAGACACTGGGGGGGGTGTTTGTTGATATTGAAGACCAACTCACAATAATGACCCTCTGGCAAAGAATCCTGGCAATGATTATAAAAATCATTAAAGCAATATCAAAACTTACCGGCGAACCAATCGTTGAATTAGTGAGAAGGTTAATCGTAATGAATCATGGTGAATTAAAATCTCTGTTCAATATTATCAAATCTGAATTGATTTTCGAAACAAAAATCACCAAAAAATGTGTCGTTATTTGTTGATTATCTATTAGTTGGGCACGTGGGGAACTTTAGAGACTCCGCCGCAGTTAGTGGTATTTCTCTGTATATGAATGAATTAAAAAACGCGAAAATTTTGTTTTAAATTTTCGCGTTTTTTAATTTGCAGATAATCTTATAGTTGCCACTTACTGCGGCGGAGTTTTATTTGAAAGCTTGCTCACTCAGTCCTTTTCCTGAGAGTTTGAGGTCATGGAAATAGTCCGGAACCTCTTTGCCCAGAAGTGAATCTACATATAGTTTTGCAATGTACTGCGAGAGCATGAAGCCGTGACCGCGCATCCCTACAAAGAGTCCGTTTTGAGGATCCACAATGTATCTTGGTTCAATGTAGTATCCCGACCATACTGCCTGGAAGCCTATGCCTGAAAGTTGAGGTATCCAGTTGGTAAATATCTCTGTTGCCACTTCTAGGAAATCCTGAGTTGTAATTTTAAGGTTCTTATCGGTTTCTCTGGCATCGATTGCCGGCGAGGCACATCCGATAATCTGGCCGGTTTCGAACAGCTGTTGTCCGTATACAGCTGAAAAACCCTTGTATTTCCGTCTGTCAATAAGCATATCCAGACTTGATCCGTTCTTGCCTAGCATTGGAAGACGTTTTGTTATAAATGCCTGATGTTTGACAGGGTATAAACCAGTGTCAATTCCAAGTTTCTTGGCAAATTTATCAGCCTCGCTGCCTAGTGCATTTATGAAAATTTCAGTCTGATATTCAATATATTCGTTATTGGCATTCTGAAGGATTACCCTGTACTCCTTACCAATTTTATAAACATCTACAAGCTTTGTATTTTCGAGAATGGTTCCTCCGTTTTCCCGGCCAATATTGCGGATTGCGTCAATTGTCAGTCCAGGACTTGCCTGCCAGCAGTCATTTGTAATGAGAGCATGAGAATAGAGGTCAAGATTTTTGTTGAAAAATGGAGAAATCTCCTTTTGGAAATCTTTTTTATCTACCATAAAAGCATCTGACCATCCCTTGGAAGCATCAAGGGCACGGTAGGTCTCCTGGTCATGTGCAAAGCTGACATATCTCGTTAACCTGAAATCGATGTCTCTCTTTTTTTGTAATTCCTTGAATATTTCAAGATTGTGTGCTGCTATGTCGGCAAGAGCAGGTAGCGAGAAAGCCGGACGTCCGCCTGCTATGTTTCTCCACGAACTTCCAAGACCGTCATTTACCAGCAATGGTTTGTAACCGGCCTCAGAAAGGTACCTGAATAGTGAAGAACCTGCTGCACCGCCACCGGCAATTATTGCAGATACTTTTTTTACTGAACTGACATTTTCTTTCTGCCCTTTTACAGTTGGTAAAATTATCTCCTCTTTTTTGTCTGCCCTCACCAATTCACCAAGATTGACAAGATTGGACATTGGACCACGAGGTGTTGGCTCTCCTACGACTGTTATCCCGTATGACCTGAGTAGTGTTTTTGCACGCGGAACGCAACGGCTCCCTCTGCAGGCACCCATTCCCAGACGTGATATGTGTTTAAGTTCGTCTGACGATATTACTTTCCTGTCTCCGATAGCCTCAAGAAGTTTTTCGACGGTAACATCTTCGCAATGACATATATAAGTCTTAGCGTCATGTGGCTCCTTAAGAGGAGTGAGATCAAGTTTATGAGGATACTTCTCTTTTATAATGAAGCCTCTAACTGCAAGAAGAGCTTCACCCTCCAGCGTGGTTGCCTTAACTCTTGCAATATTGGTTTTATTATTGTTTTTCAGGATTTTCTCAATGGTTCCCTCGCCAAGTATTTCACCATTGTTATTTATCAGATATACTTCCGATCCCTCCGATGCCTTATATTCAATTGGAAGGAAGAGCCAGTTTTTGTTGAACTGGTATCCGAAAATTGCGAGACCTGGGCATTGATTGACGCACTGCATGCAACCGATACATTTGTCGAAATCTATCTGTGGAACTGTAGATGTGGAAGTCTTTGTAATTGCTCCGTACTTACATGCAAATGCACACGGGTTACATGCAAAGCCATACAGGCAATCAATCTGCACAAATCCTTTTGCATTCATACGTTCCGATGTTGGCACGAACGGCTTGTCCAGAATACGTTCAGGATGTTGTTGAGAATCTATGTATTCTTTTGAAACTGACAAATAGGTGTCATAATCATACCTGATCCCAAGATCCTGCATAATTTCATAGGCACATTGTTTGCCTCGCAACACAGCGGATGTACCCTCGCCGATTTTTACAGAATCTCCTACACCGTGACACTTTCTGCCAAATACTTCTATTCCCTTGCGGAACAGTTGATTATCAGGTATAAGACCAGTGCAAATATTTATACAGTCTATACCGTCAATTCTCAATTCCGTCCCTGGAATAGGTTTGAAGTTTTCACACTTTGCAATTATTGCACCCACTACACCAGTCCTGTCATCATTTGGAATAGCTTCGAGTAAAATATGTGATGTAAGAATTGGAATTCCCAGTCTTCTGACCCTGTTTGCCTGTACCGGAAAACCACCCTCACGCGGCATGGCCTCGATGATAACCTTTACGCTTGCTCCGGCTTGCATAGCCTGATACGAGGTTAGATATCCAATATTGCCGGCGCCGACTGTTAGTATGTTTTTGCCAAGAAGAGTAAGCTCGTTGTTCATCATACGCTGTACAACAGCTGCGGTATATACACCCGGAAGGTCGTCATTTTTGAATGCCGGCATGAAAGGAACTGCGCCGGTGGCTACAACTATCTGGTCTGCATCTACATAAAAAATCTCCTGCGATGCTATGTTTTTTACTACGAGCCTTTTTCCCTCAAGAATATCCCAAACAACAGAATCCAAAAGAATGCCTGAGTGGTCGTCACCTGCCAGAGAAGAGGCAATATCAAAACCTCTCAATCCTCCGAACCTTTTCACCTTCTCAAAGAAGAAAAACTGATGTGTCTGCATTAAAAACTGACCACCAATCTTGCTGTTGTTATCTATTACAAGGTTGTGGACTCCAACTTTGTTGAGCTCTTCCCTTACTGCAAGACCTGCGGGACCGGCGCCAACAATGGCAACAGTTGTCTTATATACCTTGATATCATGCTTAAATTCAGATGTCTTGATTTTCTCGTCATCGGCAGGTGTCTCCAATTCAGGAAGATACGACTCATCAATTCTTCTGACGTTCTTTACATCGTCAACCTTGGTGATGCAGATGCGGCGCACTTTTCCGTCAACCAACATTTCGCAGGCACCACACTTGCCAATTCCACATTCGAGGGTGCGCTCCCTGTTCTCCAGGCTGTGCTTGTGTATAACTAACCCTGATTGGTGAAGAGCTGCAGCAATAGTGAAACCTCTCTGCCCGGCCACTTTATTTCCTTCAAAAATGAATTCTACTCTATCTTCCTGCGGAATTGGGAGAATAGGATGTTCAGTTATTCTATACATCGTAATTTTAAATTTGGACAAAATTAATAAAAATCCGAAATCATAATTTTAAAATTAAATATATTTTGTCTTTTGTACGATTCTGTTACATATTGATAGAGGTTTGTTATAAATTCGAGAACTATTAACCAATTAAATTAGTGAGGTATGAGGGGATTTTTTTTATTTGGAACTAAGTTGAAGCTATTCAAGGAATGGTCCATGCTTATCGGGTTCACACATGCAGTCAGGCTTTTTTTGTCTGCAGGAGTGTTGTTCTGCGCTTTTGGTGTCTTTACTCTGTCGGTTTTGTCATTGACTTCCTGCAATGGACTTACCTTCCAAGATGATTCTAAAGGTGTACTTAAAATTGTATTCTCGCCGGAGAGTATTACTAAGGCGGTTGTCCGTGAATTTCCTGACAGTAATCAGTTTACCCTGTCGATTAAGAGCAGTAGCGGTTCTGTGATTTACAACGGAAAGTATGGTGCAAGACCTGCAAACATGCAGCTTGATGCAGGTAGTTACGATATAAGCATCTATTCAAGGATGTTTGTCACGCCTGCTTTTGAATCAGTTTGTTATTCAGATAACAAGACAGTAGTGATACAGTCGGGTAAGACATACCTTCTTTCACTTGTCTGCAGGCAATCAAATGTGGGGTTGAGGTTAAGTTTTACTCCGGAATTCGTAAACCGGTTTGTCAGGTACAAGCCGGAGGTTCTGGATATCAAGGGATCCATTCTCTATCCTTACACAGAGACAAGATTCGTATATCTAAACCCGGGAAACATTTCTGTGAGGTTAAAAGAAGTTTTGCCCGATGGCTCTACTGCGACTCCTGAGTTGATTCCCATTCTTGACCGTATTGTCACTGCAAGAGACATGCTTACAATCAATCTACATGCAAATCCCGATGATCCCTCTTCATCAAAATCGGGAATTTTAATTGATACATCTTCCAACTGGGTATTTGAAAACATTGTGATAGGAGGGGGTGGCGATGGCATGACTAAGGAGAGCGCATTCAAAGTAGAACAGATTGCCCAGAATGCAGGAGCAAAGGATGTATGGATTACCGGATTTATTGTTGGTGGAGACCTTACGGCATCTGGGATAAATTTTGATGCTCCGTTTGGATCTGCGACAAATATTGCCATTGCCGACTCGCCCACCGTGCGGGAGAGGATAAAGTGTGCTTCAGTTGCGCTTCCTGCTGGTGCCATAAGGGACTTACTTAATCTTAATACCACCCCTTCCAACCATGGTAAGAGGGTGTACCTTAAGGGCACACTGGTAGCTGCATATTTCGGTCTGGCGGGTGTTAACCCTGTCACGGCAGCTCAGTTCTGATTTTATTGTTTTCCATAGCTGCATATGAAGATTTTATCTAAATTTGCAGCTATGGAAAATTCAGAAAAAGACTTTTTTGCGCATGACACGGCTATAATAGACCATGGTTGTGCAATTGGGAAAGGCACTAAGATCTGGCACTTCTCCCATATTATGAGTGAATCTGTCATTGGTGAGGAGTGCAATATTGGACAGAACGTTGTAATCTCTTCCGGTGTAGTTCTGGGTCGTAATGTAAAGGTTCAGAACAATGTCTCCATTTATGCCGGTGTCACTTGTGACGATGATGTCTTTCTTGGCCCATCCTGTGTCTTCACAAACATAACCAATCCGCGTAGTGCAGTTAACAGAAAAAGCCTTTACGAAAGAACTCATGTAGGTAAAGGGGCCACCATTGGTGCCAATTCTACAATTGTATGTGGTCATGATATTGGTGAGTTTGCTTTTATCGGAGCTGGAGCTGTTGTTACAAAACGTGTACTTCCATACGCCCTGGTTGTTGGAAACCCTGCCCGTCAGGTGGGCTGGATGAGCGAATATGGCCATAAACTGGTGTTTGATTCAAATGGGAGGGCAACCTGTCCGGAAAGCAAACAGAATTATTTTCTTGTTGATGGAAAGGTTACAAAGGGATAATCGGTTAATTTAAAATTGATGGACATAAAAAGGGACCCTCTGCACAGAATTATCTATTCTACAGATGCCTCTGCATATAGGGAAATGCCGTCGGGAGTTTTCTTTCCCGAGAACAAGAAAGAGCTGTCTGACATTGTAAAGTTTGCAAGAGATAAGGGGGTTTCGATAATTCCCAGAGCAGCAGGGACATCCCTTGCCGGTCAGGTGGTGGGCAGCGGATTGGTTGTAGATGTTTCGAAGCACCTGAATAAGATACTGGAGATTAATGCAGAGGAGAGATGGGCACGAGTAGAGCCCGGGGTTGTGCTTGACGATCTGAATATTGCTGCCGGAGTTCACGGACTCTTCTTTGGACCGGAGACATCTACATCAAATAGATGTTGTATGGCCGGTATGGTTGGCAACAATTCATGTGGGTCGCATTCATTGGTTTATGGAAGTACCCGGGACCATCTTAAGGAGGCAGAGGTTATTTTGTCGGATGGTTCGATTATAGTGTGCAAAGATATTACTAAGAGGGAGTTTGAAGAAAAACTTTTAGGTGACACTATTGAAGCAAAGATATATAGTTTTGTTGCCGACCTCCTTGAGAATAAAAGGGCACTTTCTGAGATTGAGGAGAACTTTCCGGACCCTGTAATCCGAAGGAGAAATACCGGATATGCCTTGGATGAGCTGGTTCACTCTTGCAGAACGGATGAACACTATATTAATCTTTGCCCGTTGCTGGCCGGATCGGAAGGTACGTTAGCAATGATTTCGGAAATAAAACTGAATCTTGTACCTCTGCCGCCTAAGGAGAGAGCAGTTGTTTGTGCTCACTCAGCATCATTTGAGGATGTTTTCAAGGCAAACCTTATTGCCCTGAGGCACTCTCCGGTGGCAGTGGAGATGATGGACTCCACCATTCTGGAACTGAGCAAGAGCAACATATCACAAAATAAAAACAGATTCTTTATTAAAGGTGATCCTGCTGCAATTCTGATTATTGAGATAACGAAAGAGAGTAAGGAGGAGCTAGATAATGTGGTGTCGGCAATTGAGACTGATCTTATAGCCTCCGGCCTGATATATTATTGTTCAAGAGTTTACGGTGCAGATATTTCCAGAGTGTGGGAACTTAGGAAGTCGGGCCTGGGACTTCTTACCTCAATGAAGGGTGATGCAAAACCGGTATCGGTTACAGAGGATACAGCTGTTGCCCCGGCAAGACTCCCCGAATATATGAAAGAATTTGCAGCGATGCTAAGCAAATATGATCTCTCATGTGTCTATCATGCCCATATAGGAACCGGAGAACTACACCTCAGACCCATACTCAATCTTAAGGATTCGGAAGATGTGGAACTTTTCAGGACCGTTGCCCGAGAGACTGCTTTACTGGTAAAGAAGTATCATGGCTCTCTCTCCGGTGAACATGGGGACGGAAGGTTGAGAGGAGAATTCATCCCGTTGATGTTTGGAGATTACATTTACGGAATCATGAAGAGGGTAAAGGAGGTTTTTGATCCGTTCAACCTATTCAACAACAATAAAATCATAGACACTCCGCCAATGAACTCCTCATTGAGATATCAGCCTGGTGTTGCTGTCCCGGAATTCAATACTTACTTTGATTTTTCGGCTCAAGGTGGATGGATAAGGGCCATTGAGCAGTGTAATGGTTCAGGAGATTGCCGTAAAGCCAGCCAATTCGGTGGTACAATGTGTCCAAGCTTCAGGGCTACAGGTGATGAAAAAGATGTTACAAGAGGACGTGCAAATATTC
>Ga0074195_1000948_pt1 | contig 46928 bp, 55 predicted proteins | sample EPASupsiteHSE623_FD_64525 | JGI IMG/M metagenome (GOLD analysis project Ga0074195, IMG submission 64525) | Bioremediated contaminated groundwater from EPA Superfund site, New Mexico - Sample HSE6-23 | ecosystem: Environmental > Aquatic > Deep subsurface > Groundwater > Contaminated ...
ATATCTGCCTATCAAGGATCGGCTTAATCCATCTCAATTTTTCTTCTTTTGTATGTTTTGGCATGATTTTACTCATATGCTCCAAGGATACCAGAAAAGGGCAATATGTGTGTGCACATTACCGGTGACCGTTGCTTTTTTCTTTGTTTTATTGTATGATTGGGCCGGTCCTTTTAGTATGGGCCGGAGGAAAAAAGATGGGAAAGGATTTAGTTGAGAAGATGAGAGACGCTTGTATGATTGACAATCCGAGCAAGGTTTTTAATTACCTTGATGCTACCTGCATCGGCTTGCATCATGTGATGCAAATCAAGAACACCTCGGAAGGAAAAAAGGAAGTAGAGGATGCAATAACTCCCAACTGGCTGTGGGCTTGCGCAATGGACGGGAATTGTCCCATGTTTCATATGCAGGGCTTTTCCATCTGCGATGAGGAAAAGCTCATAGATGAAGAGGAAACGCCCTACGGGTATTGCACCCAGGAGCTTCTTGAGACTCTTTTCGCCAATTGCAAGGGCGATTGCTATTGCCCGCCTTGCTGGCTAATTGATTTGGATCGGCGTTTTGTCCGGCTAAGGGCAAAGAAGCTTTTACCTAAGCCGGCTGATTTCACCGGGAGCGATGAAGACTGGAATCGGCAGCTGGAAGAAAAAGTGAAAGAGGTCATCAAGGCCTGTCACACGGAGGGGAAATTACCTCACGTTACCGAAGAGGCAATCCGCCAGAAGACAAAGGTGTTCATCAGTCAGGGAAAAGTCCGTCTGGTTGAGCATTTCCGGGAATTCCTGGGAGAAACCGTAACAGAAGAGGAATATCTGAAAATGGTTTCTGGTCTTCTCGATGCAAGTGACTTCAAAGGGGCCCTTAAGCTCATTAAGGAAAAGAATATGGTGTTGCCACCCGGCGACTTGAAAAAGCTTTTCCATGCCTGGGCCAAACAGGAGGGGATAAGAATTGAATGATTTTTATCCTTATTTTTTTAAAAACAACAGTTAAGGGATATTTGCTTTTATACGGTTCAATTTTGTGCTAAAATACAGATATGAAGAAACCAGAACTAATGTGTCCTATTCGTGACTGGGCCAGTTTGGAGGCCTGCAAGAAATACGCCGATGCGGTCTATTTCGGCGTTTCCGAACTGAGTATGAGAGCGGCTTCGGGCATCAAAACTTCCGAACTGGGAGCCTTTGTTAAAAAGGTCCACTCATACGGTCTAAAAGCCTATCTCACAGTCAATTCCGTGGTGTATAACCCAGACATCAAAAAGGCCGAAAACCTTGTTAAAAAGGCCAAAAAAGCGGGCGTGGACGTTATTATCGTCTGGGACCCGGCTGTCATTTTGATAGCCAAGAAGAATAAGGTCCCTTTTATCATTTCCACCCAGGCCAATGTCTCTAATTGGCAGTCGGCCGAGTTCTATAAATCCCTTGGAGCGAAGAGGGTCGTTTTGGCTCGGGAAATGACTTTGAATCAGATAAAGGAATTGAAAAAAAAGACCAAAATTGAAATCGAAGCCTTCGTTCACGGAGCGATGTGCATGGCCGTTTCCGGTCGCTGCATTTTGTCCGCCTATCTGTATGACAAATCATCTAATTGCGGTTCCTGTGCCCAGCCTTGCCGAAAAGAATGGACTCTGTCCGATAACGAGGGAAACAAGATTAGCAATGAGGGACAGTATTTCATGAGCGCCAAGGATTTGAACATGATTGAGTTTGTTCCCGAATTAATCAAGGCGGGGATCGATGCTTTCAAGATTGAAGGAAGGAGAAGAGACCCCAAATATATTGAAGTCACTTCTCGTTGCTACCGCGAAGCCATCGATTCGTATTTTGATAAGACAATCAGCGACAAAAAGATTGAAGGATGGCAGGAAGAATTATCAACGGTGTATAATCGGGGATTTTCAACCGGGTTCTATTTCGGCACACCGGGAAAAGAGGGAATCAGCTATGACAAGGCTGACAATGTTTCCAGTGTCAGAAAAATGCTGGTCGGATACGTCACTCATTATTATCCCAAAGTCAAAGCCGGTTCGGTTACTCTAAACCATCTTAATCTGAAAGTGGGGGAAAGAATCATTGTTGAAGGAGAGCACACTTTTATCGAACAGGATGTCAAATCTATTCAAATCGGCAACAAAGATGTTAAAATGGGAAAGAAAGGGGAAGAAGTGGCCATTGTTTTTAACGACATTGTCAGAAAGAACGACAAAGTCTTTTTAATAGCCAAAAGAAAAGTGTGATATAATAGAGTCAATGAATTTAGAAGAATTCCAAAAAGATTTAACAAAGAAATGTTTGGGAATTGACGAAAATTGGGGCAGAATTTTTTCGTTTATCGATTTTGGTAATGTAACGTATTGGTTTGGTGAAGACGATAGAGATGAGGAAGGAAATGTTCTAGAATTGGGATACAAGGTTTGGATAGATATACAAAAATTATACGATTTTTCTAGTATTTTTTCTGAAAGAACCAGATTCTATTACGGATTTAATCCTAAAGATACAGGTTCGACAGGATTTATCTTTATTGCAAAAAAGATTTTCGGGAAAACGAAAGTTTCTACCAAAGAAATACAATATATAAAACACCATCTTAAGGACGGGGAATTAATTAAAGACAATAAGTTTGTTAATTCGGATAGCGAGGGATTATTTATTTACATCCCAAAATGTAATTTTGATGTAGAGATATCGGTAGATGCAATAAAATTAGCAGATTATTATGACACCTTTTGTATTTTTTCTGGCGACTCCGATTTTATTCAATTAGTTAATTTTTTAAAAGGAAAGGGTAAAAAGGTAATTTTAATCAAAGCAGGATTTGTCCAGCATAAATTGTATGATTCCGCAGACTTAGTAATTAACGCTCAAGATATTAAGAAATATATTTGCCGTATAACGCAAAAATCTAGCCGTAGCTAGACTTGCCGAATTTGAACCCGAATCCACGGGCAGGACAATCATTTCTGATCGCACCTATATTATATATCACACATTAAAAAAGTCAATATGACAACCGAAACAATCACCTTAATAGCTTCCCTCGTCATTCTCTCTGTTTTCGCCTATCTTCTTTTTCAAAAAATGGTTAATGAGAATGCCAAAAGAAGCAAAGAGATATTTGAAGAAGAGAGGAAGCATCTTTTGGAACAGTTTGATTCCAAGAAAGAACTTATCAGCGAATCAATTCAGCACAACAAGGATACAATTAAGGATTTGATTGAGAGGGTTCACTCTGAATTGGATAAAAGCAAGAAGCAGTTGGATGAAGTGGAAAAGGAAAGAATCGGCGAATTTAATACTTTAAGGACGGTTTTGGAAGAATACAAGACGGTGACCGGAAGTCTGAAAGATTCAACCGAAGGATTGAAGAATATTTTATCCAACAATCAATTGAGAGGAAAATACGGAGAAGAAATCGCCGAGAATTTATTGAAATCAATCGGCTTTGTCAGGGGAGAGAATTATCAAGCCAATACTGCTCAAGATAATAATGCTAATCGTCCCGACTTCACCATTTTTCTTCCCGACCGAACTAAAATAAATATTGATGTTAAATTTCCTTTGAATAATTTTTTGAAGTTTACCGAAGAGGAAGACAAGGAAAAGAAAAAACAGTACAAGAAAGCTTTTGAACAGGATGTGAAAGCGAGGATAAAGGAAATATCGGGAAGAGAATATATCAATCCCGAAGAAGACACGGTTGATTTTGTTATTTTATTCGTTCCCAATGAAATGATTTTCAGTTTCATCTACGACCAGATGAACGAGACTTGGAACGATGCCATGGGGAAAAAGGTTATTCTGTGCGGACCATTCAGCTTTACCGCCATTCTCCGCATGGTCTATCAGTCATACAAGAGTTTCAAGTACCAGGAGAATCTGCACGAAATCATCAAGCTGATTAAGAAGTTTGAAATTGAGTATGACAAATACAATGAAGAGGTTGATAATCTTGGAAAGAAGATCAAGGCGGTTTCAACCCAGTTTGACGAAGTTTCTATTACCAGAACCAAGAAGCTTTCCGGACTAGTTGAGAGGATAAAGATTGAGAATGCCACAACCAAAGAAGAAATCAAAGTGATTGAGAACAAGAATGATTGACCTATCTTTAATTGAAGAAAAGTTAAAAAAGGAGAAACCTTATAGAATCAAACAGGTTCATAAGCTGATTTTTCAGGATTTGATTAATGATTGGGACGAAGCGACCGTCTTGCCTTTGGCTTTGCGGGAAGAATTAAAGAAAAGTTGTTCATTGGAAATAAAGCACAAGATGTTTGAGGAAGGTAATACGGTTAAGGCTTTGATTGAGCTGAAAGACGGACTGAAAATCGAGTCGGTTTTAATGAAGCACAATGATAACCGTTTTACCGTCTGCGTTTCTTCCCAGGTCGGTTGTCCTTTGGCCTGTTCTTTTTGCGCCACCGGAACAATGGGGTTGAAGAGGAATCTGGAACCTTTTGAAATAGTTATTCAAGTTTTGTTGTTTTCCCGATATTTGAAGGATAAGAAAATAACCAATGTTGTTTTCATGGGAATGGGAGAGCCGTTTCTCAATTACGACAATGTCATGTCGGCCGTTCGTCTTTTGAACAGCAATGAATATTTCAATATCGGTTCTCGAAAGATTTCCATTTCTACATCTGGGATAATTGAAGGAATTGAAAGATTTGCTTTGGAAGATTTACAGGTTAATCTTTCCATTTCTTTGCACGCTCCGAACAATTCATTGAGAAATGAATTGATGCCGGTTAATAAAAAGTATCCTTTGGAAAAAGTTTTGAAGACGGTTGATGGATATATTTTAAAAACCAAGAGAAAGGTAATGTTTGAGTATTTGATGATTAAGGGGGTCAATGATTCTTTGTCTTGTGCCGAAGAATTGGTTCGTTTGATGAAAAAGCCTTTATACATGGTTAATCTGATTGTCTATAATCCGACCGGCAAGTTTATTCCTTCCGAGGCGAAGACGATCAAGAAGTTTAAGGAGTATTTGGAAAAAGAGGGAGTGTTTGCCACCCAGAGGTATGAATTCGGGAGGGGAATCAAGGCGGCTTGCGGACAGTTGGCAACCAAGGTTGACTAAGCGATATCGAGATGGTATTTCTATCTTAGAGGTGTTTCCATGTGATAACTCCTGAAAAAGCCTTAACAATCATTGAGCGAAGCTTTATCGGAATATTAAAGCAGTGCTCAAGCATTGAAGAACGGTATAGACTGATGAACGAATTGTTTCAGCCCTTGGGAATAATGGAGTCAAGGTGGCTGGTTTGTCAATTGCAACGCAAACACGGAATTAATTTCGGGGTGTGCACATACTATTCATTTGAAGATGGGAAGCAGTTTTGCTCGCTTACCCCGACAAAGGTGGAATGCCCTTGCGTTATTCCACAAAAGTATTGTGTTCCACGCGACCGCCACAAAGACCCACGTCGAGAATTGGATCGCCCGGAACTCCAAGAGTTTTAAAAACCCTGTCATCGTACAGGCTCTTTTTTTGTCAATTTTTAAGATATTTGATATACTGGAAGAAAATTAATTCAATTTATATATGAAATACAAAAGAGTTTTATTAAAGATAGGAGGAGAGATATTCGGTGAAGACGGAAAGGGAGTTTCCCTGTCTTCATATATGGAGATGGCGCGCACTATTGCCGAGATTAAAAAGAAGAATGATATAGATTTGTGCATTGTTGTCGGAGGAGGGAATATTTTCAGAGGAAGACAGGTCGGAGAAGAATCTTTTGACATGGCGGTGGCTCATCAGATGGGAATGGTGGGAACGGTTCTTAACGGATTAGGTTTAGAGGAGTCATTTGAAGAATTGGGAGTTCCGGCCCGAATGATGACAGCGGTTAGGATGGATTCCGTGGCCGAACCGTTTTTCAGGAGAAAAGCTTTGCATCATTTGGAAAAAGGCAGGATTGTCATTTTTGCCGGGGGAACGGGTAATCCTTTCTTCACTACCGATACGGCCGCCGCTTTGAGGGCCTGCGAGACCAATTGCGATTTGATTCTAAAGGCAACCGATGTTGACGGAGTTTATGACAGCGACCCCAAGAAGAATCCCGATGCCAAATTATACAAGAATGTTTCTTTTAGGGAAGCGATAGAGAAGAATCTGAAGGTTATGGATTCTACAGCTTTTGCTATGTGCTCAGAGAATACAAAGCCGATTATTGTTTTTAATATTAAGGACTTGAAAGACATTTCCAAGATTCTTAAGGGAGGGGAGATGGGAACACTGGTAAGTTGATTAATTTTTTGTAACAAAAACACTGTTTTTACGTCTGCATAAGTGAAGAACCATATGAATAATTCTCACGCCAAAATTTATTTGTTCACAATGTCTCAACTTTTGAGTCACTTTTGGCTTGTGGGAAATAAACGTTAGGTAAAAACTATTTTCAATAAACCAAAGCTGGCTCGAAAGAGTCAGTTTTAGTTATTTTACAGGTGAATTGTATGCAGAACAAAGACAAGGAAGTCCCTCTGGACTATTTCTATATCAATGTCGACCACTTCGGGGAGACCAAGCAGGTCTTTCAAGATGAAGGAAGTTTCGGCGACTACCTCTTAATGCTGAGATACAAGAGCGGAAAGAGGAATGTATGGGATGTAGGAAAAATGAATGTAAGACCGTTTGAAGCGAGGTAAAAATGAGCATATTTGACGATCCGGAAGATTGGGGAAGTGTTCGATTAGTCGACATTGTTGACCCCAAAAGACAAAGAAGAGAAGAACAGAAAGAGGAATACCGTTCTCCGGCAAGATTAAGAATTTTTGAAAATATCATCGCTGTTCTAGGAAGAGAACACGAAGAATTATCGGAAAGCCGGGCAAAAATGTTGAAAGAAATCGACAGGCAAAGAGCGGAGGCGGAACGCGAATTAAATGAATTCGCTGTTCTTGAAGAAAGAATGAGGTGTGTGGAGAGCAAGCTCCGTGAAGCATACAAGAAAGTAGATGAGCAGAGGATGAACATATGACGGAAACCGCCATTGTTGTTCCTGCCAGTAATCGGTCCAGTACGAAATGTATTGGACCTTCATTGTTTATATGTTATAATCTAAACATGGACATAGTTAATGAGATAAAAAACTTTGTCGAAGAGGAATCGAGCAAGCCCGAGAGCAAATACGGATACGAGCCGTTTGTTTTCCATTTTATACCGGTAGTCAAATACGCACAGGAATTGGCCGAAGAGTTGGGAGCGGACAAAGAGATTGTTACCTTGGCCGCCTGGCTTCACGACATCGGCTCGGTTATGTTTGGAAGGGAAGACCATCATCTGACCGGAGCGAAGATTGCCGAAGAAAAATTAAGAGAATTGAACTATCCGGAAGATAGGATAGAATTGGTTAAAAAGTGTATTTTGAATCATCGGGGTTCGCAGGAAAACAATCCTCAGACCATTGAAGAAAAGATTATTTCCGATTCCGATGCTTTAAGTAATTTTGATAATATCCCCGGCATATTCAAGGCCGCTTTTGTCTATGAAAATCTGACACAAGAAGAGGCAAGAGAGGCGGTAAGGAAGAAGTTAGATAATAAGTGGAACAAGCTTTATTTTAATAATTCTAAGAACATAATCAGGCCGAGGTATGAAGCGGCCATGGTATTGTTCAAATAAAAAATATATGAGTAAAATCATTTATTGGCTTCCGAGAGTGCTTTCCGTATTGTTCATTTTTTTCATTCTCATGTTTTCTTTTGATATTTTATCTATGGAGGGTACGTTTCTCGCCAAGACAGGCGGATTTTTAATGCACAATATACCGACCATAATCTTTGCTATTGCCCTGGCCTTTGCCTGGAAAAAGGAAGAAATGGGAGGATATCTTTTTATCATTTTAGGATTGTTTTCCGTCTGTTTCTTTAAGACATACGAGAGATGGGATACTTTCCTTTTGATTTCTTTCCCAGTGATATTGATTGGAATTTTGTTTGTCTTGAACAAGAAACACGAATAATTTAATTTGGCTGGACTGCCATATTTGACTTTTTATCTAATTTGATTACCATATACTCATCTCCAGGTTTTGTCTTGGAAGAGGGGTTGATGATATGGAAGAAATGCCATCAATGGGCGAAGTTAAAAAATACTTCATTGAGTTCTTTGGAACACACGTTTCGGTGAGAGGGAAAACGAAAGGAAAATCAGTCGGTCTAAACACTTTGATAGGGGATTTTTTCCACGCAGATGTGGATGGAATTTCCCTCGAATTTGGAAGACCGATAGAGAAAAAGTTCGGACTGGAACCGCTCAGATTTATGTGGGGACTGCCGAGTCACTTATACAGGATCGGACGAAGCGAGGAAGAGTTCTACGCAAAGTATCCCAGGGACGCTTTAAAAGAGTTGACCGTCGAACAATTTGCAGAAATGGTCTACGACCTCATCAGGATTAAAAATGGCTTAGATGTACTTTAAGCCAAATGCGACTCACCTCGCAATTTTTTTTATTTATGATAAAATATTAATATGTCCCAATACTATAAAAAATCAAACAATCTTTTTGACCCCAAATCGGCTGCTCCTTTCAAATTGAGCCGTTCAAAGATAGATTTGTTCATGGAATGCCCCCAGTGTTTCTATCTGGATAGGCGTTTGGGAGTGGGCAGACCGCCCGGTTTTCCCTTTACCTTAAACAGTGCGGTTGATTCTTTATTGAAAAAGGAGTTTGATTTACACAGAAAAGAACAGACCATTCATCCTTTTATCGAGGAGTTCGGCATTGATGCCGTTCCGTACCAGCACAAAGATATCGATACTTGGAGAAATACCTTCAAAGGTATTGAATATTTGGATAAAGATACCAATCTTTTGATTACCGGAGCGATTGATGATATTTGGATTAATCCCAAGGGGGAGGTGATTATTGTTGACTACAAGGCAACCTCTAAAACGAGCGAGGTTAATCTCGATGCGGAATGGCAGAGAGGATACAAGAGGCAGATGGAAATCTATCAGTGGCTCTTCAGACAGAACGGATTCAAGGTTGCTCCGACCGGATATTTCGTCTATTGCAATGGAGATTCCGGTAAACCATTTTTTGACAAGAAATTGGAGTTTGATATCAAGGTTATTCCTTATACCGGAGACGATTCGTGGATAAAGGGGGCATTAAAGGAAGCCAAAGAGTGCCTGATGTCGGAGAAGATTCCTGAACCGAATCCTGAATGCGACTTCTGTAATTACAGAAAGAATGCCGTTATGGCTAAAATAAAACACGAAAAGAAGTAGAAAGGAGCCGAAAGGCTCTTTTTGCATTGCAAAAATTTATGACGGTGCTAAACTGTTATCTATTATTATATTTTTTAAATTCATGGTTCCGAAAAAGATATTTTTCGTCAAAGGAGTGGGAACGCACAAAGACAAGTTGGCTTCTTTTGAAGCGGCCCTAAGGGATGCGGGAATTGAAACCCAGAATTTGGTTTACGTTTCCAGTATTCTTCCTCCTAATTGCGAAATCGTTCCCAAGGTTAAAGGGGTTTCTTTATTAAAGCCCGGACAAATTACCTTTTGCGTCATGGCCAGAAATGAAACTTGCGAACCGAACCGATTGGTTTCGGCGGCGATCGGATTAGCTGTGCCAAAAGATATCAGCAATTACGGTTATTTATCAGAACATCATACTTTCGGGGAGACGGCCGAGAAAGCCGGAGGATATGCCGAAGATTTGGCGGCAACAATGTTAGCCACCACTTTGGGAGTTGAGATAGATGTTGATAAGGCATGGGATGACAGGAAGCAGGAGTACATTGCTTCGGGAAAGATATTTAAAACAACCCATGTCTGTCAGTCGGCGGAGGGAAACAAGAACGGACTATGGACAACGGTCATTGCGGCGGCGGTATTTTTGGAGGATTAGTTTTGTGATACAATACACTCATGGAATCAAAAGGAAAACCGGCGGTAAAAGAATTGTTGGAAAAGAATATTTTTTCTATTTCCGCCTATCTCAAACTGTTGAACGGAGTTTTGAATTCATTTGGGGCGAGAATAATGGGAGAGGTGAGTGAGATGAAAATGGGGCCGAGCGGCCACGTTTATTTTTCTTTAAAGGACAAAAAAGACAAAAGTGTTTTGTCCTGTGTTATCTGGAGTTATGATTATAAATTATGCGGGGTTCAGCTGAGGGAGGGATTGGAAATAATCGCCAACGGCATTCCCGATGTTTATCCTCCGACTGGAAGATTGAGCTTCAAAGCCAAAACGATTCAGTTGGTCGGGGAAGGGGAATTGAAAAAAGAATACGAGAAGCTGAAGAAGAAACTGGAAGACGAGGGATTGTTTTCTTTGGAAAGAAAAAAAGAAATCCCTTCTTTTGTTGAGAATGTCGGAATCATCACTTCCAAGCAGGGAGCGGTTATCAATGACTTTTTAAATAATTTAGGAAGGTTTGGTTTTAATATCAAATTCATCGATTCCCGGGTCGAAGGATTGGAAGCGGTTAAAGACCTTTTAAACAGCGTTAAGACGATGAAGAAGCTTGATTTGGATGTTCTCGTCATTATGCGAGGCGGAGGCTCTCTGGAGTCGTTTCTGGCCTTTAATAACGAGGTTTTAATCAGGGAAACGGCTGATTTGCCCTTTCCGGTGATTGCGGCGATTGGGCACGACAAAGATGTTCCTCTATTGGCCCTAATGAGTGACAAAATGGTTTCCACTCCGACTGCGGCGGCCAATCTTTTGAATCAGTCCTGGCTTGAAGCGGAACTGGAATTGAAAAGAAAAGAGAGGGAAGTTTTCAGTTATTTTTCTTCCTTCCTTTCCGACACGGAATATTCTTTCAATGATTTATTTTTAAAAGTCAAAGAAAGGCTGGAAAAAGTATTCGCTTCTTTCAGAATGATTGAATACAAAATTAAGACAGTCGTTCCGAAGATGTTGGAAAATGAAATCAGGAAAGCCAGGGAAAAAATGGAGAGTATGGAAAGGGTGATTATCAATAATGACCCGGAAAGGAATTTGAAGTTGGGATATTGCATCGCTCAAAATGAAAAGGGGACAATCAAAAACATCAAAGACATTAAATTGGAAGAAATGGTTGATTTAAGAGTTTTTGATGGGGTAATAAATACGCAAGTTAAAAAAATACAAAAATATGAAAGAAAAAAATCTTAATCAGAGTCTGAAAAAGCTTTCTTCTATCGCCGAGTGGTTTGAAAAGCAGGAGGAAGTTGATGTTGAAGAAGGGTTGAATAAAGTGAAGGAGGCGGCTGAGATAATCAAAGCGGCCAAGAAGCAGTTCAAAGAGATAGAAAATGAGTTTGAGGAGATTAAAAAAGAGATAGAAGAAGAGTAGTTTGACCGGAAAACAGAAAGGGTTTAAAATGTAGGTGGTTCTTCCGATTCGCAGAACCTTGATATTGCTTTTATTAGTAGGTGAGAATGTTGAACAAAGGTAACGCTAATAGAAGATTTTTCCACGATCGAGTTCCCGAAAAAAAAGGGAACCACAACGGAAACGACAAAAGCCCTAAACCTCAACCGAAAAGCGATTGCGGTAACAGGGTTTTCCCTATGGGATGGTGTGCTAATGTTAGCTGTGGCCAGTTCCTCGAAAGTCAAGGGCATCACAGCATAGGAGTGCCAGAATGGGTCAGGAAAAGATTCAAGAAGTATTTTGGCATTATCCTGACTGAAGCGAAAAAGGTTTTCGTTTGCCCTCGTTGCCACAAAAAAATGGAGAAAAATCGTCACAATTTCCAGGCGGTTGTTATGTCCTTATATGTTGAACAACTGGCTGAAATTGATGAGGCTATTCTGAACGGCAGAGAAACAAACTACACTTACAAAGAGCTTCTTGCTCTTGCCAAGAGAAATTATTCTATCAGCAGTATTGCTAATGAACAACCAGTAACCCAGGAGGTGGTATTGCAAACGCAGAATTAATCGGAGCATTGTCTCCTTTTTCTTTTTTATGTATAATATATTTAATAATAATTAAGATTACGGAAATGAACATTTTAACAGACGAAACGTTTGAAGGTTCGGTCAAGAATTCAACTATTCCGGTATTGGTTGATATATATACCGAATGGTGTCCGCCCTGCAAAATGCTGGGACCGATAGTTGAGAAATTATCAGAAGAATATGCCGGGAAAGTGGAGTTTTTCAAGATGGACCTGGACAAGAATCCCAAAACGGGCAATTTGTTTGAAGTGGACAGGATTCCGACCGTTGTTCTTTTCGTCAACGGAGAAGTCAAAGACAAGTTTATCGGCTTGAAGTCCGAAGAAGAGATTAGAAATTGGATTAATTCAAACATTTAACATGGAAGAAGAAATGGAAAAATTGATAAAGATATCCGAAGAGTATGCTGAAAGCAAAGGATATAAATTGAATCCGAACAGGGCAATCGTTGAAGGAGTGATTAAGGGGTTATTAGTTCGCAAAGAGAACTTTGGAGAAATATATTGTCCTTGCAGGAAGATGTCGGGAAACAAAGAAGAAGACAAAAAGATAATTTGTCCCTGTATCTATCACGAAGATGAAATTGCTAAAGACGGGCACTGCTTCTGCAATTTATTTGTTAAATAGAAAACCGCCTCTCGGCGGATTTTTTTATTCATTGACTCTTCTGGTGTATGTTCCGCTTTCCGTGTTTATCTCGATAATATCATCTTCATTCACAAATAAAGGTGCGTCTATTTTGGCTCCGGTTTCAAGAGTTACCAGCTTGGTTCCTGATTGGGCCCTGTCTCCTTTGACTCCGGGTGGAACTTCGGTGACTTTCAATTGAACCTTGATGGGAATAATGACATTAATGATTTTATCATTAAAGAGCATTGTTTTAACTTCTTGATTGGCTTTGAGGAATTTAACTTTGTCTCCGACTTGTTCTTCGGTTAATTCAAACCTTTTGTTTTTATTATCAGAAAAAGTATATTTTCCTTTGTTGCCGAAAATGAATTTGGCTTCTTGTTCTTCAACTTCAGCTTCTTCAAAGGAATCCCTGGGTTGAGCACTCTTGGAAATGACGCTTCCGTTAATCAAGTTTCTTAATTTCATTTGCAAATACGAATGACCTCTTCCTTTGAAGGTGGATAGGGCCTCTACAATTTCGTAGGGCTGGTCGTTGATAACGATAATTTTGCCTCTGGTTAATTCAGAATATGATGACATTTTAGTTTTATGTATTATTATTTTTGTATTCTCCACTCAATCTTGTCTTCTTTGTCGGCGTATTCAAGCCACTCTCCGCCATCATCGATGACATACCATTTTCTTTTGGTTTGAGACCAGACCATCGGCTGGTTTCGGTAAAAAGGTTTTTTAATGATTTCTTTAGGTTTGAGTTTTCCCAATTCAAGCCATTTTTTGAAAACCGTTTCAATTGAATAATCAAGATTTCTCGATTTGGCCCAGTTGGCAACCGTGGTGATGGCTTCTTCGGCTTTCTTGACCGAACCGGCTAAATCAATCAGCTGTTTGGCCGGTCTGGTAAATCTAGAATAGATTATCTTCTTCTTTTTAGCTGATTCTTTGATTTCGTCAAGGGTGATGCCCTTGGAATAGAAGAAATGATTGACGACTTTCTGGATGTCGCTTTCTTTTTCTTCTTTGATTGTTTTCTTTTTTTCCATATTTCAGCTTATCTTCTTTAATACTTCGGAATAGAAGGTTTTTACCTTCTCCAATTCTTTTTCGCCCATATTGGTGATTTTGTAAACACGTCGGCGGTCTTCAATTCCGCTTTTTACAAATCCCTGTTCTTCCAATCGATATAATACTCGGTAGGGAGTAATGTTACCAGGCTTGAAGCCAAAGTCTTTTTCAATCGAGGAGTGCAAATCCCAGGCATAGTTAGAGTGCTTTTTTAATGTAGCAAGAATATATATCCAAAGGTTTTCTTTGGTATTTGATTTAGTTAATCTTTCAAAGGGTGTCATGCATTCATTTTAGAGGAAAGGAGGGGGATAGTAAATGTTGACACAATACAATTTATGTTTTATATTATATGCAATAGATCTTTGATATAATTAAAGAGAAAGAAAAAGTTCAGGATGGTAATTTGATCATGAGGTGGTTAAATTTCCATCCTGAAAGGAGATGGTAATCTTGAACGAAGAGTTAACAAACTTAATGAAGAGAGACTGGAAGGTCTCCGAAAAAGACATAAAGAGGGCACATGCAAGGAATGCGAACTTCTTTAAAGTGATGAATTCTTCAGAAGCAAAAGAGCTTAGAGTGGAACCATTCACTTCTAAGAAAGAAAAGATGTGGGACATAAAGGAAGCCACAAACAGGAAGATTTATCTGACCGTTATGTGGTTCCAGGGAAGAGAAATTATTGCGGTGATTGTGTCCGCGGTAGTTACTTACTTCTGGTTATTTCCTAAGATAGCATTTGCTGCAATTTACTTTGCGGTATTGATTGCGGTGACGGTATACATCATGTTTCACTTAATGCGTCCTAATTGGCACCATCGTCTCTATCACGACCGAGGAATGTACCATCAGTCGTCTTTTGCTGATGCATTCTATGGTGAGATCGACCCTCTTTCAATTGAAGAAAGGGGAATCAGACCAAAGCCAGCTTGGATTACACACTTCATTAACTTAATTCTTTCTCTTTTTTTGTTTGGCTAAATTGTTGACACAGTGCAATATTAATTGTATAAATATATTGTAATCTTGGAGGAGTTCTAAGATGTCAGAAATTATTACAGCACCTAGAAATTCTGGAGTTATGGCTCCTTGGTATGTTGAGCCAGAAGGATGGGTAAGGATAATGGAACTTTGGGGTTTCGATCAGCCCTTCTTTGATGAGTTTATGAAGATGTATCGTCCTCAATGGGTTGAAAAATATCGTCAGCCCAGTACGGATTATGACGAGGCACAGCTCAAGGGTGATGCCATTGTCGCCATTATTCGGCAGTCATTCGAAAAATTCAATGGAATGCCGAAACTTCTTGCTGATTTTTGTGGTCTCAAGAATGATGTTGCCATTGCAGAGAAGCTTGGCGTTGGGCCAGAGGACTTGATCTGGGATCCTGTAAGGATAACTTATCAATTCGTACGGTCAGAGGGATTCAAAGTCTGGATACCAGTCGATTGACCCTCTTTTTTTATGCTTAAATATGTTGACAAACTATTTTACCAGTGTAAAATACAATTAATAACATATTAGAAAATAATTAATTCATAAATATGGCAAAAAAGGCGGTTAAAAAGACTGAGAATAAAAAAGAAATCAGAATTGCGATTGCTGGTTTAGGTAACTGTGCTAGTGCTTTAGTTCAGGGAATAGAGTATTACAAGAACATCAAAAATGATGATGAGATAGTTCCCGGATTGATGCACAACGTTTTATTAGGATACAAAATATCAGACATTAAGGTTGTGGCTGTATTTGATATTGATAAAAGAAAAGTAGGAAAAGATTATACACAAGCTATATTTGAAAAGCCCAATTGCACTAAGATTTTCTGTCATGATATTCCCAAGACGGGAGTGATTGTTAAGATGGGACCGATTTTGGATGGAGTAGCCGACCATATGAAGAATTATCCGGACGATCAGACTTTCTTGCCTTCTGACAAAAAAGCCGTTGATGTGACTGCGGAATTAAAGAAATCAAAAGCAGATGTCTTGGTTACTTATCTACCAGTCGGTTCGCAGAAGGCTGTTGAGCATTATGCTCAAGCAGCATTGGATGCCGGTGTTGCTCTTGTTAATTGCATGCCTGTCTTTATTTGTTCCGATGAGAAGTGGGAAAAGAAATTCAAAGACAAGGGTCTTCCTTGTATCGGAGATGATATTAAATCCCAGGTGGGAGCAACCATCACTCACAGAGTTTTATCTCACTTGTTCGCTGAAAGAGGTGTTACTATAGACAGATCATATCAGTTAAATGTTGGAGGAAATACAGACTTCTTGAATATGTATGGAGAAAGAGCCAGATTGAAGACAAAGAAAATATCAAAGACCGAAGCGGTTGAGTCTCAACTAGCTAAAAGATTAACTTATGACAACTTGCATGTCGGTCCTTCAGACTGGGTTCCTTTCTTGAAAGACAATAAAGTTTGTTTTATCAGGATAGAAGGCAGAAAATTCGGCAATGTTCCGATTGAATTGGAATTGAGATTGTCAGTTGAGGACTCTCCTAATTCAGCCGGCTGTGTTATCGATGCTATCAGACTTTGCAAAGTTGGTTTGGATAGAGAAATCGGAGGAACATTATTATCTTCTTCGGCTTACTTCATGAAGCACCCGATGAAGCAGTTTACCGACGAGAAGGCCAGAGAAATGATCGAGGAGTTTATTGCCAATAAAAGAGAAAGGTAATATAATATAAACAATATGGAACCAATAAAAAGATTTATCAGTTCAATCACCGAAGGTAATCTCTGGACATACATCCTTTCTTTAGGAAAGGAGCAGGAAGTTCAGGAAGGAGAAGTTTCTCGATTAATTTTCGAAAAGTTCGGATTTTTGCCCAACGATTTAATGGTTAAGAGTGTTTTATTCAGACTAAAGAATGATGGATATGTGAGCAGGGAAAAGCTGGCTTCAAAGAAAGCTTTTAAGATTACCGAAAAAGGAAAGAAACAGTTGGAAGAAATGAAGAGTTTTTGTTCTAATCTAATACAGAAATTATAACAGTCATTTTGGCTGTTTTAATTTATAATAAATAATAAGTAATAATAAAAAAAATGTTAGACACAAAAAGACACTGGTTTAAGGATTTGGAAAAGATTGTCGGTTCTGTCTTCGGAGCGTTTCCGATTACACCCAACCAGTACACATATCTTTCCGGAGTTTTCGCTTTAATCGGATTGTGGTACATGATGGGAGAGAACTTAGTTTTAGCAACCATAATGTTTTTAATTGCTGCTGGTTTGGATTTTGTTGACGGAGCAGTAGCCAGAAAAAAGAATATGTCGAGCAAAGTCGGAGCATACTTGGATACAGTTTTCGACAGATATGTTGAAGGAATTATCTTTTTCGGAATGTTATTCTTAATGCTTCCCGAAGTTATTATTCCCGGACAGGCCTGGGTTTATTTGGCAATTTTCGGCTCGGTCGTTACAACCTATGTTAAAGCGGCTGCCAAAGAAAAGGACTTGGTTAATCAGGAATTGAAAGGAGGATTGCTATCAAGGGGGGAGAGATTGATATTGATTTTCATTGCTTTGATTTCGGGAATTATGTATCCCGACTATCTATATATGACTTACGTTGTTGCGATAATTGCTATTTTAGCAAACTTTACCGCAATTCAGAGGGTTCACTCGGCGATATCCATTAATACCGCGAAATAAAAAAGAGGCAGTCCCGAGGGGGCTGCTTTTTTATACAAAAATAGCAATATTGTTACGGTCGACAATTGTCGGTCCGCAGTAGATGTTTGTGAATGCCGAGGTCTCTCTTCCGACGACAATGTCGCAGGCCAGTTTGGCAGCCATCATTCCTTGTTCTTTGGGGTGTTGGATGAGAGTGCAGAGCACTTCTCCTGAATTAATGGCTTCGACGGTTTTGCCGTCAAGATCCATTGCGACAATAACTGGGCTTAAGCCCGAGTATTTGTCTTTCAGTGAACGGCCGAAATCTGTTCCAACTGGACCCAAGGAAATGATTGCCGGTTGTTCCATGAATTTGCAAATGATATCAGTTTTTTTAGAATCATTGACATCTATTATGCAAACCGGAACTTTGTAGTCCTCGGCTATTTCGCGGATTCCCTGGATTCTCAGGGAGTATCCGTAGTGGTCGGGCTTATCCACGGGGACGTAGATAACATCGAAGGTTTTTCTGGAAGCGAACAGCTCTCGAGCCGCTCTTCTTCCCGAATCTTTTTCGTTTGTTCCCACGTATCCTCTCAATTTTCCCTTTAGTCTCTGTTCGAATACTAAGTCGGGAGGAACATTGATTGCGATAACTATCCCTTGGAAAGAATCAAGCATTTTGATGAGCCTTTCTTCGTACTCGCCTTGCTTGGGAGTAAGGGGAAGAATTATCACGTCGGGATTTTTGGCGATTGCCTTAGCCACTTTTTCAAGGTATTCTTCAATGTCGTTGTAGTTTCTCAGAAGAGAAAGCACTTCGTATTTCAGAGAATACCTGCTCGCTATTTCCAGGAATCCTTCGACAATCGCTTGCCAGACTCCGGAAAACTTCAGTGTCGGATGTTTAATCCGGCTGTGAGTTACGAGAATGATACTCATTATTATTAGGTCCATTTGTTCACCTCAGCATGCAAACTTATTGGTAAGCAGGCTGGTTTAAGTATGATAAAAATAGGGGATGTGTCAATATTGACAAGTGATATTACATATTGTATAGTTTGCTTACCAATAACAGGGGCGGAGCTCTTGCTATTGCTGTTGTTTGAAAAAGAGGACACTGAACCATGAAAGCAAACAAAGAGATTTTGGTTGCTATTGCTGGTCTAGGGAATTGCGCTTCGGCACTGATTCAAGCCGTTTATCGCGAAAAATTGAAAGATGACTTGAAGGGTGTTATGCATAAATCCCTAGGTGGATACAGCATAGCGGATGTAACGTTTGTCGCCGCCTTTGACGTCGACAGGAACAAAGTAGGAAAAGATATTTCAGAAGCAATCTTTTCCGGACCGAACTGCACAGAGAAAATATCAGATGTCCCTTATATGGGAGTCAGGGTGAGTCTGGGGCCTGTTATGGACGGGGTATCCGACCAAATGAAGAAAGAATTCTGTCCAATTTACGACAACATCACCGAAGAGCAGGTTGTTGCCATTCTCCGCGAATCCAAGGCACAAGTTCTTTTAAACTATATGCCAGTTGGTACAGATGAGGGAACCGCCTTCTATGCACGATGTGCCTTGAAAGCAGGTTGTGCTTTTGTAAACTGCATGCCTTCTTTCATTTGCTCCAAACCGGAATGGGGAGAGCTTTTTCGAAAGGCAGGACTGCCCTGTATCGGCGACGACATAAAGTCGCAGATGGGGGCGAGCGTAATCAATCGGTCAATCCTGCACCTTTTCGATATGAGAGGAACAAAGATTGAAGAAGCGACCCAGCGCAATGCTGGCAATAATACAGATTTCCGGAACATGTGGTTGGATCAGACTCGGCTGGGAACAAAACTCGCTTCAAAGACAAATACACTCCTGTCAAACATTCTTCAAGAGGTTAAAGTTGAGGTCATTTGCAATGAGTATGACCCGAGCCTCAAAGGAGATCATAAGGTTTGTCATATCCACATTAAAGCCATCGGAACCGGAGCGGAAATAATTCACGATTCAAAAACAGAAGTCGTGGACTCATATAATTCGGCTGGTGTTGTCATTGATGCCATTCGAGTTGTCAAAATTGCTCTCAATCGAGGAATTTCCGGACCAATCATTCCGGCCTGTGCATACTTCATGAAGTCACCGCCAGAACAGATGGAGGACAATTATGCAAACTTTCTCCTTGAAGAATGGATCCATGATTGTTCAAGAACTATCATCTGCCCTCACAGCAGAACTCAAGATTTTTCATTTTCGGGACAGAAGTATTCCGAGTTTTGGACAAGAACCATAAAAGAACTTGTTGAGAACGCAAGAAGGCATCACCTGAAAATTGAGGTAATGTCTCCACGGAGACACTATCATGATGAGAAGGAGTTCTTAGAAATCCTTGAAGAAGCAATCAAAAAGCTTCTTAGCTGTCCAGCTGGATACGAGCGAAATCTGGTGATTCCTTTTAGTATCACCGATCCGAACCTCAAGAAGAAGATGATTGCTCTGCTTCAGTTGTGCGAGGGAATTAACATCTACGGCATCAATGTTGCCCCAGATGAAGAATTCCTTTCACGAGTGCCCAATATCTGCGGATATGCCGGGATGGATGAAGACAAGGTTGGCCAAGAGCTCTATAAAGAGCTTGTTTCAAGAGCCGAAATCTCAACTGTCATGGTGGTTCGCCACCAGAAAAATCAGGGCCTTGAGTGGAGGATTCAGGCCATTAAGAGGATGGCGGAAGCAGACCAGAAGAAGGTGATGGTTTTCGGTGCCCATGAGCAAAGGCAGATTAAAAAATATGTCGGCATAAAGGGTGTCGGAATTATTACCTTGGGATGCCGGGGCACGGAAATTATCCTCGGCTTCAAATCAAGTCAGAACACGCCAATAGTGTGCATGGACAACAATTCGAAGGTCGATGCTTTCCTCAATAAAATGAAGATAGCCATTTCGTTCAGTCAAGAAGGATTCTACAGGGAGATTCTTTTCTCTGGAATCGTCAATACAGAAATGACTCCGCAAAAAGCGGTAGTGAGCTGAAGGTGATTGTAATGGAAAAAAAGATTAATGTCGCCTTAATCGGCGCTGGAAATGTTGCGTCATCTTTTTATCAAGGGCTGGCTTATTACGCCAAAGCGAAGGGATCCGTTCCCGGGCTCATGAATGCTACCATCGGCGGATATTCCGTTTCAAGCATTAGGGTGGTTGCAGCCTTTGACATTGATGAGCGTAAGATTGGAAAGACATTGGACCAGGCTCTTCAAGAGAGACCCAATTGTACGAAAATTTTTGTGAAGAAATTTCCCAAATCAAAAACTGTTGTCATGATGGGTCCGATCCTCGACGGGGTCGGCGACCACATGAAGGATTTCCCGGACGACATGACATTTGTTGTTTCAAAAGAACAGCCAGTCGATATCGTCAAGGAATTAAAGAGGCTGAAGGTGCAGGTTGTAATCATTCTGCTGCCAGCTGGATCTCAGAAAGCCGTCGAGCATTACGCTCAGGCAGCAATAAACGCTGGTTGCGGTTTCGTTAACGGGATGTCGACCTTCATTGCTTCTGATCCCGTCTGGGAAAGGAAGTTCAGGGAGGCAAATCTTCCCTGTATCGGCGACGACGTAAAGACGCAAATCGGAGCGACCATCGTTCATCGAGCCCTTACAAGACTTTTCACTTACCGGAGAGCAATCCTTGATTCAACCTATCAGGCTAACTTCGGCGGGAATACAGATTTCCTTAATATGAGGGATCCGTTACGAACCGATTCGAAGCTAAGGTCGAAGTACGAATCAATCAATTCTCTTTTGCCCGGCGATGGGTTGAGTAGGGAAAAATTATATTCCGGTCCGGCCGATTATATGCCTCAGCTGAACGACAGTAAAATCGCCTATATCAACTGGAAGGGCAGACAGTTCGGGGATATCCCGATTGAAATTGAGCTGAAGATATCGGTTGAAGATTCTCCTAATTCGGCTTGTTGCCTGGTTGACGCAGTGAGATTGGTCAAAACGGCTATGGACAGGGGAATCGGTGGAAATATCACCGCGGCCAGCCAGTACTTGATGAAGCGTCCTTTGGTTCAGCCTCAAAGCGACGAAGACGCTCTAAGAGACCTGGAAAGGTTTATCAACGATGCGTCTCGGAATATCGTGGTTTCCTTTGCGAGAACCAGAAAGTTCGCCCAGTCCGGGGAATACATTTCGGAACCATGGACAGACATTCTTGAATCGGCCGAAAGGGAGGCCGAAAGACTCGGGATCCATCTCGAGACAATGGCTCCAGAAGAGTCCTATAATGATCCGAGAGAATTCATTCTTCTCGTTGAGGCGGCCGTTAAAAGGCTCAATGCCTTCCGGGGATACGAGAGAAATCTCTACATTCCTTTCAATATTACCGACAAAAAGCTGAAGGCGGAACTGATTAAGGTTCTCCGGAAGTTTTTAGGCAACATCTATGGAGTGAACGTTCCTCCAGACGATGAATATCTCAGAAGGCTCAAGAGTATCCGCGGCTACATCGGCATGGATGAGCGTCTGCTTGGAGAGTCGCTCTTCACAGAGCTTATTTCCAGAGCCAGCGTTAAGCGAATCATCGTCGTCCGCCACGAAGAGAATCAGTACGGTCATGATCTTCGTGCAGAAGGAATAACATCTCTTGCCCGGGAGAAAGGAATAGATGTCTTTATGGTTAAACATGAGGACAGCGAGAAGATGAAAGAGATAATTTCGTTGGGTGACGCCGGCGTTATAACATTCGGGTGTCGGGGCACGGAAAAGATTCTCGACTTCGATGTTGAGGTTACGGTGCCGATTGTAACGGTCGATACCAATAAGAGAATCGTCAGGACCGCAATCAAGAAGACCAACAAAATAATCCTCACATCCTTCATCCAAGAGGGATTGTATGGAGGAGTCTTCTTCTCTTACGGAAATCATATTATAAATCCAACAAGAATGACCGCTTGAAGGATTTCAAAAAACCAGCGAGAACACCAAGTTTCTCGCTTTTTTTATTGATTTAAAATTGGGCATAATATATTATATATAATATAAGATAAATTATAGCTTATGAATAAAGAAAACATAAAAGGAATATTTTTTGATTTAGACGGTATTCTTTTTGACAGCGAATATTATCAATGGCAGGGATGGGTTGAGCCGTTGAGAGAATACGGAATCGAATTGACCAAGGAAATGTATTTTAATTATGCGGGCAAAAGCGGTCCCCAAATCGATGAAGAACTGATTAAAGATTTCAATTTGGGTATTTTCCCCGGAACATTATGGGAAGCCAAACAAAAACTGCTTGAAAGGTGGTTTAATGAGAAGGCAATGCCCTTAATGCCTTATTCTAAAGAAGCCGTTGAATATTTTGCAAACAACAGTCGATTCAAGGTCGCATTGTGTTCGGGAGGTCCGAGGGAAGAAATAATGACAAAATTGGAAAAAAACGATTTTGTGAAATATTTTCCGGTAATTGTTGCCGGTAGCGATGTTTCAAGAAGCAAGCCATACCCCGATATTTATTTATTAGCTGTCGAGATGCTGGGATTGATACCGGAAGAATGTCTGGCTTTTGAAGATACTCAATACGGATCGGAAGCGGCTTATTCGGCTGGGGTTCACTGTTTTGTTGTTCCCAATGAATATTCTTTAAAGCAGGATTTTTCAAAAGCAGATAGGGTTTTGTCTTCTTTGAAAGATGCTATTGAATTTTTCGAGAATTAGCTTTTCAGTAATCCTATTTTAGCCAAAAGAGGAGTGACAATGTAGACTAAAGGGGCTTTAGCTCCTTTGATTTTTGTCTGTTTGTTTAAGATGGATTGCTTTAGTTCTTCTTCTGTATTTCCATCAAATTCAGTGTAGGCATAACCAACAGCTTTGTAATAATGAGAATCTCCTCCAGCAATTATTCCCAGATTGTTTTCTTTGGCAAATTCCATTGCTTTCTTATCTGGACTTGTTCCCGGCTTTCTGGCATTGAAGACTTCTATTGCATCAACCAAATCAAGATATTTGGTTATATCGTCCCTGAATCCTTCACTACCGTGAAAAGGATGGGGGATAACAACCAATCCGTTTTGTTTTTTTATTTCTTCCATGACCCAGCGTGGGTCTTTTTTGTATCCATCGATTTTTTCTTTCAGGAAGAGACCCAAAACATCACCTTTAGTTGTTTTCATTTCTTCTCCCAAAATTATAAGGAAGTTATGTCTCTTTCCTAATTCAATCGCTTCTTCCCAGCCGTTGGTGTTCTCATGGTCGGTAATGGCAACTCCATCAAGACCCATCTTTTTTCCTTGGGCGATTATGCTTTCAATACTTGAAGAAGCATCGTATGAATATTTGGTATGGCAGTGCAAGTCTATTTTCATGGTTATATTATACACAAGGGACTGATTTTTGACAAAGAGAGAAAATGGAGTTAATGTATTTTTGTACTAATTTTTAAATATCAGCAAATTTAAAACAGAGGTGTTTACCATTAAGCAATTTCACGACATGAAAGAAGTGTTAGAGGAAACGAATGGCGGAGAAATGACTATCGCTGTAGAGCGTCCACAAGCGGATGCTCTTCGTACCCAGCATAACGAACTTTTTCAGTTTGTTCAGGTATTTTCCTTTAAAAGAAAAGGATCACCGATTTTCTTTATCAGGGCTGGAGATATGGGAATATATTTAAAGCTGGTAAAGGTTTTCAAGAAGAATCACATGATTGTTGGCTCAGATGGCAGGCTATTGCCACCAGTATAAGACTATTTTCAGGACACCTATCATCGGTGTCCTAGGTCATATTCGTATTGATGTTAAATACATAATTTGCTATTGTCTAAATATGAACAAAAGGATATTCATCAGTATCAGTCTGCCTAAAAACATACAGGACAAGCTTGTTTCGTATCAGGAAGAGATTTCCCGTTCTTTCACCAATTTCAACGATTTTTGTCCCATTAAGTGGACCAAGAAGCATAATTTGCATATTACGCTTTTTTTTGTCGGCTATGTGGAATTGGACGATTTGGTCAATGTGTTTGAAGTCGTGGAAAACATTGCAAAAAATCACGAAAGATTTAAAATAGACTTGAAAGATATTTACTACGGTCCCAAAGAAAAATCTCCCAAAATGGTCTGGGTTAGCGGAGAAAATTCTCCCGAATTGGGAGAATTGCAGGCCGAACTGGAAAAAGAATTATTGGATGTGCGACAGCCGGACAACAGCTTCACTCCGCACATTACCTTGGGAAGAATAGTCCAGTGGCAGTTTAATAAGATTGAATTGGAAGAGAGACCGGATATTTTTAAAGATATCGATCTTTCTTTCCCGGTTGATTCAATAGAAATCATGGAGAGCGAAGGAGCTCATTATACGGTATTAAAATCAATTTCATTAAAATAACATGAAAGTACACTTTATCGGCATCGGAGGAATAGGAGTTTCGGCTTTGGCCCAGTATTATTTGGGCAAAGGCCACGAAGTTTCCGGTTCCGACCTTGTTGATTCGGAAATAATCGAAGGTTTGAAAAGCAAAGGAGCGACTATTTTTGTCGGTCCTAATTCGGATAAAAACATCAAGGATTATGATTTGGTTATTCACAGTCCGGCGGTAAAAGAAAACAATTCCGAGATTATAGAAGCGGAAAGAAAAGGAATCAAGATTTTAAGCTATCCCCGGGCCTTGGGAGAATTGACCAAGGAATATACAACCATTGCTGTTTCCGGAACTCATGGCAAGAGTACGACCACGGCCATGCTCTCTTTGATTTTGATTGAAGCCGGGCTGGACCCGACTGTAATCGTCGGAACAAAACTTAAAGAATTCGGCGATTCTAATTTCAGAATGGGAAAATCGGAGTATTTGGTTATTGAAGCTTGCGAGCATGAGGCCTCTTTTCTTAACTACTGGCCGAAGATAATCGTGGTGACCAATATTGAAGAAGACCATCTTGATTTCTATATCAATTTGGAAAATATCAAGAAAGCTTTTAATGAATTCGTTTCGCATCTTAAAGCCGATGGACTTTTGGTTAAAACAGAAAATACAATCATCAATACCGACAAAAAGACGATTAATTATTCTTTAAGGGACAAAAAAGAAGTTGAGGAATTGAAGGAGATAATTAAAATACCCGGAGATCACAATATTTTAAATGCTTTGGCTGCCTTGAAAGTTGCCAGGGTTTTGGGTGTTGAAGACAAAGTATCTTTTGAAGCCTTATCCAAATACATCGGTTCTTGGAGAAGGTTTGAAGAAACTCAGTTGCCGGGATTTATTTTAATCGATGACTACGGGCATCATCCGACCGAGATTTTAGCAACCTTAAAAGGAGCGAGAGAAAAATATCCGAACAAAAAGATATTTTGCGTCTTCCAGCCACATCAATATCAGAGAACGTATTTATTGTTCAATGATTTTGTCAAAGCATTTAAAGAGGTCATGGAGAATAAATTGGTGGACAGATTGTTCTTAATCGATATTTACGACGTGGCCGGAAGAGAATCCAAGGAGGCCAAAGAAAAAGTCGATTCAAAGATGTTAGCTCAAGCTGTCGGTGCTGAATATGTTTCCAGGGATGATTTGTTTAAAGAATTGAACGGGGGAGAAGTGATGATTTTCATGGGAGCGGGAGACATATACAATTTGAGTCAAGATTTAAAACAATTGAATGGGTTTTGTTCATAATTTTGTAAAATTAAAACAAATTCTCTTGTAAAGAAAAAGAGAGCGGAGTATAATAAAGGTATATGGATACAATTTGGTTGATTGTAATAATTTTATTTATCGTTTCGTTGATTTTTTGGTCTTCATTGGGAAATTTAAAAGAAGATTAATCACCCCTTGCGGGGTTTTGTTTTATGAAAGTTGCCATATTGGGACATTTTTTAACTAAAAAAGACTACAAGAGGATGATTCCTTGCGGAAAATACATTCCTTTGTTTTTGCTGGAGTGGTTTTTAAAAATGGTTCCCGATAAGAAACGATATATGCAGGTTTCCGAGTTTGATATTTTGGGAAAAGCCAAAGGATGTGTGGTGGGAATACTTTTAACATCGCAAGAGATGATGAAAGACAAGGAGAGAGCGAGAAATATCGTTCTTGATTCCATATTGTACGCTCAAAACGAATTAAAGTGCGACCTGGTGATGCTTGGAGCCCTAACCGCTCCGGTTACTTCGGCCGGTTTGTGGCTGAGAGAAAATCCAAAAGTCAAGTTGGCGATAACCACGGGCAATACCTATACCGCCGCCATTTCAGTCGAAGCGGCGGAAAAAGCGATGAAGCTGGCTCAAATGGAGAAAGAGAAGATAAAGATGGCTATTGTCGGAGCAGCCGGGGTCATCGGTGAAGCCATTGTCAGATATTTCAACGAGAAAGGATTTGATTTGATTTTGGTCGAGAGGGAAATGGAAAGGTTTGAGAGATTGAAACCGAAGTTGCTTAATAATAAATATGTTTTGACCGATGAGCTTTCTGATATTATCAATGCCGATATTATCATTACCGCCACTTCCCATCCCGAATCATTAATTGTTCCCGAATATTTGAAACAAGGAGCGATTGTTGTTGATGTGGCTGAACCGTCGGACGTGGTTGATGACATTGAAGAGAGAAGGCCCGATGTTATTTCCATCGACGGGGGAAGAGTCAAGTGGGGTGATTTTAACGTCGGAACAAGAATCGGACTGCCCAGAGGAACGGGATTTGCCTGTATGACTGAAGGGATAATGCAGGCTTTAGAAGAGGATAAAAAAGATTACATCGGTTCGGTTGATATGGAACACCTGAAAGAAACAATGAATTGGGGGAGGAAATGGAATTTCCCTCTGGCTGATTTCACCTGTTTTAATAAAATTATTTCTTTAGAAAAGTTTAAAAAATAATAAATAAACATATGTCCAAAGCAGACTATCAAGTTCCCGATTCGCGTCCTTGGTTTAAGCTTTATGGAAGCAATATCGAAAAACATCTGGATTATCCCGATGTGCCTTTGTATCATTTTTTAGATGAGGCGGCGGCTGATCATCCCGATAATATCGCCATGAGTTTCTATGGCACCAACATTACCTATAAAGAGTACAAGGAAATGGTTGATAAATTCTGCCACTCTTTATTGGTTAACGGAATACAAAAAGGAGACCGTGTCATTCTCATGGCCGTCAATTGCCCCCAAACCCTTATCGCCTTTATGGGAACGATGAAGGCCGGAGCAATACCGATTCCTTTGAATCCTTTGTATACGGCCAAAGAATTGGAATACTTTTTTAAAGATTTGAATCCGAGATTGGTTTTCACTCTCGATAATTTCTATAACAACGTTTCTCTGGCGGCCCAGGTGACTCCGCAGATTGAAAAGATAATCTCAACCAATATTTCCGATTATTTCCCGCCCTTTAAGAGATTTTTAGCGAGGGCATTGAAAAAAGTTGAAGTTTTCAATTGTCATGAAGCAACCGATTTCAAAGATTTTCTTGAGATGGCTCCGCAATACACGGTCGAGGATAATATTAAGAAAGAGGAAATGATGACGGCGGTTAAAATCAATCCCAAGGAAGATATCGCTTTGATTGTTTATACCGGAGGAACCACCGGAGAACCCAAAGGAGTGGCTTTGACTCATGCTAACATTATCGCCAATGTCACGGCGATTGAAGAATGGTTTAAGAACAGCAAGGTGGATTCTTTATTGCTGGTTGTTCCTTTTTTCCATATCTACGGCTCCGGTCCGATTATCAATTATTGCCATTCAAAAGCGAGAAAGCTGTTGATTCTTCCCAAGTTCCACACCAAAGAAACCATTAAAGCTTTGTTAAAAGAAAAAATCAACGGATTGTTCTGCGTTCCGGCCATCTATTCGGCATTTATTAAGTACTATCAGGATAATCCGAATGAGCCCTATTTGAACGATGTCACATTCTGCGGAAGCGGAAGCACTTCCATTTCTTCATATGCCTGGAAAAACTTGGAAAAGATAGTGCCCAATGCCTTTTTGGTCGAAGGATACGGGTTATCGGAAACTTGTCCGGCAATCATCATCGACCCGGCTGACAAGAAATACAAAAAAGATATCGGTTCGGTCGGAGTTCCGTATTGCGATATCGATGCCAAGATTGTTGATTTGAAAACCGGAGAAGATCTTTGTCCCGATTGCTCGGGAGAAATAGTGGTGAGGGGACCTTCTATTTTTAAAGAGTATTGGAACAAGCCGGAAAAGACCAAACAGGTTTTAAAAGACGGTTGGTTTTATACCGGAGACATCGGACGCATGAATAAGGACGGCGTTTTCTATATCGAAGGAAGAAAAGATGATATGATAAATGTCAGAGGTGAGAAAGTTTGGCCGAGAGAAGTCGAGCAGGTTTTGGAAAAGAATAATAAAGTTTTGGATGTCGCCGTTATCGGAGTTCCTCATGATTATTTTGGACAGGCGGTCAAGGCCTGCGTGGTCTTGAAACCCGGAGAAAACGCAACCGAGCAGGAATTGATCGAATACTGTAAAGAAAGCTTGGTTGTGCACAAGGTTCCGGTGATAGTTGAGTTTTTTAACGAGTTGCCCAAATCGAATATCGGGAAAACCCTCCATTCGGTTTTAAGAAAAAGAGAAAGCGATAAGAGATAATTAAGATGACAATGCCATTCCCGGTTTATTTACTGGTTCCCAGCGCCGTTTTGATAATCATGGTCGGTTTTTACAGCTGGCTTAGAGGCAAGAAAAGGGAGAATTTGATTTTTTTCTTCCTTAGTATGGGGCAGGCTCTCTGGGCCATCGGTTCTTTTTTATTGTGGAGCAGTTGCGGCAACGACATAGCGGTGATTTTCTGGGATAGGATACTTTATTTTGCCACCTGCATGATGGTACCGCTTCTTTATCATCTCTCTCTGGAGATTTGCGAATTAACGCAAAGAAAGCAATCCAAGGTTCTTTTGCCTTTGGCTTATGTTCTCGGATTTATATTCGCCGGCTTGACCGCCACTCCTTATTTTGTTGACGGTGTTTTCTATTATGCTTTCGGAGGTTGTCATACTTATGCCCAGACCGGACATCATTTCTTTTTGATATATTTGATAACCTTCATTTCTTTCGCTTTTTATAATTTATACAAAACATCAAAAAATGAAAAACAAAGTCAGGAAATAAAAGAGAAAGCTTATTTCACTTTGATGGGCTATTTAGTTTTCAGTTTGGCCGGAATCGGGATAGCCACGGCCTACGGCGTCGTTTTTTATCCCGCCTATTATATTTTCTTTCCTTTGTTTTCGATAATCATCACCTACGCCATTACCGAAAAGAATCTTTTTGTCGCCTCCATGGCCACCGATATTCTGATCGGGGCGATTCTGGTTCTAGTCTCGACCTTTTTCTTTTTTCCGGAATTGGAAATGGGCATTATCGGCAAGGGAGTAATTTTCTTACTCTTGTTAGTCTCCTGTTCTTTGTTGTTGAAACATAATCATCAGGAGATAAGGAGGAAAGAAGAGGCGGAAAGAATCAGCAAGTTGAAAACAGAATTCATTTCCATTGTTTCGCATCAGTTGAGAACTCCTTTGGCGGCCATTCGAGGATATACCGATATGATTAAAGACGGAGATTACGGAGTCCTTGGCAAAGAACTGAGCGTTCCGATCAATTATATCCACGATGCCAGCGTCAGCATGATTAAGATGGTTAACGGTTTGTTGAGCGTGACCAGGCTGGAAAGAGGAAAAATAGAATTGAAGGTCAAGTATTTTTCAATTGATAATATGATTGAGGGATGCATTCAGGATGTTGAATTGAAAGCCAAAGAAAAAGGGCTGTATTTGAAATATGAAAAACCGACTGAACCTCTGCCTTCGGTCAGGGGAGATGAGGAGAAGATAAAACATGCGGTGATGAATATTATAAACAACGCCATTTTGTATACGGTTACAGGCGGGGTGACCGTCTCGGTTTCGGTTCTTTATTCTTCTAACGTGCGGATATCGATAAAGGATACCGGTGTGGGAATTGAAAAAGAAGAAAATGAAAAGATTTTCGAAAGTTTTTCAAGGGGCAAGAGGGGGATTGAATTGCAGCCCCAGGGGACCGGATTGGGATTGTATGTGGCCAAAAGCTTCATCGCCATGCACAAAGGAAAGATTACGGTATTTTCCGAAGGAAGAGACAAAGGAAGCACTTTCTATATAGATATTCCTCTCAGGGCTGATATCATTTCAAAACAGGAGTTTGATTTGGTTCCGCCGGAATTGAAGAAATAGGCTATATGTATTATAATTTAAAAAACATATGAAAAAAATATTAATCATCGAAGACGAAAAGATTTTGTCGGAAATGTACAAATTCAAATTGGAGAAAGAAGGATTCGAGGTCTTGAATGCCATGGAGGTTGATGAAGCGATAGAGATAGGTAAAGCGAATAAGCCCGATTTAGTGGTTTTGGATATCCTTTTACCCAAAGAGAGCGGGATAAACTATTTGATAAAGATGAAGAATATTGAAGAATTGAAAGACGTCCCGGTTTTAGTGCTTTCCAATTTTGACGATAATGAAACCAAGAATAAGTCTTTTGAGTTGGGAGCCAAGGATTATTTGATTAAGTCCAATCATGACCCGAAGGAAATCGTAGAAAAAATTAAAGAATTGATAAAATGATAGATACGCCTCTTTCAATATATTTGGTCGTTCCCAGCAGCATCTTTATTCTGTTGGTCGGGAGCTTTATCTTTTTTAAAAGCAGAACCAAAGAAAATCTTTTGTTTTTTCTTTTGAGTTTCGCCCAGTTCCTCTGGTCTTTCGGGGCCTTTGTCGTCTGGCAGGGTCATGTTTTTAATCAGGTTAGCGAAAGCGTACTGTTGAATAAGGTTTTTGCTTTATCCATCTTTTTAATACCGGTTTTCCTTTACCATTTCACGATTGAGTTTTGCAAAATAAAGAATCAGAAAACAATTCTTTTCATTTCCTATCTGATTTCCATTTATCTGGTTTTCGTGGTTGATGTTAAAACCGTCATCAACGGAGTCTTTTTCTATCGATGGGGCGAATGGAACAGCACTTCAATCTTCCATTACATCTTCTCTTTCTTTATCCTGTTTTTATTATCAATGTCTTTGTATAATCTTTTCCGCGCTTGGCAGAGCAGGGTGAATGACGAAGTCAGGAAAGACACGATTCTTTATCTCCTCTTGGCCATTTCTATTTTCGGTCTGGTTTTCATTGATTTCCTTCCGGTTTACGGAGTCAATGTTTATCCGTTGTTTTATTTGACTATTCCGGTCTATGCTCTTATAATGGCCTATGTATTGATTGAAAAGAATCCTTTGGCTTCGATGATTACAACCGATATCTTGGTGGCGACATTATTGACCCTTTTATCATCTTTATTGGTCTTTCCCGATTTGGAAGTGACCTTTGTCGAGAAGTCGGTTATTTTCATCTTAATTTGCGTGCTTTCGTTTGTCGCCTTGAAATATACCCACCAATTGAGCGAGCAGAAATTGGCTTTTGAGAAAAAGATAGAGGAAAGAACGGAAGAACTTGAAAAAAAGAATGCCCAGTTAAAGGAAGCCAATTCGGCTTGCGAGGTGGCCAATACCATTTTGGAGGCCAAGGTCAATGAAAGAACCAGAGATTTGAAGGGCTTGAACGACAGCCTGGAAAGACTGGTCAATGAAAGAACCAAGGAGTTGAAGAGAAAAACCGCCCAGCTGGAAGAAAAAGTGAAAGAATTGGAGCAGTTTGGAGATGTTTTTGTCGACAGAGAGAATAAAATGGTTGAGTTAAAAGAAAAAGTGAGGGAGTTGGAAGATAAATCAAAATAATATGGAAAGAGTTTTAATTAAAAAAATAGCGGAGTGCGAAGGAAAGAATGCTTTAATCAAAGGCAGAGTTTTTAATATTAGGAATTTGGGAAACATCGTTTTCTTGGTCGTTTCCGATTATACCGGGACCATCCAGGTGGTGGCTGATAAAAGCATTGAGGTTAAAACGGGAGATTCCGTTGAAATCATCGGTTTTGTCAAAAAAGATGAAAGAGCCAAGGGAGGATTTGAAATCAAAGCCGAAAAATTGGAAATCGTTTCCAAGGCTATTGAAGACTTGCCCATTGATTTGTCTAAAGACGATTTGAATTTGAATTTGGTTACATTATTGGATTACAGGCCTCTTTCTTTGAGGCACCCCCGCGTTCAGGCCATTTTTCGTTTGTATGATTTATTATTGAAAAGCTATGAAACGGTGATGCGGGAATGTGATTTTACCGAAATCAAGACTCCCAAACTGTTGGGCAGTGCAACCGAGGGCGGAGCTAACTTTTTCAAGGTTAAATATTTTGAAAAAGAAGCGACCTTGGCCCAGAGTCCCCAGTTTTATAAACAAATAATGGTCGGAGTGTTTGAGCGAGTGTTTGAAGTCGGTTCGGTTTTCAGGGCGGAACCGCATTTCACAACCAGGCATGTCAACGAATATATCGGACTTGATGCCGAAATGGGCTTTATCAAGGACTTTTACGATGTTTCTAAAACATTGAATATTGTTTTGAAGAAGATGTTTTCAATAATTGAAAAAGAAGGAAAAGAATATTTGGATTTGTATGGAGTTAAAAACATGGAAGTTCCGGAAGAAATTCCTTGCATTAAATTGTCGGAAATCAAGAAGATAATCAAAGATGAATACGGATACGAAGTTCCGTCGGGAACCGATATCGACCCCAAGGGAGAAGAATTGGCCGGGCAATATGCCAGAGACAAATTCAATTCGGATTTTATTTTCATAACCCACTATCCCTGGAGCGATCGTCCTTTTTACACCATGCCCAGCCTTGAAGACGAGAAAGAAACCTACGGCTTTGATTTATTATATAAAGGTTTGGAAATCGCAACCGGAGGACAGAGAATCCACAAATACGAAGATTTGATCAAGAATATGAAAAAGAAGAAGATTAAGCCTGAAGGAATGGAGTTCTATCTCGATGTTTTCAAATACGGGATTCCTCCGCATGGCGGATGGGGCATGGGTTCGGAAAGGATTATCAAACAGATGCTCGGATTGGACAGCATCAAGGAAGCTATTTTGTTCCCGAGGGACGTTAAGAGATTAATTCCTTAATATGGATAAAGAAAATTTCTTATTTTTATCATTTCTGGTTTTGTTTTCTGTTTTCTGTTTTCTCTTTTCTAATTCCTCCAATGTCTCAGGAGGTTCATTTTCTTTTTTAAAGGCTTCTTCGGTTGATTTGTTGAGGCCGTTGTCAAAAGAAAAGATAAATGATTTATATCTGAATTCCAATAATTTCTTTTCGGTTTTCGTCAATTTGGACGAGGGAAGAGAAATCGTTTTGTCGGAAAAGAAGAGCAATGAAGTCATTCCGATTGCTTCTTTGACCAAATTGATGACGGCGGTTGTTTCTTTGGAGAATTACGGATTGGAAGACGAGGTGAAGATAAGCTCTGCGGCGATTAATACCTACAGTACGGCCGGAGGGCTGAGAGAAAAAGAAGTTATTTCAGTCGAAGATTTGTTGTATGTGACTTTGATTGAATCTTCTAATGACGGAGCCGAGGCTTTGGCCGAGAAGATGGGACGAGATGATTTTATCTTAAAGATGAACAAGAAGGCGGCTGAGCTGGGAATGAAGAATACCAGGTTTGTCAATCCGACCGGATTGGATATTTTTACCGATACTTCGGAAAAAGAATTGAAAGAGAACAATGTTTCCAGTGCTTCCGATTTGGAAAAATTGGTCGTGTATGTTTTAAAGAATCACTCTTTGATTCCCCAGATTCTTTCCAATTCGGAAAAACAGATTAAAAGTTCAAGCGGGACAGTTCACAATCTGAAGAATACCAATATTCTTTTGAAGGAAAATTCCTCATATTTATGGGGCAAAACGGGATATACAAAAGAGGCTAACGGGTGTATCATACTCATATTGAAGAGCTACGATGATGACAATAACGGATACATTATCAATGTCATTACCGGAGCTGATGACAGGTTCAGCGAAGCGAGAAAACTGAATTCCTGGCTCCAAGATTCCTTTATCTGGTAACATATGTCTTTATTCACTTTCAATGCGATTAAAATAATGTCCGCGGCTTTCCTTTCGTCTTTTATCTCCATTATCGTGGCCGGATTTTTGATTAAGTTTTTGTACAAGATTGAATTTTGGAAAAAGAAGCCGAGGGAAAAGACGATTGACGGAAAAGACGCCTCGGTCTTTTTGTCTTTCCACAAAGAAAAGGAGGTCAACACTCCGCGTGGAGGAGGGATAATCATCTGGACTTCGATTTTGATTCTTTTGGGAATCGTCTTTTTAGCTGGAAAGTTTTTTCCCGATATCTGGTGGATTCAGAAATTGAACTTTTTTTCCCGTGAAGAAACATGGATTCCTTTGTTCGCTTTAATTACAGCATCTTTAATCGGATTGATTGATGACATTTCCGTTGTCTACGGAACCGGCAAATATATCGGCGGGGGATTGAAATTCAAGACCCGTTTGATTCTGGTTTCGATTATCGGTTTGATCGGGGGAACCTGGATGTATTACAAACTCGGCTGGGATTCAATCCATATTCCTTTACTATTTGATTTTCCCCATGGCTTTGAATGGCACTTGGGAGCATACTTTATCTTATTGTATATAATCGTCAGTTTGGCCTCTTGGGCTTCGGGAGTGGTTGATGGACTGGATGGGCTGGCCGGAGGCGTCTACAGTGCCATATTCGGGGCTTTCGCGGTGATTGCATTCAGTCAGGGCATGATTGATTTATCGGCTTTTTGCATGGCTATTTTAGGAGCCTTGTTCAGCTTTCTTTGGTTTAATATTCCGCCGGCCAAGTTCTATATGGGCGAGACGGGAATTTTGGGTTTGGCCATGACCATGACGGCAATTGCGTTTTTGACCGACTCGGTGGCCGTTTTGCCGATTATATGCGGGGTCTTGGTTATTGAAACCGGTTCGGTCATTATTCAATTATTGTCAAAGAAATTCAGAGGCAAGAAGATTTGGCTTTCGACGCCGATTCATCACCATTTGGAAGCCATCGGCTGGAAGCCGTATCAGATTACCATGCGCTTGTGGATTGTCAGCATTGTTTTTGCCGTTTTGGGAGCAGCCATTCAACTATTAAGATGAAATTAAAAGAATTAAGAAAAAAATATCCGGAGTTTGTTTATGAAAGTTTTGAGTATAAATTGAGAGGCAAAGACCTTTTGATTTCTTTTTGTTTTAAAAGTTCGGAATTGGAATTCAATCCGTCTCTTGTTGTTAAGGATGTTCCTTTGAAGAAATTGGACATATCGGTTTTGGACAATCTGGTTTTCAATCTGGGAATGATTGAAATGTTTTCCTATTGGAAAGCGGTTTGTTCGCAAAAGATAGTTGTTAAAGCCAGTTCGTTGGATAAAAAGCAGATTAAATGGTGGAAAGACATTTTAATCAACGGAATGGGGCAGTATTTCTATGAAAACAAGATTGATTTCACTGCTTCCGATTTTGTGGAAATAGTTTCCACCGGTTCTTCAAAGTTTAAAAAGGGAAAAGTTATTGGAAAGGGAATTTTGCTTCCGATCGGGGGAGGAAAGGATTCGGCGGTGACTTTGGAATTAATGAAGAAGTTTAAGAAAGATGTTGATTGTTTTGCTTTAAATCCGGTTTCCAACGTTAAGGAAATGTTTAAGGTTTCCGGCTACAAAAGAATGATTGTGGTTGAGAGAAAGATTGAAGACAAATTATTGTTATTGAACAGAAAAGGATATTTGAACGGCCACACTCCTTTTGTTGCTTATTTATCTTTTTTAACTGTTTTGGTTTCCGTTTTATTCAACAAAAAGTTTATTGTTTTTAGTAATGAAGACAGCAGTAATGAGGGGAATGTGAAGTGGAAGGGATATGAAATCAATCATCAGTATTCGAAGACGTATGATTTTGAGAAGAAATTCAGAGAATATAGTTCTTCGTATTTGGTCAACGGTTTGGAATATTTCAGTGTTTTAAGATTATTGTACGAAATACAGATTGCTCGTATCTTTTCCTATATGAAAGATTACTTCCCAGTGTTTTTAAGCTGCAATGAAGCGCAGAAGACTTATTCAGGAACAAAGAAGAAAACAGGGAAGTGGTGCGGACAGTGTTCCAAGTGTTTGTTCGTCTACATGATTCTTTATCCCTTTGTTTCTAAAGATGAATTGCTTTCTATTTTCGGTTCCGATTTGTTTGAGAAAAAAGAATTGCTACCTATTTTAAAAGAATTGATAGGGGAGAAAGAGGTGAAGCCGTTTGAATGCGTGGGAACAAGAAAAGAGGCTTTGGTGGCTTTGTATTTATCATACAAAAAAGGAGAAAATTCTTATTTATTGAAATATTTTGAAAAGAATATTTTATCTAAGCGAGATGATTGGGAAGAGATGGTGGTCGAGGTGATGGACCACTGGAACAAGAAGAATTTCATTCCCAAATATTTCAAGGATTAGGCAGATTGACAATATTCTAATGTTAGTTTATAGTCATATCAGAGTTTGGCTGTTTTAAGCTAAACAAATTTAAATTGGAGGTTTAAATGTCTGGAGATAGAGCACTAATGGGAATCGCCTTGATTATAGTAGGAATCTTCCTATTTATGGCACTTTTTCCCGAAAGAGTTGAGATGTTGGCTATATTCTTGGGGATGGCAATTTTATTGCTTTTCTTGAGAATAAAACATGTTAATGAAAAATGTATTAATACCGATATTCCAAACGTTGTTCTTTATTGTCCGGAAGGAACTTGGTCAGAAAGATATTTACCTTTATATATAATATTTTTCTTGATTACGTTGGTTTTTGGAGGATTTATCGTTTACGGGACCATTGATCACGGTTGGTCGCTTAAGCGCAGTATTGAGGGTGCCCCGATTCTCCTCATTCTTTTCGGAATATATGAGTTGCCTGATTTGTTCGCAAAGGCATAGACTGAGATTGTTGTTTCAAGTAAAGAAATAGCAATCAAGGTCTTTTTTTTGTTTCTCAAATATGTTAAATTATATATACATGAATATTAAGTCCTTGGAAAAGAAAAAGGTTTTGATTTTGGGAATAGGCAGAGAAGGTGCCGATTCTTTTGTTTTTCTGAGGAAGAAGTTCCCCAAAAAGAAACTGTTTGTTGCTGACAAAAAGAAATATTCAGATTTGGATATTAAAACAAAGAAATTGTTGGGCGGAAAGAATGTTGAATTGTTCTTGGGCGATGATTATTTGAAAAACATCAAGTCTTTCGATGTTGTTTTGAAATCTCCGGGAATTTCTTTAAGTAGCATTAAGAAATATCTAGGAAAGAAAACCAAGGTGACTAGTCAGACCGAATTATTTTTCGACAATTGTCCGGGAATGATCATCGGAATTACCGGAACCAAAGGAAAAAGTACCACTTCTTCCTTGATTTATTCTGTTTTGAAGGAAGCGGGATTAAAACCGTATTTGGTCGGGAACATCGAAACTCCTTCTCTAACTTTTTTATTGAAAGCTAAGAAGCAAGATGTTTTTGTATATGAATTGTCTTCCCATCAGTTGCAGGGATTAACAATGAGTCCGCATATTGCCGTCTTTTTGAACATCTATCCCGAACACCTTGATTACTACAAAGATTTTAAAGAATATTTCTTGGCTAAGACCAATATTGTTAAATATCAGAAGAAGAATGATTATTTCATTTATAATTCCAAAATAAAAGAGATTAATGATTTGGCTAAGAAAGCCAAATCAAAGAAGATTGAAATCAATTCGATTGATTTTGCCAAGTTCTTGAAGGAAAATCAGGAGTTCTTGGAAATAACCCATATCGATAACTTGATTGCCGTTTTGAATGTTTTAAAGATTTTAAATATAAAAGAAGAGAAGATAATCAAAGCTTTTAAAAAGTTCAAGAGGCCGGAGCATCGATTGGAGTTTATCGGAGAAAGCAAAGGTATCCGTTTCTATGACGATTCGATTTCTACCATTCCCGAAGCAACCATCTTTGCTCTTGATTCTTTGGGTTTTGATGTGGAGACATTGATTTTGGGAGGATATGACCGGGGAATCAAGTATGAAAAATTGGGAGAAAGATTGATGAAAAGCAATGTTAAGAATTTGGTCTTATTCAATCCTTCTGGAGAAAAGGTATTGAAAACGGTTAAAGGAAAGAAGCATGTTTTTGTTAAAAACATGGAAGAGGCGGTTAAGAAGTGTTTTCAAATGACCGGCAAGGGAAAGATTTGCTTGTTGTCTCCGGCCTCGCCCAGTTTCGGAACTTTCAAAGATTACAAAGAAAGGGGGGATTTGTTTAAGAAATACATCAAGGCATGAAATTAAAAATTCCCAACGTGGCAATGCTCGTCATTATGGTTCTATTGGTGATTATGGGTATTTTGGCCTTGGCCACTTCTTCAACTCCTATTTCTTTAAAGCTAACTAATAATCCCAACTTCTATCTCTTTCATCAGATTTTGTGGGGACTGATACCCGGATTGGTTTTGGGTTTTGTTGCTTTTAAGATACCTTTGCATTCTTTGAAGAAATTGAGTTTTTTAATATTTGTTTGCGCATATATTTTAATGCTTTTGGTTTTTGTCCCGGCACTGAGTAAGACGGAATGGGGCGCAACCAGATGGCTTAATCTGGGTTTTACCAGTATTCAACCGGCGGAAATATTGAAACTGGCTACCATTATTTATCTGGCCGCTATTTTAAACAATGAAAAAGTCAGGAAAAGATTCAGTGCTTTTTTCATCATTCTTATTTTAGTTTGTTCGGCTTTGTTTTTACAGAAAGACATGGGAACTTTGATTGTTATCTTTTCCATAATGATAGCGATGTTTTTCTGTTCCAAAACTCCGATTAAACAGACGGTGGCGATTATTCTCATTGCCGTTGTCGGTTTTGCCGGATTGATTTTAAGTGAACCGTACAGATTGCAGAGAGTCACTTCTTTTTTGCATCCGGAGACAGATACGCTCGGGACCAGTTATCACATTAATCAAGCATTGATTTCGGTCGGCTCGGGAGGATTGGCCGGTTCGGGACTGGGTTTATCGGTTCAGAAGTTCGGCTTTGTTCCTCAGTCGATTTCCGATTCCATTTTTGCAATTTTCTCTGAAGAAGTCGGTTTCATCGGCTCTTCAATCTTAGTGGCTTTGTTTATGGGCTTGTTTTTGTCGGCGGTTTCGGTTGGGAAAAGATTGAATGACGAGTATTTGAGATTGATAGCCATTGGAATCGGTTCCTGGTTTATCGTCCAGGCCCTGGTCAATATCGGAGCGATGATTGGGCTTTTGCCTTTAACCGGAATTCCTTTACCCTTTATGTCCTACGGCGGCTCACATTTGATGATGGAATTGATTGCCTGCGGATTTTTGTTGAGTATTTCCAAGCACGCCAAAGGTTGAACTATTGACAATATTGACCTATTTTTCTATTATTATATTAGAGACGCCCCAGTCAGCCGAAAGGTTCACTGGGGTTAAATTTAATCTATGGAAAATATACTTTTCATTGATGGTCGTAATTTTATCAGTCTTGCCGAGGAAGCTGTCGGCAAGATAGATATTTCTGTTTATGATTTTTGTGGATTGTTTGACAAGGTTCTTTCCGGCGTAAAAGTGGACAGGAAAGTCTTTTATATTGGTAAATTGCAAATACATCAAAATACGATTGGCAAATCAAAAGCGTTGATAGAAAAACAGAGGAAGATGAAAAATCGTTTGGAGTCTCAGGGGTTTGAAGTTGTTGTTGCAGGAAGGGTAAGGGGACAGCTGGAAAAAGGCCCATTCGGATACAAAATTTTGACTTTTAAAGAAAAGGGCGTTGATGTGAAAATTGCTATTGATATGGTTGTGACATCTTATAATAACCAACTTGAAACGGCGATTATTTGCAGTTCCGATTCCGATTTACAGCCAGCAATTAACGAATTAAAGAATAAAGGGGTTGAACGCATCTATTTGGGATTTGAAAATTCGCCAAACAAGGGATTAATGTACACAACCAATAGATCTATTTTGATAAGAAATTCAGAACTAAAGGAATTTATTAGAAAAATATAAATAGATTCCATTCAGATACTTGTTAAAAGAGGCAAAAAATACTATATTTAAAGTATGAAAAAGATTGTCTTTACAGGTGGAGGGACCGGAGGCCATATTTTTCCCATTATTGCGGTTGCCGAGGAAATGAGGAAAAGAGACCTTAATTTGGATTTGTCATATATCGGACCGTCCGATTTCACCTCGGAAACATTTTTAAAGAAAGAGAAGATTAAAACCTATTATATTTCTTCAGGGAAGATAAGGAGGTATTTTTCCGTCGGTTCGTTTTTTGCTAATATTTTAGATATTTTAATTAAGATTCCTTTTGGAATCTTTCAGGCCTTTATCATCATGTTTTTCACCGCTCCCGATTTGGTTTTCAGTAAGGGAGGGTTCGGTTCGATTCCGGTGGTTTTCTCGGCCTGGCTTTTGAGGATTCCCGTCTTTATGCATGAATCTGACGTGGTTCCGGGATTGGCCAACAAAATAGGGAGCAGATTTTCGGAAAAGGTTTTTGTTTCTTTTCCTATTCCCGAGATGGAATATTTCAAGAAAGAGAAAATGATTGAGACGGGTAATCCGGTAAGAAAAGATTTGGCTGAAGGAAACAGAGAAGAAGCTCAAAAATTGTTCGGTTTAACATATGGAAAACCGGTTATTTTAATCTTGGGAGGATCCCAGGGAAGCGAAAGAATCAATGATGTGATTTTAGAAATGCTTCCCGATATGCTTAAAGAGTTTGAAGTTATCCATCAAACAGGGCTGACTGGTTTCAGGAGAGTTAAAGAAGAATCGGTTGCGATGACTGACAAGGACTTACAGAAATATTATCACCCTTATTTTTTCCTTGATGAAAGGGAGTTAAGCGATGCCTATGCCGCTTCCGATTGCGTTGTCGGACGGGCCGGAGCCGGAACCATTTTTGAAATAGCCTTGGTCAAGAAGCCCAGTATTTTGGTGCCACTTCCCGAAGCGGCTCAAAACCATCAGGTTAAGAATGCCTATTCCTATGCCAAAAACGGTGCTTGTCTGGTTTTAGAAGAGGGCAACTTTATCCATCATTTCTTCTTGGAAAAATTAAGATTGCTTTTGAAAGACGATGCGGAGAAAATGAAAGCGGCGGCCGAACAGTTTTCTAAGCCATTTGCTGGGAATGTAATAGCAAGATATTTAATTGATTTTTTAGCATGATAGCCAAAAAAGAAGAAAAGAAAATAAGGACAAGGTTTGCTCCGTCGCCGACGGGCCACCTTCATATCGGAACCGTGCGAACGGCTTTGTTTCCTTTTCTTTTTTCAAGGAAGAACAAGGGGACTTTCGTTTTGAGAATTGAGGATACCGATTTGGAAAGATCCAAAAAAGAATGGGAAGAAGAATTGTTGAAAGGCTTGAATTGGTTGGGTATTTCTTTCGATGAAGGAATAGATACCAATGGAAAGGATTTCGGTCCCTATGCTCCCTACAGGCAAAGCGAAAGAGCTTCAATATATAGGAAGCATTTGGAAAAGATGATTGAACAAGGCCAGGCCTATTATTGTTTTTGTCCCAAAGAAGAGGTCGAAGCGGAAAAGCAGTATTTGATGTCAATCGGAGAGGCCCCGGTCTATCGAGGCAAGTGTCGTGATTTATCCAAAGAAATAGTTTCTCAATATTTAAAAGAAGGAAGACCATCAGTAATTCGTTTTAAAACTCCAACCAATCAAAAGATTGCTTTCAATGATTTAATCAGAGGAAAGATTGAGGTTGATACTTCGACTTTGGGCGACTTTGTCATCGCCAAAGATTTGGATAGCGGATTATTTAATCTGACTTGCGCGGTTGATGATGTGGAAATGAAAATTACCCACGTGATTAGAGGAGAGGACCATATTCCCAATACGCCCAAGCAGATATTGCTAATCCGGGCAATGGGTTTTGAAGAGCCGGAATATGCCCACCTGTCTTTGATTTTGGGAACGGATAAGAAGAAGCTTTCCAAGAGAACGGGAAAAACATCTTTAATCGACTATATTGACGACGGCTATTTGCCCGAAGCGATTATCAATTTTGTCGCTTTTCTAGGCTGGAATCCGGGAACGGAAAAAGAAGTATATACCATGGAAGAATTGATTAATGATTTTAGCATTGAAAAGATACAGAAGTCGGCGGCCATATTCAATATTGATAAATTGGACTGGATGAATGGTTTCTATATCCGCAAAAAGCCATTATATGAGCTGACTCAAATGTGTATTCCTTATTTGATTAAAGCCGATTTAATCAAAGAAATTGCCTTGGAAAAGTATTCGGTTGTTGAAACGGGAGAAGAAGTGCATATTGAAGATATTGAAAAGATGGTTGCTTTATATCAAGAAAGACTGAAAAAGCTTTCAGAGATATCGGAATTGATTGATTTGTTTTTCAAAAAAGAATTAGATTATTCTAAAGAATTGTTGAAGTGGAAAGAAATGAGCGATTCGGAGATTATAGATTCATTAAAGAAATCTTCGGAAATTATTTCCGGTATTTTGAAATTCGATAAAGAAAACTTAGAAAAAGAATTAATGGAAGAAGCGAACAAGATTGTTAATCGCGGTAATTTGTTGTGGCCGCTTCGAGTGGCTTTGACCGGAAAGAAGAATTCGGCCGGACCGATGGAAATAGCGGCAGTTTTGGGAAAAGAGAAAACATTAAAGAGAATAGAAGAAGCGATAAATAAATTAAAATAATATGTGGAAAAGAATATTGTCTCTGGTAATATTAGTTTTCTTCTTTTCAGTCAGTTTTTGTTTCGCTTTTGATGCTAACACCATCAAGGATGAATGGTTGCCCAAGATAGTCGAGTGGTGGAACATCGCTTTGAATTGGGTAAATAATACCGCCGTTCCTTGGATCGAAACCAACCTGGGGGAAGAAAGCAGGCAAGAATTTCAAAAAGAATTAACCGAGGCCATTGCCGAAGTTCCGGTGGCGATTCAGAACTGCTGGAACTACATTAAGGGTTTGTTTGATTAGTGGCGAAGATTGGTATATATTAATCATATGATATCGGAAGAAGAAATCAGAAGAATAGCCAAATTGTCTTTTTTGGAGATAAAAGACGAAGAGATTGATGAAATGAGGGAGAAGTTTTCTTCTATTTTAGAATACGTCAAAAAGCTTCAGGAATTGGATGTTTCTTCGGTTTTGGAAACCGCCAATCTTTCCCAATCGGAAAATGTTTTCAGAAGCGACATTGGAGAAGAAAGAAATTCGGAAGATTTATTAAAAGCTTTGCCCAGAAGGAAAGACAATTATCTGGAAGTTAAAAAAATTCTATACAATGAAGACTGATTTAACCAAGCTGACAATCAAAGAGGCGCACGAGGGATTGAAAAAAGGAGAATTCACTTCGGTTGAATTAACTGTTGCTTTTTTGAATAGAATCAAGGAAAAAGACCCCGAAATCAAGGCCTATATCTCTGTTACACCCGAATTGGCAATGAAACAGGCGGAAAGGGCTGATCAAATGATAAGAGAAGGGGAAATGAGCGTTTTAACCGGTATCCCGTGTGCAATTAAAGACAACATTTTAATTAAAGGAGTTAAGTGTACGGCCGGTTCTCAATTCTTGGAAAATTATATCGCAACATATAATGCGACGGTGATTGAGAAATTGGATAAATTGGGAGCGGTGTTTTTGGGAAAGACCAACATGGACGAATTTGCCATGGGTTCTTCTTGCGAGAGTTCGGCTTTTTTCCCGACTAAGAATCCTCGTGATTTGGAAAGAGTTCCCGGAGGTTCTTCCGGCGGTTCGGCTGCTGCCGTGGCTGCCGATTTATGCGTCTATGCCTTGGGTACCGATACCGGAGGTTCGATTCGTCAGCCGGCTTCTTTTTGCGGCATTGTCGGAATGAAACCGACCTACGGAGCGGTTTCAAGAAATGGTATTGTTGCCTACGCTTCTTCTTTGGACCAGGTCGGTCCCTTGACCAAGAATGTTTCCGATGCCGAGATTGTTTTTGAAGCAATCAAGGGATTGGACAAGATGGATTCGACCAGCACCGATTTGAAAAAGAAAAATGATTTGAATAAATTGAGAATCGGAGTTCCCAAAGTATATTTTGGTAAAGGATTGGACAAAGAGGTTGAGAAAGCGGTTAAAAATGCAATCGAAATTTTTAAAAGTCAGGGAGCGGAAATCGTTGAAATAGATTTGCCTCACTCTGAATATGCTTTGGCTTGCTATTATATTATCGCTCCGGCCGAAGCCAGCGCCAATTTGGCTCGTTTTGACGGTCTTCGCTACGGAAAATCTTTGGAAGACGAGAATGGGGAAATCAAAGATGTTTATTTCAAGAACAGGACTTCGGGATTCGGCAAAGAGGTTAAAAAAAGAATCATGCTCGGGACATATACTTTGTCTTCCGGCTATTACGAAGCTTATTACAAGAAAGCTTTGAAGGTGAGGACTTTGATTAAAGATGATTTTTTGAAAGCTTTTGGAAAAGTCGATGTTGTTTTGGGACCGACCTCTCCTTGTTTGCCATGGAAAATAGGGGAGAAATCGGATGACCCGATGTCAATGTATTTAGCCGATATTTATACCGTTTCGGTTAATCTAGCCGGTTTGCCGGGCATTTCCGTTCCTTGCGGTTCATCTAATGGACTGCCGATCGGGATGCAATTGATCGGAAACGTTTTTGAAGAGGAGAAATTATTAGCAATCGCTTCTTTATTTGAAAAAAACTATGACAACAAATGATATCATTCAAGTTTTGGAATCGAAAGAAGTAGTCGGTTTCTTTTATCCCTTTAAAGTGGTTTTTATTTTGGTTATTCTGATGCTTTTATTCGGGATAGCTTATTACTACATCAGGCAGGGAATTATTTTGCAGGATGTCAAAAGAAGAACCAAGGACTTTTTGAGCTTTCAGAGATACACTCCTCCCAGATCTTTTTCCACCCGCTGCAAGGAAATCAACAATATGTTTGATAAGGGAGATCACAGACGGGCCGTTTTGCGAATGGAAGAATTGTTCTACGAATTATTAAAGAGATTCAATTATTCGGGTAAGACTTTGGGTCAGATGGTTGAAGATCCGAGCGTGCCCAACGGGGAAAACTTGAAAAGATTGGCCGAAATAGCCGAGGGGTTGAAAAAGGACCGAAATTATAGTATTGATATTGAGGAGTTGGACAAGCTGCTTGAGTCATTTGAAGAGACCTTGAGAAAATTCGGAGTCATCACCGACGAGGTTATCGACTAACTTCTCTTGATTTTATTCTATTTTTTGTTAGAATACTGTTACCTAGCGGTTTAGAGGAGTAGTACCTCGCCAGTCTCATAAGCTGGAGACCCTGGTGCAATTCCAGGAACCGCAACATTTTTTGTTTGGCATGAAACTGAGTTTGGCCAGAGTAGCTCAGTGGTAGAGCACTCGTTTCATAAGCGAGTTGTCATGGGTTCGATCCCCATCTCCGGCACACAATTGAATACATTGGGGCCCGTAGCGAAATTGGTTATCGCGCCTCCCTGTCACGGAGGAGATTGCCGGTTCGAGTCCGGTCGGGCCCGCAGACAAAGCCGACATTTTGTGTCGGTTTTTGGTTTATAATTTCTATTGACAAATTCTACAATTATTATAAGATATGAATTATCTCTAACCGAATTGGAGGAGATACTTGTGTTAAAAGAGAAAATTGAGTTTGTTGTACTGGCCCTGCTCATTGCCATAAATAAAATGGGAATCCCACTAAGGGTTTCAAAAAGAGCAAGTTTTGTTCTTGTTGAAAAATTTGAAAATGGAAGTTTCCATTTTCTGCTCGTGCGGGAAATGTTCGGGTTCTTGAATTTCTCTGGCGGAAGACCTGATAAGGGAGAAACCGATCAGGACGCCGCCAAAAGAGAAGTACGAGAAGAATCTGGTCTGGAAGTGCGGATAGGAAAATTGCTGAAAGAAGGAGACGAAGTTATTTTCCACGGTGCTGTAAAGCTGTCTTATCGCATCTATGCGGGCAAAATAATCGGAGGAGAATTGAATCCCTGTCTTCAAGGAGCAAAATTCTATTCTACGAGTGAGATATATCGACTCGACGAAAAAAAATTGCTCGGTTATTATGTCCGGCAGACAATAGAACGTTTCACTCGCTCCTTCGGTTCTGGAGATGGTCTCTACTTTTCCTCAGAGCCAAAGAAGTGCGCAGATTGTGGAGGATATTTAAACGAAGAAAACACTCTCACAGTCCATCTTGGTTGTCGCTGTAGCGGCATCAATAAAGAAGCCATTCCGTGCTTAATTTGTGGAAGGGTGCACTTCAAAAAAGACTATAATCCTGTCTTCATAGGAGAAGAAGGGGCCTATGTCAATCCTATCGTCGGCCAAGTTGAGTATCGTAAGCCTCGGAAGGAATAAAGCCAGAGGGAACTATCAAAATATTTTTAAGATAGTGGCACCCTCTTTTTTTATATAATTAACATAAAGTATTAATATAAGTCTGGAATGTAAATATCCTTATTTTGTCTCTGAATACGTTGTTTACGATGCCCCACAAATTTACTTAATTTTATTTCTCTGATATAATTTATTCAATGAAAAAAGCTTTTACCTTAATCGAACTTTTGGTTGTCATGGCCATCGTCGGTGTTCTGGCTGGCTTCGTCATTATTCAAATGAACGGAGCGATTAATACAGCAAACGATTCCAAAAAGAAGGCAAATATCGATACC
>Ga0074195_1000949_pt1 | contig 46893 bp, 30 predicted proteins | sample EPASupsiteHSE623_FD_64525 | JGI IMG/M metagenome (GOLD analysis project Ga0074195, IMG submission 64525) | Bioremediated contaminated groundwater from EPA Superfund site, New Mexico - Sample HSE6-23 | ecosystem: Environmental > Aquatic > Deep subsurface > Groundwater > Contaminated ...
ATGCCAATACCGATGTTGTACTCGAACAAAATGAAGGATGGACAAACCGTTAAAATTGTAATACCGGAACGATAATTTTTTTTGGCGGGGACAACTTTTTTCGAAGCTGTCCCCGCTTATTTGGATTCTCCCTGTTCATTTTTGAGCAAAAGATGTATTTTTAACTTTTCTGAATGCACAGACTTTTTTTAAACTAAACCGAGAACGATGGATCAGCGATTTCTATCCTTTATCAAACTTGTTGCAGTTATCTTTTTTTTGAAGGTTTTCACCGGTACAGCCGCTGAAAAAATTTCCCCTTCCGGCCTTACTGTGAATTTCCTGGCTCATGCCGGACAGGTATTTCTGGATGGTTACCCCGTGAACGCATCATTGGAGGAGGCATTAAGCCATAATGAGCATTTTCAGTTTGCTGAAATTGGTCAGAAAAAGCCGTTCTTTGGCTGGATTGTCGGTTCCACTCAACCCAATACACTGCAAACGGCCTATCGGGTACTGGTTGCCTCGAGCTTCGAAAATATTAAAGCTGATAAAGGCGATTGCTGGGATTCCGGGAAGGTTGAAAGCGATGAATCTGTCAACGTTGTTTATGCTGGTGAAGCGCTGAAGGCCGGCCAGGTTTATTTCTGGAAAGTGAAAACATGGGACAATCATGGCATTGAGTCGGGATTTTCATCTGTTTCCCGGTTTAAAATGGCTGCAGAACTGGCCGATTATGTAACAGCCCGATATCCGCTGCAGAAACAGGACGAATTTCCCGTTGCGATTCGCAGTCTGAGCGGTTCTGTAACTTTTATTGACTTCGGCAAAGACGCCTTTGGCCGGCTGCGTTTACGCCTGGATGGGAAAGCAGGTGGCGACACCATTACCATCCATTTGGGTGAGGCTGTAAAAGACGGACGTATCAATACTGCTCCGGGCGGAACGATCCGCTATTCTTCGTATCAGCTTGTTTTGAAAGGAGGCTGGAATACCTACGTGATTGCCATTAAACCCGACAAGCGAAACACGGGGCCTCAGGCCATCAAAATGCCCGACTACCCTGGGGAGGTGACGCCGTTCCGGTATTGCGAGTTGGAAGGGTATAAAGAAACGCCGGCTGTTCAGGATGTCATCAGGGAAATGGTGTTTTATCCGTTCGATGAAACAGAGTCTTTTTTTACAAGCTCCGATACCGTGCTCAACCAGGTCTGGGAGCTTTGCAAATATTCCATCAAAGCGACATCTTTTACAGGTATCTATGTGGACGGCGACCGTGAACGAATCCCGTACGAAGCTGACGCGTATATCAACCAGTTGGGACATTACGGTGTTGCCCGGGAATACAGCATGGCCCGCTATTCGCATGAATACCTGATCCATCATGCCACCTGGCCCACGGAATGGATCCTGCAATCGGTGCTGATGGCCTGGAATGATTACCTGTATACGGGTAATAACGAATCGCTGCTTGCTTTTTATCAGGATCTGAAATCAAAAACATTGACCGCTTTGGCTGACGAGTCGGGCTTTATCAGCACCCGCACCGGAAAGGTGATGCCTGAAGTGCTGGAGTCGATCCATCTGAAAGGTAACCTGAAAGATATTGTCGACTGGCCGCAATCGGGGATCCTGGGGTTGGGGAAAAAGGAGCCGGGTGAGACCGACGGCTTTGTTTTTCAGGATGTGAATACTGTCGTCAATGCCTACCACTACCAGGCATTGAACGTGATGGCAGAAATTGCTGATGTACTGGAAAAATCAGCAGAAGGCGATCAGTATGCGGTTCAGGCTGAAAGGCTGAAGAGCGTGTTTAACAGCAAACTTCTGGATAAAAAACGGGGAATTTATGTGGATGGCATCGGTACGGACCATGCTTCATTGCATGCCAATATGTTTCCGCTGACCTTTGGTCTGTCGCCCCGCAATAATATTGAACCGATCAATGCATTTATCCGCTCCCGGGGCATGGCCTGCAGTGTTTACGGATCCCAGTTCCTCATGGATGCCGTTTATGACGGGAACAACGGGGACTACGGACTTGAATTGCTGAGGTCAACTTCCGATCGGAGCTGGTATAACATGATCAGGGCAGGCTCGACCATTTCAATGGAGGCCTGGGACAACAAATACAAACCCAATCAGGACTGGAATCATGCCTGGGGCGCTGCTCCGGCCAATGTCATTCCCCGAAAACTGATGGGTATTGAACCCCTGGAACCCGGTTTCCGGAAAATCCGGATTAAACCGCAGCCTGGTAAGCTGAAGCACGCGGAAATAAAACATCCGACTATCCGGGGCGACGTGCTGGTTTCTTTCGATAACGATCCCGGTAAATCTTTTCGACTAAGTGTAACGATCCCTGCCAATGCAACAGCCGATGTTTACCTCCCGTTCCGGTCAACTTCACAGAAAGTCATGCTGAACGGAGAGAACGCATCTTTCGTGGCGGAAGGTCATTACGCCGTGATCAAAAATATGGGGTCGGGGAGTTATGAATTAGCTGTGAGCTATTAGCTATTAGCTTTTAGTTATGACCAGTTGCCAGCTACCAGTAGCCACCCACCGGCAGGCCAATAGTAAACCGTCGGTTACAAGCTTCATTAATAGTCTTTTAAAAAATGATCATGAAAAAAAATATCATTCTTTCTGCAGCCATTTTTTCTGTTTTGGGCCTGCAGGCTCAGCCAAATTATAGAATCGAAACCGATACCGCCGTTTCCGTTTCCGCAACGGCCAAAGGCTTTCAAAACCCACCACCCGAATCGGGACTTCGTTGCTACTGGTGGTGGCTGAACAGCATGGCCACCAAAGAGTCGATTACGCGCGACCTGGAGGAGATGAAAGCAAAGGGTTACGGAGGAGCGTCCCTGGTCGATGCCGGTAGTTCCAGTTACCAGGTGGCCCGCAAAACGGAAGCCGGACCGGTTTTTATGAGTTCAGCGTGGATGGAGTTATACAAGCATGCCGTGAAGGAGGCCGACCGGGTTAGCATTGAACTCAGCGTGAACGTCCAAAGCGGGTGGAATCCGGGTGCCCCGTCGATTACCCCGGAGCTGGCGCTGAAGAAACTCGTTTACACCGAAACAATCGTGCATGGCGGACAAAAAGTAAGCGTGGCACTTCCCCGGCCGGAGGAGAAACTGCTGTATCGCGATGTGCTGGTTCAGGCTATTCCGGCGCCTGCAAAAGATTCACCGGTGAAAGATGAGGCCATTATGAACTGGAGCAAAAAGTCGTTCAACAAGGCGATGGGATGGCAGGGGATTTATCCCCTACATGAATTACGTGAAGGCTTTGACAACCCGGTCGTAGTTGACGTGATCCGAAAAGAAGAAATCGTCGACCTTACTGCCAGTTTTGACGGGACGACGTTAAACTGGGATGCGCCCGCGGGCGACTGGCTGGTGATCCGCTACGGCTGGACCTGCACCGGGGCAAAGACCTCCACCACGAGCGACGGCTGGTCGGGTTTGTCGCTCGACCATCTCAATCCCGATGCCTTCGAACTGTTTCGTCAAACGGTGATCCAGCCTTTGATAGACGCGGCAAAGGAAGCAGGCAACAGCGTGAAATTCCTTCAGACCGACAGTTGGGAAATGGGAGTGGTAAACTGGACCAACCGTTTCCCTGAAGAATTTAAGAAATTCAGAGGATATGAGCTGCATAGCTACCTTCCCGTCATGACGGGAAGGGTGGTGGAAAGCCAGGAAATCACGAACCGCTTTTTGCATGATGTTCGCAAAACAGTGGGCGATTGCGTGGCCGAAAATCATTACCGGCTTTTTGCGGAACTGGCGCATAAAAATGGCATGGGTATACATCCCGAATCGGGAGGGCCGCATTCGGCGCCTGTCGATGCACTCCGGGTCATGGGCATCAGCGACTTTCCGCAGGGCGAATTCTGGGCCCGATCAAACACCCACCGTGTTTCAGATGCCGCCCGGCTTGCCGTGAAACAAAGCGCCTGCGTGGCCCATACCAACGGGAAACGCTTTGTCGCGGCCGAAGGCCCCACCAGTATCGGTCCGCAGTGGGAACGTTCGCCAAAAGACCTGAAGGCCAATATCGACCGAATCTTCTGCTCCGGCGTGAACCGGATTGTGTGGCATACCTTTACTTCCTCTCCAAAAGAATTCGGGCTTCCGGGAAATGAGTATTTCGCGGGCACGCACCTTAATCCCAACGTAACGTGGTGGAAGCAGGCGGGCGACTTTATCGGCTATCTGAACCGTTGCAGCTACCTGTTGCAGCAGGGTCTTTTCGTGGCCGATGTGTTGTACTATTATGGCGATGACGTGCCGAATTTTGTTTTTTTGAAAGAAGAATATCCCGAACTGAATTTTGGTTACGACTGGGATAAATGCTCAAAGGATGTGATCCTGAACAGAGCCGCTGTTGAAAACGGGAAGATCAGGTTGCCGGATGGTATGACTTATCGTGTGCTGGTGCTGGCTCCGGAACAGGAGATCGACCTGGAGGTGCTGAGAAAAGTGGAAAAGCTGGTTCGTGAGGGAGCAACAGTCATTGCTCCCCGTCCGCGGCGGACGAGCGGACAGACAGGCTATCCCGCGGGCGACCGTGAGTTGAATGCCCTTGCCGAAAAGTTGTGGGGAAAGATAAACGGCAAGGATGTTACCGAAAATCACTGTGGTAAGGGGCGCGTGATCTGGGGAAAAAGCGTCAACGACGTTCTGGCTTCACTGGAAACAGTACCTGATTTCAGCTTCAGCAGCCCGGACCCGAAAACGGCACTCGATTATATTCACCGGAAAACAGCGGATGCCGATTATTATTTTGTGGTCAACCGTTTTGGAAGAAAAGGAATTGACGATTTTGAGTACCGTTATCTGGCCGACCTCCCCGACCGCTTTGAACAGGTGGAATGCAGTTTCCGGGTAACCGGCAGCGTTCCGCAGTTCTGGGATCCGCAAACCGGCGAAATAAAGCCGGTATTGGTCTACCGCGAGGAAAAAGACAGAACTGTTGTTCCTTTGCATTTGGCTCCGGAAGGATCAGTTTTTATCGTTTTTACCGATGCAAAGCCTGTCAGGCATCTCACCGGACTTGAAAAAGATGGAAAACCTCTCTTTCCGGGTAACCTGCAGAAAGCTGCTGCAGAACCGCTGTTCGGCTTTAAAAAAGTACAGCAGGGATGGATGATGAACGCCCCGGAACCGGGAGTATACACCTTACACTGGTCGGACGACAAGAAACAAACCGTGAAAGCCGTTAAACCGACTCAAACGATTGCCCTGACCGGCAACTGGAACCTGCAGTTTGATCCCGAACGGGAAGGCCCGGCATCAGTTGCTGTCCATGAATTGAAGTCATGGACGGAGTTTGCTGACATAGCTGTCAAATACTACTCGGGTTCGGCTGTCTACAACAAGGAATTCGTGCTGAACGGGAAGGAGATTAGGGGAAAAAAAGCCTTGCTGAACCTTGGCACCCTGCATGAAATGGCCGTCGTAACCCTGAACGGGCATCGTTACCCTTTGTGCTGGACTCCTCCGTACGAACTGGATGTGACCGGCCGGCTTACAGACGGCAAAAATAAACTGGAAATTGAGATCACCAACCTTTGGCCAAACCGGCTGATCGGCGATGCGCCGCTGCCACAAAGTAAACGGCTCACCAAAACCAATATCAATAAATTCGAGGCCGCTGATGCTGAAAAACTGCTGCGTGTTTCCGGATTACTGGGCCCGGTTCAGCTTAAACTGATTGAACAGAAAAAATTGTAACAGCCATACTCCTGAACCATCAGCCCGTGTCCCGGAACAGGAACATCGGTTGACATTTTTTTTCTGCCTTTTTGTTGTTAATGATTGCAAAGGCTGAAGATGATCGCGTTAGAAACACTATCTTAGCGGTTTTGGAAAAAATAACCTAAACCACATGCACCGGACAATGAAGCGTTTCTATTGTGTGTTAATCCTTTTGTGTTTTGTTTTTTCAGTAGTTGCCCTACAGGCTGCGCCGCAGATTAAGGGTCAGCTTGTAGACTGGGAAAATAAAAAGCCGATCGACTTTGCCGACATCCTGATTTATGAGAACGGCGGCTCAATGCCTGTCTTTCATACCTCCCCCGGCGCAGACGGGCGATTCGTGATTGGCGACTTAAAGAACGGCGATTACAGTTTGCTGATCAGGCTCGTTGGCTATGACGTTTACAGTCGTGCGGGCATAAAACTTACCGGTACAACGGGGATGGTCGACCTTGGAGTCATCGAAATGAAACCTTTGGAGCTTGGACTGTCGGAAGTGGAAGTTGTGGCAAACAGAAAACAAATCGTTTACAAACTGGATAAGCGGATCATTGAAGCTTCCGGCAACATGCTTGCCAGCGGGGGGACAGCAGTTGATATTCTGCAGAACGCACCTTCGATCCGGGTGGATGCCGAAGGAGAGGTTACTTTCCGGGGAAGCAGTGGCTTCGCAGTGTATGTAGACGGAAAGCCAAGCATCTTCAGCGGTTCGCAGGCGCTGGAACAAATACCGGCAGGACAGATCGCAAATATCGAGATTATCACCAATCCCTCGGCCAGGCACGATGCGGAAGGAGATGCGGGAATGATCAACATTATTACAAAGAAACAGGCACAACGCGGATTGAGCGGGATGGTCAACCTGAACGGAAGCACGGTACTTTCAAGAGGGATCGACTTCCTGCTGACCCAGCAGGACAGTTCTTCCCGCTGGTATGTGGGCGGAGCATGGAGCGACCACCTGCGCAAGAGTGACTTTTATCAGGATAAAACAACGATCGTGAACGGCGTCACAACCATATCCCGTTCGGACGGGCCACGCGAGAGTAATAATTTTAATTATACCCTGAAAGCGGGTTGGCAACATGCATCTCCAAAAACAACACTCAGTCTTGATCTGGAAGGCGGGTATGGCGGGCGCACCCGCGAAGGAGATCTGGATTATACAGAAGAGCGTTCTAATGACGGAGAGATCGTCAGCGCAGGAAGTTACGTCAGCCGCGATGATTATGATATTCATGAAACCTATTTCCAGGGTACTACCGGATTTACTCACCAGTTTAATGACAAGGGACATAATGTGTCAGGAAGTTTCTATCTGAAATACGGCGGTGATGCGCTGGAGTATTTTCAAAGCGATTTGTTCGATCAACAGGATGTGCGCCAGCAGGGGCACCGGGCCTGGGAAGACGAGCATCGCTGGACGGTAAGAGGCAACCTGGATTATATTCGTCCGTATAGTGAAACAGGACGTTTGGAAGCCGGTTATCAGTACTACTCTTACCTGGAAGACGGCGATTACAGCATGCAGTTTTGGGATCCGGAGAAAAAGGAGTTTTACTGGAGGGAAGATATTTACAACACCTTCTATTTTCAGCGTGGCATCAATTCGGTCTATACCATTTGGGCGGGTAGCCTGAATAATTTTGATTTCCAGGCGGGGCTCCGCGGAGAACATGAGCACACCGTGCTTCGCAGTTCAAGGGATTGGGCCGACCGATTGAAAAATGACGTTGACTTTTTCCCGTCCGTTCACCTGGGATACAGCTTACCCCACGATCATCATCTGATGGCCTCGTATTCCCGCAGGATCAACCGTCCGCAGCTTTTTTTCATGGAACCTTATATCACCTATCGCGATTATTATTCTGCTGAAATCGGAAATCCGGACATCATGCCTGAGCATATCGATTCCTATGAATTCAATTATAGAAAAAACATCGATGAGCACACCTTGTCGGCTACCGTGTTTCATCGCAGCCGTAAAGACAAAATAGAGCGCTTGCGCGTGCCTTATGAAGCAGGTGTAACACTGGATTCGATGGCCAATGTGGGGCACGATTATTCAACAGGTCTGGAGCTGAATGGTCAGGTCGAAATGAATAGCTACTGGCACATGAATATCAACGGCAGTTTGTATTATTACAAAGTGGTCAACAAATTTAAGACCGTCGACAGTAATAAAACCAGCACCAATTACGAGATTGCCCTGAATAATGCGTTCGATGCCGGAAAAACCACAAGCATCCAGTTTGACGGTAACTTTGTAGGGCCATCGGTTACCACCCAGGGACGCACCGACTCATTTTGGTACCTGAGCCTGGCGGTCCGCCAGCAATTGCTGAAAAGAAAACTGACTGCCACGCTGGCCTGCAGGGATCTGCTCAATTCGGCCCGGTATGTGAGCGATATCACCACCTCCGACCTGATCTCGGTGACGCGCATTCGCCCAAAGTATCCCCTGATTACACTGACATTGAGTTACACTTTCAATAATTATAAAGCAAACGGTAAACAATCAAAAACAGACAATGATCTGTTCGAAGGGACAAACCATTAAAAAGGATTATCAGATTATCAGATTTTCGGATTGTCAGATTATTGGATTATTAGATTATTGGTGGTCGAATTTTCAGATTATCGGCTTTGAAGGTGAATATATTTTCGATTGAAGGTCAGCTCTCCCAATTTCTGTCATCCGTCTGTTATCTGAAAATCTAGTCGTCTGTTGATCGTGATTTTCTTTTCCGGTATTCCAGGGGGCTGAGGCCGGTTTGCCGTTTAAAATAAACTGAAAAATAGCCGGACGATTCGAAATGCAGTTGTTCGGCGATTGCCTGAACCGGCAGGCTCGTCTGTTCCAGTAATTCACTGGCCTGCCGGATACGAAGCTGAACGAGGTATTGTCCGGGTGCCATGCCGGTGTATTTCCTGAAAAAACGCCGGAACCAGGAATAGCTTATGTTGAGTTGACCGGCAATCGCCTCGGGAGAGATATCCTGCATGCTGTTTTCCCGCATCAGCATACGCGCCTTATCGATCAAAAGATGAACACGGTCGTTTGTAATCGATTCATTGCGCTTCAGATATGCTGCATGCCCCAGCAACAAGGACACATAACCGGCCAGCAATTGTTGGCATCCCGGACGCTCTTCCCCGGCAAATTTGAGAACTTCCTGAAAAAGCCTGACCATGTTTTCATTGTAGCCCATTCGAACGACAGGTGAAGTCTTTTCAAAAAAGCCGGCAGTTATTAAATGTTCGATTACAAAGCCGCTAAAGCCAATCCAGAAGGTATTCCAGCCGGTTTTCGCATAGGGGCTGTAGGTATGCCACTCGCCCGGGAAAAGCATAAAAAGACATCCCTCATCCAGTGCCGTTTCCGGAATAGATGCAGTGGAAATGAAACCTTTGCCTTTGGTGACATAGATGAGTTGATATTCATTCAGGATCCGCCCCCTTTTTGCGTTAAAAAGATATCCGGGAGGATGGTTTCCTGCAGGATATGAGCTGTGAGGCGGAACCGACTGGTATCCGGCCGTGGTTGCTGTGAGTCCCCAGTGCTGATCGGAAGCGCTGTGCGCCGGATAATAGATTTCCTGCATAAACAGTTCGTTTGTCATCTTTCTTTTTAAGAGCTAACAGCTAAAAGCTTGCCGGTTCAATTGTGTCAAAATTTAAAGTTTTTTGATCATTATCCAAACGAATACGGCTCTAAATTATTCATAAATTGCAACAATTCTGTAAATATAAAATTTAAAGGATGAAATCAAAATGCTATAGGATGGACGGTGGCTACTCCGAAAAGTCGTTTTAACCACAAAGTCGCGACGACATCATTTAAAACGCAAAGACGCAAAGTCATAAAGAAAGTACTTATTCAGAAGCTCGATGAAAATTGGCCTTCATCTTAGCGTTTTCGCGTCATTGTGTTGAGTTAACGTTTTGAAGCTTTACAGGGAATCTGAAAAATCTAATAAACAGACTTAATATGACTAAAATAGGATTATTTGGAATCGGCCTTGATGTATATTGGTCGCAGTTTGAAGGGTTGGAAGCCCGCCTGCTGGGTTATCTGAAGACTGTCGAAGAAAAGCTGAGTCGCCCGGGTATTGAAGTGGTCAATCTAGGCATGGTCGACACGACCGGCAAGGCGGAGGCCGCCGGGCATGCCTTCCGGCAGGCTGATGTCGACCTGGTCTTTTTGTATGTGACCACCTATGCGCTTTCGTCGACTGTTCTTCCTGTTGTGAGGAGGGCAAAGGTTCCGGTGATCATCCTGAACCTGGCGCCCGAAGCCTCGATTAACTACGATGGCTTTAACCGGATGGATGACCGGCAGAGGATGACCGGCGAATGGCTGGCATACTGTTCTGCCTGTCCGGTACCGGAGATTTCGAATGTGTTTAAGCGTGCCGGGATCCGGTTTTACCAGATTACCGGCATGCTGAATGACGATCCGGAGTGCTGGAGCGAGATTTCAGCATGGATCGATGCCGCCCGGGTTGCCGGCATCATGGAACACAACCGGATGGGCCTGATGGGACACTATTACGGGGGAATGCTCGATATCTATACCGATCTGACGCTTCAGATGGCTTCGTTCGGCGGACACATGGAAATCGTGGAAGTGGATGAACTGGCTGCGGCGTGCAGGGCTGTCACCGAAGGTCAGATTGTAGAACGGGTTGACCTGTTCCGTCATGAATTTGATGTTCAGGACGACTGTCCGGAGGTGGATCTGGAACGTGCAGCCTGCACGTCCGTGGCGCTCGACCGGCTGGTGCAGGAAAAGAACCTGGGGTCGATGGCTTATTTTTATAAAGGTACCGGCATTTCCGAAAATGAAGAGGCCATCAGTTCCATTATCCTTGGCAATTCACTGCTGACCGCCCGTGGCATTCCGGTGGCCGGCGAATACGAGGTGAAGAATGTGCAGGCGATGAAGATCATGGACAGTTTCGGTGCTGGCGGCTCATTCACCGAGTATTATGCGATGGATTTTAAAGATGATGTGGTTTTAATGGGACACGACGGTCCGGGACATATTGCTATTGCTCAAGGGAAGACAAAGGTCCGTCCGCTGAAAGTGTACCACGGAAAAGTGGGTAAAGGCCTTTCGGTCGAGATGAGCGTAAAGTACGGGCCGGTTACGTTACTTTCGGTAGTTGAGGCATCTAACGGGAAGTTGATGCTGCTGGTTGCCGAAGGGGAATCCGTGCCGGGACCAATTCTCGAAATCGGGAATACCAACAGCCGTTATAAGTTTTCAATTGGCTCACGAGCATTTGTCAACAACTGGAATCAGCACGGGCCAGCTCATCATTGCGCCGTTGGCTTAGGGCATATTTCATCTAAAATCGAAAAATTTGGCGCCCTGCTGGAAATGGAAGTCGTGAAAGTCTGCTGATCGTTTTTCTCCGGCAGGATTCAAACCCTGCCGGGGAAAACTACGAAATCCGCTTTGTTGGCTATTCGTGGACCGGCTGTTTCTTTATAGTAGTCAAAGATCCGTTTTAATCCGCTCCACTCTGTCCGGAAAAGGACCGCAGGGTTGTGATTATTCTTCCTTGCGCATGATCTTTCCTTCGTGACGAATAATCTTTCCGTCGGACGTAATCCCTTCAATAATTACGGAATAGGTGGTTTCTGAATCAGCCGTGTAAAAACTGAGTGGAGCCACGCCGGTGCTGTCGGTCTGCACATTCGGTTCCCAGTGAATGGTGGTGCGCAGATCTGGATTTTTATAGGTCATTGCCTCGGGAGTGTCATACTTCGGAGCATAAAACGCCACTGGCTGCTGATAGCCCAGCGGCATAATGGTTTTGATGTGAAAAGGTTTTGGCTCAAAGGAGATCTTCCCTTCTTTGGTGAAAATGACAATGACGCCATTACCGCCCCGTGAACCGAAAACCGCCGTGTTTGCCGCGTTCTTAAGCACATCGACCTGGGCCACATCGTAAACATTGACCATATCCAGATCGGCAATATCCATGGTTATGCCGTCTACAACCAGCAGCGGATCTCCCTGACCCCGGATGGAGACCTTGTTGCCTGACACCATTACTCCGGGTAGTTGCATCAGCAGCATCCGGATATCGGACGGGTGGAACCTGTCAATGGCGTCCTCCGTGATGCTGTTATCGGCCTGGGAGTAATATTCCGATTTGCGGACAGGCTTTCGTTCGGCCGTAATGGTAATCTCATCAAGATAGACGTTCCGGATACCATGCTCATAGGTGTATTTTTGTTCGGTTTTTTCTCCGTATTGGATGAGCATTTCGCGGCTTATATGATCGGTCGGGAGGGGTTGCAGTGTCCGGTCCGGGTATTGATCCATATTGATGATCAGTTCGAATCGCTTCATACCCTTTCCTTCCATGGCCTGTATGATAAAGCTTGTACTGTCGGGCAACTCCCCGTTCCTGAAATAGAAATGCCCGAGGCTGTCGGTGTTCATGGATTCAAAATAATCGCCCTTCAGTGACAGGATTGTTACCGGTATACCAGACGCAGGCTTGCCCATAAGCAGTGTCTTTACCGCCCCTGAAATCTCAGGCCCTATTTCAAGGAAAGTTGTTGGCCGTGCGAATTTTCCCGACAGCATATCCGGCACATGATAGCGGCGCCAACCCTGGGTCAGCAGGAGTAATTCCAATGCTTCAGCCGGTTTGGTGCCGTCGCGGAAATAAAACGCGGGATTTTCAATTTTGCCTCTCAGGTCGGATGTAAGCAGCAAGGTAGTCAGTATGTTCGACGTAGTGTCAGGTTGCACTTCCCTGTCGTCGGTTACGGCAACTGAAAAGCTTCCTGACAGGAGCGTATTCGTCTGGTCTGTGACCTTTACCACACCCTTGACGAGAGCACGTTTGTCATAGTTTGCCTTGTCCGGTTGAAAAGTGACCTGCGCCTGATCATTGTTATTGATAAAGACCAGGCGCTCACTCAGCGGTCGCTTGTGTTTGTCGAGCAAAAGCAGTTGCAGTACACCTGTTGGAAACTGCTCTTTGCGAAATGCGATAAATTCCCTTTTCGGTTCCCATGGTGCGGTAAAGTGGACCATTCCGCGCGTGTGTCCGACCAGGTAAAGCGTATCCATCCCGATTGTTCCGGCCGGTTTCAGTACGGCAATGAACAACCGGTCCTTCAACCAGCGGCAGGTTAGCGCGTATCCCTTTCCCTGCGCCTGGGGAAGGTCGAATCGTTTCAACTGGCTTTCACTGTTTCTCACAACCACATGATAGCTTTTCCCTTCTTCCGGCATTAACATAAAGCTTCCCATTCCAAGGTGACCCGATTCAAAATCAGAAATTTTATTTTCTGCATCGTCATAAACTGAGCCTTCAAGATCTGCAGGTCTGCCGTTTGATCTCATCGCCTTGAACGCCACCCGGCAGGCAGTTCCGGATAGCAAGACACCTCCTTCAGGGTAAAACGACAGGTCAAGATCATCATCGGGAACGGGAACGGTTATATATTGTCTGTACCGGTATCTATTCCGGATCGACTCCAATAACAACACCCTGCTTTTCGAATCGGCCGGAAGATTGAACGTAATGCCCGTCCTTCCGCTTTCATCAGCCTTTAATGTCATTGCTTTGCCGTTATTTACCCTGACCTGGATCGTTTCAGGCTTGACGGCTGAAAGATCCGGATTCATAAAGTGAAATTCGGCCGATACTTTTTTATCCGATTCAAATTCAAATTTCGTTTCGGTCAGCACTGACCGGGATTGCGGATGGCCGATCCTGATACTTTTGGTACAGAAATAGTCTTCGCCGGCGCTTCGCATAAAGCTGGTATAAGCACGCATTTCGTAACTTCCGTCCGGGGTATCTTCAGGTATTGCAAGATGACCATGGCAGGACCCGCTTTCAGGGCGTATCTTGACCCTTACCAGGACCGAATCGAGCGGATCCATTAATTCCACATAGGTATAGCGGCTGATGGCAGCCGGAACATGCATTGCCGCATCAGTCAGATGAGCACGGAACCAGATTTTCTCACCGGCTACGTAATACGATTTATCCGTGTGCAGGTAGATTTTTTCTTGCGGGAACACTTTTAACTGGCGGGAAAAAAGCATCGTCACACTGTCCGAAAATGAGCTTTGTCCATAGGTCAACCCCGAAGAGCAGAGCAGGACGGCAGTGACTAGTTTTGAAAGCATACGCGGTTTAGTTATTTATGTAAAGGAGCCTGAAATGTTATGATTCGCAGATTAGACTCTTGTTACATGGGATGGTTTAAATGAACCTGCCGGGATTTCATGTCCCGGCAGGATATAGCACTAAACTAAAGTAGCCGGAATTTTCAGATCCAGGTTGAGGTTCCTGTTGAGCTTTTCAATAAAATAGGCTGATAGCAGAGGAGATTCCTTTTCAATATTTTGATGTACAAAGAAATAGATATCGCGTAATCCCAGGTCAACCCATTTTTTCAGCCGTTCAACCCAAAAGTTCAAACGTTCCCTGTCGCTTTGTGGCTCATTTGACCCGACATAGCGGATAAATGCGAACGGAGTGGTTAAACGCATGTGCAACAAATCGCGCCTTCCGGCTGTGTCGACGAGCACATTGGTCGTGTTATGCTTTTCAAAAAAAGCAAAAACCTCATTGCCAATTTTTTCGTTCGTGAACCATTCGGTATGTCTCATTTCTACTGCCAGGGGAATGGCCTTTGGAAATATCTCAATAAAATGGGACAGCTTATCAAAGTTTTTATAACCAAAGTTATTGTGTAATTGCAAAAAAACCATACCGAGTTTTTCTTCAAAATTGCTAATGCTGTCGCAATATTCTTCCACGATGGGATCGGTGTTGTTCAATCGTTTCAGATGGCTGATCAACTGGTTTACCTTAGGGAAAAAACGAAAACCATCCGGCGTTTTTTCCTTCCATCCAATAATCTGTCCGGCGTCGTACATGTTATAAAAGGTGGCATTCAGCTCAATCGAATTAAACTGAGTGGAATAATAAGCCAGTTCATCTTTGGTGCCGCGGGGATAAAAGTTTTTCAGGTCCGTTTTATTCCATTTGGCACATCCCACATATGCTTCAAGTTTTTTATCACCGGCTTTCTGCAGGATTTCTGCGGTTCGCGGATGGTCATCCGGTAAATGAAAATCGACTGTTTCTGAATTTTCTACTTGTCCAAATTTCATAGCTTCCTTGTTTTGTTTCAGCTAAAGTAAGAAGAAATCGCCTTTCAGGAAAGTCAGGACGGGTGATTCTTCATTCTGATGAATATTTTCCCCGTTCCGGGGAAAGAACGACCTTTAGCTAATAGTTTCCCGGCTATTTGGAATGCCAGGAGTTGTTTTCCGGGTTCACATCCGGCAATTGTTCATCAGGGTCAATGATCACTGATTGCAGGGGGCTGGTGGAGTTATACAGGAAGATATACTCACCGCCTCCCTGCCAGATTTCGACCGGCAGTTTGAGCACACTCACTTTCCCGTTTTCTTCGGTGACTTTGAGCTTAACCGGCATCACCATTTGCCGGGTGTTGATCAGCGTGATTTGCGCTCCTTTAGCGGGATCATTGTCGGCATAGCTTACCTTTGTTACGCCCTGATCAAGCGTCCATGTATGGCAATACCACGCATTCCAGAACCAGTTCAGGTCTTCGCCGGTGGCATTGTTCATCAGCCGGAAAAAATCGTTCGGGGAAGGATGCTTATACGCCCATTGGCGGATGTACTCCCGGAAAGCATAATCGAAGCGATCGGCACCGAGAATATATTCACGCGCCAGTACCAGACCCAGCGCGGACTTATAATAGCTCAGCGTGTGGGAATGTTTCCTTTGCATCACATCAGAATAATTCGCGAGGCTTTCCGCTTCCGGACTCGTCAGGTAAGGAACCAGATCACGGGCCGGATTTTTCCCGTCGGGATCGTACTCGCCATCCCGTTTGGGCCCAAATTCGTTACTGTTAAAGTCGTCCTGGGCATAAATATCAATAAATGTATTGAAGCCTTCATCCATAAAGGCATAACGACGTTCATCCGACCCAACGATCATGGGAAACCAGTTGTGCCCGATTTCGTGCGCGGTGACATAGTACATGGATTTAGCCTTTTTAATCTTCCAGCCGCAAAAGCATAAGCCGGGGTATTCCATACCACCCACCGAACCTGCAACGTTTAAGGCCACCGGGTAAGGGTAGGGGAACCATTTTTCAGAAAAATGTTCAATGGTATGTTTCAGGTATTCGGTTGACCGGCTCCATGCGGTATCACCCAAGCTTTCGGCCGGATAAACCGACATGGCCAGGCAGGTTTTCCCTTCCGGAAGGTTCACCCTGGCAGCATCCCAGACATATGCCCTTGATGCAGTCCAGGCCACGTCACGGCTGTTGTTCATCCTGAAACGCCAGGTTAGCAGCCCCTTACTCACAGGACGGTTGGATGGTGAAGCGACCTCGTCCGGAGCAATAATGAACCGGATACCGTTATTTTTTTCAGCCTCTTTTAACCGGCTGATTTGTTTCCGCGTCAGGACCTCTTCGGGGTTCACCAGTTCGCCGGAACCTGCAACGATCATATCCCAGGGAAGGGTTATGGCATAGCCGAAGTCGCCATATTCGCTGTAGAATTCGCCGGGACCCAGATAAGGTAAGGTGTTCCACCCGCGGATATCATCGTAAACACAAACCCTCGGATACCATTGGGCCACATCGTAAAGCGTTCCGTTTTTTGTTGCGACCAGTCCGGTCCGGAATTGTCTGTCACTTATCCGGAAACTGTAGTCAAATTCCAGCTTGATTTGCCCGCCCTGGGCAGCAAGCGGTTCAGATAACCGGACCTGCATCCGGGTATCATCGATGATGTAATCGGCCGCTTTTCCGTTCTCAAGCTTAACCGACCTGAACATAAAACCTCCTGCGCTGGTGGGAACGCCCTGGGAATAACTTCCTCTCGACCCTTTCTTAAAAAGATCCTGTCCAAGTTCGAACCACAAATAGTTCAACGGATCAGGGCTGTTATTGGTATAGGTGACTGTTGCTGTGCCTGAAATGGTTTGGTCTGTCGTATCCAGTGTAACAGCCAGCGAGTAATCGGCTTTGTTTTGCCAGTAGTGAGGGCCCGGTATCCCACCGGCGCTTCTGTAGGGTGATTCCGGAAAATTCAACAGCGCCGGACTGAATGCCTGATGCTGATCGTACTGTTCTTTTTTCTGGGCGCTTGACAGGACTACGAAAAAGATGAAAAACAAACCGATGATGTACTTGCTCATACGGAGTAACGATTATATTTTCAAACTCACGCTTAGGCGCTCAGGAACTTAGGTACTGAGGAACTAATCATTTCCAAATGCGCTGCATTATTCGCTTCTAAAATCAGAAATTTTTGGTTATCACGAAGCTCAAACCGGCTGATTGATGTGTTGGGTGCCTCTTCCCATACAAGGAATTGCGACATCGGCGATCCGGAAAGCAGGGTGCGGAATGCCCGGATCATCCCGCCATGCGATACGGCCACAACGCGTTTCCCGTCGTGAAGATCCATGATCTTTTTGATGAAGAGAACGGCCCGGTTCATCATGGCTTCACTGGTTTCTGCTTCCTCAGGAATATCTTCCCATTTCCATCCCTGCGGCAGCGCTTTCCCTTCCCAAGAAGCCATGTACCGCTCGCGCAATAAGGGATCAGGAATAATCGCCAATCCGGGGTGAAACGCGATAATACCGCCGGCCGTATCCATCGTCCGTTTTAAATCGCTGGAATACAGTATATCAATCGGTTCGTTACGCATCTTTTCAGCGAGCCGTTTCACCTGAGCGATCCCGTTTCCCGATAATTCCCCGGGTTGCTGCCCCTGACATAAATTAGAGGCGTTTGCTGTTGTTTCTCCGTGTCTGATTACTGTTAACCGAATCATGAGGCCAGATTTAATAATGATGACAAAATAGACAATGCAGAGAGCTTTCTGTTCCGGTGTTTTTGATTTTTATGAACAATTTTACGTTGAATTAACTTTCAGGAATGATATTAGTCTTTTTTCAACACGTGATTCCTGCTTTTCTTTGTAATCTTTTCAGGTTAATGCATACTAACAGGCGGGGGTTTTAACCGCAAAAACGCAAAAGAAGAACACTCAGGAAGCAGAGCAGAATAGCAAAAATATCACAAAAGGAAACAATACTTAATACAAAACAGGAACAACATGAACAAATTTCGGTTAATTTTTATTCTTTCCAACGTTTTATGGACGGGCTATGCACTTGGAGCCCCATCAGAAGCGCGGCTTCTGCGGTTCCCGGCCATTTCAGGGAATCAGATCGTATTCAGTTATGCCGGTGATCTCTATACCGTTCCGTCCGATGGCGGGACAGCCCGCAAGCTGACCAGTGATGCAGGTTATGAAATGTTTGCCCGCTTTTCGCCCGACGGCGGGCAGATTGCCTTTACAGGCCAGTACGACGGGAACACCGAAGTTTTCGTCATTCCTGCCGAAGGCGGTGTGCCGAAGCGCCTGACTCACACAGCAACGCTCGACCGCGACCTGATCTCCGACCGGATGGGCCCCAATAACATTGTCATGGGCTGGACCCCGGACGGCAAAAGCATTACCTACCGGTCAAGAAAGCAAACGTTTAACCCATTCAAAGGCCAGCTCTTTAATGTTTCAGCCGAAGGTGGGCTGTCGACCGAATTACCGCTGTCGGAAGGTGGCTTTTTAAGCTATTCTCCGGATGGAAGCAAGATGGCTTTTAACCGGGTATTTCGCGAATTCAGGACCTGGAAGTATTACCAGGGAGGTATGGCCGATGATATCTCGATTTTCGACTTTAAGACAAAGGAAGTGAAGAAGATCACCGACAATAAGGCTCAGGATCTTTTCCCCATGTGGGCGGGCGATGAAATTTTCTTCTTGTCGGACCGAGACCGCACCATGAACCTGTTTGTATACAATACCAAAACAGGAGCTGAAGAGAAAGTGACTGATTTCAGGGAATATGATATTAAATTCCCTTCCATCGGAGGCGAGTTCATTGTTTTTGAGAATGGCGGGTACATCTATAAGCTGAATGTAAAGGACAAAAAGCCGGTGAAGGTGCCTGTTTACATTCAAAATGACTTTGTTAATGCCCGCAATGAATGGAAAGACGCTTCGAAACTCATTTTTGAAGGAGAGCCTGCACCAAACGGAGAGCGCGTTGTTTTCAGCGCCCGCGGGGAAATCTTCAATGTGCCTGCAGAAAAAGGGGTAACGAAAAATATAACCGGAACTTCCGGAGTGCACGAACGGAGCGCCACCTGGTCGCCTGACGGAAAATCAATCGCCTGGTTATCGGATCAATCAGGGGAGTTTGAGATCTGGATACAAGATCAGGATAGTAAAAAGGAAGCCGTTCAACTGACCAAAGATGCCGACACCTATATTTTCGGCATTGCCTGGTCGCCCGACAGCAAGAAGCTTGCCTGGACCGACCGGAAATTGCGGTTGCGGTATGTTGACATTGAAACAAAAAAAGTCACTACTGTTTTTCAATCCGAATATGGGCAGATCTATTCGTATAACTGGTCGCCCGACAGCAAATGGCTGACTTTTACCCAGCAAACGGACAACGATTTTGGCAAGGTTTCGGTTTACAACCTGGAGAACAAAGCGGTCAGGGATGTAACCGACAACTGGTACAGTTCCGGTTCGCCGTCTTTTTCTTCTGACGGAAAATATCTAGTTTTTGTGTCGGAACGGGATTTTAATCCGACATACAGCCAGACCGAGTGGAACCATGCCTATACAAAAATGGACCGGGTTTACCTGGCCATCCTGTCAAAAAACACGCCGTCTCCGTTCGCGCTGAAAAACGATTCTGTGAAAACGGAAACCGGAGAGAAAAAAGCGGATGACAAAAAGCCGGAAGAGAAGAAAGCGGAGGGCGATAATAAGGATCCAAAGAATGTCAGCATTGATTTTGACGGAATAGCAGACCGGATTATATCCTTGCCCATTGGTTCGTCGAACTATTACAATGTTTCTTGCGTGGACGGTATCGTTTATTACAATGAATACGGAGACGGGAACAAGGCGAAATTTTACGACCTGAAGGAGAAGAAAGAAACCACCATGGGTGAATTCAATTTTTCGATCTCGTCAAATTTTAAAAAGATGATCGCAAAGCAAGGGAATAAATGGTATGTGACCGATTTACCCTCCCCTTCCAAACCTGCTAAACTGGAGAAGGAAATTGATCTTTCGCGGATGAAGGCCTGGGTTGACTACCAGCAGGAGTGGAAGCAGATTTTTGATGAGAGCTGGCGGCAAATGCGCGATTTCTTCTACGTGGAAAATATGCACGGGCTTGACTGGAAGGCCATGCACGATAAATATGCGGTGCTGGTTCCTCATGTCCGTCACCGGGACGACCTGACCTATGTGATCGGAGAACTGATCGGAGAACTGAACATAGGACATGCGTATGTATTGAGCGGGCAACGTCCCGAAGTGGATCGGATAAAAACCGGACTGCTGGGAGCAGAGATCAGCGCTGATGCTTCCGGTTACTTTAAGATTGACCGGATCCTGGATGGCGCCAACTGGAACAGCCGGCTGCGGTCGCCGCTGACGGAAGTGGGCGTAGAGGTTCATGAGGGCGATTTCATTCTGGCTGTTGACGGTGTAAGCACGAAGTCGGTCAGCGATGTGTATGCCTTGCTGGTCGGAAAGGCCGGACAGGAAGTTGTATTGACGGTTAACAGCAAGCCAACGGAAACAGGCGCCCGCGAAACCATCGTATCACCCATTGACGATGAATCGGCTTTGTATTATCTGAACTGGGTACAAACGAATATCGAAAAGGTCAGTAAGGCAACAAACGGGGAGGTTGGCTACCTGCATATTCCCGATATGGGGCCGGAAGGTTTGAATGAATTTGCCCGCCTGTTCTATCCGCAACTGAATAAAAAAGGCCTGATCATTGACGACCGCGGTAACGGCGGTGGCAATGTGTCGCCCATGATACTGGAACGTCTGCAGCGTGAAGTGCAGCGGGCAAACATGAGGCGAAATGTGCCTCATCCTTCGACTGTTCCCGACAAAATGATGCTCGGCCCGAAAGTGTTGCTGATGGACCGCTATTCGGCATCGGATGGCGACCTGTTCCCCTATGGGTTCAAACATTACAAGCTGGGGACCACGATCGGTACCCGAAGCTGGGGTGGCGTTGTGGGGATCAGCGGCTCGTTGCCCTTCATCGATGGCGCCGATCTGCGCAAACCGGAGTTTGCATCCTATTCGTCCGAAAAGAGCGAGTGGATCATCGAAGGACATGGCGTTGATCCGGATATTGTCCTGGATAATGATCCCTACCAGGAGTACACGGGTAAAGATGCCCAGCTCGAAAAAGCCATTGAGGTGATCAAACAGCAAATAAAAGAACAATACAAACCGCTGCCACCAATCCCGGATGCACCGGACAAAACCAAAAAAAAATAGTTCTGTAATTAAGAAGGAGGCTCAGGTGCCTCCTTCTTATTGATGGATCTGTAAACAACGTTAGACAATAATTGTAATTATGAATATTGTTTGTACCTTTAAAGATACAAATTTATCCGCTGATTCTTTGTGTGATTGAGGGCAGCTGAAGGAGGGAAGGATTAAGGCTGATATAAACTACAGCAATTATGGAACACATAGAACCGAACCCCCATTTAAGATTCATCAATGCTTTGTCGCTTCACCCCGGTTTCATCGAGTGCCAGAGATTGTTAAATAAAAAAAGAGGGATTCTCAGGGAAATGAAATTTTTCTCTTTTGCCTTGTGTTTTTTGCTGGTATGTATATCCCTTAGTCAAAAAGGCATCGCGGGAAATGATGACACGAAGAGCCGGCACAAAATTCCTGTTCTTGACAAAGAAAAACAGTACCCGATAAAATCGTTCGAACCGGAAGCGGAGGAGACCTATATCTGCCTGGAAACCAGTAAAGATGTTCTGTTAGATAACGATGCCCACATTTACTATGTCTCCGATAAACGGATCCTGATCACGAATGCGCTCAAAGGCGATGTGTTCATATTTGATATGAATGGGAAAGTGCTGTCGCATTTCAACCAAAAAGGAGGATATGGATACGTATGGTTGAGCTATGCTCTCTATGACGAACCCAATAACGAGATATTTATTGCAGATGGTATCAGCAGGAAAATATTTGTTTTTACAGAGGAAGGCGGCCTTAAACGAACACTTCACTTGCCTTTGACCACAAAAATCACAGAAATATTCAATTTCGATGAAAATTCGCTGCTTGCCTTTCACGAGCACTATTTCGGAAAACAGACGCAAGAGAAACCATATCTGTTTATTTCCAAGAAGGACGGCAGTATTCTTGCCAGGTTGAATATCAGTACGAAAAAAGCAAACCCAAGAGTACTTTCGGTCGGATCATATACAGACAAGAATACGTACTCAGGCACCTCGTATACAATAGGAGGCAATTTTTTTGGTAGTTGTAAATTCGGGCAGGACTTTATTCTTGCCAACATGTCATGTGATACCATATACCGGTTGCAGCAGGACAAGTCTTTGACCCCCTTATTTGTCCAATATCCCACCGTATTTTCAGATCCTCCGGTAATTACCTGTGTGGGCATGGTAACGGATGATTTTGTCATGTTTAGTGTATTCCCCTACGATTTAAAAGAAGCCAGGAGGAAGGCTGAAGCCAATGAGAAACAAGATGGTACAGATATCAGGATCAGAGATTTAATATATGAGTTTAAAACAGATCAGTTTTTCGAATTGGAGAAACGACGATATTGGGCGGAAAAGGTCGATGTACCATCAAATACAAGTGTTGAGTTGATGCAACCCTACGCGTTAAAAGCATGGTTGAAAAGGGGGTATTTGAAGGGAGAGTTGAAAGAAATAGCAACGAAAGTAGATATTACGGATAACCCGGTAGTCAAAATAACCAAATTCAAGTAGTTGTGATGGTAACCAGGGGAACGACTTCATCTAAATGCGCGGGTTACGATACTCCTTAGCGCAAATGAGCATAAACAATGCACTAATGTTCTGTTGCCGATCCTGTCAAATTGCTCAGGAAAATGCTTCTTGCCGCGCCATAAAACCAATAACGGAGAAATGAAAATTTAGGAATTTTTATGTATGTTTGAAAACAAAAAACTGAAAATATGAAGCTCCTGATCACTTCCGTAATGGCTGTATTTTTTCTGGTTCAGACAGTCGCAGCGCAAAAACCCTTGAAACTTATCAACGGGAAGAATCTTTCAAACTGGAATTTTGTTGTGGAAAACAATTCTGTTCCCGCCAATGAGGTGTACTCGGCACAAAAGGGCGTGATTACCATCAAAGGGCAGCCGCTGGGGTACATGTATACCAAAGAGAAGTACGGTGACTATTTCTTGCATGTGGAATGGCGCTGGGCCGAAGGGGAATCGAACAGCGGGATATTCCTGTTGATCGAAGATCCTAAAAATCCGTTTCCTAACGGCATTGAATGCCAGTTGGCTGCAGGGAAAGCCGGCGACTTCGTCCTTTTAGGCGGTTCCGATCTGTCTGAGTTTGTACCGAAACCGGGAGAAGCAAGACCGAAGTTTCCGGTGGTACAGAAAAGAAACGATTCCACGGAGAAAACTGCCGGAGAATGGAATGAAGCTGATATCTCCGTAAAAGACGGGGTCATCAATGTTTATATCAACGGAACCCATCAAAATATCGGTACTAACCGCGTAAAATCCGGACATATTGGGCTCCAAAGCGAAGGCAAAGCCGTTCAGTTCAGGAATGTCACCCTTACCAAATGGTAAGCACTTAATTTTTGCGGCGGAGACGTGTTATGAATTTTCAGATCGTACAACCTGCTGGCTTCTTCCAGGGGGATGGCCAGGTTCTTATGTCTCTGATTAATGAGAAGACAGCGGGCGTTTTGTCAGTTTGGCTACAGCCAGGTTTTTATGCCCTTGGTTGATCTCCAGGCGCCAGCGTCGCTTTTTGAGTTCCCGTTTCATCTCGGCGATCAGGTAGCCATGGGCCACCAATACAATCCGCCGATGCCCGATGGCTTGTGTTTCAATTAAGTCGGTAGCCCTGAGCATGCGCTTATATGCTTTGAATCTGCTTTCGTCCCGGTTGTTTAACCCGACGTTCCAGAAAAAGCGGGAGAGGGTGGTCCAGGCCACATAGGGCAGGGGAACCAGCGGCACGGAGATCATAGACAAGTCATATTCATTAAAAAGTGCGTTGGCGTACATGGTGTCAGTTTCAGGGAAAAGGATTTCAGCGGTTTCGATTGACCGGGGCAGGGCGCTGGTAAAAACAGCGCGAACGGAGTCGCCAAGAATGGCTTTTACAGGCAGGGGATCAAAATTCAGAACCGGCAGCTCATCATATTGGTCCAGTAGTTCAGCAGCCCTGGACGAGGTGCATAAAAGCGGTTTTTCCAGATCGACCCGCGCATGCCTGATCAGATAAATTTCGCATACGGCAGTGTCTTTTTCCATTGAAAAGCCATTAAATGCACATACGGTCATGACCCAGAAAAAAAGCAGTCTCTTCAAAATTTAAAATTTAAGGTGACCTGAAGCATCTGATCTTCCCTGCTCCAGTTGTATGTCGCTGTAAAAATAGTCATTTCAAAGGGAGATAACCAAAACCCGGAACCATAGCCCTGGTGCCAGCGGCCGGATCGATCGTTTTTGATCCATACCCGGCCTGCATCGTAAAATGCCAGAACACCCAATTCACCATTCAGGATATACGATGAAAAATCAAGGACTTTATACCGGAATTCGGAGTTCTGATAAACAGAGGCGTCGCCGTAAAAACGGTCGGCCAGATAACCTCTCAGACTGGTTTTGCCGCCCAGCTTTGCCGCTTCCAGAAAAGCATAATCGCCGAAGATCTTTGAACCTCCGGCGCGAAGGGCCAAAACTGCCCGGGGCCTTTGGGTGAAACTGATATATGTGCGCAAATCGGCAGTTAACCTCAAAAAATGATCCCGCTCATGATTCATCTGAAAAAACTGTTCGCCCGAAACATCCAGTTGATAACCTCGTTGAGGATTAACCTCACGGTCTAAATTGGACCAGGAATATTGCCCGTAAATTCCTGAAAACAACAGGGGCTTCAGGTCGTCAGGGCTGAGCCCGTTATGCTCCGGGTCTGAAATAAAATGGTTGGGTTTTTCTTCGATGTGGGAACGCTTAAAAAATGCTCCAAGCCGCAGCTCGCTCTCATTGACTTTCCCTTCTTTCATTTCTTTGAATGCGGATTTTCCCCAGCGGTATCCCAGCGCGTAATTCAGGATAAGCTGATTCACCATAAGCCTGTAGTAACTATCGTCGAACGAATTGTCCTTTGTTGTCTCGTTTCCCATTCCAAAATAATTCATGACATAGTCCGGAGCTTTCAATTCAGCACCCACATGGTGGTCCAATCCCCTGATCTTGCTTTCCGAATCGAAAAGATAACGGATGTTGAAGGCGCTGGTTTTGGTTGCCAGATTGGCCATAATGGATTGTGTGTTATGCCGTCTGAACCGGTATTGGCTGAAAACAGGGCCGCCACCAATAAAGAGTCCGTCATCGGCATTATATCCCATAAAAATGCCGGGACTTACCACATTATAATGGAAGGCCATCCGGTCCCAGGCGTTAACTGCCGGGTCGGCCGACAGCCTGATCCTGGTATCTTTGCAGGCCGTGATGCTTGTGTTCTTTTTTAGATCATAGATCCGGGTTTGTTTTCCCGGACTTTTTACAATCGATTGATTATCGATCGAATCTTTACCTTTCCCTCCTATAACCCGAATATTGATCCCTTTGTCCGTATTGCCTTCCAGTTTGAAGGAATCATTTCCTGCCAATCCGTAAAGTCTGATCTCGCCGGTTTCATTTCTCAGGAAAGTGCGCTGATAATAAGGTTGCTCCTGTCCTGAGGGGTAAACGGAAACGATGGTTTGCTGATCATTCCCGCGGATCACGTCAAACCTGTCGTCCCTATCGGTACCCGGAATGTCAACGCTTTTTGCAAGGGTCAGATAATGCCGTCGGGCCATTGTTCTCAGATTGTCCCTTCTTTGTTTCAGAATTTCAGCAGTACTTTTCACTACCAGGGGTTGTACCTCTTTGGGAAATGCGGTCATGGCCTGATTAATTTCCCGATCGGTGAGCAGGTTTTGCAGGGTGTCGATGGTTGCCGACCAGTCGTTCCAGTCGGGCCGGGTCAGGAAGGTCCGGTCAAAATACCTGGCATTGAATACCAGACCATTCATGTTTGATGTCGTGGGTGAAAATCCTTGTATTTTCGGCATCAGCCATTTGCGCGAAGCGATCCAGGGAAGAATTCCTTCATTGACATAAAACGCCTGATCCCGGTCGCGCGGAATCGGCTTATAAATGGTTTTTCCGTTTTTTTTGAAGGAGGCCCACCGCCATTGGTCATCATGGCGGTCCCAGTCGTTGATGAAGGTGTCGAAGAGACGGGCTCTGAGCACGGCCTGCTGGTCGACCCGGTGTTTTGGAGTCCGGGTAATTTCGTCGAGCACATCATCAGTCCCCACGATGTCTTTGGAGGAACCCAGATCCGGGGTATCGGACCAGTCGCCCGATGGTTTTTCTTCAAACAGGAAAGAATGTCCGGCCAGGTCTTCCATGTATTCGCCCAGGCGGGGATCACGGGAAACAAAAACGACCTTGGGGTTAGTATGCAGGACTCCGGCAGCAGCGGCCAGTCGGGCGACTGGCATGGCTGCATAAGGGTTGGATGCCGATATATTATCCTGAACCACATCAACGGCAAAGGTATGATGCACGTTTTCGGGAAGCGCTCCTTCCACATATTTCTCAAGCGAACGGAGGGCATATTCATGGCCCGCAGCGTCTTCCACCTGGATGGAATGGGTTTGCTGTCCACCACCGCGTTTAACGATCTTCAGACCACCGTGCTCGCTGCCAATATCGAAGACAGGGATCTTTACAGGTGTCGCCCATACATCCCGGTAGTTTTTGCCCATCCATTTTTCTTTTCCCGGCGAGGCGATATACTGCCTGCTTGCAGCATGGATAACGCTGTCAGCGCCCTCCGGCTCCACCCGGTCACCGTGCGGAGCAATGCCTGCATATTCATATTGGTACAGGGTATTCCACCAACGCTGTTTGGTCTGGTCGTTCATCGGGAAAAACAGCAATTGAACTGTACCATCGGTATAGAAATCAAGCCGTGAGAATCCGGATTGTGAACTTGAATATCCTGTTTGTTTTTCTTCCGTGTAGGCTCCGTCTGTAAAGGAACCTCCGATGATCTGGTGAATACTGTCCCGAAAAATGTATTGAAAACTTTTTTCGTGAGAGGAGGCGTAGACCACATTGGGGAATTTTTCCAATATCGTTGTTAATTCATTTCTGAGTTCCTTGTATTCGGGATGGGATAAATCGGAACGGGTACCCAGGTATTTCCGGTATAAAACCTCGGGAAAAGCAAAAATCTCTTTTGACGCAGGGAATTGGCCGCCGTATTCACCGGATGAAAATAAAGGATGATAGCCGGCCACGACAATTTCCTTATCCCGGTTGCGGCGAAGAGCATCCTGCAGCAAAACAAGGAAATCGTCTTTTTCTTCAAGGTCGCATTTAGTCATCCGGGTGTCAAAAGGATGAAGCCACCATTGCGTATCGATCAGAATGACCGTCAGGGAGTCATTTATTTCGATCTCGACAGGGCCCGGACAGGCAGCATCGGGCATATAGACTTCCTTTTGCTGAAGAAGATCATGGATTGTTTCATATTCCTGTTTGATCATGTCTTTTCCTTCCGAGGAGCCGTCTGCCCAGTCATTTCTTCCCGGGATGAAGCAAATGGGACCGTCGAAACGAAGTAATGAATCGAGCCAGGGAACTCCATTTTGATTGTCAGAAGTCTCGGTTTGTGATACCGGAAAATTATTTCCGAGGAAAATGATTCCTTTTTTGTTATTATTGTAATTCAGAATGGTTTGTAAAAAACGGGCATGATCAGGGTCCGACAGATTGATATCACGCGAATGACCCACCAGAAATAAACTAAACGAGATCGGCCCGGCTGGTTGGGCGTGAGTTGTCGAAAGGATCGAAATAAGTGTACAGCAAAGGAGTAATTTTTGCATGGCCGATTGTTTTAACAGACTGGCTGCCTGGTTACCGGGATTAGGAGAACGATTTAAGGATCGTATTATCATAGTTGTATTTTTTGAAATTGGGATCAAAGAACAAAATCAGTTTTATGGAAATAACAGATAAGGCCAAATTGTTTGTCATCGATTATTTCAGACAGAATAATGATCCGAAATATCTTTTTCATACGTTGGAGCATACGCTTCATGTTGTGCATCAGGCTGAGGAAATCGGAAAAGCGGAAGGACTGAATGAAAAGCAAATGCAGGCGGTACAGATTGCCGCATGGTTTCACGATATCGGTTACCTGATCCAGTTGGAAGATCATGAATCGCACAGTATCCGGATGGTCCGGTCTTTTCTGGAAAAATATCCGGTTCAGCCGGAGGTGGCGGAAATGGTTGAGGCTTGTATAAAGGCCACTAAACGCGACCACGAACCGCTTACCCTGCCTGAAAAAGTCATTATGGATGCTGATGTCTCTCATCTCGGTGATCCTGATTTTATTTCTATTTCCAAAAAATTGCGTAAAGAACGTTCAGTTTGCACCAATTGCGAAGTGCAACCACTGAATTACTGGAAAGGAACCCTGGCTTTTATGGAGGGCCAGCAGTTCTATACCGATTATGCCCTAACCAATTTTCAGCCTGTCAAGCTGCAAAACGTGGAGAAAGTCAAAGACTTAATCCGCGAACAGGAAACAATGAAGCCGAAAAAATCAAATTCAGCGTCCCGTTCAACCGAAAAAGGGACTGAATCCATGTTCCGGCTCACGGCAAGCAACCAAATGCGGCTGAGTGCCATGGCCGATAAAAAAGCCAATATTCTCATTTCAATCAATTCGATATTAATCTCCGTTTCTGCGGCAACGATGTCCACCAAGTCTTTTTCATCGGGCCCGGGTGAACTGTTCCCGCAAAAAGAACTCCTCGTCCCGATCATTATTTTGTTCTTCTTCAGTTTACTTTCGCTCGTTTTTGCAATTCTGTCGTGCCGGCCTAAACTCACTTCCGAAAAATTCACAGAGGAAGACCTGAACAAACACCGGGTAAACCTGCTTTTTTTTGGCAATTTTCACCGGATCACTTTAGCCCGCTATGATAAGGCAGTGAAGGAGATGATCAACGACTACGACTACCTTTATACCAATATGATCAAAGATCAGTATTTTCTGGGAATTTCCTTATTTCGCAAATACAAATTACTCCGGATTGCCTACGATATTTTTATGTACGGGTTTATTCTGGCTGCCACTGTTTTTCTGATCATGCACCTGATTGCAAATTAAATTATCAGGCCAGGTTTTTTTTGTCATCCCGTTCAAGAACTTCAGGACGATACGATAAACCAGACAAATATTCTTTCTCCTGTGGCTCAATGGCATAAATATCCACGGGATTTTGTTTGCCCGTCAACCGGTCAAGGGCAAGCCATTCAATTTGATAGCCAAAAGAAACTTCCCTGAATTTTTCGGCAAAATTCTTTGTAACCAGCAGGCGTCTGTTGTAACTCTTGCATTGTTTCTGGATCCTTGCAGCCGTATTCAGCACATCGCCGTGAAACGCAATTTCACTTTTGAAGGTACCTACCTCGGCAATCATAATCTTTCCTGAATTAATCGAGGCTGTGAATTTTGGAATAACGCCGAATTCTTTTTTGAAATAATCCATTTTTGTATTCAACTGATCCGTGAATTCATAGTAAAAATCGACGGCATTCCTGAAATTCTTTGTTTTGGAAGCCGACCAGCTAAGCACGATTTCATCGCCAATGATCTGATATTGCATGGCGTGATATTTGATTTCCAGCAATCCAAGCTCATTGAAGCAAGCCTGCAAAAAGGCGCTGTATTTCCGGTGGCCCAGTAGTTCGGCATATTTAGTGGAAGAGATCAGGTCGATAAAAATAAAGATCCGGTCTTCTTCCCTTGGTGTACGGTAATACCCGGAGATAATCCTTAAAAATTTCTCATAACCGACTTTCGAATGAATTGCTTTGAGAAAATTGATGATCAGTGATGTCAGAATACCGACGCAAAACAGGTAGAAAGCGGCATTATTCAGGAAAAACCATTTGATCAGCAATACATACTCCGTTACATTGGTAAAAAGCCTGGCATGATAGTGATAGAGAGAAACGATCAGGAATACGATCAGCAGGATGATTGCCGCAAAAAAGACCCTCAGTGCCATTAATACGCCGAGACTTTTTTTGGAAAGGTATTTGTAAAGTACAATATCTTCCTGGATCCAGGTAATCAAGGCGATCATCGAGGCCATTCCTGTAACGATCCACCCATTCTGATATATGAGTTGAAAAATCTTGGCTCCTGATGTTCCTATTTCCGGATAAACCAGGTAATTCAGGAACAGAAATATCCGTAAAAGAATATTCCAGGATATCAGATTGTACACGAGCTTTCCTGTCAGCCATCGCTGCTGAAGTCGCAGGTTTTGACCCTGCCTTATCCCTGAAATTCTTTTTTCTTTTTCCTTACTCATGATCCATGAATTGAGTTGTCTGAGAATTAGATATTCATTTCTTACGCCCGGCAAAGCTCAAATAACAAGTTTGACTATGCTCTCGCTTAATCGAAACAAACAAAGTAAAAATATTCCCGGATCTTTTTGAAAGAAAGTTAGGCAATTCGCCTGAATTTTCCTGTGAGTACATGATTTATTCGTTTTTTTGACCGTCTTTTATTTTAAATTAAACCGGAGTGTAAGTCATATTCCGAACCGGCTTCTACATGAAGGGAAGACTTAATACAACAAGACCACCCAAAGTTCATCTCCCTCTTCAAAGAAAAATATTTTATTTTCCCGGGCAAACCATCCTAAAGCCATCCTTACTTCAGTGCCACTCATTGTCAATGCATTTTTTATGTCCGAAATACTGCTTTCCCCGTTATTCTGATCCAGAAATTGCCATATTTTCCCGGCATTTGCCCCTATTTTCATTTTTATCATATCTGTTTGTTTTAATTATTAACCATGCACAACAAAAATCATATTGGGTATTCTATAAAAAACTAAGGCTGATTTGCCAGGGCTTAAAATTGAATGAAAAACCTGACAACATTTAGAAATGGAATGGAACGGATTATAGAGGGGAAATCTAAAGTTGCCAGGTTTATATCGTTTTTATTCTGTCTTTTAGAATGCTAAGTTTGTGTAACGTGATAAGATCAATCTATTCTAAAACTTGTATTAAATAACGCTCGTCATTTAATGCTTTTTCAAGCTTTTTACGGGCAAAGAAGATCCGACATTTTACAGTGCATAGATTTAATTTTAAGTGTTCTGCAATTTCCTTGTATTTATAGCCATTCAAAAACATAATAAAAGGTACTTTGTATTTATCTTCAAACGTATAAATACAGTTTAGAATCTCTTTTAAACTAAAGATCAAATCAGGAGATGGGTATAAATTATCCTTTGAAAACAGCAGATGAAAATCGGCATTCGATTTGTCAAAGATCTTTTTTGTTCTGATATCTCGCTTGTAATTGTTAATGAACGTGTATTGCATAATCCGGTAAGTCCATGCTTTAAAATCTGTATTATCTACAAATTTATCCCTGTAGATCAGCGCTTTTAAAAATGTATCCTGAAGCAGATCTTTTGCTTTTTCCCGGTCAGAAGTTAAGCTTAATGCGTAATACCAAAGTTTATCGTGCATCCCGAGTAAGGCATTGTTAAATTGTGTTTCTGTCATGGCTGCGGCAAATTATCATATTCTTCTGTGTCCAAAAGCCCGGCAAACTTAAAATCTGCCGGGCCATGTCCACTAACCTTCTACTTACTGTCCTTTGACAGTTTTTCTTTCTGAACCGAGCTACCCGCTTTTTCAATGAATTATACACCACCTGAAGATTCAAGAGTATTTACGATTCTTCAATGCTTATAAGACATTCTCAGTGATGTCTTATTGGGTTAATTTCCCCGATATTCGAAGATGGGGCAGTTTCAATAGACTTCCTGTACTTCCGGTTGTATGTTTTTTTTGTTAACTGATCCAGCTCTTTGTCATAATCGACCATGATCTTTTTGTATTCAACATCTTCCAGGGCTGACTCCGCTTCAGTATCCATTCCCTTTACGTTGGGAGTCAGGATATTTCTGCGGAAATTCTCGTAATTGTCACGGATGGAACAAGGCATTAATAAGTACTCGCCGTGATGATCCTTCCTGCCGAAACCCTTTTCTTTTTGCCAGTTTCGGCCGTTTCGAAATAATCTTGACTGAATGGCATCGGCAAGATTTCCACCTTTTGCATAAATGTCTTGGATTTTATCCACATAATAAGGTACGAAAACGCAAGGAGATACCTTCCCGTCAAAATCGATATAGAAATACCCGTTCCACCGGGCATAGGCCAGGCATCCGGTACAAAGAGAAGAAGAATTCCAGAAATCGGCTAACGGGTATCTCAACTCACGGGTTACGTGCTCCCATTTTTTATACAGTTCCACCCTTTGTTTGGGAGTGATCATTAATTCCATCGAGTCTTTGGCTTTGCCAATAGGCATTAGCTGGAATTGCCACATGTGGGTGGCTCCTATTTCTTCGAAATAGAACTTATAGAAGCTGTCTGTAAGCAAAGTTTCATAGTTTTTGGCTGTAGCTGTAACCGATATGCCAAAAGGTACACCAACTTCGCGCAAATTATCCAGTGCCTCCATTATTCTGTGATAGACACCTTTTCCCCGCCTGTCATCAGTTTCTCGCTCATAACCCTCAACAGAGACCAGCGGAACCACATTGCCCAGTGCAGCAAGCTTTTCGGCTATTCTTTTGCTGATCAGTGTGCCATTGGTATACATGAGGAAAAATGTGTCTTTAAATTCTTCAAAAATATCCAGGATTGTTTTCCCCTGGCTGCGATACATTAGTGGCTCTCCTCCGCTGATGGTCATAAAACGGCTTCCAAAAATGTCGTGCGATTCTTTCACGATCCTTCTTGTCAGCTCAAAATCGAGATGAGTTCCTTGCCCGGGCGAACAGCAGGCATAACAGCCAACACACTCCAGGTTACATGCTTTTCCCGGAGACAGCACGAGAAACTTAGGAGGGTATTCACCATATTTTTTCTCGTAGCTGCGCTTCACATCATTTAAATGAGCTTCGCGATTTGCCTTAAATGAATCGCTGGTAAATACATTTACCATTCTTTGAGCGACATCTTTACTGATAAAACCATTGTCAAGGCATTTGCCCACTTGTCTTACCACTGAACTTACAAAATAATAACGATCTTTTTTTTCTTCTTCGAAAAGGAGCAAGGGATCGTTCATGACCGTTTTATAAATTTTCTTGTCCAGCCTATTGATTACCAAATGTCGTACAGCTTTGTTTGATAACGCATAATTAACTGTCGCAGGAACAAGATTTTGTGTAATGCTTTTCATGGTTGTAGGTATTAAAGTGTTAATTTCTGCTTCTGTTTATATTTTCCCGATCTTGTACTGTTTTAGTCATCATTTACAGGCAGACGGTATGAGATGTTTTTTTAGTTTACCTGTCCGTCGTTTGCATGATACTCTTCATCTGTCTAATTTTAAATGATGTAAGTATAAAAAAATTAATTGATTTATTCAATTATTTAATAAATATATAATTGTATTTTTAATATTAATATAATTTTTAATAGTTGACTTAATGAGCATCGCGGCTTTTATGGAGAGGTTATTCTTAATAAAGAAAGGAGGATATCCGAACAGAACAGACATTGCCTCCTTTCCGGAGATGAGAAAGAGGGATTTACCTATTCAATTATTTCCAGCCGCCCCCCAGCGCCCGGTAAAGGGAAACGGTGGAGGTGAGTTTTTCCAGATGGTCGTTGACATTGCTAAGCTGAGCTGCCAGCAGGCTTTGCTGGGCATTCAGTACTTCAGTATAGGTAGCTGATCCGTAATGGAGCAGTTCTTTCGTGTAGGATACCGATTTTTCGAGCGCATCCAACTGCTGCTGACGCAGCAGGATCCTTTTTTCAGCGGTATCAAACTGTCCGAGGGCATTGTTGACTTCCTGTCCTGCGTTGAGCAATGCGCTGCGGAAGCTCAGCAGCGCTTCTTCCTGCTGGGCTTTGGCCACTTCGAGACGGGTCTTGTTGGCCCGTTTGTTGAAGATGGGAGCGGTGAGCCCGCCGATCACATTCAGCAAAAAGGCGTCGGCATCGAGCAGGTCGTCCAGGTCGGCTGCTTCCAACCCGGCTGAAGCTGTGATGTTCAGTGCCGGATAAAAGTAGGAGCGGGCATTGCGGGTCATTTCAAAAGCGTTCATGGCGGCATATTCGGCCTGCATCACATCGGGCCTGTTATCGAGTAGTTGTGAAGGGACCCCGGCTTTAACCAGTTCAGGTGTTTGCTGACCGGACAGCCTGCCACGTTCAATTTTACCTGGCGTCCTCCCAAGCATCAGGCACAAAGCGTTTTCGGTTTCGCGGATGGTCTGTTCCAGATCGGGTATGGTAACTTCCGCAGCATAGCGGACTGCTTCGGTCTGCACAACCGCAGCGCCGGTTACCTGTCCGCTTCCTTTCAGTATCTTCATAGTCTCTACCAGTTCCATATCGTTCTGAACGGTCTGCAAGGTGATCTCCAGTTGTTCATCCAAAGCAAGCAAACTATAGTAAGTGCTGACAATGCCGGAGATCAGGCTGGTTTGTACTGTTTTCCTTCCTGCATCGGAGGCCAGCAGGTTGGCATAGGCTGCCTTTTTGGAGCTTCTCAGTTTTCCCCAGATATCCACTTCCCAACTGGCCTGCATGTTAAGCTGGTAATCGTCTATATGGCGTGGACCGGCCGGATAAAGTGTTTCCGGATTACGCACGTGGGAGTAAGCTCCTTGGGCCGACAGGGAAGGGAAGAAGGCCGCTTTTCCCTGTGCAAAATAAGCCTCAGCTTCCAGCACCCGCTGAACCGCGACCTGCAGATCCAGGTTGTTGTCCAGGCCTTCCCGGATCAGGTTTTGCAGGTAAGGATCGGTAAACAGCTCCTGCCACGGTTTATCAGCGATATTTACAGAATCGGAGGTAATGATGTTGCCGTACAGGCCGTTCGTTTCGATTGTCTCCCGACTGAATTGCCTGGAGGTGTTGCAGGACAGCAATGTACTTGCCAGGCCTGCAGCCAGTATCGTGTTTTTTATTAAAATCATTTTTATCATCTTGTTTTGTTTTCCTGTATCGTATTATTCAAGGGTATTGATTCCTGAAATGCTTTCCGTTTCCGGTTTTTTGACTTTTTCCTGAAGGGTCTGGAAAATGACATACATGGCCGGGATGACCAGGATACCGATAAAGGTGCCGATGAGCATCCCACCAATAGCGCCGACACCGATGGAACGGTTCCCGTTGGCGCCTACACCGCTCCCGATAATCAGCGGCAATAACCCGACAATAAAGGCGATCGATGTCATCAGGATCGGTCGTAGGCGCGCCACGGCTCCTTCAATGGCCGCCTCCATGATGCTCATTCCTGCCTGGCGCCTTTGGAGGGCAAATTCCACGATCAGGATGGCATTCTTAGACAGCAACCCGATGAGCATGATCAGGGATATCTGCAGGTAAATGTTGTTTTCAATACCCATGATCCGGGCAAAAATAAATGCCCCTGCAATTCCGACCGGTAAGGAGAACAGGATCGACAACGGCAGGATGAAACTTTCATATTGTGCTGCCAACAGGAAATAAACAAAGATCACACACAAAACGAAAATGAGCATGGATGAACTTCCTGAAGCAATTTCCTCCCTTGACAGGCCTGAGAATTCGTATCCGTAACCCGTTGGAAATTTTTCTGCTGCCACTTCTCTGATCGCGTCAATCGCATCACCGGTACTGTACCCGGGTTTGGGCGCTCCGGTTACGGAGATCGAGGTGTACATGTTAAAGCGGTTAAGAGTTTCCGGTCCGTAAACGCGTTTCAGGGAAATAAATTCGGTAATGGGAGCCATTTCTCCGGTCGATGTGCTAACGAACAATTGGCTCAGATCATCTGGGTTTCCCCGGTATTCGGGTTCGGCCTGGAGCATCACCCGGAATTGTTTCCCAAAGCGGTTAAAATCGGATGCATAATAGCCTCCGATATAACCTTGCAAAGCAGAAAGGATTGTGCTGACACCTACGCCCGACTGCTTGGCACGGGCAACATCAACCGCTATCTCATATTGGGGAAAGTTCGTGTTGAATGACGTGATGGCATACTGAATTTCTGAACGCTGGTTGAGTGCGGCGAGGTATTCATTGCTGATCTGTTCGAACTTTTTGATGTCGCCCCCGGTCATATCTTCCAACTGAAATTCGAAACCACCTGAAATACCGAAGCCTGTAACCATTGGCGGAACAAAAGCGATGATCCGGGCATCTTGAATGCCGGCTGTCTGTTCGTTGACTTTGGCAATAACGCTGTTCGCGTCCTGTCCTTCTTCTTTTCGTTCGGCAAAAGGTTTCAGTTTACAGATAACCGTACCGTATGAACTTCCCGAGCCGCTGATCAGCGAGTAGCCGTTGATGGTGGAACGTCCGGATACCTCCGGGATCCCGGCCAGTATCTGATCCACCTGCTGCGTTATTCCCTCTGTACTTTCAAGTGAAGTTGCCGGCGGGAGGCTGATGTCCATAAAAAAGGCGCCGGTATCTTCTTCCGGAATAAAGCTGGTAGGCGTGGTTTTCATCAGATAAAACAGTATCAGGGAGAAAATGATAATGACCATCGTCGCCGTCCATTTTTTGTTCAAAAAGAAACGTGTGGTTTTCCGGTATTTTTCGGTCATGGCGTCAAATGCCGTGTTAAAGGAGTCGTAGAAGCGTTGCTTGAGGCCTTGTTTATGTCCTCCTTGCGCATCGTGTGGTTTCAGGAATATGGCGCAAAGCGCCGGGCTTAGCGTTAAGGCATTGATAGCCGAAAGGACGATGGCAACCGCCAGCGTGAGCCCAAACTGTTTATAAAAGACTCCTGTTGACCCGGAGATGAAGGTTACGGGTATGAAGACTGCCGACATGACCAGTGTGATGGCCACAATGGCGCCGGAAATCTCGTTCATGGCCGAGACAGATGCCTCCCGTGCGTTCCTGGCTCCCTGCTCCATTTTCGCGTGTACGGCCTCCACCACCACGATGGCATCGTCTACCACGATGCCGATGGCCAGCACCAGGGCAAACAGGGTCAGCATATTGATCGTGAACCCGAACAGGTTGAGGAAAAAGAAGGTTCCGATAATGGCTACCGGAACAGAAATGGCCGGTATTAAAGTCGCTCTGAAGTTCTGAAGGAAGAGAAAAACGACAAGGATTACCAGTACCAATGCTTCGACCAGGGTCGAAGCGACCTTATTGATCGAACTGTCGAGGAATTCATTGGTATCGTTTAATATGGTATAAGTTACCCCTGCCGGGAACGTTTTGGATGCCTCTTCCAATACTTTTTTGGCCTCTAAAACCACTTCCCGGGCGTTTGAACCGGCGGATTGGAAAAGAGCGATGGCGATACCCGGCTGGCCATTGCCTGCTGTTGCTATGGAGTAGCTCAATGCTCCCAGTTCAACCCGTGCAACATCTTTCAGCCGGAGAATATTCCCGTCCTGATCCGCTTTAATAATGATATTTTCGAATTCTTCGGGTGTAGAAAGTTTTCCTTTAAATTTCAGTATATATTCATATGACTGGTCATTGAGTTCGCCGAAACGGCCCGGCGCAGCTTCGAGGCTTTGCTCGTTGAGCGCCGCTGTAATGTCGGACGGTTGAAGCTTGTAGGTTGCCAAAACATCGGGTTTCAGCCAGATCCGCATGGAATAGTCTTTTGCTCCGAAGACCATTGCTTCACCCACCCCGTTAACACGCTTAAGCTGGGGAAGGAGATTAATGTTGGCGTAGTTTTGGATAAATGTTTCATCGTACTGCGCATTGTCGCTGTACAGGGAAGTAATCATCAGAATACTGGACTGACGTTTCTTAGTAAGCACGCCGGCGCGTGTTACCTCTGCCGGGAGCAGGTTGCTTGCCTGGGCAACCCTGTTTTGCACGTTGACTGCCGCCATATCCGGGTTTACTCCCTGTTTAAAATAAACCATGATTTGTGCACGTCCGTCATTACTGGAAGTAGAGGTCATGTAAGTCATGTCTTCTACCCCGTTGATCTGTTCTTCGAGCGGGACCACCACACTCTTTAGTACCGTTTCTGCGCTGGCCCCGGTATAAGTTGCCGATACCTGGACTGTTGGCGGAGCAATATCCGGGTATTGTTCTATGGGAAGCGTCAATAACCCCAGGATACCCAGGATTACGATAATGATCGATATGACTGACGAAAGGATCGGTCGTTCTATAAATTTTCTGAACATGATGTTTTTTGGATTTAGTTTTTAACCTGGTTTTCCGGTGAACCGTTTGGTGTCGGGTTGCCGGTTCCTGCCAGTTTAGGCTGAACAGGCATATCATTTTGCAGTGTGGCTATCCCTTCAATCACGATCCGGTCACCAGCCTTTAATCCGCCGGTTACAACATACGAATCTTTCAGGTTACCGGTCAGAACTTCAATCTCTGTATTCTTTACCTTGTTGTCGTCGCCCATCAGATAAACAAACTGCTTTCCCTGCAATTCGTAAGCAGCCTTTTGAGGAATGAGAATGGCGTTGCTGATGTGCTGAGGCAACCTGACCTTGCCGCTGCTTCCGCTTTGCAACAGACCGTCCGCATTAGGAAAGATGGCACGTATGTTCACGGAACCGGTCTGCTGATCGACCAACCCGCTGGCAGTTTCTATTTTACCGGGATGTTCGTAAGGCGTATTATCGGCCAGGATCAAAGTAACCGCAGGCACCCGGATCAGTTTTTCCTGTATATTTTTTCCCTCCAGGTTTTTTGTTAAGGAAAGAAATTCTTTTTCATTCATGGAAAAATAGGCATACATGCTGCCCGTGTTGGAGATGGACGTCAATGGCAGAGTGATGGCGCTGCTCACCAGGCTCCCTACACGATAAGGAAAATTGCCGATAATGCCTTCGGTAGGGCTTGAAATAATGGTATACTGCAGGTTCGCCAGTGCATTTGCCAGGTTGGCTTTTGCCTGTGCCAGTTGGGCTTCGGCAGATTGGAGCGTTGCTTCGGCCGATTCAAGGTCAAACCTGCTGATAATGTTCTTCTCGACCAGCGGCCTGGTTTTGTCCAGGTTGATCTTTGCGGTCGAAACAGCCGCCTCCGCGATTTTTACTTGGGCTTCGGCCGAACGCACAGTGGCGGTAATATCTTTGGAATCCAGCACGAACAGCGTCTGTCCCTTTTTTACATGGGCTCCTTCATCAACGCGGATTTCTTCAATGTAACCGGCAACTTTAGGACGGATCTCCACGGTTTGGATCCCCTGCAGGGAGGTTGGGTACTCTTTATACAGTGTTGCCGAGTCCTCCTTTATTTCCATGACAAGATACTCTTTTACCTGTCCGTCCGTATCCTGTTGCTTAACTGAGCACGAGGCTGTCAGGATAAGGGCTGTTGCAAAACCACCAATTTTGTAATTAAACATTGTTTTCATGTGTCTGTAATTTGTTTTTATTTGCCATATAAAACTTTCCATCCGGCAGTTGACTGACTTCTGCGTGAGAAAGTTTTCTTATAGTGTTTCATGTACTGTAAATTCTTTTCTGATTTGTTGAACAAACAATAGTGTTATATAATAATTTATTAATTTAATATTTGATAATATCAATAATTTAAGCAAAAAAAATAGGTTGTTGTGGCCAATGAAAAACTCATTCTTTGATAATCATATTTTCACATATGTTGTTTTTTTATAGTCGTTTCATAACCTCTCGGCATTGGTTTTAATCTGATTGATTACCCTGTGCAAAATAGCGGTATCAGATTCTGTAAGACCTTTTTGAAGTTCTTCGATCAATTCAATCTCGATCTCCCGGTACTGTTCCAGTACTTTTTCTCCCTTTTCAGTGATAACCAGGTAATTTTTTCGTTTATCCTCCGGACATTCAACCCGCTTGATCAATTCCTTTCCTTCCAGTGAATTTACTAATCTCATTATCATTGATTTATCTTTTCCCATGGTTTCTGCCATGTTTTTCTGAATTGCCTTCTCTTCTTTGTTACTCAACACCTGGATCAGTACGAATTCTTCAATAGTAAGCTTCACGTCCGCTTGTTGTTCAATGCGTTTCCTTAGTACCCGAAACACCTCATGATTCATCCTTTTGGCGATGATCATCCTTAATGGAATATCTTCTTTTACTTTCTTTTCCATCATGAAATTTAAAGATGAAACAATAATAAAATAAATAATTGATGTATACAACTATTGTCTAAATAAATAATTTAAAATTTACTTTTGGATAAACTCCAGGCCGGTTGGAGGAGTCTTCGTTTAGGTTTTAAGAAGGAGCTTTCAGCGGTTCTTGTTTAATAAAGAGATTATCTTCCGGGAATTAATTAACATCGAAGTTACAAGTCACGGACGGAATAAATTGGAGGTTGCGGGCAGATCAGGTTAAAATCGTTACCTCTGATTAATTTAATGTGATGGTCCCCTGTTAAGTTAACCGGACGGAAAGTAGTAAGCTATGGTAGAAAGGATTTGGTTGCCGGAATAAGCAACTGCAGAACAACAGGCTGACTTTGAACGAATGGAAGTTAAAGTTTTTCTGCTTTTGCTGTAATGAGATTTGCTATTTTGTAAAAGCTCGTCAGATCAGATTCAGGAATACCTTGCTGAAGCTCATCTATTAATTCGAATTCTATTTTTTGATATTGTCCCAGCACTTTTTCACCTTTCCCGGTGATAGTGAGATAATTTTTTCGCCTGTCATTTACACCGACAATACGCTTAATCAATTTTTTCTTTTCAAGAGAATCAATTAATTTCAGCACCGCTGACTGGTCTTTCCCCATAGCTTCAGCCATGTTTTTCTGTATGACATCATTGCTCTGACCTATAAATGAAAGTAACCCATATTCAAAGACAGTAAGCTTGATCTCTGCCTGTTCCCGGATCCGCTTTCTAAATACCCTGTATAATTCACTATTCATCCTTTGAATCGCCATTCCTAAGGGTAGGCTTTGTTCCTCTTTCATTTCTTGAATTCTTAAATTTTAACGAATCGATAAAATTAGGAAATTAACGGATATGTTTTAATTAATTTTTGTCTCAGATAAAAACCTTGGCCAGGCTCCGGCTGGCATCAAATCCAACATAAATCTTTTGTCCTTCAAAATTTAAATTCTTACCTGAAATATACTCCCTGCCAAGATTATTTATGACCGGGTGATGCAGAGCAGATAAAATTCAATATTGCTTTTCAATCTTAACTTAACTGGAAAACCACAACTCCCGGGATTAAAAAAGGCTTCATGAATATACTGTTAATTTCTTGGTAGTTATGTCGTGAATTTTCCTAACGGTAGTTTCATTGTTAATAGTCATGCCTGAAAATTTATTTTTTATTGTTATATTTTTATATATTATATATTATAAATTAATTATTTAATTAATATTTGATATTATAAATTATTGTGATATTTTTGTTATTGCATAGACTGGTTGATATTCAGGTATAAACGAGTGTTAAAAAAATGTTTTTACTTACGGCTTTAATTCTCATTGCAAAAAATGAACTATTCCCTATATAAAATGAAAACGATTAAGAAACAGGTGCTTGCCAGCCTGCTACCTTTCGGGAAGGCGCCTGTAAAACTCTGCATACAGGCTACGGTCCGGGCAATAGCCGGTCCGGTCGGAGGGTTTATATCAAAATGATTCACTTTTAAATTTTCAAAGCTTATGGCTACAATTTTACATCGTGTCAAAGCGTATCTGTATGACAATCCTTTGACTGAAAAATCGGATGATTACACTGCCCGCGTAAGTTCAGAACGCAGTTTGGACATCAACCAGATCTGTGAATCAGCTGCGAGCCGTGGCGGGGCTGACATCTCTTCTTCTGCAATGCAGCACGGCGTTAGCCTTTTCCTGAAAGAAATGGCTTACGTGCTTTGTGACGGCTATTCAGTCAACACAGGCTACTTCACCGCAAGCCCGCTCATTAAGGGTGTTTTTAGCAATCCTCAGGAAACGTTCAACGCTGAAAAACATGCCCTTCTTTTTCAGTTCAACCAGGGTGACGCCCTTCGCGGGGAGTTATCCTCAGTTGAAATAGAAATCATGGGAGTGGCCGATACCGCTCTGAATATTTTGCAGGTAACCGATGTGAAGACCGGGTCGGTCAATGACGTGCTTACCCCAAACCGCGACCTGAAAATAAACGGTTACAAAATTAAGGTATCTGGTGAAAATGAATTAAACGGGGTGTATTTCGTGAACCAGACTTCGGACGAAAGCACAAAGGTAGATCCATCCGATATTGTCACCAATAATCCTTCTGAATTGATCATCGTGATCCCCGAACTGGCTGCAGGCACCTACAAGCTGCAGGTAACGACACAGTTCAACAGGCCCGCCCTGTTCAAGGAACCCCGGACGGTCATTTTTGACAAGGTACTAACGGTGCAATAGCTCTTTGTATCCGGTAGTAACTTAATTTTGGGTTGAACCCTGGATTTTTTTGGAAGAAACCCTCAGCATAAACATGGTGGCGTCGCGACAACACGTTTGCGGCGTCACCGTTAACGTCGTCTTAATATCATAGTCTCATAGTGGTTGACGGGAATATACACCGCCTGTATACGGGAATATACACTGCCTGTATACGGGAATATACACTGCCTGTATACGGGAATATACATTGCCTGTATACGGGTGTATACATTACCTGTAGCTATATTGCAGCAGTGCATTAACAAAAACGAAATCATTTTTATTGCTCCTAAGCGAACTCACCCATAGACACTCTTTTCCACACTCGTGATGGACAAACTATTCAAAATAGCAGTTGCAGAATTGGGACAAAAGGAAGTCCTGGGAAACGGGAACAATCCGGCCATTGTCAATTATGCCCGTGAAGCAGGCTTCGATTGGATCAATGACGACGAAACGCCCTGGTGCAGCATCTTTCTTAATTGGGTCGCCATGAAAGCCGGGCTTGTTCGGAACAAACAGGCCAATGCCCGTTCCTGGCTGCTCGTGGGACAACGCAACGATAGTTCTCCACTTCCCGGCGATGTGGTCATCTTCTGGCGGGGCAGTCCAACCTCGTGGGAAGGACACGTGGGTATCTTTCTGGGGTTTTCGTACGATGGTGGCAAGGTTTATTGCCTGGGCGGGAACCAGGGTAATCAGGTTTCCATATCAGCCTATCCGCGAAATACGGTACTCGGGTATCGGCGGCTGACATTCGCACTGGTAATGACCGATATCCCCGACGCACCTTTACGAAGAGGCGACCGGGGAGACGCTGTCAAAGCGCTTCAGGACGCACTGAAGGCAACCGGCCTCAACTGCGGAACCAGCGATGGCGATTTCGGACTGCTCACCGAAAAAGGCGGTTAAACAGCTTCAGCGCAGGAAGTACGGACTCGTGGCCGACGGCATTTACAACGAAAATACCCGCAACTTCCTGCTGAAAATCCTTAACCGTTAAGCATCACAGATGAAGCTGATCTTTCTGAAGTCGGAAACGAGAACTGTTATCTCTGTATTATTTCATTACAAGTCATCTCATAAAAGGGATCGTCAGTAGTTCGTGGGAAACTTTAAACAGGAAAAACAAGCCTTGCTTTTCCTGTTCAACCAAGGCGATACCCTGCGCCGGGATTTATCCTCTGTCGAGGTGGAAATTTATAAATTGAACTGAAGTGTAAATAGTATTCCGAACCGGTCATACTCAAACGGGCTGCCGGTTAATCTCCAGACAGCATCAACGCGAATAATTTTGAGGATGTTTTCAACCCCGGCAGAAACTTCGCCGTACGATTTTCCACTTAGTGACTGCATTTCCTCAGGAAAAGCCAGATCGTTGTGCCGCGATCCATTCATATCGCCGATGAGCCAGCGACCGCCGATAACTTCGCGCAACTGCAGCTTTCGTAACAGGGGGATCCTGTTAAAAAAGAAACCCTGAAAATGATGCTCCAAAGAGAGGGCTGCGTAACGATCGCTCACATATTCCTGATAGTTCATCAGGTTAAAACCAAACTGGTCGGAAGCATAGGTTTCGTTCCCTTCATGTATTTTCATCAGCGGGAAGGGCACATCGCCCCAGATACGCCCGGCCTGTACCAGGTAAGTGGTATATCCAACTGGATTTAGCAGCAGTTTGTCGTAAATGTCGGTCTGTAGCCGAAGGTAGCTGTAGTCACCCGATAAAGTTCCTTTAAGCCCGGTACTTATCCTGAAATTGACGATGGGCAATGAACTTCCCAGTCTCACTTTCTCGAATTTTCCCAAAATGGTCCTTTCCCTGAAGGAAATTCTTGTATTCAATGTGATTTCCGTATTTTGGATATGGTCAACGTAATTTCCCTCCTGATCGGTGAAAGGAACAAAAGGACCGCTTTTTATTTTGGTCGTGCTTAGCTTCAGGGTATTTGATAAGCCCAAAGTCCATTCCTTATCAGCCTGGAAGCTGAAACGGTTCACCTTGTTCAGCTTGGCCAGCGGCTCTTTTGCCAGCATGGTCATCAGAATATTATCCTCGGCAAAGGCATTGTCGCTTCGCCCGAACAGTTCGTAATCGTGCTTGTATTGGGCCTCGATGGAGAAACGCTTATCTTTGCTGAAGAAATACTCAACCCCGGCGCTGTATTTGAAGGTTTGATCCTTTAATCCGTATGCCAGGTAACCGTTCAGCCGGAGTTTGTTGTGGAAGGCAGCCGTAGTCCGGCCACCGAACCTGAAGCGGCTGCCCTCTATTTCGTTGAAACTGTACATGTAAAAATAAGGACCTATCTCGAAGTTTCCCACATCTTTATACCCGAATAAAAACATCTGGATATAATCGAATACCGTTTGGATGACCGGTACATTTTTAAGCGAATCGACCATGCTGTAAATTAAAGCTTCCCTTTCCTGTAATTGTAACGGGCGTAAACTGTCCCAGTACTGTTCGCTGTAGGTGAATGCATCGGGCGAAACCGAAACTTCCTTTTTTTGATCCGTGATCTTTTGGGAAGCAGGCTTAAATTTAAAGTCATCATAGACGATCGTCTTTCTTCCTATAAGACCGATCAGTTTTCCCTTATCCTTTTTTTGCAGATTGAAGTCGATCCAGAACGATTCCTTATCAGGTACGTATTTCTGGTTTTCAAATGTGTAATCCTTTTCAAAGACCATGTCCCTCAGGAAATTAATGTTAGCCGTTTCCGACAGTCGCATTTCAATGCGTGTCAAAGCAAAAGTGGCGCTGTCAACCCAAAGCTTTCCTTTAAATGCCGGCGTTTGTTCCTGTTTGGGGAAAAAGGATAACTCGTAAATTTTTCGTCCTGCCACCATTGAACTGTCGCGAAGAAAATAGCGGTAATAATTCAGCCCCTGGTCGTTTAGCGGTGAAATCAATCCGATGTTGGAGGTATTGATAAAATTATCGTACGGATTGACATCGGTGTACAATTTTCCGGTAAACTCAGATGTCATACCGGTCTGCATGCCGGATATCTTATTGGCTGTGATGTGTTCATGATCGTTCCCTCCTTTAACGTGATAATAATCAGAGAAGGTTTCTGTGATGAAAACAGGCAGGAACGTTTTTCCGTCTGTTTCAAGCGTATCGACATAATCAAAGATAAAACCGATCTGTTCCCAGAATTTGCTGTCCTCCTTTTTAGGCCTTTTTACATTTTTAAGGTCAATCTCGATCTTACTGTACAGGCTGCTTTGCCAATCGGGAAAAAAAGCAGGGTCGTTCTCCTTTTTATGGATGCTGATCTCCCGCATGATCCTGTGGGCAGGATTCACGCCAGGAGTGACCCGGACTTCCGAAATGGGAATAACCTCTTCCTGTAGTTCGATGTTTAAGACAGACGACCGGAGTGTATCGGTCATGATGAATCTCCTGCTGTAGCCAACAGCCGATACCTGCAATACCCCGGCCGTATCATTTGCCTGAAGGGAATAATAGCCGTCGGTATTGGAAGTTGTACCGGTCATGGTATGCATAAAAACAATATTCGCGTAAGGAATTGGTTCTCCTGTAGCCCGATCACTGATCTTTCCCGAAATCATTGCCTTCTGCCCATATCCTGTCGCAGAAGCAAGTAATATAAAAAGAAGAACACAGCATCCTGCGTAAAAATATGGTTTCATCCGTAAATAATTTGTTTCTTAATGGTCGGATGGAACTCGCATGGCCGGGATTTTCATTCCTGTTTATGCCTGGCACAATCATGCTCGTTTCATAGTTCATTCAAAATTCTAAGTTTGCCTCTTCTCTGTATCTTTCTTCCAAATATGCTTAGCGGGTCAAAACATCTAAAACCAAAATCCCAGGTTAGCCGAGAAAGTCAGTTCATCGCTTAAGCCGGAATAGCCCATTCCAATATCGACCGGGCCGATCATTGTTTTCAGGGAATATTTGACGCCACCGCCATATACCCTGTTTGCCTTTGTCCAGTCGGCAGGTGAACTTCCCTGCTGCAGCATATTGAACAGGAATGAAACATATTGAGATTTGGAAAGCTTTAACCTAAGGCCCAGAAGCCCAATGGCAGAATAACGATCTGCCACGATAACCGGGGGTAGTCCGTAAAAAGGGAGGTGATAACTAAAATATTGTGAGTAGGAATCTCCGCCAACAAGCGTAGCTTTTGCCATAGGATAATCCGGACTCAGCAATGCACGGCCATACAGATTGAATAAAAGAGCTGTGTTATGTCCTAAAGGAATGATATTCTTCATTTTTAGAAGAAGGGCAGAAGGGACTTTTTCGTTCTTAAAATCCGCATCCAAAGAAAATTCAGCATACAGGTTTGTCCCCTTCGCCGGGAAATAGAAATCGTCCATGTTGTCCAGTGAGAAATAAGAATAAACAGTTGTATTAAAATTGTCTATTTTAGTTGCTGAAACAATTGGAGAACTGTCACTTTTAGTGAAAACGTCCCCATTAAAGTATTCCTCCTGAAAACCA